>Ga0247725_1000292_pt1 | contig 45864 bp, 39 predicted proteins | sample OKSTACKMCFT3sol_FD_183021 | JGI IMG/M metagenome (GOLD analysis project Ga0247725, IMG submission 183021) | Subsurface sediment microbial communities from gas well in Oklahoma, United States - OK STACK MC-FT3-sol | ecosystem: Environmental > Terrestrial > Deep subsurface > Rock core/Sediment...
AGCCTAAGCAACTGGAGTTGCAACGAGGCGACAAGCAAATGAGTCCCCATGAGCATAGGCCACTATGTGATTGGGGCGATTGAGCGCAGTCAACGACCTTGCAGCTTCAGGTGAGACGGGTATACTGTGTTTTTGATCAAAGACTTAAAGTTTGGAGCACCAAATGGAATATAACACTTCGGAATTATGTGACCTTTACGCCGACATGATCGATGTGGTTGAGCCTATATTCGCCAACTACGGTGGCCGCCGTTCTTTTGGTGGCACAATCCAGACCATTAAATGCTTTGAAGACAACGGTTTAATTCGTCAGGCTTTAGCCGAACCTGGCGTAGGTAAAGTGTTATTAATTGACGGCGGTGGTTCTGCCCGTCGCGCTTTGATTGATGGCGAGTTAGCTTCTATAGCTGCAGCCAATGGTTGGGAAGGCATTGTCTGTTACGGCAGTGTGCGTGATGTCGACACACTGGAAGACTTTGATATTGGCATTCAGGCTGTCAACGCTATTCCTGTCGGTGCTGATGATCGTGGTTTTGGTGAACACGAAATTCCAGTGAACTTTGGTGGTGTGACCTTTTTACCTGGCGACCATTTGTATGCCGACAACACAGGTATTATTTTGTCCCCTGAGCCTTTAGATCTGGAATAACAGATGAGTGATGCTCTAATCCGCTATCAGGCCGCCTCTCTGGCGGCCTTTCAACAGCTGCGCGAAGGTGAAACCCGTTTGGGTCAGGTGTTGCATTATGCCGATCCTGTTTTGCCTTTAGCTGAAGCTTTAACTGCAGCTAAACAACAAGGCTGCGCTTTTGTGTTGTTGGGAGTGCCTGAAGATATAGGCCCGCGCGCCAATTTAGGTCAGGGTGGTTCTGATCTCGGCTGGCAGGCCTTTATCCGTAAGTTTATTAACTTGCAGCACAACGAATTTTTAGACGGATCACAGATACTGCTGTTGGGTGAGCTGAACTGCGCCGACCTGCAACAGCAAAGTCAAAATGCCGATGTCGCGACTTTACGCAGCCTCTGTGCAGAGATTGATTTACGTTTAGAGCCTGTTTTGTCGGCTATTTTTGCTGCAGACTTAATGCCTATAGTGATAGGGGGCGGTCACAACAACAGCTTGCCGCTGTTAAGTGCTTTAGCCAAAAGCCAGCAGCAGCCGGTTAATTGCATTAACCTCGACCCTCATGCTGATTTCCGTTTGCTGGAAGGCCGCCACAGTGGCAATGGTTTTAGTTACGCCAAAGCTCAGGGGCATCTGCAGCATTATCTGGTGATGGGTTTGCATGAGCTGAAAAACTCTGCCAGTTCCTTAGCGCAAATTAAAACTGCTGGTGTCGATGTATTAAGTTATCAGCAGCTGTTTGTCCGCGAGCAAGCAGCTTGGCCAGAACTGTTGAAGCTGTGGTTAAGTCAACGCGATTCACTGCAAGTCTTTGGTATAGAGTTAGATACAGACGCTATTACAGGTATGCCGGTCAGTGCCTACAATAGCTGTGGCGTATCAGTGCAACAAGCTGAGCATTTTGTATATTTGCTGGCAAGCCAAACTCAAAGTCGTTACTTACACCTGGCTGAAGCAGCTCCGGCTCAGCACCCTGCTGGTTTAGCTGCTGGTATGAACGATGCGGGTCAAATTTTAACGGCTTTAGTCTGTGCCTTTTTGTTTGGTAAGAGTCAGCCTACGTAAGTTATTGATTCAAAAAAAAATCGAGACAACTTCAGATTCTAGGGTCAGAGCTGACGGCTTCTGGCCCTAGTAAGTCGCCTTACTGTAACTCCACTGCTTTACCCACTCAGGAAAAGCATCCAATGCAAAGGGCTTGGCATATAAAAAGCCCTGCCCTCTGGCACAGCCCATAGCTATTAGTTTTTGCTCGACTTCAGGTTGTTCAATGCCTTCGGCCACCACCATAAAATTCATGTTTTTTGCCATATCAATAATGGCGCCGGTAATAGCGGTGTGAGTATCTGAGCGGTGCAAGTCAAAGATAAAGGAGCAGTCTACTTTCACCTGACTGATAGGTAGCTCACGTAAATAAGCCAGCGATGAAAATCCGGTGCCAAAATCGTCCAGCGCCAGCTCTACTCCAAGTTGTGCCAGATGTTTTAGCATACGCATCGCTTTCGCTGGTTCTGCGACCAAGGCACTTTCTTTGAGTTCCAGCACCAGCTGCGCTGGCTGCACTTTATGTCGTTTCAATAACAGCTCTAAGCTATCAACCAACTCATCCTGCAATAAATCTTTACTGGAAATGTTTACCGCTATTTTGCAGTGGATCTCTTGTTGTGCCAGTTCGGCAAGGGTCATTACTGCTTTTTCCAGTACCCATTGCGTCAAGGGGTAAATCACTCCCATTTGCTCAGCAAGTTCTAAAAACTCTGCTGGTCCCAACAAACCACGGCGCGGATGATGCCAGCGTACCAATACTTCACCAGCCACAACCTGGCGCGAACTCAAGGCAATTTGCGGCTGAATATGCAGTTTTAATTGTTGCTGGCTAATGGCATGACGCAACTCGGCCATCAAGCCCAGTTTGTCATTGTTATAACTGATCAGATCCGGATGGAAGACTTGTGAACTGGTCTGGGTCCATTGTCGGTTTTGCATCGCAAGATGGGCACGTTCTATTAAATCAGATAACAATTCACCATGCTGCGGATAATGGGCAATGCCACTTTTTAGTTGATACTCCACAGCACAGCCATGAATGAGTAAGGCTTCAGGCACATTGTGCTCAAGCCGGCGGGCAATTTGCTCTGCCGCATGCTGGCGGGTATTCGCATCGACCCAAAGTACAAAATCTACCCCGCCTAAATGAGCAACTTTACTGCTTTGTTTTCCTTGTTGCTCCAGCACCAGCAATTCCTGATCCTGCTGTACAGCGGCGTTAATGCGCTGAGCTATCTGTAACAACACCAGATTAGCATTCTGGTGCCCCAACGCCTGATTCACTCGTTCGAAGTTTTGAATTTTTAATAACAGCAAGGAGGCTTTTTGATTAAGATGGCTGCGACACCAGAGCTCAAACTGCTGTTGCAACTGCAATTTATTAGGCAAACCGCTGGTGTCATCATGCAAGGATAAAAAGGACAAGTCGTTGGATTTGGCTTCTTTGTGCGCCGGTTTTTGTATTGCCTGGCGTTTTTTCAACACAACGATCCAGCCAGCCAATAGCAGCACTAACAGGGTTAATAGTACCACTGCATAAAATAAAGGCTGGCCCACCAGACTCTGGGCCAAAGCTGGAGCAGAGCTGGTCAGCAGTACAGCAGACAAAACAGACCGAAAAAATAACGACACAGCCAACACTCAAAAGATCAGATAAGATCTTAAGATTACTCTGTTTTTCTACCTTGTAAAGTTAGCTCAGTCCACGCAGATTGACTTCACGCCCTGCTTTAACCAATTGAGTTAAGGCGCTGACACCAAACTGATAACACAATTCTGCTGGCTGACTGATTTGATAAAGTCCAAAATCAGCCTGCTGGCCCACAGCTAAAGTGCCTCTGTCGGCCATACCTAAAGCGGCAGCCGCATGCCGGGTCACGCCAGCTATGGCTTCTTGCGGCGTAAAGCGGAATAAAGTACAAGCCATATTCAGCATTAAAGGCAAATTACAGAAAGGCGAAGTACCAGGGTTTAAGTCGGTAGAAATTGCCATAGGCACCTGATGCTGGCGCAATAAATCAAAAGGCGGCAATTTGGTTTCTCGTAAAAAGTAAAAAGCACCAGGTAACACCACGGCCACAGTACCAGCCGCTTTCATTGCCAACACGTCTTGTTCTTGCAGATATTCAATATGATCGGCAGATAAACCACTGAATTCAGCTACTAAACTGGCACCACCTAAATGCGATAACTGCTCGGCATGCGCCTTGACTGGCAAGCCTAAAGCTTTGGCTTTTTCAAATAACAAGCGGCTTTGAGCGACCGAAAAGCCTATGCCTTCACAAAATACGTCAACCGCATCAACCAAGCCTTGCTGATGCAGTTGTGGCAGCATCTGATCCACCACAAGTTGCATATAGTCATCAGGCCGCCCTGCATAGTCCGCCGGCAAAGCATGAGCACCTAAAAAGGTTTTCTGAATATCGATAGGGTGAGTACGATTGAGTTCTGCTGCGACTTCCAGAATTTTTTGCTCTGTTTCTAAATCCAGACCATAACCTGATTTGATTTCAACAGTGGTTACGCCCTGGCTTAACAATGTGTTTAAGCGCTGCTTGCTCAGTACAAACAACTCCTCATGGCTGGCGGCACGGGTCGCAGCCACTGTGGATTTAATGCCACCGCCCGCTTCAGCAATTTGCTGATAAGTAGCGCCATTTAAACGCATTTCAAATTCATTAGCGCGGCTGCCGGCATACACTAAATGAGTGTGGCAATCGATGAATCCCGGTAATAACCACTGGCCTTTACCGTCATACAAGGGCGTGGATAACAAGTCAGTTTCCGGCAAATCGGCTTTAGCACCAAGCCAGGCAATACGGCCTTCTTTGACAGCGAAAGCGCCATTGGTAATGGCACCATAAGGCTGACCATTATCAGTCATAGTAGCTAAATTGACATTAATCCAAATTGCATCAAAGACTTGCATTTCATTCCCCCGCACGGCTTTTGGCCTGTTTTCTAGCGCTGAAATTAATTCTACCCGAACAACTTGTATATACAACCAAATTCAGCTATTTTTCTTTGCATTCAAACTCAGGCGTTAAAGCAGTCATGGACAACAGTTCTGGGCAAAAGAAGTTTGCTGCTATCAAAGATTATATTTTGAGTCAGGTAGAAACTGCGGCCTGGCCTGAGCATAGTCGTATTCCATCGGAAAACGAGCTGGCGACTCAGTTTGCTGTCAGTCGCATGACGGCACGTCGTGCTTTGCAAGAACTGACCGAACAAGGCGTGTTGTATCGTACCCAGGGGGTTGGCAGTTTTGTCGCTTCGCCTAAGTCACAATCATCTTTGCTGGAAATTCGTAATATCGCCGATGAAATTCAGCGCCGTGGCCATTTTCATAAAGCCGAATTAGTGCAACTGACCAGCTTACCTTGCCCCGGTGTTGTCGCCACAGCTTTAGGTTTAAGCCGCAATGCGCCGGTGTTTTTTTCATTGATTGTGCATTATGAAAACCAGCAGCCTCTGCAATTGGAAGCCCGTTATGTCAATCCGGAGCAAGTGCCTGATTATTTAGCTCAGGATTTTGTACTACAAACCCCCCATGAATACTTAAGTGCTGTGGCCCCTTTAACAGACGCCGAGCATATAGTCGAAGCTGTATTGCCGGATGAACTGACCCGCCAGCATTTAAAAATACCAGCTTCTGAACCTTGTTTACGCCTGACACGCCGCACCTTCAGCCGGGGTGGCGCTGTCAGTTTTGCCTATCTGACTTGTGCAGGCAGCCGCTATCGTTTAGGCGGGCACCTGACGATCAAACCTAAGACTTAAAAAGATAACCCTATGAGCATCCACGTTTAGACCCAAGCCCTGTGATCCGAGCCACCCGCTGCAGTGAAATTACCGCCAAGAGCTGGCAGACCGCTGCCAAACCTATGTTGATGAAGAAGCTCAACCCTGAAGCGCTCTTTAGTGGTGTATGGCGGCTTAGGCCGTGCAGCCCGTGATTGGGCTTGTTACGACAAAATTGCCGAGTTACTGGGCAGATATTAAACCATGACCAGACCTTGTTGCTCCAAAGCGATAAACCCGTAGGTGTATTGCTGGCGAACTCTTACCTGGTACCTAACTGGGCGAGCTGGGAACACTTTAACGAGGTGGATAAACAAGGCCTGATGATGTAGGGCCAAATGACAAATGGGTATTAACTGGCGATTTAGGTGGCATGGGTGGCGCTCAGCGGCGGCCACTATGGCTGGTTTTCATATGATTGCCTGTGAAGTCGATGAATCCCCTATCGACTTCCGCGCACCACTACGCGCACCACTAAAAGGCCTGCGGCAGTTGAGCAGGCAAAGACAATCTGACCTCATCAAATCAGCTTTTATAATGTCGACCGCTACTTTACTGCTGATATCGAAAAAGCAGCTGAACTGCGGCCTCAGGGCAGCTTAAATTCTTTATTACTGGTTAACTGGTTAAGCAGCTTTTAAGCTCATAGTTTTATTACACTTTCTAACAAAGAGCACCAAATTGGTGCTCTTTTTTTATAAGAAAAAACTAAATTTGCACCAATCTGGCTAGACCAGTTAAAAAAACTTTGTTAGTTTCAGCTGCGTATATACCTAATGCCTTATTTCTAACCAATACTAAAACCATAACAGCTGTTGGAATTTGCCTATGAAACTTCGTGTTGCACATAAAATTTATCTGGGCTTTGGCTTTATTGCCTTGCTGTTATTAGTCGCCAGTTTATCGTCGCTCTGGAGTTTTGCTGTAGTAAACAGTACCAGTAGCCGGATGAATGAAACCGCAGTACCGGTGCAACAACAAAGCAATATGGCGCAAATTCAGTTACTTAAACTCGCCAAATTATCAGCCTTGGGTTATACGGCTGAAGACGCTGTCAAAATTAAGTCCTATCAAAACGAATTTAGCCAGACATCCGACATATTCCGCAGCAGAATGGACACTCTGACGCCTTTAGTAACCAAAGAACCCGCTTTACAAAAACCTTTAGCAGAAGCACAACAAACCTCTTTGGCCTATCAGCAAGCCGTTGAGCAACTGTTTAAAGCCCGCTTAGAAGCTTTAACTCAGGGTGACAAAGCCGGCGCAGAGTTGAAAGAGCTGGAAAATCTGATCGACACAGCAGGTGCAACGCTGGTGGATATTTCCTTTTTAGAGGCGCCAGGCAAAGCGAGCCAAATGGAATTATTAGAAGGCGCAGCGGGCCGGATGGATGGTCAGCTGTTGGGTTTACTGAAAACTGTGCGTGAAATAGCCGCTATGACAGTTCCGGCACAACTGGCAAGCAGTCAGGAAAACCTGGAGTTTGCCTTTAGTGATATGCAAGGCAATCTGGATTACATTGCAAACATAGTGAAACAAGTAGGTGCTGATGATTTATGGCAGGATTTTCTGACGCAACTGAACGAAGCCAAAAGCCGGATTGAAGGCGCAAACAACCTGGTGAGTATTAAATTACTACAGGTAAAACAATTACAAACAGCAAGGCAACAACTGGAACTGTCGGAACAACAAGTGACACAGGCGGTGGCCGCGTTGGATCAGATGATCGGTCAGGCAGATAGCCAATTTAATTCGTTACAACAAGATTTATCCTCCGCCTTAAATTCCGGCACTATCCGCGCAGTCATTATGCTGATTGTGCTGGTGGGTCTGGCAATAGGCGCTGCTTACCTGACCATTAAAGCCATGATTACCCCTTTATCTGGTATCAACAGAGTGCTCGACCGCATAGCTCAAGGCGATTTAAGCCGGGAACTGACCATTAATTCAGACGATGAATTTGGTGAGTTATCTACCAATGTAAATACGCTGATTAAAGCCCTGCGACAACTGATTGAACAAATTCAGCAAGGGGTACTGGAACTGAATCAAAGCGCTCGCTTCTCCAGCCAGGAAGTCAGTGCTATTCATCAGGCTTTAAGTACCCAGCATCATCAGGTCGCTGAAGTGAATGGTATTACCCAGCAGTTGGCGACCAATACACATCAGATCGCAGAGCAAGCCGATATAGCGCAGCAGCAAATGCAGCAGGCTTTAACCCAAAGCCAGCAAATTGATCAGGTATCAGCGGCCAATAACAAACTGATCCAGGAACTGGCTCAGCAACTGAACGATACCAGCAATACCATGCAGGCGGTAAACACCGAATCAAACAACATAGGTGGCATTCTGACCACTATTCGTGGCATAGCCGAGCAAACCAACCTGCTGGCGTTAAACGCGGCTATAGAAGCAGCCAGAGCCGGTGAACAAGGCCGCGGTTTTGCTGTAGTCGCAGATGAAGTCCGCTCTTTAGCAGTGCGAAGTCAGCAAGCGACAGATGAAATACGCTCTATGATTGGCAGTTTGCAGCAACAAAGTATGCATGCGGTGAAATCTATCGAAAAAGGCCAAACCGATGCCAATAACTGTGTAGCGCAAAACGGCCAGCTAATGACAGCTTTAGCTGAAATTAACCATGCTATCGAGGCGATGCATCAAATCAGCGATAATATTGCTACCACTACGTCCAGCCAGTTACAGCTCGGAACAGCTATAGAGCAGAGCATGCATAGCATGGTGGATTTGGCAGAACAAAGTACCGAAAGAGCCACTTCAACTCTGGAGCAAAGTGCACAGGTTGCGACAGCGGCAGGCGTACTGGAAAACGCAGTGCGCAGCTTCAAATTACATTAAACAGCCCCTCTTACCTGGTCATCAGCCAGAGCCATTGCTCTGGCTTTTTTATCAGCACCAAAGATGAACACTGTCATCAATAAAGTTGAGCGGAGAAGACGTTTTTGCAGTCGGGAGTTGCTTAAGACGGAGTTCTGCATCCATCAGTTGATGCCGCAAAAAGCTGGCTAAGTGATTCGGTAGTAACCTGCTATCAAAACAGTGAAGTGACAGAATAGAACACATGAAAGGTCAGTGTGGCAGTAAAAAAAATGGCCAGACAGTGTCTGACCAGGCAGGAAGTGTGTAATCCGTTATCTTTATTCCGTTCCATGTCTAACATTCGTAAACGCTTGATCATCATGACAAATTTGGCGAAAAAAACATGACGAAAGCTTTATATAGCTTGATAACAGCCTTATATCAGCGCTAATTGGTCGAAATTTTCAGCATTTATGTATTTTTTCAGTCGTTGCTGGTCAAAAAGTTCGATACCAGCTTCTGCAGCAAAAAGCCTGACCTGACTATTAATTTTCTGGTAGCTGACGATTAAGCCCCTTTGACAGTTCAGTGATAACATCTGCTGAAACACAGTTCGAACCTGAGCAACTGTCAACGCATGATCTAATTCAGGTTGGATGTAAAGTAATAAAGCCTGTTGTTGACGGCGAATTAAAAAGTGGGACTCACAATCTTCTACCGATTCCATTTCTCGGCCAAAAAATTGTAATAAGAGTTGAGTGTTCTCTTTAAACTGCTGTTGCTGCCGCCCAAGTTTATTGCCTTGCGGCCACCACATAGGATTCAGCACTTCTTCCTGACGTTCAAGCTCCAGAAAAGCAAGAATATTAAACAGCAGAGCCAGCAGAAACATCGACATAAACAGCCATAACATCACACTTGACCAAGTGGAGCTTAATACCCAACTTTGACTGCCGGACAAAACTGAGTACTCAGAAAATAACAGGTAAGTTGCCCCTGCAACTATTCCTGCGGCTGTCGCAATGCATGAGCTGATCAACCATTTGTTATTCATCACAGGTTCTCCTGACGGACTTGATAGCTGAAGTATCAAATTCCGCAGAGTTTTTTACCTGAATGAACCCTGATATTTGCTTTATATCTGTTTAACCTGCGTATTTAAAGCTGCAGCTTTGTTGGCTAAGCGTTCTCGCCCCGGTCACATAGACAGCTATGCTCCCGGGGTCTCACCCACTTGCCGCCTCGCCGCAACTTCAACTACTTTGGTTAAATCTGACTTTTGCGTATTTAAAGCTGCAGCTTTGTTGGCTAAGCGATCTCGCCCCTAGTGTGTTTTTTCGGTAGCACAGCAAAGCGGCCTTCAAACACAGCGACTTGTATATCATCACAAAAAATACCGACAGTAATATCCAGCTTAGCTTTGCGATCTTGTGCCAATGCTGAAAAATTCGGCTGACACTGGTGTCGCCAGCAACGACCTTCAGCACGGCCAGTGACAGGTTTCAGATACCGGATATGAGCATCAGCCAATACAATATCGCCATCCAGCTGCTGATCGTTTAACAGCAGCCAGACCATTCCCCAGCCAGTTAATGTGCCTAAGGTATAAATGCTGCCAGCAAACATGGTCTGATGTAAGTTGATATTGGGCTCGAGCGGAGCGGCACAGCAAATCTTTTGCCTATCCACATGCTGCACTTTTAATTGCATATAAGAAGAAAGCGGAATTTTTTGCCAGAAGGTTTGCTGTAACTCTGGCACCCATTGTTGCAGTTCCTGTGCAGATGCAGAAAAGGCTAAGGTTTTCACATAACGATGATGGGCTATACCAAATAAAGCATTGGCAGGTTCCAGATACTGATAGCCTGCTTTTTGGTAAAAACCAGAAGCCGTATCACGGGCATTGAGAATAATGCGTTGCATGCCCTGCTCCAGCGCCACCTGCTCTAACTGCTGTAGCACCATAGCGCCTAAGCCATGACCCTGCCATTGATCCGACACCGCCATATAACGCACCTGAGCTGTATTTTCGTCTACCTTATGTAAACGTCCAACTGCCACAATTTCACCGTCTTCGGTGCAAACCATACGATGAAAAGACGCTGCTTCCAACTCATCCTGTTCAGAGCCTTTAGGTTGATCCCAGGGAGCACGCAGCACCTGCCAGCGTAATTGATAGTAAGCTAACCATTGAGCTTCAGTGTGTGGGGCGCTAAGCTGCCAGTTCACGTTGTCGTCCTGTAGTCCGTTGATTTGAGGGTATTGTGAAACAAAAACCTGACGTTATACAACAGTTAGTCTGGTTTCAGGCGGGACCACCCCGGCTGGAACTAACGGAAGAAGGTTGTTTTTTATGCCTTTATCTGGACGGCATCATGCAAAGCAAGATGAACCAGTTAGCGCCAGCTGCAACACTTTCAGCCCATTTGGTGCCTATTCTGCAATCTTTACAACAGCTTAAACCAGAATCAGTGTTGCAATTGGGTTTAGGGGGTGGTGATATCAATAGGTTTATCACAACGATTTTGCCTAAATCTCAACTTGTGACTGTTGAATTAAATCAGGCGGTGATCGACGCCTATCAGCGTTTTTTTTGTCTGAAGGGAAAAGAAGAAGTACTGGCGTTATCTGCTCAGGATTTTTTGCAGAACAACCAACAGCAATGGCCTTTTGTGCTTTGGGATATTTATCCACTTTTTGAAGGCTGGCAGCAGGCTATGCAAAAAACCTTAGAGCAGACTGGCACCATTTGGATCAATTTGTCACAACCTGAATATCAGCAGGAACTGGAGGCTTTATTGACAGAGCGCCGTTATCAATGCCACCACATTGATCGCCATCTGAATCTGATTTATGAAATCAGCTCTCAAGCAGAAAAGTAACAGGGCCATTATTGACCAACGCCACCTGCATATCAGCACCAAACTGACCTGTAGCGACCTCAATACCAAAACTTCTGCAGTAAGTAACAAAATCCTGATACAGCTTCAATGCGTTATCAGGATGAGCAGCGGTAGAAAAACTGGGTCTTAAACCCGAATTGGTATCAGCCGCTAAAGTAAATTGTGATACCACCAACAAAGCACCACCAGCTTGTTGCACATTCAGATTCATTTTGCCGTTTTCATCGGAAAACACTCTGTATTTAAGTACTTTCTCTGCCAATTTTTTGAGATGCTGCTCTGTGTCATCTTTTTCTACACCAAGCAGCACCAATAAACCTGTATGAATAGCGCCAACAACCTGTTGATCCACTGTCACACTGGCGGAACTAACCCGCTGAATAAGGGCTTTCATACCACGGCTTCCACTTTCTCTGTCCGCACTGTCCTCGCCATCACCAGGCTGGCTTGATACAAAGCTTTTGTTATACCCGTTTCAGATGCGGAGTGACCCGCATCCACCACCCAGTTCAGCTGAGCACCAGGCCAAAGTGATGCCAGACTAAAAGCATTTTCAGCTTTACAGATCATATCGTAACGACCATGCACTATCTGACAAGGTAAATGGCTGATTTTATGCACATTATTCAGCAGTTGATCGGGTTCAAAAAAACACTGATGCTGAAAATAATGATGCTCAATCAGCGCCAAAGCTAAAGCTGACTGCGTATCCATTTCGCCACTGCGGGCAAATTCGTTGGGGAGCAAAGTGGCAATACGGGATTCCCAGATACTCCAGGCCAAAGCGGCCTCTACACGGACAGCTTCATCTTTATGATGCAGCTGCAACTGGTAGGCCTGCAGAACATCCAGTTGTGAAAGATGAGCGATTGGTTTGATAAAATCCTGATAATAATCAGGAAATACCTGACTGGCACCAAAACCGTTGCGATATAACCAATCAATATCCTGCTCTCGCCCAAGGAAAATACCACGCAAAATAAAACCTAAACAATGCTGTGGATAGTGTTGGCCATAGGCCAAAGCCAGGGTACTGCCCCAGGACCCTCCAGCTACAACCCAGCTTTGGATCTGTAGATGCTGTCGAATCAACTCCATGTCCGCGATCAGATGTTGAGTACTGTTGCTTTCCAACTGCAATGCAGGAACAGACAAACCACAGCCTCGCTGGTCAAAAATAATAATATGGTACAAGGCTGGGTCAAATAACTGACGATGAAAAGGCGAGCTACCACCACCAGGACCACCATGGCAATAAATCACCGGAATACCATCCGGATTACCACTTTGTTCCAGATAAATCTGCTGATGGTCAGGAGTCTGAAGCCATTCAGTGGAAAAGGGGTCTAGAGAGACGGCTGTATTCATGCAGTGTTGTCCTTTTCGGCTAACTTTTCAGTCTCAGAGGCTGCCTGCAGATAAAGCTCTTCCAACAAAGCAGTTAACTCAGCGCCTAATAACACCACCAGCCACACCAGATAGATCCATAAAAATAAGATCGGCACTAAAGCCAAAGCACCATAAATGGCCTGATAGGATGGGAAATGAGTGATATAAAGGGCAAAACCTTTTTTCAATAATTCAAACATAACGCTGGCTGTTACTGCTCCAATTAATGCATGGCGATACTGCACTTTGGCATTAGGCACCACCAGATACAGCAGAAAAAATGCCAGAATAGAAAACACATAAGGCGTCAATGTCAGTAATACAGTGCTTAACCCCGGAGTGTAACCATCAGCCAGACTAGATAAAGACAAAATATAAGAAGTGACAGCAATGGAAGCGCCAAGCAGAATAGGCCCAAAGGTCAGCACCATCCAATAAATAGAAAACGAAATAATCAGCCTTGGGCGTTTTTTAATACGGAATATGCTATTGATAGTTTTATCGATATTGTGGATTAGCATCAGCGCCACAACCACCAAAGCACCAATACCTACAGCTGTCATTTTGCCAATATTTTCAACGAATCCGGCAATATACAAGCGTAATTCATCGCCTTTTGCTGGCGCCACATTAGCATATAGAAAAGCTTCCAGCTGATCGCGCAATTCACCAAACATCGGAAAAGCACCCATCACCGAAAACATCACCGCAATAAAAGGCACCAGAGACAATAACGAGATATAGGCCAGATACCCACCAATCACATTGATTTGGTCGTTTTGACAACGCTTAAGATACAAATTTAAAAAATCATTGCTCTTTGAGCGCCACAACTGCAGCTTCTCTTTGTCCCATCCTTGTGCCATCAGTTTTACTCCACGAAGCTGAACGCTGTACCTGAAGATAGAGCTTCAGTTAAAGCTTTGCTTGGCTTTTCAATAAAATCAGCACCTTGCTGATCAATAAATAACACGGGTAACTTCAGTTCATCCGCAACTTTCAGTCCTTGCTCGCTACCCATACATAAAAATGCAGTCGACCAGGCGTCGCCCCAGGTTGGATCAGCAATTAAGATAGTGGTCGACACTGTAGCATGAGTCACAGGTGTTCCGGTGCGAGCATCAAGTACATGACTGTAACGTACACCATCCTGATCATAAAAGTGACGGTAAGTGCCTGATGTCATAATGGATAGAGGTTCATCCTGCTGCACACTAATGATTTTTTGTAATTTTTGTGAGTCAGGTAAAGGTTTTTCAATAGCCACACGCCAGGCTTTTGCTTCCGGCTTTTTACCTTTACTGACCAGCTCACCGCCCACTTCCACCAGATAGTTTTGAATACCTGCTTTATCAAGAATTTTTGCCAGTTGGCCTACTGTGTAACCCTGAGCAATGGAGGACACATCGACTCGTAAAGCTGAGTGTTGTTTCGCTAAACTTTTGCTGTCAATGAGCGTCACTTTATCCAGACCAATGGTTTGTTTCAGTGCCTGAATTTGCTCAATACTAGGTTTAGTCAGCTTATCACCACGAAAACCCCAGAGCTCAAAGTAAGGTTTTACCGTTAAATCGTAACAACCTTCACTGTAAGCAGATATCTGTTTGGCAATCTCAACCAGTTGCACCAGCTCGTCACCGACCTCTGTTGGGGCAAGGCTCTGCTGGGCATTAAAGCCTTCAATCACAGAGTCAGGTCTGTAATTCGACATCAGCAGATCGATGCGTTCAAGCTCATCTTTTAACTGAGTTTCTAAGCTACTTTTATCCAGCTCTTGTTCGCTCCAAAAGCTAACAGTAAAAGTAGAACCTTGAGCAGGTCCTGAAATGCGTTGAATGGGGTCGGGTTGACTACAGGCGGTTAAACCAACAAGAAGAAAGGCAAAAACACTCAGGCGTTTTAACAACATAAGGCGCTACAGACAAAAGAATGGATGGCGCCAGTGTAAACAAAACAAGGCATAAAATCCAGCCACTAAGGCCGTAGTTACTGGCTTACAGCGGAACAAGCGAACAGACTGGACGCTTAAATTCAGGTTTTGGTCGCTGGCAAATTGTGCAATCACCTGACTCAGGTTAGTTTGTTTACTGTCTTATCAGAAGAGGTTTACCAATGAAAAAGCCCCAGGCCTTAGCGCCTTTTATTTACTCTTGCATCGCAAGTGCCACTTTGCTCTGTACTTTGCCCGTTTTTGCTTCGGATGCAACAAGCCAGTACTTTGAATCTGAAGATATTTTTGCTCTGGAATATGCTAAGGAGCCGCAAGTATCGCCAGATGGCAAACAGCTAGTGTACGTGCGTAACAGCAACGATATTATGACTGACGGTACGCACAGCAGTTTATGGTTGCTGGATGTAAAAACCGGCCATCAAAGTCCTTTATTTGTTGATCAGTTTAACTACGCCAGCCCACGCTGGTCTGAAGATGGCAGCCGCATTGCTTTTATCTCTGACCGTTCAGGTTCGCGCCAAATCCATGTGCATTACGTTAAAGAAAACAAAACAGCTTTAGTCAGTCAGCTTTCCAAAAGCCCAGGCAATTTAAGCTGGTCACCAGATGGTGAACAACTGGCCTTCACCATGAATGTACCGGCTCAACCGACCAAACTGGCTAAAGCCACCAAAATGCCGAAAAAACCTGAAGGCGCCAAGTGGTCTGAACCTGCAGTGCTGATTGAACGGGCTCAATATCAAGCCGACGGCCAGGGCTTTTTAAAATCAGAGTTTCGCCATGTTTTTGTTTTACCTTCCACAGGGGGTAAAGAACGCAAGCTGACTGAAGGTGACTTTAATTACGGCTCAGACTTAAGCTGGACACCGGACGGCAAAGCACTGATATTCTCGGCTAATACCAGCAAAGACTGGGAATACCAGCCACGCGACAGCGACTTGTACCAGTTCACGCTAGCCAACAGTCAGTTAAAGCAGCTGACCAGTATGCCAGGTCAGGAAACCTCAGCTGTATTTTCACCCGACGGCAAATACCTGGCTTTTGTCTGGGGTAATAATGAAAAAGTACCTTATACCAACGGCAAACTAAAACTGATGGACTGGCGCTCAGGCGAAATTAAAGACCTGACCAAAGAGCTCGACAGAGACGTCGAAAACCCACAATGGTTCGACAATAGCAGTCTGGTGATCCAGTTTGACGATAAGGGCAAACGCACTCTTGCTTCTGTTTCTTTATCCGGCAAACTGCAGCAGTTAACCGATCAGCTGTCTGGTGCAGCTCTACCTCAGCCATATTTAAGCGGCGAATACAGTGTGGCGAATGAAGTGATCGCCTTTACTCAGGGTAATTCCCAGCGTCCGGCTGATGTGGCCGTGATTGTTAATGGCAAAACCCGTACTTTAACTGCACTAAATGAAGATGTGCTTGGCCATAAAAAACTGGGGCAAGTGCATGAAATTAATTACAAATCATCTTTTGATGGCGAGCCAATCCAAGGTTGGTATATCACACCACCGGATTTTGACCCAAAGAAAAAATACCCCATGATGCTGGAAATTCATGGCGGCCCACATTTAGCCTATGGCCCACATTTCAGCGCTGAGATGCAACGTTTTGCCACTGAAGGTTATGTGGTGTTTTACGATAATCACAGAGGCAGCTCGTCTTATGGCGAACGTTTTGCTATGTTATTACATGGTAAATACAGCTCACCTGAGGATTACGCTGACCACGATTCAGGCGTCAATGCGATGATAGACTTGGGTTTTGTCGACAAAGATAACCTGTTTATAGCTGGTGGATCTGCCGGCGGCATAGCCACAGCTTATGCGGTAGGCCTGACCCAACGTTACAAAGCAGCAGCAGTGGTCAAACCTATTATCAACTGGCTGAGTAAAGTGCTGACAGGCGACAGCTATTTGTATCAAACCTTCCATCAGTTCCCTGGTGTGCCTTGGGAAAACGTTGAGCATTATTGGAAACGTTCACCTTTATCCCTGGTGGGTAATGTCACCACTCCAACTATGCTGATGACAGGAGAAGCGGACAGACGCACGCCCATTAGTGAGTCTGAACAGTTTTACCAGGCACTAAAAATTCGTAAAGTCGACACTGTGATGGTGCGGATTCCCGGCTCGCCTCATGGCATCGCCAATAAACCCAGCCGGATGATCACCAAGATTGAGTACATTCTGGCCTGGTTTGATCAATACAAAACCAGTTCAAACTAACACTGTAAAAGCCCGGTTCTCCGGGCTTTTTTATCTGTGCTGTTGAACACCAAAACCAAGAAGCATGGATGCTTGTATATCAGTGTGGTTTTGTTGGTCTTGTTTCAGGCAAGCAGTTCGACAACCCAAGGCGAGAGCGTGAGTGTTTGTTTTTTGTTCACGCTGTTCAGCAATCGATCTGGCTAACCTAAAAGACAAAGCAAGATGTGTCAATTACGTTCCAAAAGCACTCAAACAACGAGCTGAATTTGTTAACAGAGCTTTCTCCAATTCAGTAGTGAAAACAGCAGATAAATCTAGCTCGCAAAACACTTCCACTAGCTTGTGCACAGACCCTCTTTGTTGTTATTGGATTCTTAGCCAAAAAGGTTCGATCACGAAGATGGCTTGTAGTTCAAACTTTCTTATCCCGAGTTAAGTTGAAGCACTTCATGAGTGATAATGTTTCTTTCGCCATGCCAATATAGCGTAACCAGCAACGGAGAGAATGACTAACCCGAACATCTGATAAACAGGCATGACGGCAAAAATTAGCCCTGCCTGTCCATCTGAGCTTGATGTAGCCATGAAGGTTTCTAGATAGAAGGGAAGAGGGAATATACAGGTTATAACACCAGACACAGGGATAACCTGACTTTTCAGTTTACCGCTAAGTTGGACTGCAGCGACAACCAACGGAATAATTATAGGCAGAGTGATCCAAAACCATATAAACAAGCTCGTCTCTTTTGTTATATATATTACAATGGTCAGTGATAAGGCCATCAATAAAATAGGGGCATACCTAAATTTTTCAGCTAAGTGCATGTAAAACTCCTTGGATAATTTTTATTATGATTCAGCTTATTTAGAGTAAAAATTTCATGATACTTGATGAGAATGGATATATTCCAGATAACCATTCTCTGCGAGAAACAATTTTATTTAGCTATGGTACATAATGAAAAGTACAATTTCGCTCAATAACGTAATGACCGCCTAAGCCATTAGGAAAACGCCACAATTCGCAGCTCTGGAACATAGTACCGCCATTTAAACTTGGATAGCTAATGGTAGCATAACCACCTCCACTTCCGCCTTGCAGTGGTGCATTAGGTGCGCACTCAGCAGCACTAGTATTTTGAGTTGCACCGCAATATGCTGCGAGAGCAATGGGATGGTTTTTGACAAACTGGTAATAGAGCTCAGCTTGTGATGAGAGAAGTAAACTTACCAGAGCTTTTCCGGTAACACTTGACCACCAGCTTCCAGCAGCATGCTGTAGTATTGTGTTTCTCATATTAAACCTGAACTCGTCATCACAACTGCCTTTACTGCGAGTACCCGTGTAACAGATATCATGTGAGTCGCAAGCGGCTTCAAAAGGGAAGTTAGGAATAATTGCATAAGACCATGGTTCGTTGGGGTTACCACATCCATTTGCAAGAGAATTACTTGATTGGAATATTGCTGCCCCTCTGGTATCGGAACTAATGATATTAACAGTATTGGAGTTACGATATTGTTCGAATGCAGCCTTTAATTCATGATAACCGTTGATGGCAGGAATTACATCTGCAGGCAGTGCTTGAGGAATTGCGAGCAGATATCTTATCGATGGCTCAAGAGGGATGCCAATGTTTTCATCGTAATAATTCGGGTCTAGTATAATTTCAAAAGCTTTAGCTTCGCGCCTATCAAGATTAACAACAATGACGTTGCCAATACCAACTTCTTTGGCTGCATTAGCATACACAGAAGATGTTGTACAAATATTACAGACCACGACTTGTGCTGGGACTTCAGCATGTGCATTTGTTACAAAACAAAGCATAGTTACCAGCAGCAGAGCCAATCCGATTAACTCTTTCATTACGAATGTCATGAAATCTCTCCTTGATTTTTTGTTCCCAATACATTCACTTTCTAATGTATTGTTTTTTTTATTAAATAACAATAGAGCTTTTAGGCAAATTCAAGTTTTTGTAAAATAATTGATACTGGCTACACTCCATAGACAGGACTACCGTATGAGTGTTTGATTTTTGTTCACGCGGTTCAGCAATCGATCTGGCTAACGTAAAAGACGCAGTAATATGTGCCAACTACGGTCAAAAAGCACTCAAAAAATGGACTGAATTTATTCAAAATAACCTTCGCGATCTTGCCCGGTGCGACAACCCAGTGGGAAATAACAGATGGCACAGTGGCTTAGCGGTACAGTAACGGCAAATACACACTGGACTGACACTTTATTCAGCTTGCGGGTGCAGACCGAAGCGTTTGATTTTATTGCCGGCCAGTTTGTCCGGCTGGCTCTGGATACAACGGATGGCAGAGTCCAACGTGCCTATTCGCTGCTGAATAGCCCAGGCGATACAGAGCAGGAGTTTTTAATCAGCACAGTAGCCGATGGCTTGCTGACACCACTACTACACCAATTAAAACCGGGCGATACAGTGCAAGTCAGTCAACCTGCCAGTGGTTTTTTTATTCTGGATGAAGTGCCTGATGGTAAAAACCTGTGGCTGATTTCAACAGGTACTGGTATTGGCCCATATTTATCCATGCTTGGCACAGACACCCCGTGGCAACGCTTTTCTTCTATTGTCCTGCTGCACAGTGTGCGTTTTGCCGCTGAACTGGCTTATCAGCCCCTGATTAGTCAATTTCAACAGCGGTATGGTACACAACTGCACTATCAGCCCATAGTCACAAGAGAAGCCTACTCAGGCGCTTTACAGCAACGTATTCCTGAGTTAATCAGTAGCGGTCAACTGCAACAAGCTTGTGGGCAGAGTTTGACTACAGAGTCTCAGGTGCTGCTGTGTGGTAATCCGCAGATGATCACTGAGACCAAAGCAGTGCTGGAAAACCTTGGCCTGAAAAAGAATTTACGCCGCGATCCTGGGCAGATCACAGTCGAACAATACTGGAAATAACCCTGTACTGCGTCGCTAACACTGAGTCACAGGTAAAGTCAGCGAGCCTTTCAAACTTTGCTGCTGATGAATCTCTACCAGGCACAACTGGCTGGCGACGGCTTCAGAACTCATTTTCAAGTCCGATACCGTTTTGCCTTTGATTTTCAACTCAACTTCTTTGTCCTTTGCCAGTTGATTCAGGCTATGCACCACACAAATATTGTTGGCCAAGCGATGATTCAACGCTAAATCCAAATCGCCTACACCAGCGACCCGGCTTAAGTCCCTATCCAGATTAATACGCAAATCCGGCTTATGATCGGCAGTAAAACCAACAAATTGCAGATTAAAAACCAGCACATCTTCAAAGGCTAAATTGTCTTGTTCAGACTGAGGAAATTCCATTGTCAGTTGTTGCACAGCGCCTAAAGAAGCAGGTTTAACTAAAACTTCAGTACCGGGCCAAACCGCCTGAACTAATTGCTCTGACCAGGTTGGGCCATAGACCCAACGATACAAAGCAGTATGGGGTTCACGACTGGCTTGCTGATACCAGGTGTTTTGCAAAGCGGTAATTTTTTCGTCTTTCAGGTAATAACGCAGCGCTGTATCCGCAGGACAAGAGGCCACCGAAAGCACAGGCTTCCTGCCCAGTGCTATCACTTGGGTATTATTTGGATCCTGTTTGGTTTGCCACCATTCAGTAGCCAACACAGGACTGGCACTTAAAGCCAATAGGAACACTGCCGAAAATTTCATCACCACCCTCCAGTTACCGCGCCATTGTAGGAGAACAACAACCTTTTGCAACCATTCATATTTGTTTGGTACGCCTGACTGCCTGCTGAATCTTTTGGCATTGTGCGGCCAAAGTAATGGCAGAGAACTCAGAGTAGAAAATCCAAAATTAGTTTCAGATGCAAAGCAGCAACAGCATTCAACTCTTTAGTTCTTCACAGTACGGTGTTGAACTTGATGATAAGGCAAAATAGCCTGACTCAATTTCGATCTAATATCCGGATTGCATGCTACATAGGCTCAACTGATATAAAGAGCTAAAGACAGAAGCATCTCCGGCTGCATGGCATACAAAGCCGCATTAAGTTTCCCTTACTGCATCAATGTTTTTGTTGCCAATTTTGCTAACAGACGCGCATCCAATTCGCGGAAATTAGCATGCTAATGAAGAGACGGATATGATTTAGGCCAGACCATGAAAAACTGGAACAACTTAGCGCGGCATCGCCTCCTGGGCTTTTGCCTTATAGCGACGAATAGCGGCATTTAATTGCTGCATAAATTGTGGTTGCTGTTGCAAGTAGACTTTGCTGATATAGATGGCAAAAGGTAAAGTCAATTCCTGTTGAAAACTAAAAAATGCTTTATCAACATCCTGTTCTGCCATCAGAGCTTTTACCGTCAGCTCAGGTAACAAAATGGCATCAACGCGTTTAAACTTAAGCAAATTCAACAAGCCACGAATATCCGTAGTTCCAGCCACCACCTGATATCGATGTTCTTTCAGCCAATTAAATGCATTACTGTTGGTCTGGGCTGACACCTGAGATCTCAGCCTGAAACTCTTTGAACCTGGTTTTACATCTGTACGCTCTTTGAGCCAAACCCAAGTCCATTGGATCATCAACACAGGTTCAGAAAACTCTGCATTATCGTTACGTTCAGCGCTTTCGGTCGCCAGAAACATACCATCTACAGTACCATTTTTCAGCTCTACAATAGCGCGGCCAAAATGAGGCACTAACTGCACAGAAAACGGCTGCTGTATATCCGCCATAATAGCGGCTACAGCTTCATAGCCAATACCCTGATTACGTCCATTTTCCTGATAGGTGTAAGGTGGATAGTCGGGCATCAGAAATCGCAAACTTTCCTTAGCAACCACATTTTCAGTGGCCAACCAGTAGATGACAATACAGACTAAAAACCTGAACATAAGTAACTACCATAAAAAATGGGCCGCTGATACAAGCTTAACTCTAGCAGTAATAATGAAATTCCGGCTATAAAACAACAAAACAACCACACTCACTGGCCCCGCTTATGCTGGCAATATGGCTTTGTGAATCAAATCATTAGCTAAGTGACAAATGTCAGTATGACTGTAAAATACTTCTCTTTGATGTTTAGTTTTTCCTTGATAACTAGGGATAAAGCACCGCATGCTAAAAGTGACACTGGAACAATGGAGAATGTTTAAAGTAGTGGCCGATCACGGCGGCTTTAATCAGGCATCTGCCGTGATCCATAAAAGCCAATCCAGTATTCATACTGCAGTGCAAAAAATAGAAGCCAGCTTAGGTGTTGCTTTGTTCAGGGTTGAAGGCCGTAAAACCTTGCTGACGGCAGAAGGCGAAATGATATTGCGCCGGGTCAATTATCTACTGGACGAAGCCTCGCGGGTTGAAGATATAGGCCTGACACTGGCCGAAGGCATAGAAACTAAATTACGCATCGCTGTGGATGAAATATTCCCGCAGCATTTATTGTACAAAGCGTTGGAAAACACCTCTGCGGCTTACCCTATGCTGCGGATTGAGTTGAGTGAGTCTATTTTATCCGGCGCTAAAGAGTTGCTGGAAAATTTTCAGGTGGATATTGCAGTCTCACCACTGACCATTAAAGACATTTTCAGTGAGGAGTTATGCCAGATAGAATTTATGGCAGTCGCCTGCCCCACTCACCCACTGTTTACCATAGAACGCGATTTAACTATTGAAGATTTAAAATCTTATCGGCAAATAGTAGTACGGGATTCAGCTATATCGCGGCGCAATGACGAAGGTTGGCTTGGTGCAAACCAGCGCTGGACTGTCAGTCATATGCGCACTTCTATCGATATGATTAAAAAAGGGTTGGGTTTTGCCTGGTTGCCTTTATCTTCGATAGTGGACGATTTGGACAAAGGTTTACTGAAACCTTTACCCCTATGTAACGGCCGAACCCGCAAAGTGAATCTGCATCTGTTGTTTTTAGACGCCGACAAGCTAGGCCCTGCCGCCCGCACTTTTTTAGGTGAATTGCGTTATCAGAGTATGGACTTGCCTACGTCAGAAGATATGTAAATCATTGATGTTCAAGTTAATTATAGAGGCAGGGTTTATCCCTGCCCGCGAGGTCAATCCTAAGTCAACAATTCAGCAGCTTCACCGATGATTGATATTTACCGGCGACCAGGCTGGAGTAGCAGCCTCCGGCTTTTTATACAAAGCCGGATAAGCAGTTTGGCTGACGTACTGCACTTCACCATCTACTACTGTCAGCTCTGCTTCTGTCTGCAATAGCTTCTCTTCAGATACTTTTAAAATATCCTGATTCAGCACTACAAAGTCTGCATACATACCAGGCTGAATTTGGCCTTTCACCAACTCTTCCCCGGAAAAATAGGCACTGCCAGAGGTAAATACTTTTAAGGCTGTTAATCTGTCCAGCGTATTTTCTTTACCGTATAAACGAGTGCCACCTACAGTTTTACCTGACACAGCCCAATAATAGGTTGCCCAAGGATTAAAGCTGGCAACACGGGTGCCGTCTGTACCAAAACCTACCGGAATACCCAGCTCCAGCATCTTTTTAAAAGGTGGGCTTTGTTCTGTTTTGGCTTTGCCATAACGCTGTAAAAAGTCTTCACCGGCAAAAGCCATTCGGCCCTGCACTGCAATAGCTCCACCTAAAGCTTTGACACGTTTCAGGTTTTTATCTGAAATAGTTTCAGCATGGTCAATAATCCAACGCACTTTATTCAGCGGCTGAGTCTGGTTTATCGTTTCAAACACCGTCAGCATACGTTCAATCGACTCATCGTAGGTGGCGTGAATACGGAAAGGCCAGCCTTGCACTAAATGTAATCGTACTATTTGCTCTAACTCAGGATCGGCGTCCGCATCCAGTTCTGGTCGTGCCGACATAAAGTTTTCGTAATCCGAAGCTTTCCAGGCCAACAACTCACCGCCGCCTTCCACTACATACCCATTATCCAGATGCAAATGCAGGTTCTGGTTGTTTTTGTAGTTACTCATCCACTGGCTAAAGCTGCTCAGTTCCTTGCCCGGGGTTTGCGGAAACAAGTAGTTCGACACCCGGATTGGTAATTTACCTGTCACAGCCAATACGGTAGAAGCTTGATAGTTATCGGGAAAATCATGACCACCGCCGCCAGCGTCCACCACACTGGTCACACCTAAACTCAGCAGTTTGCTGTAAAACTGTTTGCTGGAATTCAGTTGGTCTTCCTGAGATAACTGTGGCAACGCAGCTATGGTTTTGTACAAAATGGTTGGATTAGGGTCGGCAATTAAACGGCCTGTTAACTCACCCTGCGCGTCTTTTTCATAATAACTGTCTTTAGGGGCCACTGAATCTTTGCTGATCCCCAGCACCTGCATGGCTTTTTTATTCAGCACAGCACCAGAATACAAATGCAATACAAAAACCGGAGTATTAGGTGCTATTTCCGTCAGCTCAGCCGAGGTAGGTAAACGCTTTTCTTTAAACTGATAAGGACTGAATCCGCCTACAACTCTGGCCCACTGGCCTTCTGGTGTCACTTCAACATTCTTTTTCAGCAAAGCTAAAGCGTCTTTTAATGAGGTTAAGCCTTCCCAGCGGGTTTCTAAATTGTAAAAGCGACCACCACGCACCACATGCAGGTGAGAGTCGTTGATGCCAGGGATCACCCTGCGACCTTTTGCATCAATCAGTTGCGTGGTGGCTGTTTTTTGCGCCAGCAGGCTTTGACTGTCTGTAGTTAATTGTTCAAAGCGGCCATTAGTCACAGAAAAAGCCGAGTATTCTTTGCCATCGAAGGTTTGAATTTTTGCGTTGTAGACTATTAAGTCTGCTGCCATCAGGCTGAATGACAAACCAGAGGCCACTGCCGCAGCTACGAGTTGTTTCACCAGTTTCATAAAATTTTCCTTTTAATTCAGTGTTCGATTACTGCTGAGCAGCGGCTTGTTTGCCACTTAGAGATGAAAAAAATACCGCCAGAGATTCAATATCCTGATCCGATAGCGCACTGGCATTGGCCTGCATGATAAAAGCCAAACCGCCTTTACGTTTACCGTCGCGATAGGCCTTTAAGGCGTACTGCAAATACTCTTTATTTTGTCCGGCCAGATTAGGGTTGGTGGCGACAGGCGCTATACCAAATTCACCATGACAACCTAAACACTGCTGGGATAACACCTGACCTTTGGCATACAACTGCTCGCTGTTGGCTGCAGAGTGTTGACTGAATGTAGCTGCGACTATCAGTAAAGCTAAAGCTGTTAAAGTTTTCATCTTCGCCTCCTCACTCTTTCGATAAAAAGGCCACGTATCGTGGCCTTGTGCTATCAAGTTGCTGACCTGTTATTGGCCTTCTTTGGCATGGAACATTTCAGTGGCATAAATCAAACCTAAGCCATAACCACCCGCATGTTCTTTGGCAATATCAGTCACAGCTTCGTAAGAGGCAGTGCGAGCCCAGTCACGTTGCAGCTCTAACATGTATTGCAACCAGGTCACAGGACGGGCACCGGCCTGGATCATGCGTTGTACGGCCATATCGTGAGCTTCTTTGCTGACGCCACCTGAGGCATCAGTGACAAAATACACTTCGTAACCTTCATCTATGGCCGACAACACAGGGCCTACACCACAGACTTCAGTCCACAAGGCAGAAATCACAATTTTGTTCTTTTTGAATTTCTTCACCAGGTCCGTCACTCGTTTGTCTTCCCAGGTATTCATGGTGGTGCGGTCTATCGGCGTTTGCTCAGGGAAGACCTTTTGTAATTCAGGAAAAATCGGACCGCTGAACGACTTAGCTGCCACTGTCGTCAGAATAGTTGGCACCTCAAAAGCTTTAGCCGCTTTGGCTAAACCAGTGACGTTATTACGCACTTCTTCCACTGTATGAGAGCGGGTGGCAAAAGCCATTTGTGGCTGGTGGTCGATCAAAATCAGCGTGTGGTTGGTTGGCGTTAACAGCGTCTTACCAGGCTCACCCGCTAAAGCAGGAGCACTGATAGCAGCAAACAAAGAAACACCAGCGATAACAGATTGTAAGGTTTTGTTTAATTTGAACATTTTAAAATTCCTTCTGGATAATTGAGTTTTGGTTTTGTTAATGGACGACTGCGTAACCAGTCCATGAGTCATATAATAGAGAATTAAAAAAGAATGAAAATTAGTGAAAAACGCAACTTTCATTCTGTTTTTGGGAATTTTAAAATGAAAAAAATAAGCTACTGGCTAAAATTCAATTTGACGTCGCTTTCACATTTGCTGCTTTAAGCTCTGTGCCACAGATGCAGGAACTCCGTTTCCCTGACAGAAAAACAGGACAAAGTGATGGCACAAACAAAAGGAAAAAAGGCAATGTTGACTATGGGTGTTGTGGTCGCAGGAGTAGCTGCGCTTTGGTATGGCGTATTTGGCTTAAAACCTTATAGCTTAAGTGCTGAAGAGCTGACAGCACGTTATGCTTACCCTATGAAACAGCAGGTGCAACTGGCGCTCAAAGAACTAAGCCCACAAAGCTTTGAGTTTACTTATCAGAGCTTTGATGGCGTGACTGTTAATGGTCGTATTAGCTACCCACAAGATCCAAAAACAATTCAAAGCCCGGTGCCAGTGCTGATTGGTGCTCATGCTATGGGCAGAAGTCAAATCCGCTGGTGGCAAGACAGTTATAAAGACAGAGCTACCTTTGAGCAAACCGACAAAATCACAGCTATGGCTCTGGAGAAGGGTTATGCAGTAGTCGCCATTGATGCCCGTCATCATGGTTTACGCAAAGACCCGGATCTGAGCGTGGTGGATATCATCGATAATTTGCACTGGTGGGGAGAGCGTGAGCCGTACGAAGCCATGCTGGTGGATACTGTGCGGGATCATAGAGTGTTGCTGGATTGGTTGGTACAACAACCTATGCTTGATAAAAACAACATTAAACTAGCGGGTTACAGCATGGGCGCACAAATCAGCTTGTTATTGGCTGGAGTCGACTCTCGTATTCAGAGCGTTGCTGCCATAGTACCGCCTCATATGAACAGCACTACAGCCGTAGTAGCGCCGCTGAATGTGATAGCAGGTCTGGCGGATAATCCAGTCTGGCTTTTCACTGCAGATGACGATGAATACGCCAGCATCAAACAGAATCAACAGCTGTTTGATGCGTTGCCAAACGCCGATAAAAAGCTATTCCGTTTCGACAGTGGCCATCTGTTGCCAGCAGATTATGTGACCAAACTAGAACCCTGGTTATAATACCCTTCGTACTTGAAGCTACAGCTTTGTTGACTGCGCGCTTTAGCCCCAGTCACATAGGTAAACTATGCTCCTGGGGTCAAAGGCTCTTGTCGCCTCGTTGCAACTCCAATTACTTTGGGCATGCAGTTCGCTGCATAACAGCTTTTAGTGGCTAAACTGCAGCGCCGCCAAACGGGCATACAACTCACTGCTTTGCAAAAGCTCTGTATGGGTGCCCTGAGCGACAATTCGCCCCGCTTCCAGCACCACAATACGGTCGGCGGCCAGTACTGTGGCCAGCCGGTGCGCTATCACTAAGGTCGTGCGGTTTTGTGCGGCGTTATCTAAAGCTTGCTGCACTTGCCGCTCGCTTTCAGCGTCTAAAGCACTGGTGGCTTCATCCAATAACAACACCGAAGGGTTACTTAAGATGGCTCTGGCAATGGAAATACGCTGGCGCTGACCACCGGATAAACGCACACCACGCTCGCCTAAATAAGTGTTGTAGCCTTCAGGTAAAGCCAGAATAAAGTCATGCGCTGCTGCCATTTTTGCTGCATCCTGCACTTCTTGCTCTGAAGCTTCAGGGCGGGCATAACGGATATTATCCAGCACAGAACCGGCAAATATCACAGTGTCCTGCAGCACTATGCCAAAAGGCTGGCGGGCATCTGTTAAACGTAGATCTTTTAAATCCATGCCGTTAAATTTCACCTGGCCTTGTTGTGGATCGTAAAAGCGCAGCAACAGCTGGAACAAGGTGGTTTTGCCTGCCCCTGAAGGGCCAACCAAAGCTATATGTTCACCGGGTTTAATCTGCAGTGAAAAATCCTGCAAGGCCAAAGTATCAGGCCGCGATGGGTAGCTGAAATTCACGCCGCTAAACTCAATACCAGTGCCAGCCAGATTATGATCAGGCAACACAAAAGGCAGAGGATCTGCTCTTTCGATGACAGGAGACTGCACATTTAACAACTGCATTAAACGTTCGGCCGCACCGGCAGCACGTTGTAAATCGCCCCAAACTTCGGCAATAGCGCCAATAGCACCAGCTGTTAATACCGCATATAAAATAAACTGCGACAACTCGCCGCCCGTCATTTCATTGGCCAGCACCGCCTGAGCACCTAACCAAAGCACAAAAGAAATAGCACCAAACACCAGCACTATCGCCACTAAGGTCAGCATAGAGCGGGCGCGAATACGGGATAACGCTGTGGTAAAGGCATTTTCAACCGATTCAGTGAAACGCAGCGTTTCACGCTGTTCCTGCCGGTACGACTGCACTGTAGGAATAGCATTTAACACTTCACCTGCGACAGCGCTGGCATCGGCAATACGGTCCTGACTGTCGCGTGACAGCTTACGTACTTTGCGGCCAAATAAGAAAATCGGCAAAATAACCAACACTAAAGTCAGCAGAATATAAGCGGCTAATTTAACGCTGGTGACAAAAAGCATCACCAAACCGCCGAGCAACAAGAAGCTATTGCGTAAACCCATCGACAAACTGGTGCCTACCACAGCCTGAATTAAGGTGGTATCAGTGGTTAAACGCGACAATACTTCGCCGGTTTTAGTCAGCTCAAAAAACTGCGGGCTCATTTTCACCACATGGCCGTACACAGCACTGCGTAAATCCGCAGTGACCCGCTCGCCCAGCCAGGACACATAATAAAACCGCAACGCAGTGGCCACAGCTAAGACGACAGAAAGGCCAAATAACGCCAGAAAGTATTTGTCGATATGACCAGCTTGATCGGTAGAAAACCCTGCATCAATCAAGTACCGAAAAGCCACAGGCAAAGTCAGAGTGGCTACAGCAGCTACTGTTAAAGCGACAAAAGTCAGCAACCAGCGGCTGGCATAAGGAGTTAAAAACGGAATTAAGCTAAAAAGCGGTCCAATTTTTTTGGCTGGAGCCTGAACTTCAGTATCAGGCTCAGCTTCGGCAGTAAGGGATGTGCTGCTCATGACTTATAAACCAGCCATCATACGCAGCACTATACCAACGGCTGCACCTATCATCAGCACCAGCAAGGCGACAAAACCAATCATAAAACCAGGACCACGGCTTTTTGCGTCTTTGATATAACTGACAGCGTAATACAAACGCCCCACCAACCAGACAAAGCCAACAAGCCCGGCCCAGACTGGACTGACATATTCACTGAATAACCAAAGCGCAGGCAAAAACAGCACCAGATGTTCCAGCGTATTCATTTGCACACGAAATATGCGCTCAAAATCCAGATTGCCTGTAGTCGCAGGAGCAGCAACACCATATTTTATCCGCGCCATACCCACAGCCAGACAACTGTATAAAAACAAAAAAAGTGCCAGCAAAGTAACAATAGCAGGAAGATGTAAAGCCATGATAAACCTTCAGTAAGGTAAGGCGGATTGCCTTTGGAGGTTATGGGGATGCTGCATAAAGAATTCAATTGCCTATTAAAAAGGCGGTTGAATGTTTCAGCCGCCTTTTATCTGCCGTCCACTGCGCTTAAGTGCGGAACTGAGCCAATAACCCAGCTAAATTACTCATTTCTTTATCCAGCCTGTTGCTGCTCTGGCGCGCATGCTGACCAATGCTTTCATTGGTTTTAGCCTGCGATACTATGGCTTCCACACTGCCATGAATTTGCTGCATCTCTTGCTGTTCTGAGCGGGCAGATTCTTTAATATCCTCGTTGACCGAGCGGATTTTCCCCACCACAGTCACTATGGAGGAAAAGGCTGTGGTGGTGTCGGCAATACGCTCGGTAATTAACAAGGCTTTTTGCTGGGCACCCGCCATCACTTTCACCGCCATACCAGAGCCATTAGTCAGGTTATTGATAATGCTCTCAATTTGTTTAGTCGAATCCTGAGTTCGGGACGCCAGGCTGCGTACTTCATCAGCTACTACCGCAAAACCACGGCCCGACTCGCCAGCCCGGGCCGCTTCAATAGCAGCATTCAGAGCCAGCAAGTTCGTTTGCTCGGCAATACTGCGGATCACTTCCAGCATAGTGCTGATATTTTTACTGTCTTCCACTAATGCGCTGATCACTTTACTGGCATTATCAATTTCATCCGCGACTTCGCTCACCCCCAAGCGCGCAGCATCTACCACTTGCTCACCCTGAGCCGTAATACCTGAAGCCTCGCTGGATGCTGCATCGGCTCTTTGTACGGCCAGACCTATATGATCAACAGCTTTAGATAAATGATGAATGGCATCAGCCACTTGTATAGTTTCTCTTAATTGCACAGTCACACCACTAGCACTTTGCTCTATAGCTGCAGAAATATCGTGATGGGCATTACTTAACGAATGGTGGCTTTGTTTAGCCGACTGCATCAGTTGCTGTAACTGTTCAATAAAAAGGTTAAAAGCCACAGCCAAATCTTTCACTTCGGTGTCTGCCCCTGCCACATTAAGCCGGGCTGTTAAGTCACCTGAACCACGACCTAAATCCACTAAATGTGCTTTTAATCTGGCCAGCGGAGCCAGAATAATGGACTGAGCGAATATAAAGATAAGGGCGGCAATAATAACACTGATGGTTAAGCCTAAACCCAGGTTCCAACGGGCCGAGCTTTGCAACGAATCCACATGGGCAGTTTCCGACTCCACCGCAGAATCAGCTTCTTCTTCCATTTTTCCGACAAAATCAAGCAAACTGGCGACTGATACCTGAAAGCTTTGATACAGCTCTTTTGACTGCTGCCCTGCTTTTAATTGCTGATACAGAGCATCGCGGTTTTGCTGGTACTGCAACCACAACTGTTCAAACTCTTTAATGGTGCCAGCTTTAAGCAAACCGCTGTTTTTCATCCTGCTTAGTGCTTCCTTAGCCATAGCACCAGCATCTGCTAACTGACCATCGGCCTGCTCTGCAGAAATTTCGGCATGGTAAAGCCGCTGCATACTGATAATTTCCTGCTGTATGCCAATTTGTCCTTCCATAGCGCCATCTGCAGTATCCCAGGCTGGTCCGCCTAAATACTCCAGCATTTGGCCAAGCTTATTGGTGGCCTGCATGCCAATGTAGCTATTCATCACTACCACCAGTAAAAAGCTTGCCACACCCACTGCAATCGCCATTTTAATTTTCATAGTTGATCCCTGTTATTCCAAAGAGAACATAAGCCGGAATCCCACTGCAAACGCGTTGTCCAGCGTTGGATCCATCGAAGGATGATTCACATAATAAGCACTGCCCTGCAGTGTGATGCTGTTATGAACTGGCATGGCATAACTTAGCTCCCAAGCCGTTTCATTTTGCTCTAACTCCCTATTTTGCTGTAAAAATGCATCGCCATTGTGGGCCTGAGCTACAGCTAAACCCAAGGCATCACCAGATAACCACAGATCAGTATAGACGCCACCCAAGCCATAATAATTTTCCAGCTGATTCACAGCTTGATCGGCAAAACCTGCCTGCAGAAAAAAAGTAAGATGTTCCAGCCATTGATATTCAGCAATCAGATACAGACCTTTATTGTCGCGATGCATCTCTGAATTCACCGGGTTTTCCACTAAAGCATTATGCTGCCAAACCCCAACACCCATTTTATACGCCTCTGTTTTCATGCCTACTTCAGCAGCACGAAACACGCCCTCACCTTCTTCAAACCGAATATAACTGCCACGCCGCCCATCCGGATGCCCTGGTACACCGTCATAAACAGCCAAATGTGCATAGTAGTTATCCACCTCAACGGATAGCAGCGCAGCCACTGCAGTAGTGGGAAAAATTGAAGGCACAGCCTGTGAAGTATCGGGGCCTATACCAAAGGAGGGATGAGTAAAAAGCGCAGCACTATCGAGACTGTAAAACACGGCGTTGTAATCATGTAAACCCAGCAGGGTTTTTAGCTGCCCATTCAAAAAACTATGCTGATACCACAGTTCATAAAGTTTGGTTTCGTCTTCAGCGGCAATATTGGACATGCCCTGCACATCCCCCACCAGTTCTGAAGGATCGCCGCCATAGTTCGCCAGCAAATAACCAAAAAACTCGCCACCTTGCCATAAGCCCGCTTCGGCAGTGTCTGCAGTCAGAGTGAAATCGGCGCTGGCTAAACTACGTGAACCTTGATCAACACCACCATCCAGATTGCGAACATGTTCCAGCGTCAGGGCAAAGGCTGGTGTGATGGCGTTTAGGGCTTGTACTGTAGCAGGTAGAAACAATAAAAATGCGAGGGGGAAAACCTTAAGCTTTAGCATAAGCTTACCGCAATTTAAGGAACTGGACTTGAGTATAACGGAGTTTTTAAAAGCTGCTTTTTAGGAAAAGTTAGTGCCTGCAGCAGATCTGCAGGCAACAAAGTCAAAGCTGTTAAGCCAATTGACGTAATCTCTTCAGATCCCTGACCACTTCATAACCAGGGAAACAGGCAGTGATCAACAGACCATTAGTAAAGACTTTTTCCAGCTGCAGTACTGTAAACAGGCTATGCAATTCGGCTGGTCCCGCCTGTAACAATGGACCATTAAAAGCCAGCAGCACTAAAAACGCCGCAAAAGCTGCATTCACCACAATACTGCTCAGCAGCAAAGTGCGGGTCCAAATCCGTTGCTGTAACTGCCATAAACTCAGCAACACAGACAGCACAATCACCGGGCTAAACCATTGCAACATCAATAGAGCCGCATCAGTAAAAGTAACGCTTCGTGCTGCAAACTCTACCGGACTCATCCATAACGGATACCAAATAACAATCAACAAAAAGATACAGGTTGCCAGATCGGTGAAGATGTCGCTCAGGCCAATATGCTGCCAGCCCAAGTCTGCTTTGGGTAACTCTTTAGGCGACCAGTCTTTGCCCGGGCAATTGCCAAGCTTATGCCCTGTACCATTTACGGCAGCAAAACTAAGCACTATCACAGTAAAAGCAAAACAAGCGTCAGTCATAAAACCGGCGGCCAGCTGCAACAGAAAACGAATCAAATTGCCATCACTGCTGCCCATCCAATGCGTTGTTGCACCTATCACCTGTAATACAAAAAGCACGCCCAATACCATATACAAAGTGTGTTTCAGCAAAGGCATATCTTCTGCCGCCACTAAAGCTTTAGGCGGAATGAACTGATAAGCCACAGTTCTGGGGCGTCCCATTTGCTTTAACACCGCTGCCACATCATCGTCTGACAACTGGCCCTGCTGCTCTTTCAGTGCATCGAGCTGGTCCATAATATTGGCATTGAGTTCACGGCCTATTTCCTGTCTTTTCGCTTCAGGTAACTCGCGCTGCACCGCAGCAACATAACGTTCTACCAGTTCCATTATTCTGTCTCCCCACTTTGATTCTGCTCAGAACTTTGGCTTAGTGCTTCACTTGCTGTGAGCAAAGGAGTCAAAGCTGAATTCAGTTGTTGCCATTCGTCAGTCAGTTGCGCCAGCAGCTCTTTGCCTTGTTCCGACAACAAGTAATAACGCCGCTCGCGGCCTTCGGCCTGCTGCCATTCGCTGTCCAGCAAACCTTGCTCAGCTAAACGCCGTACCAGCGGATACAAAGTGCCTTCGTCTATGTCGATGCCTCTGTCCTGCAATTGTTTGCGCAGCGAATAGCCATAATGTGGCTGCTTCAACGAGGCCAATACGGCCAGCACCAGCACTCCACGGCGCAGTTCCAGTCGCATTTTGTCCAGCTGTGATGAGGTCATAAAAAATCCTGAGTTCCGATATACCCGTCGTACTTGAAGCCGCTGCTTTGTTGACTGCGCCCTCTCGCCCCAGTCACATAGGTGAACTATGCTCCCGGGGTCTCACTGGCTTGTCGCCTCGCCGCAATTTCAAGGTACTTGGGTATAAATCACTGATACTGTGCCACACACACTGTGCGACACACAGCAAATACTAGGTGATACACAGCATAGACGCAAGCTTGTTTTTTGAACAACAAGTAAACATTTGAAAATCAAATATTTTTAATCTGGATCTAGCGAAAAACAGCAGGCAAAGAACAGCAAAAAGTAGAAGTTGAAAAGGAAAAAACAGAGGAACAGACTTTAGCAATTCTCTGCCAAAGTCTGTTTTTATAAAAGTTATGCCTCCAGATACATCTGGCGTAACTGTTGTAGTTTGCTCTGATCCAGCCCCAGTTTTTGCTGCAAATAGGCATCGACTGAGCCGTAATCTTTTTCCAGTTGATCAAACATGGCACGGATCAAAGCTGGATCTGTGCCCATCATCACTTGGATCACTTCTGGTTTCATCGACTGCATAAACTGATTATGTGGCGAGTCTTTTTTATCCCCTGCTTTGGCGCGTTTTTGCATTTCCCGCAAACCAAAGTTGTAGACCTTTTCCGACATAGCATAGTCGTCCACCACCAGTTGGCGAGGCACATTCAATGCCGACAAAATCAACGCCGACGCCATGCCTGTTCTGTCTTTCCCTGCAGAACAGTTCACCGCCAGCGGCGCTTTACCTGCCAGTAACTGTTCAAACATTTGTTTAAACTGCTCAGCAAAACGTTCAGGCCCTTGCCGGTAAAAACCAGAAAACACTTCGATGGCTTGCTCTCTGGAATTGATTTTGCCAAAAGCCTGCATATTGCTGCCTGCCATCATCTCCTGCATTGAATAATCACGCATCAGCATTTGTGCTTCAGGTGCGAAGTTTTTGTATAGAGTAGGTTCAGTAGCCAGCTCTTCACGGGCACGAAAATCACAAAAAGTACGAATATTCAAAGCACTCAGGTACTGATAATCGGCAGAAGTTAAATCTGTCATGGTGCCACTGCGAAACAACTTGCCCCACACCACTGTACCGCCACTCTGGCTTGGATAACCGCCCAAATCACGGAAATTCACCCCACCCTGCAGCGGTAATATCCGCTCAGCCACCCAATGTCCAGGTTGATCTTTTGGTTTTACATAGACATAAGGCCGGCTTTGGGTAGGCTGCTGGATCAGGTAACTATTTCCTTTTACATCAGACGCAATCTTTTTCATCACTTTTGTATCCGCTTTATCTGCTACAAAAATATCCACCCCTGGAGCTTGCATAGTCCAGTGCACTAGCAAAGCATCAGGTAACAACGCCTGAGTTTGACGTACCAAAAACACAGCAGGTTTGACTTGCTCAGCGGCCACTGCAGCTGAAGCGGCAGCCACAGGTCCTGAATAACTCATCAGCTGACAGGCAACTAAAACAGCAACACACAGTGTTTTTTTCATTTGTGTCATCGACTTCATTTGTATAGGTTGAGTGTTCATTATCATTTGTCCTTATCTGTTAAAAGTTTGCCCGTACGCCCATCAGGAAACGGCGGCCATAACCTTCCACTTCCACCGGCTTGTTTTCGCTGCCCTGGAATCGTACGCCCAGTTCATCCGTCATATTGTTCAGGTCGGCATACACCGAAAAGGTGTCGTTTAGCTGGTAACGCAGCGACAAATCCAGCCGCTCGCTGTCTTGCCAATACAGATCACCACTGGAATCCGGCGAAATATCATCCAGCCATTGATCGCGCCATTGCCAGTTCAACCGTACAGACCAGCCATGGTTTTCATAAAATAACGAGGAGTTAATCACACGATCCGAGGTGCCGGGTAAAGCCACAGTGCGGCCGTCCGGTGTGGTAAATTCACTATCCAGAAAGGCCATATTAAATTGCAGACCAAAACCACGAATAGATTCGGGCAGGAAATCCCATTGTTGGATATAACTGAATTCCAGTCCTGTCAGCTTGCCGTTATCGCCGTTTAACGTGGTGTTGTAGTCATAACCAGAGCGGTCAAAACCCGGCGTATCAAAACGGTTGTCGCCCACTTCGGTGACCGAATCAAACAACACATTGTCCACTTTGCGCTGGAAGAAATTCACCGCAGCCAAAGCAGCATCGGCGAAATACCATTCCAATGAAGAATCCACACCCACAGCGGTTTCGGCTTTTAGGTTCGGGTTACCACCTGATATCGCGTTATCTGTGTCATTAACTGAAGCACCTGAACGCAGCTGACTAAAATAAGGCCGGCTGGATCCTGTCACACCAGACAAACGGAACTTTAAATCTTCAGTCAGATCCACATTCCAATGCAGGCTGGGGAATAAATCGGTATTAGTTTGAGCTACATCCAATGGCGTAGCGCCGTCACTTTGTTTCAAGTAACCCTGGCTCAGAATATCGACCCGCTCTGCCCGCACACCCAGCAGGATCTGATGTTGATCCCAGGTCCAGGTATTCATCGCATACAAACTGGTGATTTCTTCCGTCACTTCGTACCAATTTTCAATAGCACTGAAACTGGCAGGGTCAATTAAACCTGCACCGATCAGAGCCGCCACTGCTGTATCGATTTGGCCACGAGCCGCGGCATTGTCAAAGTAGTTGGCGGTAAAGCCATAGTTTTGGTCCGAGTCCCACTGCTTATCGGTATTAAAAGCATCGGGAGTGAACTCAATACCGGCGGCTCCTGCCAAAGGACCCAGCATTATAAAAGGGCTGTTCATGCCAGGCGAGGAGGCTTTACGATCGTCGTACTGCGCCCCCAGTTGCAAGCGGGCGTCAGCTCCTGCCGATTGCCAGTTATATGCGGCATCCGTTTTTAAGGTAAAAGCTTGTGTTTCCGCCTCTCCTTTGTAGTTAATCAGGCCATCAAACCCAAAGCCGGACTGATTCAGCACTGATGTTGCTTCACCACGGGACAAACTGCCATCGGCGTTCGCGATGGTGCTGTACAACTGCACCTGAGGGATCAGCGGATTAGACAAGTCATAACTTAAAGAATGGAACTGGCGCGGGTCTGTCTGACTACGTCTTAAGATCGGCAGGTCGGTTAAACTTTCTGTTTCGGTGTAATTTAAATCCCAGGCTAGCTCCCAATCTGCCAACTCGTGCTGACCTGTCAGGGTATTCACAAAAGTAGAGTTCTCATACTGACCATCCTGAAACATGGCCGTAACAGGCACTGCGGTCAGTTCGCCACTTTGTTCACCTCTAGTGCCACGGCCTTTGCTTAAATCCAGTTGAAACTGGTTACGCAGCTCGTGATCAACAAACTCGGTGTATAAACTGGTCAGGGCAAATTTATGTTCTGGCTGGGGCGCAAATTCAAATTTTATGATGGCCGAGTTGGTTTCGCGCTCCAACTGATAACTGCGAAAATCAAACAAAGTGGGGGCGCCATCACTATCATAAGAACGCTCGTTATTATCTGTGACTTGTTCCATCTTAAAACCGGACAAAGCGCCCATAACCCCAACTTCGCCATCAGACCAGGATAAACGGCCAGAGTAGCGGTGCTGATCGCCACCACCTAATTCCAGCTGACCCAGACCTAAATCGATATCAGTATGGAATCCGGGCTTGGATAAAGGCGAATAGGTTTTAATATCCACCCGACCAGCCAAAGCTTCGGATGGCATATCAGGTGTCAGAGTTTTGGACACATCAACGGCACTCATCACAGCGGCAGGCACAGAGTCAAAACGGAACACCCGCTCTTCAGCCCCTAACACGTTGACGCCATCAAAAGACACTGCTGTCCAGCGTGCCGGAGCACCCCGCACCTGAATATAACGTTCCTGCCCTTGGTCCCGTTGCACCGCCACAGCTGGTAAACGTGATAAAGCAGCGGCGGCCGTTTGATCCGGAAAACGGCCAATATCATCTGCGGCTATCACGTTCACCACATTGGTGGCTTCACGCTGCAACATAATGGATTCTTCCTGACTATCGCGGATAGGGCTGGCTGTGACAGAAATACGTTCAATGCTTTTTTCTGCCGCTGTATTTGCTGCGGCATCGGCCAAAACTGCTGTTGAGGTGAACGCGCAACAACAAAGCGCAAGTACACTTAGTTTAAAAGGCAGACCGGAGCAATTCCCCTGTGCCGCCATTAATTCTGAGGTTTTCATTTTTGTCCCTTCACACAATCTGACTGGCTGTTGATGGCCCCTGTATCTGAGGCAAGTTCAAGGTAGGTTTGGGTAATGAAAGATTTATGAATTAGATAACTACAGGCATTTCAGAGATGTCTCTGTTCGATCCAGATGGGTTACTTTGCGCTAAAACCACCAGTTCCGGAGCTGTCATCAAACGGTAACTAAAGCGGCCGGTTCTTACACTTTTTTGACTGTCGAATAAATAGGGCTGAGCCAGTTCGGCACCGAGAACAGACACCAGTTCGTCTCTGATTTTGCTGCGGTTTTGATCCAGAGTTTTGGCTTTTAAGCCTTGCTCCTGTAAATCCTGAATGGCTTTTTTATGACCCTGCCACTGTTCCATCAGCACAATAATGTCTTGTGCCAACAGTTGATCAGGCTTATTGCTGGCCGGATTTAACACCCAGCCTTCAGCCGTTTTCAGGCGTTGGCTTGCATACCAGTAGTAATACAACAACGGAGTGCGGGGTAATTCAATCTGTATCCCATGCACCACAATGCAGGAGTCTGACAACTGAAACTCTAATACGGCAGGCGCTTTGGCAATCTGAAAAGCTTTAGCGCAATCTGTCGGATAGATCTGCCAGCCAAGCTTAAGCCACTGTAAATCACAGTGCGGATCCCAATGCTCTGAACGACACAACGCCAGCGCCATCGCATCGGCAAAGCTAAAGTGCTGTTCCAATAACTGGTTTAAAAACAGCAAGCGCTGTTCAGCGACAACGCCTTGCAGTGGCACAGTCAGCGCTATAGCTTCAGCAATATCAGCGCCTGATTGCACAGCTTTAGCGATAAATTTTTCACGCTGCATACTCACTGGAGCTGGCACGAACCAAAGCAGCCCCACTAAAAGCAACATAACCAAAGTGGCAATCACAGCAATACCAGCGCTATTTACTGTACATTGCAGCTCAACACTGGCAAAACGCTGATGAGTGCCTGAGAGCCACTGCATAGCCTGACTGTCCTTTGGGGCTGCACCTTCGCCAATCTGGCTGAGAGTGGCACTGCAATGACTGATCAAAAGCGACGCAGGCTGAATGGGGATCAAGGCTAAGTCGGCATTCAGCTGTTCCAGCAGATAAGGCACCGCCTTTTGCTGAAAACCATGATGATCTTCCAGGGCTTTATTCACCACCTCAGGCAGCTGATGTTTCAACTCAGTTCCCAGCTTTTGCAAAGCCGTCAAATAGGCCAGAGCCACAAGCAGCAGCAGGCCAAGCCACAGACCTCCCGCCAGCAACCAATATGAGCTTGGCATCTTAAACTTCACAATGTAAGTCCACTATGCTGGGTTTTAACATCTCATCCAGAGCCAGTAAGCTCTGCTGCAGCAGACAGCTTTTATCCTCGAGACTTTTATGCAAAAACCAGCTGCCGCCATTGCTATAACCAGGGATCAGCAGCCGCTGTTCTGGCAATACTTTGCTGCCTGACAGCGTATAAAGCAGCTCGTCTTTTGGCTGTTGTACCACTTGTTGGTTTTGGTCCAGCAGCACACTGGAATAGATGGTGATTTCACCTCGCTCAAAAGCAGCCAACAAGGTTGTCCAGTCATCATACTGCCGATAATCGATATCGGCCAACGTCAGGCCTTCCCGCTGCAACAAAGCCACAGGTAACTGAAAACCGCTGTAACTATTCACATCAGTGAGAAAACCAAAACGCTGCTGAGTTAAAAAAGCTTTATTCAACTGAAAAGACGGGCTTTTACTGACGAAATACACCGGATATTTAGGGAAAATAAGAATTTCGCTGTAATAGGCATGCAAGTTATGCAAAGCGCCGGCTAACACCTCACGTCTGGACCACAGCAGCTGATACTGGCCTGAAATCAGCGCATCGGCTGTCAGTTCAGTACGTTTGGGCCAGCTAACTTTCACGCGGCCAAAGTGCGCAGCCAGCTCAGTTTTATCGCACAGTTGTTTACCTAGGCTAAAAGAGTTCACCGGAGAGCCTACGACTGACAACACTGGCCCTTCTGCTGCAGAATCAATCCGGCATTCCGTACTGTTGTAGTCAGTTAATTGCAATCTGGGGGTTGGCCACAAGGCCAAAATAAGCAGACAGCAGAGCAAGACCAGAGCCACAAGGGCCAGTCCCAGATGGTACTGCCTGTTTGTCAGGTAAAATCTCACTGGTTGTTCTCCATGCTTTGGCAAAAGAGTAGCCAGCAGCTGTTACAACTGTATGACAATCAGATGACTAGGGATTAATTCGCCAGCACCAGCTGCTATTGCTCAACCTCAAGTTTCAAGCTAGGGTAATCTTCTTAATCTGTTTGAAGAATAATTAAAAATGTTTGAAGCGCTAACCCAGATTGGTTTACCCATAGCACTGATACTGATCATGACTGGCGTTGGCATGACGCTGCGGCCAGCTAATTTCACTGAAGTGGCCCGTCAGCCCAAAGCATTTTTTGTCGGAGCTTTAGCCCAGTTACTCCTATTGCCTGTTACCGCTTTGCTGGTGATTTATCTGTTTGATCTGCAAGCTGAACTGGCTGTGGGTTTGTTTATTCTGGCTTTGTGCCCTGGTGGCACTACCTCTAATCTTTACAGCTATTTGTGTAAAGCTGATGTGGGTTTGTCGGTCTCTTTAACTGCTCTGGTTGGTTTTATCACGCCATTTTCTTTGCCGCTGCTGGCGGCATGGTCGATAGAACACTTCCTTGGTGAAAACACCTCATTCCAATTACCGCTGGTAAAAACCTGGCTCACCTTAATGATTGTCAGTGTGTTACCTGTATTACTGGGCATGTGGTTTAACTTTAAATGGCCTGAACGCTCAGCTCGTATTCAACCCTTTATCAGCCGCTTTTCGGTAATTGTATTGGTGTTGCTGATCATCAGCATAGCGACCGATCTGGGCTCGGATCTTTGGCTATTTTTAGAAAAAACCGGACCAGCCACTTTAGCTTTAAATCTTCTGACCATGGTTGCAGGTTATTGGTTAGGTCAGTTTTTACTACAGCAGGAACAACAAGCCAGAACAATTTGCCTTGAAGTTGGCCTGCAAAATGGCACGCTGGCTTTGATGATCACCACAGGTATTTTACAAAACACCGCTATGTCGATAGCTCCCAGCGTTTATAGCTTGTTGATGTTTATGACGGCTAGTTTGTTTACGGTGTGGGTGTTACGCAAGCACCGAAGCCAAAGCATTCTGCCAGCCACTTAGCAACTGCTGGCGTTTTTCAGCGGACATCTGTGGTACAAACTCTTGGGCTTCAGCGCAAAATGACACATCGGCTAAGCTTTCAAACCAGCCCAGCGCTACTCCGGCCAGTACCGCAGCGCCGTAAGCCGACGCTTCGTTTTGACTGGGTTTAAGCACTGGCACATTCAGCACATCAGCCAGATGCTGACATAACCAGTTGTTCGCCACCATACCACCATCAATTTTCAGTTGCTCTGCCTTGGCGCCGTCAGCCAGCATGGCGGCCAATAAATCTGCCGTTTGATAGACCACAGCTTCCAATGCGGCTCGGGCGAGATGTGCTTTGCCCGTACCCAGTGTCATACCGACCAAAGCAGCACGGGCTTCAGGTTGCCAATGAGGTGCGCCTAAACCGGTAAAAGCCGGTACTAAATACACACCGCCGTTATCGGGCAAGCTTTGCGCCAAAGCCTCAGTGTCACTGGCTTGTTGAATAACACTCAGCTGATCCCGCAGCCATTTGACTGCAGCACCAGCGACAAAAATGGCGCCTTCCAGCGCATAACAAGTTTGGCCTTGTACAGTAAAAGCCACAGTGGTCAGTAATCTGTGTTTGGAAAATAACGGGCTGCAGCCGGTATTTAATAAGGCAAAACAGCCTGTACCGTACGTGCTTTTTAACGAACCTGCACTAATACAACCCTGACCTAAAGCTGCGGCTTGTTGATCGCCCACCAGCGCCAGCACAGGCAAGGCCAAACCAAATAAGCGGGTATCACAGAAGCCATAACTATCAGCGCTTTGTCTGACCTGCGGCAGTATTTGCTCCGGCACATCAAACAACTGCAGCAGTTCTTTGTCCCAATTTAAGCTTTGAATATTCAGTAATAAAGTGCGGCTGGCATTGGTGGTGTCTGTGGCATGCACTTGCCCCGATGTTAAACGCCAGAGCAAAAAACTATCTATAGTGCCAAAGGCGAGTTCGTTATCGGCCAGCGCCTGCTGCACCTCGGTATTGTGGCGCAGTAACCACTGAATTTTGCTGGCGGAAAAATAAGGGTCCAGCAGCAAACCTGTTTTTTGCTGCACCCACTCCTCATGGCCTTGATCTTTCAGTTGCTGGCAATAATCTGCTGTGCGTCTGTCCTGCCAGACAATAGCAGGTACCAGCACTTTGTCTTTGGCTTTATGCCAAAGCACAGTAGTTTCGCGCTGATTGCTGATGCTCACGCCCAGGACTTCAATCCCCAGCTGCACAGCCTGCGCCAACACCTGCCGACACACCTTGAGCACAGACAACCAAATCAGCTCTGCGTCTTGCTCCACCCAGCCCTGCTCCGGATAAACACAATCCAGCTCCTGCTGTGCCACAGCCAATACCTTGCCATCGCGGTTAAATAACAAAGCCCGGCTGGAAGAGGTGCCCTGATCTACAGATAAAATGGCTTGCTGGCGCATAGATGGCTCTTAGAATTGAAAAAACACTGAATAACCTTAGCCTATCTGGGCCTGATGCAGTTGGGAAGAGGTAAGAATGGGCGGTTCTGGCATTCCCAAAGATGAGCTGTCATAGTTTGTGGCAATAGAACTGACTCATAGCTTCTTTCTGGTGAAGGCTATAAAGACATTCACAAGCTCTAATCTTTTGGCAGCACCAATAAACGCTCGCTTCGCCAGACTCGGATCACACTGATGTCGCCTGCCGCTCGCAGATAAACCAGCCGAAAAGGTGGGTGGATTAATTCTCTGATATGTTCCTGATTAAATTCAGGAACTTTGCGCCCAGAATCAGGATGGTTCAGTAATTGCTCTGTAAGCCTCAGGATATCCCTGACAAAACGGACTCCAATTTCCGGCACACCCAATTCAGAATAGTGGGTTTTAATGTCCTGCAAATCCTTTAAAGCAGAACGGGAAAAACTAACTTTCACTCTTCAACACCCAAAAGTCTGCGGGCTTCATCCAGACTGACTGTATTACCTTCACGAATATCAGCTAAGCCTTGCACTACAGCTTTTACAAACTGCAGCTCTTCCGCTGTTTTTTCATAGTCATCCAGCCCTTGAACCACAGCAACACCACGCCCTCTGCTGGTCAGAAGAATGGGTCTGTGCGTGTCGTTAGTGCGCCCCACTACCTTGCCTGGGTTTATTTTCAGATCGGATAAAGGGATCACATCTTCAGAAAATTTTGTATACATAGCGAAAAACCTCGGATAGGCAGAAGACCCAACTAACAGCACCTGTTTACTGGTGCCGTTAAGGATAGCATTAGTCAGCAAAATCCGACAACAAGACCGCCTGAGTTCGAGATTAGCCTATCCGGTTGTCATTCAAAAAACACGGCGACCCAAAGGCCGCCGCAGTTTTATCTTCATAATTTACCCAACAACAGCGCTATTACATCGTCAGGTCAAACCTGTCCAGCGTCATCACTTTGGTCCAGGCCGCGACAAAGTCTTGAGTGAACTTCACTTTGCCATCGTTAGCGGCATAAACTTCGGCTATAGCGCGCAGCTCCGAATGCGAACCAAACACCAGATCCACAGGAGTTGCTGTCCATTTCAGTGTGCCGGTTTTACGATCTACCCCTTCGTACAAGCCTTCAGTTTTAGCCGACTTACGCCACTCTGTAGACATATCCAGCAAATTGACAAAGAAGTCGTTGCTTAAAGTGCCGGGTTTGCTGGTAAATACGCCATGTTTTGTGCCGCCAGTGTTGGCATCCAGCGCCCTTAAACCTCCGATCAGCACTGTCATTTCCGGCACACTTAAGGTCAGCAGATAGGCTTTATCCACCAAAGCTTCAGCAGGCGATAACAATGCATCTTTGCTGTAGTAGTTGCGGAAACCGTCTGCAGCAGGCTCCAGCACTGCAAAAGAGGCTACATCGGTTTGCGCCTGACTGGCGTCAGTACGGCCCGGAGTAAAGGGCACGTCTACTGTAATCCCCCCCGCCTTAGCAGCCTGCTCTAACGCAGCACTACCTGCGAGCACTATTAAATCGGCCAACGAGACTTTTTTACCCCCCTTTTGGGCTTTATTAAAGTCCTGCTGAATACCCTGCAGTTTTTTCAGTACCTTAGCGACTTCAGAGGGATTATTCACAGCCCAGTCTTTTTGTGGTGCTAAGGCCAGACGACCACCATTGGCACCACCGCGTAAATCAGTACCACGGAAGCTGGCCGCTGCAGCCCAACTGGTGCGAACCAGCTCTGGCACAGTTAAACCCGATGACAACACTTTGGCTTTTAAGGCTTTGATATCCTCTGCATTGACCAGTTCATGATCCACAGCTGGTACAGCGTCCTGCCAAATCAGCGTTTCAGCAGGCACTTCAGAACCCAAATAACGCACTTTAGGCCCCATATCGCGATGGGTTAATTTAAACCAGGCTTTGGCGAACGCCAGTTCAAACTCCTTGGGGTTTTCTTTAAAGCGCATGGTGATTTTGCGGTATTCAGGGTCTTCCTTCAGCGCTAAGTCTGTGGTGAACATAATAGGCGCATGACGTTTGGTTTTGTCGTGGGCATCCGGCACTAAATTCGCCGCCTGACCATCTTTCGGGATCCACTGGGTGGCGCCAGCCGGGCTTTTGGTTTTTACCCAGTCAAAGGCATATAGGTTATCCAGATACTGAGTGGTCCAGGCTATGGGGTTGACTGTCCATGCCCCTTCTAAACCCGAAGTGACTGTATCTTCCGAATGGCCTTTGCCACATTTGTTTTTCCAGCCAAAGCCTTGTTCTTCCAAACCAGCAGCAGCTGGCTCTTTACCGACACAGTCTTCAGGTTTATGCGCACCGTGCGCTTTACCAAAAGTATGACCGCCTGCTATTAAAGCCACTGTTTCTTCGTCGTTCATCGCCATGCGGCCAAAGGTTTCGCGAATATCTTTGGCGGCAAGCAAGGGATCAGGATTGCCATTTGGCCCTTCAGGATTGACATAAATCAGGCCCATTTGCACAGCAGCCAGAGGTTTTTGCAGCTTGCGATCACCGCTGTAGCGCTTATCATCCAGCCACTTGGTTTCAGGCCCCCAGTAAACAATATCGGCTTCCCAATCGTCAGTGCGACCACCGGCAAAACCAAAGGTTTTAAAGCCCATAGACTCCAACGCTACATTGCCTGTTAACACCATTAAATCGGCCCATGAAATCTGACGGCCATATTTTTGTTTAATGGGCCAAAGCAAACGCCGTGCTTTATCCAGACTAACGTTATCAGGCCAGCTGTTTAACGGCTCAAAACGTTGCTGCCCGCCACCAGCCCCTCCCCGGCCATCAGCCACTCTATAAGTACCGGCACTATGCCAGGCCATACGAATAAAAAAGGGCCCATAATGGCCATAATCCGGCGGCCACCAGTCTTGCGGCGTGGTCATCAGTTTGGTGATATCTGCTTTGACGGCTTTTAAATCCAGCTTTTTAAATTCTTCTGCATAGTTAAAACCTTGATCCATAGGGCTGGATTCCACCCCATGCTGACGCAAAGGCGCCAGGTTTAATTGTTCAGGCCACCAGAACTGGTTGCCCTTATTCATACTTTCTGCACTGGCGATATGGGTAGTTAAAGCTAACGAAACGGCGACTGCTAAAGCCGATAGTAATGTTGTTTTCCGTTGAAGCATTTGCGCTCCCTCCATTGGTTAAAATTTAACCTGCACCGCGATTAACACTAGACCAACAGAATAGAAAATGTGTTTCTAATCAATTTAAGTGATTGATTGAGGTTTAAGCAATTTGTAAAGGTTTTTTGGCGGAGCTTTGGGGTATGGAGCTGTGAGCTATGTTTGGTGTGAGCAAAGGTAGGTTGCAGTCGACGCGCAGCGGCAGTGCAACAAGACAACCTGATTTGGCTGTTCACATAATTCAGTGCTAACATTTGTACACACATAACC
>Ga0247725_1000293_pt1 | contig 45795 bp, 59 predicted proteins | sample OKSTACKMCFT3sol_FD_183021 | JGI IMG/M metagenome (GOLD analysis project Ga0247725, IMG submission 183021) | Subsurface sediment microbial communities from gas well in Oklahoma, United States - OK STACK MC-FT3-sol | ecosystem: Environmental > Terrestrial > Deep subsurface > Rock core/Sediment...
GTGCACACGAGTATTGAGCATAGTCGAGATTGGTGCAGATCACTTCTGATATTGGACTGTCAGGAGCTGGCTGCACAACAGCCGCTACACTCAATCAACTGGTGCAGTCGTCTTCTGAAAATGACACAGGGGAGGCAGAAGAGGTTCCGCAGGTGAGTGAAAAGCAAACCCCGGGGTGATCTCTTCTCCGCGGGCCAAGCCGAAGGCGCAGGCCTTGCGCGAGCGAAGCGAGCGCGTAGGTTCCGAGACTTGGGAGATAAGCTATACTAACTTGCAGTTTTTGGTTTTCAAAATTCCGGATAAGCTATACTGAACTATCATCACTTTTTGTTGCTTCTACTATTTATAAGAACTTTTTTCTTAAAAAAATAAAAACATAGACGCGCGCGCACGCGCGAATACATCAAAACGCTCGGAAAGTCAATATTTACTGATTTGGTGTTAGCGAGGAATGGAAAAACAAGACCAGCTTTCGCTGGCCCTGATTTCTATCTTGAACGTATCGCATCGACACATTTCCAGACGCAATAGAATCGATTTACAGCGAATCCAGAGTCTTTCTGCTAGTGTCAGATGCCCCAGCGCGTCTGAATCGCTCTAAATCAATTCTGCGCAGCTTTCCGCGAGCTTCGCCCCTCCCTCTCCGGTGACTGTTGTCATCTGATAGCCGAGTTTGGTTATCCGATACACAACTCGGCTTCTTCCACGCCGGCACTCTCTGCCAGCCTTTTCGATGACCCCCTTCTCGATCATGAACCGGAGGGTGTGCTGGATGGCCTGCTTCGTCACCTCATAACCGGCTCGCTCGATGAGCTGGTCAAGATCAACAAGCGATCCGTCAGGGTTTCGTTTTTTGATTACCTCGATCAGGAGGAACATTCGCATGGTGAGGATCATGAGAGCTCCAGTGGTTGATTTACAGGTTGTCGGTCAAATGCCAGGAGAGGAAGCGAGGCGGGCATCGGCCGGCCCCAATCAGGGTTCTCATAGAGGGCATAAACGGTGTACCCGAAGATGAGCTGCTGCAGCTCCCGAACAAGGTCGTGATCGCTCATTGTCATCAGGTCGTCAGCCGTCTTGCCGAGATTCTGGCCGGTCTTTTCGCGAGAGCTGTGCCGGTAGTAGAAGTCGATCATCTGCTTCCGCAACGCTTGGTAAACGGGCTTCGGCTGTGAAATGAGCTCCTGGTACACCGCTTCGCGATCGGCCGGATGGCATTCGAATGTTTCGGCCATAAACTTCAGACCGACCTCGTAGGCCGCGGCCCTACGCAAAGGCGCCCTGACGAACCCGGCCTTTGTGTCGAACGGGTTGTATTTGGCCATCGAGCTCACGATCTCGACATAACGCTTACCCTCCATTCGGCAGACAAGGTTCATCATCCGGTAGGAAACACCGGTCCCGCGGTACATGGTCGATGTCACGATGCGCCCGATCCGACGCATGTTTGCATTCAGCCAGGCAGGGCGATGCTTATTGGTCAGAGTTGTATCCGCGCCAGGCTTGAGCTTCGGCAACATGTCGTGGCGCGGGCCAAGCAACAGGGCGACGGATGAAGTGACCACCACAGCGACAATGTCGTTGGTCGTGGTCAGACGGCATCGCCAGAATCGAGGCGCTGGAGGGAGGTTCTCGGCCTTGTAGTGCAGGTGATGGAGCTTGTCCCAATCCTCCTTCGAGCCAACCTCGACAACCATGTGCTCGAGCAGGCTGAACAGCCTGCTCTCACACTCCGGATGGCGGGTGATAATGGTCTCGCTCATCGCTTGCCGCCCTCTTGGTAGGAGCCGGCAGAAATGGCTGCAGCCCGGGCGCGGAAAATCTCGACCCCCTTGTCAGCCAGTTTCTCGGCGGTCCGGCCACCGATGTAGCCGCCAAGACCGATTTGGACGATGTCCAGGATCTTGAGTACGACCTCCTGATCCATGTCCTGATGCGTCCATCCCATCCAGTAGATGCAGACCATGGTTGAAAGGGCCATCATGATGATCGGACGCCAGTTTCGCTGCAGCCATGACTCGCCTTGGGCTTCCGCCACAATCACAGACTTCTGAGCATCAACCTCGCGGCCAAGCAGCTCTACGACCGATGTGGTCAGCTGGGCCGTCAGGGCCGTCTCCAGCTCCTTCGCCTTGTCTTTGTCCTCAATAAACTTGCCGACAGTCCCAGAGACCACGTTGCTCACCGTCTCAAGAACACTGGATACCAATGGGATCATCACAAACCTCCTTTGCTGATTCGGTGAGCGCTCGCGACAACACACTGTCCATCGCCGCGTTCCGCCTTGATCGGGTCTTTGTACTTGAAGGTCTTGGCCACCTTCCGGCACCCCTTCACAACCGCCTCCTGCAGATAGGCAATCGCCTCCTGACTGTCCGCGTCGGCGGGGACGCCTACTCGTCTCAGGATGTTGAATGAGCAATGGAGCGCCTCATGGAAGAGAACGAACTCATCCTCGACATCCGGCACCCAGATCAGGTTTGCAACGCCGTTGGCAGTGGTGAAGCTCATGCAGTAGCCGCCGCAGTCCTGCAGGTCGTCTCGCGTGATCTCCCAGTCCCTCTCTTTCAGCCTTGGAGCCAGGAAATCAAGGACGCGCTGATACGGACCTGTGAAGAAATAGAACCCCGAGCGGAACAGCTCGATTGGGTAATAGGGGTGTTTCACGGTCAGTACCTCGCCATGGTTTCTCGATCAGCGACTCGGATTGAGATTTCGTCGGCGAACCGCTTGTCGATGGTCATGGTCGGCCGGAGATCCCACATGAGATCCTTGTGAGTGGTCGCCACGATGAGGGTGATGCCGGCCTTCTCGCACATCGCACGAACCGAATAGGCCACCACCCGGGCAGTGGTTCGGTCCAGGATCGCCCCGAACTCGTCCGCCGCGATGACATCGACACCGGCATCGAGCAGCTTGGCGATGATGAGGCGGTATCGCTGGCCGTCAGACAGCTCCGAAGGACGGCGAATGAACAGATAGGCATCGTTGAGCCCTGCTTTTGACAGGATCTTGCAGGCCTCCTCCGTAGACTTGCCGATCTGGTCGATCAGAGGGACATCCTCCAGCTCAACATCATTCAGGGTTGCCACCTTGAGCCCGTAGTCATCGCGATACTGGCGGGCGAGCTCGCGCAGCATGATCGACTTGCCGGAACCGGACTGGCCCGTGATGTAGATGCAGTCGCCCTGTCGGGTCTGGAACTTGAGGTTGTCGTAGACCACGAACTCTTGTTCTGAAACACCAAGGCCGAAGGCCTCAGCTACCTCAAGCACTCGCTTTGACCGCTTTACGCTCGTCTGGAAGCGAACATCAACGGTGTGGTTGTAGATCTTCTGGGTCACTGTCGAACTCCTGGGCGGCGAACCGCCTCGCGATACGGTGGCTTTCCAAACCGGCGAGGTTCTTCACAGCATCGGCATAGGCCAGCTGCTCCCCTTCCTCGCTTGTCAAAAAGTCACCGACCGGTGGGTTAATGTGTCCGACGATATGGATTCCATCTTTAAGGTTCAGGATGCAGATAGTGGCCGAGCCCGCCTTGGCGAACTCAACATTCTCGATAAGGTCTTCGACCCCCTCGATGTGAGAGAGCGGATCTATGACCTCGAAGCGCTCTGCAAACGCCTCTTGGGTTATCAGCTGGCCATCGATAAAGACATCGCCGACAGCTGGCTGCCGGCCTGTCTTGTTGTCCACCCTGGACACGTTCATCACCCGCATATCCCCAAGCTGGAAATAGTCAGGAGAGGCGCCCAGGGCGACAACATGCTGGAAATCAAGGCCTCGCTCTCGATGGAGGCATCTAGGCATTGAACAGGGTCTCCTCTGCATGACGGACGAGGCCACTTACGCCAGACTCTCCGTGAGAGACCAGAGCCAGGAATCGGGTCAAGATCCGAGCTTGTGACGCAGAGACGTCCTTCACTCCAAATACCTTGGCCAGCGGAACGCGAGACTCTGTGAGATCCTCAACGTGCTCTTCCTCGCCGGAAACATCCGGCATCTCTTCGGAAATACCCGGGTATTCGACAAGCAGGTCAGTGCTCATCTCGCCAAGGTCTTCCATCAGGAAATTGAGCTCGCGGTCGTCAAAGCCCAGGTCGCAGAGGTCGATCGACTCTTCAGCCAGCCAACGCAGCTCTTCCTGCAGGATGTTGGTATCGAAATCCCCCTCGCTGACCTTGTTGTCGGCCAGACGAGCGGCTGCGGCCTCGGCCTTTGTCAGGTCGTAGCGCACGAAAACAGGCAGCTTCTTCCAGCCCAGCTCGATCAGGGCAAGCGTCCGGCCGTGACCGGTGATCAAAGTGCCATCCGGCTCAACGTTCGGCGGGTTGATCAGGCCGTGCTTCTCGATAGAGCGAGCGATTTTGGCAATCTGCTCCTTCGGGTGCTTCTTGGCGTTCTTCTCATAGGGGATGAGCCTGGAGATGTCCCACTCCTCGAGCTCCTTGGTCTTCTTATCAGCCATTGAGATCCTCCATGCCGAAATCGGCCAGCAGATCCAGCTCGGCGTCGGTCAGCATCTCGGTGCGGGCCGGCTCTTTACCGCCAAAGCTCTCTTCGTAGTTCCGGCATAGCCAGAGCAACGCTTCTCCCGCTCGAATGGCGGAGTCAGAGTCGGTGATGGCTTGCTCTTTGATGATCCGCTCGATCGTGTCTTTCACGAACTCGGAGTCCTCGACAGGCACCTTGTACTTCATCGCCTGATGGGTCTGGATCTCACGAACCGGCGCGGCCAGAGGCTCTTCGTCCATGGCGTCCAGATCATCCAGGGCGCCGAGCAGATCGGCTTCTTCGGGGGATTCCGATGCGCCAAGCAGTGCGCCAAGCTCATCAACGCCCATGTTCATCCACTCGGCCAGCTCGTCGGCCGAACCCAGACCGGTCAGCAGCTCGCTCAGCAGGCCAGCATCGTCATGGCCATAGCGGGAGTTGTCGATCATCAGCGCTCGCTTGGCGTCTTCATCGCTGATCTGGCCAAGGTTGATAACCGGCACCTCGGTCATGCCAAGGTCGATGGAGACCTCAACGCGGTGCTCGCCGCCCACAATCTCCAGAGTGCCGTCCTCCAGGGTGCGAACCAGAATTGGACGGACATGGCCATGCTTCTGCAGACTGTTGCGGAGCTTGGCTTCTTCCTCCGGTGACATCTTGTTAGGGTTCCATTTGTTCTTAACGAGATGCCGCGGGTCTTCGAAGGTAAACTTCAGTTTTTCCTTGCTCATTGTGATAATCTCAGTGCGTGTTTAATGAACATTTATCCGACCTTTTCGGTCAGTAAACACTTACTGATAGGTTAAGCAAAGTATAAGAGCTAGGCAATCCGATGATCGTAAAAATGGTGTCCAACGCGGTTAACGCGAAACTGATCGACCCTCCGAAGGAGCTGAGACTGCTCGTCTCGGACATACTGAGCTACTCGGTGGAGGGGTTTGAGCACATGACAAAGCGCCCAGGTTGGGATGGCCGCTCAACGTTCTTCTCATTCAAGACAAACAGCTTCCCCGCAGGCTTTTGCTATGTCGTCAGACGGAAGCTGAGAGAGGCCGGCTACCTTGTTCAGCATGTGACTCGCCCTTTGCCTGAGCCTCTTGGGCCCGAGACTCCGGTCGTTGACGCATTCGGGTTTGACCCTCGATACGCATACCAGATGGAGACCGTCCGGAAACTGGAGAAGTTCGGGATGATGACGGCCCAGCTGGCTACCGGCGCCGGAAAGTCGCGTGTTGCCCGGCTCGCTTACGCCCGCATCAAGAGAAAGACCCTGTTCCTTACCACCCGATCGGCCCTGATGTACCAGTTCGCCGATGCCTGCCGCGAGTCATTTGGCGATCAAGAGGTCGGGATTGTTGGAGATTCGATCTGGCAAGCAGATCGCCCGCTCGTCTGCGGCATGGTGCAGACGCTCGCAAGCAGGCTCGTCAACTACACCGCTGACGAGCTGATAGAGAGGCATCTGGTTGCGCAGGCCGAGCGCGAGAAGAAGGAGATCCAGAACCTCACTGCCAGGCTTGCTCGCAAGAAAGCGCCCAATGACGAGCGAACCAAGGCCATTGCTCAACTCAAGCGAGAGCTGGCCAAGAAGCGCATGTCTGACGCTGATCTGGCCGCTCATATCGAGCGCAAGCTTGAGACACAGGCCAAGAACAGGGCTGAGACGTTGGAGCTCTTGAAGAGCTTTGAGTTCGTGATCGCAGAAGAAGCCCACGAGGCAGGCGGCAACAGCTACTTCGATTTGATGCAGTCCTGCACGAATGCCAACTACCGGCTCGCCCTGACTGCCACCCCGTTTATGAGAGACGATGCCGAGTCAAACATGAGGCTCATGGCGGTATCCGGCGGGGTCGGTATACGGGTGAGCGAGAAGCAGCTTATCGATCTGGGGATCCTGGCCACGCCAATCTTCCAGATCAGCCGCACACAGAAGCCTCCGAAGCTCTTCCGCAGCACGGCCTATCAGAGAGCCTACGACGTTGGGATCGTCAATCACGACTGGCGAAACAAGCGCATCGTGGCTGAGTGCATCCGAATGAGCAGATACGGCCTGACATCAATGGTTCTTGTCCAGAGAAGAAACCACGGCGACCGGATCAATGAGCTGCTGGGCAAGGTCGGTATGAGGGCGGAGTTCATCAACGGCGATGACGATGCTGAGGGCCGCAAAAGGGCGCTGTCCAAGCTTGGAACCGGCGAGATTCAGGTCCTCATTGGGACAAATATTCTCGATGTTGGCGTGGATGTGCCCTCTGTTGGGTGCATTGTGCTGGCCGGCGGAGGCAAGGCCGAGGTGGCAAACCGGCAGCGCATAGGACGAGGCCTGCGGGCCAAAAAGACAGGCCCCAACATCTGCTTCGTGCTCGATTTTATGGACGAGCATAACCAGCACCTTCAAGAGCATGCCCTGCAGCGAAGGGCCATCATCACCGGCACCGAGGGTTTTAAAGAGAACCTGCTCCCGATGGATCAGGACTGGAATATCGCCGATTACGGCTTTCAACGAGTAGGAGGGTAAGTGAGTACAGAGATCAAACGAGTCACGCTTGAGGTCAGTCCGGCCCAGCACCGGAAGTTGCGTGACGCCTGCCGCAAGTTCGACACCACACAGGCCGAGCTCTTGGGATACCTCATAGACATAACCCTCTCCAATACCGATGTGGTCAAGACGGCCGTTGAGTCGATGGTCCGCAAGCGGAAGATTGAGGAGGAGCGTCAGCGCCAGAACGAGGACAAGGCGAAGCAGCTGGTCTCCTCTCTCCCGCCGGAGGTGCTGGCAAAACTGCTGTCTGGCGAAGCGGATCTGTCGAAGTTATGAGTTGGTTCGCTGTTGTTGGGGACGCCGTTCCGCCCGGGCTTGAGCCGGTTCTGGTGAGGGTTCTGGAAGCTCTTAGTGCCAAGGGGATGTCGATGCGAACCCATAAGGGCGACATCGGCAACTTGGCAATGGAGCACTTCAAGGGTGGCAAATTCTCGTTCTGGCCCGGCTTTGAGCAGACGGGCGTCATCGTGCATGTCGATCCGCGCAATACCGACCTCACCAAGACGCTGATCAGGAGCGTCCCAGGGTTCGCCAGAGCCTCTGGTCATGAGAAGAGCCTGGCCCAGTCTGTCGCCGCATCAGTGATCGGCCTGGACGGGTCAGGTTCGTTCAAAGCATCCTTTGGGATAACGATGGAAGCGACAGAGCTTGATAAAAAGTTTCCTTGCTTCATTGCTTCAAAGCTTGGTTTGAAGTTGTATAACATCGCAGACAGAAATCAACTTTCATAGCTGGTTTCGGTCATTCGTAGATAGGTGCCTTCATTAAAACCAATGGAGGTTCAAATGAACGAAGTTAAGAATGTTGTTTTGCAAGTAGCATCAAAGGAAGTTGGCAAACAAGAAATCCCCAAAGGTTCAAACTGGGGTCCTCACGTTCAGGGGTATCTGGCGGCCGTCGGTATCGGGTTCCCTGCAGCCTGGTGCGCGGCGTTTGTGTACTGGGTGTTCAAGCAGGCCGGACTGATCGGGAAGATCCCCAAGACGGGCGGTGTGCTGAAGATGTGGCGGGATGCGCCGGTATCGTGCCGAGTTACCGATCCTCAACCCGGGGACGTCTTCATCATGGATTACGGAAAGGGCCTGGGGCACACCGGCATCATTGAGAAGGTGGATGGCGACAAGCTCTACACCATCGAAGGCAACACCAACAGCGAAGGCTCCAGGGAGGGCTACGAGGTGGCCAGGAGAGTGCGGAGCAAGGCGAAGTGCTTGGGGTTCTTGAGATTTTGGTAATTTGAGGTAAGAGAAGGGGGCGATATAGATCGCCCTCTTTTCTTGTTGTAGATTCTGCTCCATCTCATAAGTGGAGTCCCAAACGAAAATGAAAGTCCGAGTATTGTTCTTGGCCGTCGCGGTAGCGCTCGGCGTGACAGGATGTGCAGCGAACGGCCAGCAGGGAGGTCAGGAGCAGGGTCAGACCGTATCCAGGCCGGAGGTGCAGATCAAGGCCTCATCCGACAGGGTTAAGTCCGAGCTGGTAGGGAGACTGACGAAGGCGGGGTTCGATCTCGAGGATGAGGGCCAGTTTAAACTCACTTTTTCCAAGCCAATCACCGACCTGAAACGGATCATGAGCCTGACACTTCAAGGGGTGAACTCATCGGCATCCAAGCGAGACATTATCGACTTCACAGTCACGGAAAATTCAGGCGAAACGACCGTCATTGCAACGCAATTTGTTGGACTTGAAAACGCATTTGGCAAGCAGTTAAAGTTCGAGGAAAAGCACCAAAACGAAGCGCATGAATCGATACAAAATAGCTTGGAAAAAATGAAAAAAGAGATGGAAAAATCATAAAGAAAAGGCCGCAAAATGCGGCCTTTTTTGTTCAGTAAAATCACGGGAATAATGGCAAGAAATTCAGCGGTAGGCAGCCGTCGTAAGGCGTAATCAACCTGGACACTGCGGGGGAAGAAAGCTCAATGTGCGCTCTCTCGACCAAGGTGATATGTGTGAGGCTGACTCGCAATATTGCAAACCTCCCCCGCAGTCATTACAGGCAGTAAGCACTTACTGACAGGTATCATACCACACCACCCCCTCCCTTCATCAACACCCTGAAACTAATTCATGTAACAATTTTATATTGTTACATGAATTGAGGTAAGAGCATGTTTTTAAAGGGTTAAATTAGAGCGTCCGAGCTCGTCATGATACAAGATCATGTAACTTTCAACGTTGTTACACCTCGCGAGATTTTCAGCTCGGCGGCGGTGATTGGCCGTCAGATCTCGCGATTTCACATACGAGCTCAAATAGCCTGTAGGGGTGTTTACCCTCTGCCTCGCATCCCATAGGATCCACAAAAATTTCAACCTGGACTGACAATGACCGAACAGAACCTGCCGCTCTCCTTCAAGAACTTCATCGGGCAGAACAACACGATGCACTACGGAGTCCTCGAGAATGGCGACACCTACGCGATCACCCGGCTCATGTTCCATGTCGCGCTCTACGTGAACCCGACTGCTGATGGTCTCTATGTCGCCTATGACGCCCGCTACTGCTACTGCGGACTGATGGTCGCCATACAGGCCGTGGATAAGTTCAACGAGACTCAGGAATGGTGGTGGTATCAGAAGGATCACAAGCGCAACCGCTCCGTCGAGGGGCGGTTCCTGGTCAACCCGTCCGGCGCACTGGAGCGGATCCTACCCTGGGATGCCAACCTGGTGCGCGAGGGGGACCTGACCGAGCTGTCGTGCGAGGACGAAGAGGCGATCCTGGCCACCATGCCGTTCTTCATCACCATGGAGGCTCAGCAGTGACAGAGCGACAGGTGGTGTGCGCCAAGTGCGGCAAGACGAAGGGCGACATGGACTACGCTGATGATGGCCAGCCCTGCCGGTCGCCGGTGATCATGTCATAAGCTGTCGGCGACTGGTTCTGCCAGGAAAAGCCAGTTGAAGGCGAAGAGTGAGAGGCTGTCCGAGAGCCGTGTCTATGCGTAAATACGCCAAAAATGAGAGAATTGCTTTTTCTGTAACCGTTTCTGGGAGGGATGGTGAAAATATTGAAGTACATCGCTATAGGGATCATCGCGCTGCTAATAATCGGCAACGCAATGAGGCCAAGCAAGGAAGAGCTTGTAGCGCAAGGGGACTGGCTGTTCACGACCTGCATCAACGAGGCTAGAGCGCACGACAGGCTCGACCAGACTCAACGAGAGATCTGTGGCACAGCTGCAGCCCGGATCAGGAAAGGCGAGGCGACTCTTAGCAAAGAGGCAATCGACAGCTTCGAAAAGGGTCTGGATTGGGACAGGAAACCGCTGAAGGAATGAGTGAGGGGCCGCGGCCCCTTTTTTATTGCCTCACCGTCCAGGAGGAAACTTCTCGACCGAGGCTCGCCATGTGTCGTATTTTTGTCTGACGAAAGCGAGCGAAAACATGCTCTGGGGACGTCGAAAATCACGCTCTGACGCGCTGCAGAAGCGCTCCGAGAGTATCGAGCGCTGTGACGATACGTCTGCGCTGTGGGAAACGCTCTAATCGCTTTCTGTGAGACAACTAAACTTGCTTCCAAGGAAGCTTTCTTCGTTGCTGGAGTCATTATGTCGGTAGGCCGGAAGCCGGGCACCCCTGGTAAACAGGGTCGGGCGCCTGTACCCACTCGTAAGCAGTTCAACATCGCCCTGCAGCGTTGCGAGGGCTACCCTCACGCGCTTAGGAACAAGGCTCTGCTGGCCATGCTGTTCGGCCTGGGCCTTCGTCCCAAGGAGGCATCGAGCCTCACCCTGTCCGACGTTTACGACTTCAAGGCGGAGGCCCTGCTACCGGAGCTCACCCTGCTCAAGGCCTACACCAAGCGCGGGAAGGTTCGGATGTTGCCGCTGAACAACGACCTGGTGACGGAGCACATGCTGCGGTACATCCAGTTCAGGAAGGAGAACCCACGCCACTACCGGCCGGAGGCTCCGCTGATCTTATCCCAGCGTGGCGGCCCGTTCACAGCGAACAGTCTGGGGAACCTGGCGAACGAGCTGCTGCAGGTGAGGGCGAGCATCAGCAAAGCCTGTACCTACTCCGGCCGGCGCTTCTTTGCGACCACCCTGGTGCGGAACAGGGTCGATTTGCGGACGATACAGCGCTTGATGGGACACTCCTCACTGGCGACGACGCAGATCTACATCGAGAGCGACCCGGTCATGATGGCAGATGCGACAAAGGGCATTCTTTAATGCTGCCAACAGTTGACTTTCAGTAATTACTTACATATCATCGCCCCAGCTTAAAAAAAGCATCCTATCACTTTCCACCGATAGGGATTCCAGCGATGCCCGCCTCTGTCATCCCCACGGCGGGTTTTTTTTGCCTTTTTGCCGCCTAAGCGCAACAAATTTACCGCCTAACAACATTGACTGTCAGCATTCACTGAAATATCCTAGCCTCAGTCGCTTCTGTGACTACCCGTAAAGCTGAGACCCGGTTATCCGGGTCATTTTTAGGATCACAGAGGCACCCTGGTTCGTTTTACGGCAACGACGACTGGCACTATCTACGACATGGCGAGCGCTCATTTAGGGGCGCTCTTTTTTTTGGGATCCTGCACCGTTTCGTCCGTGATTTGGCCTTGTTCGTCAACGCCTATGTGCTTCGTCCACACCCTCTTTATCCCCGCCACGTCGATGTCGCTTATGTCGGTGCCTTCCCTGGATAATGGGTCTGCATTGGACGATGAGTATTCGGAGTAGTGCGAGGAGATGATCCGGTAATGGGCAAGCCGGCCTTCCCCTTCCAGACGCATGATGCCCTTGTTCTCGAGGCTCTTAATCGCCTTCGCCGCTGTGTTGTATGACACACCAAGCTTCTCAGCGACCTCTTTCACCGTCACCCCAGTTTTCCGGTACTTCTCGATCATGGAAGCCACGACCGTAGCCTCCTTCTCCCGCTTCTCACGAACAAGGCTTCCAGCAAATGACTCCGAGTCTTGGACCTCGGTCAGGCCACGCTCGTAGGCCTCGGTGAACCGTTTTATTGCTCTCTCGATGACGCTGCACTGGTACTCGACGAAGTAGGTGAGATCCATGTCGTCGGTCTCGGTATGGACGTATGAGACACCATATGCCTTCGGCGCCTCCTTGAGCAGTGTACTGATCGCGATGTACTGGAAAGCCTCGTAACCGCTCTTGAACATGAACCAGTAAAAGAGAGACCGAGCTACCCGACCATTCCCGTCATTGAAGGGGTGCTCAAACCCGATGTTGAAGTGGAGCACGATCGCTTTGAGCAGCGGGTGTAGAAAGGTCGGCCCGTTCGCCTCATCGTGATGTTCGTTGGCCCAGTCGCAAAGGCGCTGCAGTCTGGTGAGTATCCCGGCTGCCGGAGGCGGGGTGTGAACGACATTGTCATCGCCATCAACAACCTCCACATTGTCACCGGTTCGGAATGCGCCAGGTGTGTACTTCCCATCCTCGATGCCCGCGACACCGCATCTGTGCATGTCCAAGATCAGCTCGATTGTGAGAGGCTTGTCCTTGTTGACCAGGGCGAACCTCATCATTTCAAAGTTGCCGATCACCATTCTCTCATCCGGGGTTCTCGGCGCCCTCTTTTGCCGGATCATGTCCTTAGCCACGATAGTTGTCGTTGCCGCGCCCTCCAGCTGACTGCTGCTGATAGCTTCCTCTGCGATCAGCTCGTCCAGCATAAACTCGACATACTTCGACTCCTGAACGTCCTTCTTCATCCAGTTCATAGCGGCCGTGGTGGCCGTCTTATCGACCAGTGAAGTGATCCGGTGGATGGTGGGGGTCAGGTACAGGGTTGCCTTGTCCATATCCTCACCGACATTCATCACGAAGAACGACTGGGTGGTTCTGGCCATCTTCTTAAACTGCCATGCCAGTCTGGGGTCGATCGGCTTTTTGATGCGAAAGTAGAAGTCGTGATAGGAGAGGTATCTCCCCTTCTCGTCGCAAGGCTGCATGTGGTCAACGTATGCGCTCGCGTGTTCTCGCCCAGCACTGACGGCCAGCGCCATTGACTCGATGAACTCGCCTTTTCCGAACTTGGGAGGCTTTCTCAGCATGAATACTCCGCCAGGTGAAATTGAAACGGACGCGGCCGAAATGCGGATTCTGTTCGCAAAAGGCCGGATTATTGAGAGAGTTTATACAGGAGGGAGGGTGATTAGTCTCAAAAAACGTCAAAACTGAAACAAAAGGCCAACTAATGCCGGCCTTTGTCTCAATATCAGGCTGCTTTGCGCTTTTCGAGCGCCTTCAGCTGCTCCTCTTTCGACTTGCGCATCAGGTTCAGCAGGGCATTCTCTGCCGCCTTGCTCGGGGTGAACATGTTGGAGTTATCGTCTCGCGGGTCGCACAGCAGGATGGTGTCCCGCTCTGGATCATAGGCGCACAGAAGTCTCATGCCGCGCTCGTGCTCCCACCACATCGGGCTGACCAGGGCCATCCGATTGCCGCCCTCCGAAGCAACCACTACCTGATCGTGATAGGGGACAATCTTCTCTGACCCCAGAGCCCAAATCGGCTTGTTGGCGCTGTCCATCTTCTTGCGCAGCTCTTCGTTCCGGTGATTCAGGAGCCTGTTGTTCTCGGTCAGTCTGGCGTTCTCCTTCTTGAGCTCCTCGTTGCGCTCCCTCACGCCGTCCAGACGCTTCTTCATGCCTTTGGGGTCGAGCTCACGCAGTTGCTTCACCTCTACAAGAAGGGACCCATGCTCGGTCTCCAGCTTGCGATGTCGAGAGGCCAGTTCGTCGTACCCCCGGGCAACGCGGTCTGAAATTTCAGTCAGCCGAACGATTTCTGCATTGGCAATTTTGACCGACTCGTTGTGCTTTTCCAGAAGCGCCTTTCGGTCGTTGTGAACGTGCAAAAGAAGGCTCTCTTTCTCAGCCAACTCAGCTCTAAGCCTTGCCAGCTCTGTCTCCAACGCCTCGTTGTCCGCAACAAGACGGTTGAAATCCGCAGTGTCCTGATTGTGGGTCTCGATGACCAGATCGAGTGCTTCACGAAGAGTTTCCAGTGGGTGTTTTGGCTCGTTCATAGGGTTCCTTACGACTCGTAATTCGACAGAGCGACAATATCGGGGCATTCTCGCTCTGCACTATCTTTGACAGCGAGATTCTATTTTTGCTCAACAGGCATCGCAATGAATTTAGTAAGCATTGACTGAAAAAATCGAGGGCTGACGCCGGTTTTTCGCAGGTATCTATCTGGCCGAAACAAAATCAGCGGATAGATACCGACCGGACTTTTGGCGTCAGTACCATAACAACACCAATCAGGGATAAAGAGGTGAACCATGTTCAAAGGCAGTGAAGACCCGGTCAAATTTTGCGAAGACTTCCTCAAAAGCGAAATCGCCTACAACGAAGAGCACCACATTCTGAAAAGCGAGAATGCGGTAGCCAACAGGCTGCTCAAGTACCACGTCCACATGAGCTCTGTGTATAAACACCTGTGCGAAACCCTGCCAACGGCAGAGGCGGTACGCACGGTTCTGAGCGCACTTCTCTCTAGCGAGGCGTTCTGGAGCTGCGAAAGCCTGAAGGTAGCCAGGGAAGACAGGGCAAGGTTGATTCGCACCAATCAGGCCATCGCTGATAAAGCCAAAGAAATCGCGGCGCTTATGGAAGAGAGGGAGGAGCTCCACAACAAGTCAGGCTTCAGAAGCGACACCCACTACAGCGTTACGGACGTCATCATTCAGGCCGCACACCACACTCGAAACGGCTACTTCAAAGGCTACATAGAGAAAGAGTTTCAGCGCATCGCGAGCTTTGACCTGAAATATTGGCCATCACTGCCAGAGTTCATGAAGGAGATCAGTCGCGACTCCAGGGAGGGCTACACGGCGGCATCTGACCCGATGACAGCGGCAGGGACGAGCTCGGCTAAGGCATCCAAGGCAGACTTTATCAGAGCGTTCCTGGCCAGGCTGGCAAACAGCTACAAAGAGCGAGGCGGGCACCTGCCAGACGGTTACGTGCCTTCTGACGTAGCGATGGCAGACATCATGAACAGCGTGATGGACCTGGAGGCTGATTGCGTAGTGACGGCCGAATACATCAAGAGCTTTCGGCAGAAGGAGCGAAAAAAGGCTTCTGTCGAAGCATGATGGCAGCAGGTTATCGTGTAAGACTTCACAATTCCCTCTGTAGTCGTGTTCAATACCCTTCTGTGCAATCGGCACTGGCCTGAACAGGAGAGGGCATCATGAGTGAGCACGACAACCATAACCAGGGTTCTCAAGAGGCGGAGGAGTTCGATCGGTTCATGTTCGAGACCAACAACCCTCGCCTCTTCGATGAGGGCAATGGCGCGGGCGGCGTTGGCGGTGGCTTTGATGACGATGATGACGACTACGACGATGAGGACGAAGAGTTCGAGCTGAACCGTCAGGCGGAAGAGGAGGAGCTGGACAGCTTCATCTTTGACGAAGACGGCGAAGGCGACTTTGACGAGTCTGGACGGGCGCCCGACGTTAACCCTTACGGCGACCCTGACGACTAACACCCTCTACCCCGTCACCCTCTGACCCCTCGACCCGTTTACCCGTCAGGGGTCTTAATATAAGGGTCGTTATCAGGTGCGCGGCGCGGGCTAGTATAAGGGTGCCGGACGGTAGGGCTGATTTTGTAGGGTGGGGATTGGGGCAACTCGATTTTTTCTAGGACTTTCGATCTCGGGGTCGGTCGTCTTTGAGTCATAAGCAGGGGGCGATGATCGCCCCCTTTGTGATCGTGATTTAAGCGGCGGCTTGTTGTGCGATTGCTGCGATGATCGCCCCCTGTATTGCATCAAACAGGGCACCTTGTTTTTGCATGGTGTGGGCTTGCTCTACTACTGGGCGCATTGCGCTTTCGTTATAGGTGGCGAGGTTCAACTGGCGGCCTGTCAGGTGGCAGCGGATAGACAGGGCAAAAGCGCCATCATTTTTCATCAGTGAAATAGTGATAGATTCAAACATGGTAAAGGCTCCCAAAGCGTTTATATGGGGGCGCACTGGGCGCCCCTTGTGAGTAGTTAGGCGATGGCTTTCAAGGCCATGACGACGGGGTGATCTGCTTTAATCAGACATTCCCGCGCCTCTTTACTCCCGCGCTCGGTGGCCATCCCCAGCTTGACCAGCAGACCAATGATATAGCTTGCTTGGGTCGGGCCGTTGCACTCGGCAGCCCAGTAACCGGCGGTGAAACGCTCTTTTACTTTCATGGTGTCGATCAGGTGGGCGATGGTGTTATGCCCTGTCCGCTTGGTGGCGGCTGTCGGATCCAGTGTTTTCAGTGCGTCATTTGCTTTTGTGAGATCGATCGAGTCGGGACGCTTGTTCTGTGCGATGCAAGCAACCAAGGTTGCAATCTGTAATTTGTGTTCACGGCTGAACCCGCCAGCTTTGGGATCCCGTGCCAGTCGGGACGCATCTACGCCCAGCTGCTTAAGGATTTTCATCTCTTTGTCAGTCATACCGGAGATCAGGCCGTTGCAACGGGCATGGGTTTCGGCGGCCATTCCTACAGCGCCCAGCTTGGCGCGGCGGCTTGCCTTTTCCAGATCCAGATCTGGATTGTTCACAAGGGCGTTTTTCAAGGACTCCTCTTTGATGGCGAGGAAATCCATTGCGGAGCCAGTCATATATTGACGGATCTCGGCGTTGGTGGTCGGTGCTTTTTGTTCGGTGGCAGCGGCTACAGTGGCGGCGGCGGTGGTGATTTCTTTGGTCATGATAGGATTCCTTATTAGCGATAATTTAGAGTTAGTTTTTAGTTTTCATCGTCACGCTGTATTGCGTTTCGATGAGCAGATAATAAGTGTTTACTGATCGAGTGACAATAGAAAACTTTACTTTTTTAGTGCTTAAAAACGAAAAACATGAAAATTTGCGAGCTTAAGCACAAATTCATGATCTTTTCGCTTATGAGTGCGTTCCCGCGCTTTTCGCATCTTGTAGGCCCATTCTTTTCGTGATAATCGCGTGTCGTGCGAGTCCAGGCCGCTCCCCCGTCGTCGCCCTCAGCGCCCCAACGCTCCCCAGCTGCTCCCACCCACCATCCGCACCATCGAGAAAGCCACCTAGTCCTAAAGGCGCCGACCAGTAAGCCCATGGCGGCACCGGTAAGCCCATGTGCGAGAGCCCCGCGGTCTGCCACGGCTGAACACGGAGAGATCAATTTGTCACACCACGGGGAACCATGGGCCGGCATGGAGGCTGGCCAGCTGGGGCTGAAACGGGAGAGAACGGCGAGCGAAGGGGGAGGGAGATGGCCGGAAGTTTGGTACCGCGGCAACCCGAGGGCCGGGCAACAGGCAAAAAAAACGGGCTCAACACACGAGCCCGCTATCAAATCGCTAATGTCAGTGTCCCTATCAGTGACGCTGATGACGCTACTTTATCGATGTCTTGCTGGACGTACAACTGAGGCACGGTATAGCAACAGCAAAACCATGCTTCCCGAGCGAAAAGTCTAAATTCAAGCAGAGCTCGTCATGGGAATCGCGAGGGAAGCGCTCTCAGTCGCTTAAATTGCGCTTTCCAGCATGTGAGATGAGTCATCGTAGCGACTCGACAGGTCAAACGCTTAAATCGCGTTTAAGAGCGTCAAAATTCTGCAGGGGCTTCCTTGGGGATCCTGAAAACTGTATGCAGCTCATACACACACCACAGCCGGAGATGAAAAGACCCCTAGCCTGACGCAGGAAGACCCTCCGTCTTGGGACTCGCCCGCGGGGAACCATGGGGCGCTGGCATGTCAAAAAGGGCCAGCGATAAAACTGCCTACGCTGGCCAGATGGTGATAGGAACTGTTGTTGGTTATTCCGCAGGCTACGACCTCACTCGTGCTCGTAGATGGGGAACTGGTCGTAAAAGTTGCCGTCCTGGTCAAATTCGACGGCCTTGATGCCAAGGGCGTTGGCCTCGGTCAGCACATGCTGCAAGTCGGCCGGCAGCTGGAGGAAGTCCTCTCGGGACCCCTCGTCACCCTCCTCAAACCAGCAGCTCCGGCAGATGACCAGGTATCCATAATCCCGGGCGATGAAGTTGTTCCGCTCGTCCCCTTCGGTCAGAAACTCCAGGTGGCGAAGTGTGTCCATGGTGAGGTGGCCGGTGCTCAGCACCAGGGTCTTGTAGATTTCCAGATCCATTTTGTTCTCCAAAGGGGGCAGCGCGTGACTGCCCCAGAGGTGTTACTTGATGAACCACATCGGGTCGGTGTCATGTTTGACGGGAGCAACGCGCTTTTCCGGAGTACGGGCGTTCTGATGCAGGAACTCGCTCTCTGTGATGGACTTCTGCTCTACACCGAAGCGAACGGCGAGCTCGTAGGCGTCCAGCTTCATGGACTGAGTCAGTCCTTTTGCAGCCAGGCGCTCGCTTTTTTCTTTCTGAGTACGATAGGGCTTGGTGGCACGGCCGAGACCCATCATCTTGCGCTCCCGGGGTGAGAGTGCTGAGGGGCACACGGTCACTTCTACTTCCTGATTACCGACGATAGCGATGCGTTTTTCCATTATTATAACCTCGTTATTGCTTAAATCCGCGTCTGTCGTAGCAGACAACGCTAGATTAAGAGCAAAACAGAGGTGAAACTCGCTAACATCCTACGAGACCAAAGGGTGAATCCTGCTAAAAGGATGAGTGGCGCGCCACGGGGCGCCTTGGGGGAGACAGGGAGGATATGGCGGCGGCCGGCTTGTCCTCGCCACACTCTCGACCAGAGAGCCTAACCCCTTGTGCAGGGTAGCAAGCATCCTAGCCTTATAGGCCCGCCCAGTAAGCCCATGCAGATGTACCGCGGGCGCCCATGGTACGTGTGATCGGACAGCAAAAGAGCCGTGGCGTGAAGTAAGGGGCCGCAAAGCCCCTTTGCTACACAAGCCAACGGCTCAATCAGTGATAGTCAGCTGGCAACGCCTCGTAGTGAGGAACGTTGTGCATCGAACTACTTGCGACCCCGAAATGCAAGCCATAGGCCGGCATCGTAATACTCTCAAGAGCCTTCACCTCACTCAGCGAGAAGGTGATATAGACTGGCTCGTTCATGGCTGAAAGCAGCTTGATGGTGTCCATTTTCAGAACGCCACATTCAAGGCCAAACTGCTCATCCTGGAACAAAGCCGATCTCGTCATAGCCAGTATGTGATACCAACCAAACCGGATGTCAGTCGGCATCCAAATCTGGTCAGATTCACTACGAGAGCTCACTTGAGATACCACAGGCTCTTTGTCATCTGCCCACCCTGTCATGATGTAAACTGGGACACCAGTCTTGGAGTGGACTAACACATTCAAAGCCCCTGTCTCCGGGGTAAAACACACGCTAATCATCAATTCCGCCTGCTTACACAGCCGGGGTTAGGAAGACCCTTCATCCGGTCAACCGCGCCCGACATTCGATATAAGAACAAACGGAGCGGGCGATTACATTGTCTCGCGTTTAGAACACACCTTACACTTGCACACTAACACCCGATTATCCCCGCTCGGGCAAGGAGAGGTCTTCACTCACTCTCTCCGTTCACACGTAGCACCTTTCCTATCTCTGATACCTACACAATGGGAGGTTTGCGTAGGCCAGCCTGACCGGAAGACTCATTACCCTGATGGTTGCCTGAACCCTATAGGCGACAGGGGATTTTTGTTATTGAGCCCATACCGCAAGAGGAGCAATTTGCTCATTACCAGAGGGCGTTGTTCTCCTGCCGTTCATTACTGAATCTGCGTCTACCGCGTACTGCTTTTCAATGCCGCGCATTTCTTTTCGTGCGTTCTGGCAGTTCGATTCAAGGAGCCCTTCCAGTGAGAAGGGTGACTGTTTGCTCCCGTTTTGCTTAACACTGTTCTATCGTCTCCATAGTGAAGGATGAGCGTTTCGCGTTCGGTTTTTAGCAAGAAAAGTTGACTCAGCGCTAATTACCTATCGAGTTGCGCAACATCCTCGCTATGGGGAGTTGAATCATTAGAACCCGTCCGATAAGGTCTCGAACGAGTTAGTGAGAGTTCTGGGGACGGCTCTGTTTTGAGGACTGGCCGTTCCCTTAACTCTCACGTTCAACCCTCGGTACAGCTTTTCACTGCACCCCCGTCCGTGTCGTATTTTTTACTGCGTATTTGAAAAGTCATCACTTTGGTCGCCGCAGCGACAAGGCCTCCTAGCTGTATTGAAAAATCTTTGGAACGACCACGGGTTCGTCTTCAACCGGGTCATCGTCTTCGCCGAAGTACACACTCAAGAGAGCGGAAAGGAATCGGCGGTTCCTCTCCTCAAACTGTTCGAGAGACTCCTCGCCCAGCGGGTGTTTGTCTCGATGCTGTTCGAAGAAGGCCTGAACCTCATCCTCGGACGTCATCTTCTCAATCTGCTGGGTCACGCTTTTGCCTTTGACCAGGATCTTCATTACATCTCCTTATGGGGAAGAAGCAGCTGTAGGCAGTGTTGAGAGATCAAATTGACCACCTCATCGTGCCCGGCTACCGATTGCTCATAGGTGTGATACCGCCATGTGCTCATATCCAGAGAGCCGCCCAGGATCATCGTCTCAAAGAGTACCGGTTCGCCCTCTTCGGCATGATCGACCCCGAGGAATACCGTGCTGACCAGCATTCTGCGAGCTCGGTGGTCGAGGACGTAGGTAGCCTTGACCAAAGTCGCCAAAGACTCTCCTGAATCGACAGAGAGCTTCAGAGCGCTGGTTAGAGATATGGGTCGGGGGAAGTTCTCCTCGTCCAGTCGGTAACAGAGTGGACGAGAAGGCATGGGCAGCACGTTAAGCATTACGCGCCCTCGCTCAACTCATTGAGGACGGCGTCGTATAGGAACTGGGAAGAGACCTCGCGACCGTCCTTGAGGAAGGTCAGTACGTGCTGGCCATCCGGAATGGTCAAGATCTCCTCGATAAATACGGGGGTCTTAGCAGCCTGGAACCGAGCGTTGAGTCTGCCCTGCAGGCTGGCATGCTCCAGTCGAACGACGGTCAGCTGTTTGGCAGACAATTTGCTCTCTGCCAGGACAAGGCGAAGCTTGGCCACACCGCCTATCCGTTCCCCGTCGCTACCCTGGTAAACATGCTCGCTGTTACGAGCCACATCCATCGATGTCGCATAGATCACATCGACCGACTCATGCTGCCCATAGCGCACCGCATAGCCTGCACGAGCGAGACTGACCGCTGCCCGGGGCGTAACCATCGCCTCGAGATTCGGATCTCTCTGAACGCGAGCCAAGAACTCTGATGCGCTGAGCGGGATGCTTGGATCTGTTGGTTCGCTGGAGACAGGACGAACGCGCTGGCGGGTGCCGGCATCCATCTTGGTAAACACGTCAGCAAAGACCGAAAGCTCGCCGAGCTCCTTCAGGTAGGTCAGGAAGGTAACGAGCCGGATTTGTCCGCCGCCCTTCTCAACGCGAACGACGGTTGTTTCGGTCATGTTCATGCACTCCGCAACGTCAACTTGGCGAAAGCCCAGGCTCTTGCGCTTGGCGGCGAGATAGTTCCCCATGGTCTTCAAAACCATAGCCACATCAGGATCGATGTCTTTTGCTGCTTGTTTAGCCACGTTTATTCCCAGCGTTTAGTAACTGCTTATTAATTTCAGTCAGGATAGCGAGCTTGATGACACTCGGCAACTTGTTCAACGATATTACCGAGTTACACCTCGACCTCATTCGGTGCAAAGTGTTTACAGCTAATGCTGGAGCGTTAATTTGTGCTCCTGCGAGAGACGCATATCGTTGAAAGGGGATCACTGTTCGGCGGGCTCTAGCGAAGTCTGGGGCGCATACAAACGCTAAAACGCTCGACAGTGAAACTGTGCTGAGAGCATAGCATTGCGTAAGCGGTTGATTAACATACTGCCCTTTGAGATATTTAACATAAAAAGCCGCATTGCGCAGTCAGGCCAGATTGTCCATGATGATGTCCGGGGTGGGGAGGTATACAGGTTCCGAGGTGTTCGCATCATCACTTTAGGATGCTGCTCTTCTTTTTAAATATATATATTTTATTTACTGGTTCTATTTAATAGAAGAAGCGACAAAAAGTGATTATAGGGCCAACCCTCGGAACCTGAAATCAATACCCGAGAGCGGATCCTTACTGTGATGATCGTGGCTCTTAATTATCTTTAGATCTTTTTAGAGATCTTTTTAAAGATCTTTTTAGGCTCCGCCAGCCCAGTCGTGGCGCGGCCTCCAGAGGAGCGAAGTGGACAAATCGATCTCGCACGGTAGACAAACTGATCTCATATAGTGGACAAACCGATCTCTGGCAAGAATTTGAAAACACAGGATATAAACAAATTATCCACAGCATTCAAACAGGGTTATTAACAGGCTAAGCAGTTGCTTGGCGCGGATATATGGGCATAATGGTGGTCAACCGTAAAATCTGTCTACCATCATGCAAACAGCCATCACCAAGAGACGCGGCCGGAAGGTCGTACAATCAAACCAGCTGACAGAGGCCGCCTACTCTCTTACCCGAGATCAGAAGCGGATCCTCTACCTCTGCATGTCAAAGATGCCGAACGTGCCGGAAGGTGAGCCTATCACTCATGACGGCAAGTTCTCTATCACTGTTGCCGAGTATGCGGAGATTTACGATCTCCCATCGAGCGCGGCCAGCCAGGACATTCGTGCTGCACTGAGCCGGTTCAGAGGCAAAGAGGTGACGATCTACAGGCCGGAGTTCGATGACGGCGACGACAAGGGCTATGACGCATACCCGTGGCTGGTTAAGCGCAGCGTTCGCCCGAGCATCGGGGTTTACGAGATCAGCATCAACCAAGAGCTGATGCCTCTGATGGCCGGCTTGCGCCGGAACTTTACGGTTTACGACATCATCGAGGTCAACTCGATCACCAACCCTCTGGTTATGCGCCTGTACGAGACGCTTTGCCAGTTCAGGGGCAACAGAAGCGAAGGCACAATCACCCTGGCTGTAGAGTGGATCAGAGAGCGGTATCAGCTGCCGGCCAGCTACAACCGGATGCCTGACTTCCGCAAGCGCTTCCTGGATGTGGCCATTCAAGAGATCAACACCAAGAGCCCGCTTCGGGTGTCGGTCACTGAGAAGAAGACTGGCAGAAGCATCACTCACCTGGAGTTCAAGTTCACTGATACCGAAAGGAAAAAGGCGATCGGGAAGAGCTCGGAGACCGGAGAAGAGCCGGCACAGCCTAAGCTTTAGGTGGACAAATTGATCTCTGGGATAATGAGGCTTTAGGCCTTACAATGAGGCATCGGAACGAATGACCGGATGAGATAGCGTTCCCCAGCGGCGTAAGCTGTACTCGCGCAAGGCGGGTCGAAAGTGGTGGCCGGATAGGGTGCTGGCTTGGCTGGTACCAGAATATTGGAGAAATCCAGCGGGCGCTTAGGCGCCCGTTTTATTTTCCGCTTCTGACGACATCAAAGGTGGACAAACTGATCTCCAAGACGAGACAAAAGCGCGGCTCTCCCGCCTGAAAGGGGCCAAACCTTGATCCCGATCTCTCAAACAGAGATCAGTTTGTCCACCTTTGGGCAAGGTAGAGATCAGTTTGTCCACCTTTCGCAGGATGCACGAAGCCATAGGGGTATGTGTGGTCAGATTTTATCCACAGAAAGCGTGGACAAGTCTGTGCATACCCCTGTAGAGCCTGGGAAAGATCAGATTGTCGTGTTTAGCTGTAGCGACGGACGAAGCGGTTCTGCTCTATCTCATCCTGGCGATCGCCATACGCAAGCCACATGTCCAGCCGGTTCGGCGAGGTCGAAAGAGATTCCCAAAGCCGTTCGGCCATGTGTCGAAGGGTTTCATCGCATTTGGCGCGACGGAAGTGAATGAGCCAATCAGCCCGGGTTTTGGGTTGGGGCGCTACTTGCTTCTGGCGCCGTGGGAATGACATATCCATGTGTTCAACTCTGAACTGTAACGTTAGTTTTAGTCGCGATGGGCATCGCTTCGAGCGTGAATATAAACGATCCTGTTCAGTAAGCAATAGCTGAACGCAAAGAATGATGGAGGAGCGTTTGTAGAGCGATTGAAGCGAATTTCCGCTCTATTATTTTTGTCTCACGTTAGACAAAAATGAGTAATTGGTTTACGCTGAGACTGTGAAAAGCCAGCAATACCAAGGAAATCATATGAACAAGCATCTGAGCCCTGCAGCAAGCACCGGCGGGAACCGTGCCCTCGTCGCAGTCAGAGCTGCCATGAAGATCCTGGACAAATGGGGATGCACCCCCGAACAGCAACAGAACATTCTGCAGCTCTCCAAGGCCACCTTTTACCGGTATCGGGACGAAGGAACAAAAAGCGCCTCTCTGAGCCGAGACCAGCTGACCAGGATAAGCTACCTGCTCAACATGCACTCCGCATTGCGCATCGTGTTCAGCAACCCGGAGAACACTTACGGCTTCATGTCCATGAAGAACAACAACGCCTTCTTCAATGGAGCAACGCCCCTCTCCATCATCGAGAGCGGAGACTTTGGGAGTCTGCATGAAGTGGCCAAGCGCGTTGATGTCTTGCGCGGGGGCATGGCTGGATGATTCAAGACGGGATCCCGAGAACGGCGGTAGTTCCAATCAAGGGCTACCGCCTCATTCATACCAAGTACCCCACGATCGACATCTTTGATGATGTGGCCAGCCCGGATGAATTCGATATTCTCTTTGAAATTCAAGAGATAACGAATCCACGTTTGGCAAATGAGGTGGGCAACCTTGGGCTTTTGCCGCGTAGCGAATGGGTGCTGGGGATCCCCGGGGCCAACTACGCGATGGCAGCCTTCACTCATGTAAACCCCGAAGGGAGTCGGTTCTCAAACGGGGAATATGGCGTCTACTACATAGGCGACAGCAAAGACACTGCCATCTCGGAAATCAAATACCACTGCGAGCGCTATTGGAGGAACGTGCCGGAACTCAAGTTCGAGCGTTTCGAGTACCGCTGCTTGGCCACCGAAATGGCCGGCGCAGTCTTTGCTGATATTACGGGCCTGCCAGATAGCCATCCGTATTATCACCCAACAGATTACCAGCCGGCGCAGGAGTTCGGCGCTCAGCTTAGGGCGAGTAACGAGATTGGTGTGACATATCGATCTGTGCGGAACCCGGGCGGGATCTGTTGGGGCCTGTTCACGCCACGACTGATCACCAGCATCATCCCTTCCTCTCTCCATCAAATCATCTGGGACCGCGGCATAATCTCCGTCAGCCAGGTCACCCCCGCATCCTGATAAACGAAAAAAGGCCCATCACTGATGGGCCGTACTGAACACCTCGATCTCGAGGTTGGAGGTAACAACGACGCTCGTTGTACTTAAGCAAGATGGCATACTTCTGCCATCAATACAGGCTGCCTTTACTCGATAAGCAGCACTGCGCAATCCGGATCTACTATCCCCTCTGGGAAGGGATGACGTGAAATGTCCTGCTCTTCCGCCAGAATGACATCCGACACCCGAGCACTGACACATGGCGCTCTGTATCTTTCGGCCAACGCATAGACGGCACAATCAATATCTCTGGCCACAGCCCATATGCAGATGCAAAGCCGCCCATCGATGTAGAGGTGCCCCTGGTAAAGCCTGTAGCCTGCGCGAATGAGATATTTCAAGCGCCATCCCTCATATCAAATTGTCTACATAGCCCTGCCCTGCAGGGCTATTCGTCTGGTTACGCGGCCTTGCCTATCAGAGAGCGAAGAGACTCGGCGATCGGGCTGTCCTTGATAAGCACAAGGGAGCCAGGAACAGGGCGCTCTGCTATACCCATCGCAGGCAAGAGCTGCATCAGCTGGCCACATTGAGAGCGACTGGTCCCTTCGCTGTACGGGCGGGCCTTATAACGCTCATACAGGGCCTTGCTAGTGAGCTCGCCGGACTCCAGAAGCATCTCCAGGGCGATGCGGGTGTAGCAGGACAGACCGGCGCCTCCGGCAATGTGAGCAATGAGGTTCACCGCTTTCTCGCCTACCTTCTTCGGCAGACTGTCGAGGTCTTCCATTCGGGACTTGATCAGCGTGGACAGGTCAGCGCGAGACAGTGTTCCGTCGCTGGCATCGATGTGCAGGTGAGCCTCTACCGCCTCCACGCTGCCGAGTCGAGCAATGAGCGCTGCGGAGGGCTTGGATGCGCCATGAGCGCGGGCCTTTATCTTGCCCGGCTTCTCACTTTCGGCCGGGGCTGCCTCAGTCTCGACAACTAGGTCTGCAGCGCCGGCAGCGTCAGCGTCGGTTTCGGCATAAAGCTCTTCGCGCGTCTCAACCATGGCCAGCTCTTGAGCGACCTCTTCGATAGTTGAGGTTGGGAATGCAACGTCGGAACCCAGCAGCGCGTCTAGGTCATCGAGATCTGCACCGAGAGCGTCGATTTGGGCGTCAGCAGCGACATCTTCTGAGAGCGCTTCTGTGACCGCCTCAGCGACTTCTACAGGGGAAGCATCAACAGCGTCAGCGGTCGCTTCAGGGGCTTCAAGCAGCGCTTCCAGAGCGTCCAGATCTGCATCAGCAGATGTCACACCAGTAGCGGGCACAACATCGTCAAGTTCAAGAGAGGCGAGAGCCTTATCAAGTGCGTTCATGGTTTACTCCTTGTTCAGTGTTAGCGTTAAGCAGTCTCGTTCGACTGAGTGCATTTTCGCTGAACTGAATCGGAGTTAATCGCATTCGCCCTTCATGACCGCGACAGCAGATTCGGGATAATAGATCAGGTTAACAGCTTCGTAATGTGGCCAATCTGTTACCGTCGCTTACAGATCTCAAATCCTAGGAAATACCTCCTATATGATATAAGCTGGAACCCACTCATGTAACGTATACGAAAGGATGAAATGAAAACTATATCATTATTTAATAACAAAGGAGGGGTTGGTAAAACAACCTTGACTTGGAATTTAAGTGTATCTTTGTCGGCTAAAGGAAAGTCGGTTCTATTGATAGATTTTGATCCACAGTGTAACCTATCAATAGCATTGCTTGGAGAAAATAAATTTTCAAGCCTCTTGAATAAGGATAAAGCTAACCCTTATGGCCAAACAATAAGAGCATTCTGTCAGCCATTTATCCAACAGGATATAACTCCTGTTGTGCATACATTTCAACCATATCACAAAATGGAGAATGGGGCAGGAAGATTAGATATTGTACCTGGTGATTTTTGGTTGAATAACCTGTCAGATATAATAAGCGTAGGTACAGACTTAATTGCTGGTAATGCTATAACTAGATTTCTGATTCCTAGCCTGATTGCCATTAAAGCTCAAGAAACAAACGATTGTGAGTATGATTACGTTCTTATCGACGTGCCTCCTTCGTTTAATACAATAGTTAGATCAGCCCTGTACTGCTCTGACTACTACTTGGTCCCATGTACGGCTGATGTGTTTTCATCTTATTGCATTGGCCTTATTGGCGAGACATTGCCGAAATTCAGAGATGACTGGGAGCAAGGGATTAAAAGGAACTCTTCTCTCAGCAACCCTTTAATAAACCATAAGGGTGCTCCCAAGTTTGGGGGCTGGATTTTTAATGGGTTTGATACAAGAAGGCAGAATGGCCAGGCGGTTTCGGGGGAGATTGCTGCGGACGCTGCTCATAGGGATAAAATAATTGACGCTGTAAAAAACGAACTTCGCTCAAAATTGTCAGCAATCACAACGTATCCGCCTATACCTGCATTTACCCCTGACACACCAATCGCTAAGATTGAGGATCTTAATGTTATGGCTCCAGATAGTATCCTACAAGGCGTACCACTTCGTTATCTCGATACAGTATCGCCGACTAGAGGGGTATTAGCTAGAGGTGCTTGGTCTAAACCGCAAAAACAGCTAATGAATAAAATGTCCCAACAACATGATTTACTGGCTGATTACATAATTAAGAATTTGATTTAAAAACTTACGAGACCATAATAATCTTTTAAAGTTTAATTATTGAAGGGCGTCATAGTGACGCCCTGTAGCGGTTAAGACGCAAACTCTTTCGTCTGATTCCAGACATCTTTACTTGTCAGTAAATCCGCAAAGCTTAACAAAGATGGAGGGGTGATCTCTCCGGTTACATCTGCTCGGCGCAGAACGGCCGCGCAGAACGTCTGAGGCTTCAGGATCCGAGCGTTACGGAACACCCCCTTGATGTAGGCGCAGATGGCCGGGTCATCATCGATCATGGTGAACTCGGCCTCCAGAGGGTTATCGTGGGCAACGGACAGCTGTCGCATGATGGCCTCAGCCTTGTAGAGATGGTTTTGGCGAAGGTCAGAAACATCACGCATCAGAAGCGGTACCAAAAGCGGGGCGTCGTGACGGTTAAGCCAGTTGACGGTTTGAGCGCGGACAGTCTCCGGCCGGGCGGTGAGATAGAACATTCGCACTGCGGGGATCGAACTGAGCATATTGATCAGATCGATCATGAACGGGACCGGCAAGTCCTGCCCGCATGCCTGGTTGAAAGGCTCCCAGTCCTCGACCGTCTCGCTACCCAAAGGAGGAAGCTTGTCGGCACGGGCCCTGTTATCGGTAATGCAACCGTCCAGGTCGCAGAAGACAAAGTACATGGAGGTTCTCCTTGTAGATGGGATAAAACCGCGGCATTGAGCCGCGGGATGTGACAATTTGATCTCTTAAGCGGCGAGAAGCCCTTTGGCGCGGGCGGCCTTCTCTACAGATGCGCTGAGGTCGAAGTAGCCGGCCTGGATACCGACCATGAGTGCTTCCATCATCCGATCGACGTCATAGATGGCTCGGTGAGCATCTTCCGAGTTGAACGGGACTCCCAGTGCCCAACACAGCTCGGAAAGGCGAGGAGGCTTACCCAGAGGCGTAGCAAAGCGGCCAGACTGCATGGTGCAGAAGACCTCCATGTCCTGGTTAACCGGTTGGCCAACTCGGAGCAGCTCATAAGCGATAAAGGGGGCATCGAAGTCGGCGTTGTGGGCGATCATGATGTCGGTCGCCTTGAAGATCTTGCCGACATCGATGGCCACCTCTTCCCAGCCAGGCGCCTTCCTCACCAGTTCGGGGGTGATACCGGTGATGCGCTGAACCTCTTCAGGGATTGTTCGATGAGGGTTGACCAGCTTGCTGTAGGTAAGCACCTTCTCAAAAGACATGGACGCGGGGTCAACCTTGTAAACGATGGCACCGACCTCGGTGATCCGGTGCCCGTCTTCCGGCCGGAACCCAGTGGTTTCAATATCGACGCCGGTAATAACAATGGGCTTCATTTTTTTCTCCTGCCGATGCGGAACCCAGCCTCGCGGAGCTGCTCATGCTTGACGTTGGCCATGCGGAAAGCGTCTTGCTGAGAGCCGAACTCAAGGACGAAGTCCATGCTGGACGGGGCATCGGTTCTGCTGAATTTGAGGGTGCAGTCGGATATGGTCATGCGATAGAGGTGGCCATCTCTGCAGCGGTAATGGCGAGCGTAGACACACTGCCAATCCGGGGATCCGGCTACGAAGAGACTCGCCTCGGTAAGCAGGGAGTTGATGTCTACGGAGGAACTCGTCACCCCTCCAAACCCTGTCTGAACTGCGTGTAGAAGCGCGTCAGCCTGCGCCCGGGTCAGTCCACCCTCTGATATGAGGTCGAGGACAAGCTCAAGCGTCTCAAGCGCCTTCCGGTCTATCTCGTCCTGCAGATCAATCACCATCAGACATTCACCTGTGTCGGATTTGAGACAAATCGATCTGCGGCTTTGGACAGATCGAAAGCCACTTGGTTAGAGACTGGGCCGCACTTGGCCAAGCGAGCCAGGCATTCGGTAAATGTGTTCAGACCTCGCAGGTCGCAATTGGTCAGCGCCTTGATCTCTGCCGAGAAGTCGGCCGGCAACATGTGATTGCTCCGGTCTCTGACAAGACTCTGGATTGCGGCGCCGTAATGGCTCGAGGCGGAAAGCTCCAGACTCTCGAACGAGATGGGGAACGGCAGAGGGGCGCGAAGACGCAAAATGGCGCAGTAACGCCCAAACACACTGCAGGGGAGATCTGAATCGGTGAGCCAGACCTTGATGCTGGAGCTCATCAAAAATGCCGAGCTCTTTGCCAGAGACTCCACCTGCCCCTTTGTGAACTGAGCACAGTAGATCTCGGAGGCGAGCATGTTCTCCAGGACAACGCTCCGCTCGTGGCTAAGTTGTGAAAGTACCTTGGAAACCTCCCCGATAAAGTGATCTCGAACGGACGCACCTACCGAAGATGATGACGGTGATGACTGGTTCAGATGACGGGCTAAAGACATAGCGATTCTCCGAGTGTTGCTTTTTACAACTCTATTTTAGAGAAGATATAGCGGGCATTCAGTAAACACCCGCTGATCACTAGGCGCGAAATTATAGGTGGAAACAGATAGCGGATTCAGCCCACTGGCATCGTGTTTCAAGGTCGGTCATGCCGGTCGGCATAGTACCGTACCTGACGCCGCTGTCGGCTAAAGCGCTCTTCATCAGCCAGTGGGTCGCTTGAATGTACCCTTGGTCGATGAGGCCTTTCCCTTCAGCATGCTCCAACGGGATGCCTGGCGGAATGTAGATAACGAAATCAAGGGTCTTACGAGCCGCCTCAAAGCACTCCTTGATGTAATCCATAACTCGCTCACTGACGTGGGCCTCCTGGTAGTGCTGTTGGTTCATGTCAGCCAGCAGATAAGCGATCATGTCGATTGGGGTTCGGTCGATAATCACCCTTTCACCGCCGGACATAACCTGCTCGAACTTTCTCAGGATCCGTTCCTGAACGGAGAGCCGAGATCTGGCGTCGAGCGTGGAACTTGGGGACAGGCCCATCTCAGCGAAAACCTTAGAGACGCCGGCATCGATCATGGTCAGAGCCATTCGATCGGCCAACAGCCTGGCAAGAGTGCTCTTGCCAACACGGTGGGCGCCGCAGATTCCGACTCGCATCATTCCACAACCTCAGCTTCTTCAACTTCCTCGACCTCTTTCGGCTGCATGAGCACGGCTTGATCAGAGGCGGCCATAGCAACGGCGATCTGGTCGAGAACAGATTGGAACTGCCACAAGGTCTCGCCCCGAACACCAATGGTTTCGGCGACAGTGCGCAGCTGAGCAAACGGATCCTCCGGACGACCTTCAGGGAAAACAACCTGCTCCAGCTTCGGCTCAAAGAAGGATGGCCCCTTCAAGGTTTTGCCTGTCTCGCCGTCGAACACAACGAACTTGCCCGGGATGGAAGACTCGCGGTACATGGCGTTGATCGGGGTGGTTTTGCCGTGGAAGCCGTTGCCCAGTCGGTACTGCTCAACCGCAAATACAGCATCCTGCTCGGTATCGCAGAGCTTGCTCATATTGGACAGGTAGACCTGCTCCATGATTGCGTCAGCATCCAGGCCGCAGTCGTTGGCCGCGCCGTAGACAGTCACAAGACTGTCGCCGATGGCGTCGGCGATCTGCAGGAGGTCTCGGGAGTCAAAAGCCTTTGACAGCTCGGTCTGTGACTCTTCTTTGATCATCGCCAAGCGAAGACGGCACTGACCAAGAGACGGGACGATCGGAGTCTGAGCCACGCCTTGGCCAAGTACGGAGTTGAAGTGGGTGGTCATTTGAAAGTTGGTAAGTTTGCTCATACTTATCTCCGAATGTATCTAACTATCTTGAATGAATGCTCGTTTCCTTGGTTTCTTTCAAACTTGCTTTCAATGAAGCAAGGAACGAAACAAGAAAAAAAGTTAACTGGGAAAAAATGAACCTTTCTCCCTCCCTTCGAAGCTACGCAAGCATCAACGAAGGTAATCACCAATTCATCTACCAAGCCACTTTGCAGGTAATGTTGGTAGATTTGCGCCCCGCCGATGATGTCGGCATCCGCAAGGCGCGGAGGTTCTTTCACGAAGGTAAGGTTTTCGCCATTGGCCCGTGGGGTGCGGGTGATGACGATGTTGTGGCGCCCGGGGAGGGGATGGCCAATGCTGTCAAAGGTCTTTGAGCCCATAACAACAGCCCGCCCCATTGTCAGGGCCTTGAAGTGCTTGAGGTCGTCCTTAAGAGACCACGGCAGGTCATTGCCGATACCGATGATCCCTTCCGACGACATCGCTGCGATCAGACGAACGGTCATACCGCGACGGCTCCTTTGATGTGCGGGTGAGCGTCATACCCAGTCACATTTACGTCAGCGAATGTGTATTCATCGATACTGGATCTTGGCGTCAGAACAAGTCTTGCTTCGGCATCTTTAGGGTCTCTTGAGAGCTGGAGTTTGACCTGATCAATGTGGTTCTCATAGATGTGAACATCCCCACCAATATGGATCAACTCGTGAGCCTTGTGGCCGGTTTGTTCGGCCAGCATGTGGGCCAAGATGCTGTAGAAAATGAGGTTGAAGGGAAGGCCCAAGAAGTAGTCAACCGACCGTTGGTAAACCTGCATAGAGAGCAGTCGCTCGCCAGTCTCCTGATCTAATTCCGAGAAGCACTGAAACATCATGTGGCACGGCGCCAGGCGCATTTCATGCAGGCGGCCAACGTTCCAGGCAGTGACGATCATGCGGCGATCGTGAGGGTTGTTTCGCAAGGTATCGATCAGGTTTGCGATCTGGTCGATGACTCGGACAGCGAGACCGTTTGGGGTCTCTTCAATAACGCGCCAGGCTCTCCATTGAGCTCCATAGACAGGCCCAAGCTCACCTTTATCGTCGGCCCACTCGTCCCATATCGTCACGCCGTTATCATTCAGGTAGCGAATGTTGGTGTCGCCGGAGAGCATCCAGATAAGCTCATGGATAACGCTCTTCAGGTGCAGCTTTTTGGTGGTGATCAGAGCGAGCTTGTTGTCGGAGAGATCGAAGCGCATCCGAGAGCCAAACATGGCGATGGAGCGAACGTCGGTCCGGTTGTCACGTAGCTGGCCAGACCCCAAAATCTGAGATCCCAGCTCAAGATATTGCAGCATGAAAGGGCTCCTTGTGATGAAGCCCTTATAGTAAGTATTTACTGATCATCAGGCAAGAATAAGGACGCGCCGGATGACAGCGATCGCCTGAACAAGCGCTGATTGTCGGAGCCGCGCCAAGGCTTCAAGGTCTTGAGTTCTCGCTCGAACTTGCCGTCTATGATGACATCGAGGTATTGAACGACATCCAGGTTGGCGATCTCTTCAAACAGGTATCCGGTCCACAGCCATATGTCCTTTTCAGGGTATGCCGACTTAACCCTCCGACAGAGATCTGTAATGACCTCCCGATTCCTCGGGTAGAGAGGGTCCCCTCCGGTGATGCTTAATCCGTCCCTATCAGCGAGGTCGCTGAGTATCTGCTGGGCCATCTCTTCAGAGAACAACGCTCCGCTATTGGGGTTCCATGTAGATGCGTTGTGGCACCCCTTGCATCCGTGAGAGCAGCCTGTGACAAAGAGGGTGCAGCGCACCCCCTCGCCATTCGCAAAGTCGCACGGGTAATACTGCGCAAACCTCATTGATGCTTCACCCTGGCCATAACCTCAAGCTGCTTGCCCGGGTTGAAGGGGCGAGCATTCGGGGAGCCAAGATAGCCGCAGACCCGCCGAGTGACAGACAGAGTGGCGCTGTCGTGGTTTCCGCAGTTAGGGCAGACAAAGCCGACGGCCGTTGCCCGAGCCTCTCCGGTGAACCCGCAGTCATAGCACTCATCAATCGGAGAGTTGGAGCCGAGATAGGGGATCTTGTCGTAGCTATAGTCCCAAACAGCCTCGAGACCTTTGATGTTGTGCCGCATAGATGGGTACTCCACGTAGGAGATGAACCCACCACTGGCCAACTCAGGATAGCCAGCCTCGAAGTCTATCTTCTCGAAAGGAGTCACCTTGCGAGCGACATCAAGGTGAAAGCTGTTGGTGTAATAGCCCTTGTTGGTGGCGCCATCGACATGGCCAAACTTCTCAACGTCCAGCCGGCAGAAGCGATCACACAGCGACTCGCTGGGAGTGCTGTAAAGGCTGAAACCGTAGCCGGTCTCCTTCTTCCAGGCATCAACCGCTTGGCGCAGGCGAGCGACAATCTCTTTGGCCAACTGCTGCTTGGCGGGACTGTCGAAGGTGTGAGGCTCATTGCCGAGCAGCACAGTGACCGTCTCGTGCAGGCCTATGTAACCAAGAGACACAGAGGCGCGACCATGCTTGAAGATCTCGATAATGGGGTCTTCCGGCTTCAGACGAACGCCACATGCCCCCTCGCAGTAGAGGATAGGGGCAACGCTCGCGGTCACTTCCTTGAGTCGCGCAATGCGCAGGTCCAGCGCCTCTCTGGCCAGCTTCAGGCGGGCATCGAGAAGGCTGTAGAAGTCGATACCGGAGCGGGTCGCCTCGATAGCTACACGGGGCAGGTTGATGCTGACAACGCCCAGGTTGTTCCTGCCTGCATACTCGCCGCCGTGCTCGCCAAGGAAGCTGCGGCAACCCATTGGGGTTTTAAAGCCGCCGGTCACGCGCACGACTTGGTCATAGTTCAGGATGTCCGGATACATGCGCTTGCTGGAACACTCCAGGGCGAGCCGCTTGATGTCATAGTTCGGATCCCCAGCCTTGTGGTTAACGCCGTCTCTGATGGCGAACACAAGCTTGGGGAACACGGCCGTCTTCTGTGTTTTGCCGAGGCCATCAATTCGCACCTGCAGAATGGAGCGCTGAATCAGCCTGGATTCCCAGCTCGTACCGAGGCCAAGACCGAAAGTGACAAACGGGGTTTGGCCATTGGCAGTGTGAAGGGTATTCACCTCGTACTCGAGGGACTGGAAGGCGTTGTAACACTCCCGCTCTGTCATCTTGGTAGCGTAAACAGCGGCCCGTTCCGGCCCGTCGAGCCAGAGACGGCCATCGGCGAGATGCTTGTCATAGGACGCTCTCACATAAGGGGCGAGAACCTCGTCGATCCGGTCTATCGTGTTTCCTCCGTAGATGTGACTGGCCACCTGAGCGATGATCTGAGCAGTTACGGCGGTAGCTGTGCTGATAGACTTTGGCGTCTCAATCTCGGCATTCCCCATCTTGAAGCCGCGCTTAAGCATCCCATCGATGTCGATCAGCATGCAGTTGAACATGGGGAAGAAAGGGGAGTAGTCGAGGTCGTGAAAATGCAGATCACCGCTCTTGTGGGCGGCAGCGATCCGCTCCGGCAGCAGACGAGAAAGCGCGTACTCTCTGGCTACGGCGCCGGCCAGCAGGTCCCGCTGGGTTGGGATAATCCGGGCGTCCTTGTTGGCGTTCTCTGTGATAAGAGCCTGATTTGAGAGGTGGAACATCTCATCCACAACCTTCATCATTCGATCCATTAAAACCACCTATTCATTAAGCATTTACTGAGCGGCCAGGGTAAGGCAATGGCAGAGAGACAAGGTTGATTGAGATCAAATGGAAAGGGGGCCGAAGCCCCCTATAAGTATCAGTTCGACGGTGCCAAAGTATCCCAGCCCCAATCGCCAGAGAACGGCACAACGCTGTAGTCCGTCACTCGCTTCTCGAAGAAGTTGGACATCTGGTCCCCCAGTACCTCAGCCACCCAGGGCAGGGGGTTATCCTGCACTTCCATCCAGTTCTCCTTGAACCCGATCCCGAGCAGACGGCGGTTGGCAATATAGCGAACGTACTCCTTCGTCTCGGCTGCGGTCAGCCCCGGGGCGTCGCCTTGAGAGAAGGCCAGATCGATGAACTTGTCCTCAAGCTCAACCGCATCCCGGAACATCTGGTAAACCAGGAACTTGAACTCATCGGTCAAGACCTCTGGGTTTTCCCGAATGTACTCACGGAACAGGTTCGAGATCCCATCCACATGCTCGGTTTCATCGCGAATTGACCACTCAACGACCGTAGTCATGCCCATCATCATGCCGAACCGGCAATAGGTCAGCAGCATGATGAATGCGGAGAACAAAGCCACGCCCTCATTCACAACCGCCTTGGCCAGAGCCAGAGCAATGTCGTGAGGAGTGTCAGCTCGGTTGTCGGTCATAAACGTTGATTTGGCAGCCATCTCCTCGTACTCGAGGAAGGCGGTAAACTCGCTCTCCGGCAGCCCCAGAGTGTCATTCAGCAAGGCATACGCCCGCTGATGGATACCTTCGCGAGCGGCAAAGGCCAGCAGCATGCACCGGATCTCGTTGTTCTTGAAAATCGGGATGAAGTAGTCGCAGTAGTTGCCCGCCACGTTGGCATCTGTCTGGGTGAACAGACGCAAGATCTGGGTGATGTGGTTCTTGTGGTGGGGCAGCAGGGTGCCGTCCTGCCACTGGTTAACGTCAGCCTGCAGGTCGAGCTCATCCTCATGCCAGTGGATCAGCTCGTGACGGTTGGCGGCCTGCATTGCCCAGGGATACTGAAACGGCTTGTAAGTGCGGCTAGGGGTGATTACAGACATCGATGGGCTCCTTATGCGTGGCAAGCCAGGCATTCTTCGGTGTTCAGTTCTACTCGGGAAATACGGACGCCAACCTTGTCGGCATTGCCTGCTGATTTGGTGCGCAGGTAATACAGACCCTTCAGGCCGGAGGTCCAGGCGCGGAGGTGAACCGAGTTCACGTAGGCGCGGTTAGCTTTTGCTGGGAAGAACAGGTTCACGCTCTGGCCTTGGCAGATGTAGATCTGTCGGTCGGCGGCATGCTGAACAACCCAGTGCTGGTCAATCTCGAAGGCGGTTTTGAAGGTGTCGCGTGTGTAATCGTCCAAGAAGTCCAGATGTGCGACAGAGCCGTTGTTGGCCACGATGCTGCTCCACACCTCATCTGTGTTGCGGCCAAGTTTCTCAAGCACCGGCTCCAGATAGGGGTTTCGGAACATGTGGGCGCCGGCACGGGTGCGGTGCATAAAGGCGTTGCTGTTGATCGGCTCGATAGAAGGGGTGCAGCCGCAGATGATAGAGCTGTTCGCATTGGGGGCGATGGCCAGCACATGAGCGTTCCGCTCGGAAGTCAGATCCGGGGCAGGGCCGCGCTCTACCGCCAGCTTGCGAGTCGCCTCTTTGGCTTTCGTCCAGATGTGCGCGAACACTCGGCGATTCAGAGAGACAGCAAGGCTTGATTCAAACGGGATACCCTTCTGCATCAGCAGGCCGTGGAAGCCCATCGCGCCCAGACCAATATCACGGCTGCGCTCTGCGCTGTAGCGAGCGCGAGAGAGCTCGTCCGGCGCATGCTCGATGAAGACGTCCAGAACGTTGTCCAGCAGGCGCACCAGGTCTTCGATAAACAACGGGTCGTCCTTGAACTCGTCCCATTTCTCGAGGTTAAGAGAGGAGAGACAGCACACTGCGGTTCGCTTCTCATCGGTCGGCAGGTGGATCTCGTTGCAGAGATTGGAGCCGCGGATCTTGAGGCCCTTGGCGGCCAGCTGGGGATGCAGGAAGCGGTTGGCGGTGTCGATAAAGTTCAAGTACGGCTCACCGGTACGGCCGCGGATCTCCAGAATGCGTTCCCACAAATGACGGGCAGGAACGGTATCCCGAACCTCTTTCGTCTTGGGGCAGACCAGATCCCAGCTGGCACCGGCCATTACGGCCTTCATAAAGTCATCGGTGATATTCAGCGCATTGTGAATATTCAGGAACTTCCGGTTGATGTCTCCGCCGGTCGGGACACGGACGTTGATGAACTCGGCAACATCCGGGTGAGAGATGTCCAGGTAGGCCGCATAAGCGCCCTTGCGCGTTTCACCCTGCTTGTAAGCCAGCATCGCTCGGTCAGCGACCCCAACGAAGGGGAGGGGGCCTGGCGCTTTCTTGGATACAGCACGAACGTCGCTCCAGTGGCCACCAACGCCACCGCCCATGAGGGTAAGCCACGCAAGTTCGCTCTGGTGCTCAACCAGACCAGCGCGAGTGTCGGGGACATAGGTCAAGAAGCAGCTGATCGGCAGAGAGTCAGGCTTCTGTCCAGGCGCAAAGGAGTTGCTGAGCACAGGGGAGGCGAACATGAACCACTGCCGGCTCACGTAGTCGTAAATGCGCTGTGCAAAAGCCTCATCGCCCTTGCTGTAGCACTCGGCGGCACGAGCGAAAGCCTGCTGAGGAGAGGTCTCGCCGTTGCGGACGTAATAACGGGCAAGAGCAAGAGCTTGGTCGGAGAATAGAGCATCGCGCTCTAGGTTGATTTTGACTCCCATGAACCACCTTTCAGTAAGTGTTTACTTAAGGCGTAAAAGGTTAGCCAATATTCAGTGAAAGTTGAATCCCGAAGGCATCATTTTTTCACTAGATCGGGGGTTCTCTGTAGCGCGTTTAAATGCGTTTTGAGCGTTCGGGGGACGCTGCGTATGCGATGACAAGCGCGAAGCTCGGGGAGCGCAACTAGAGCGCAGGGAAGCTGAATATCGAAGCGTAGAAATGACGAACTGAGAAGACGCTGTGCAAGAAGGGAAAGATCTCCCTGGATTAACCCACCAGGGAGGTCTGATGTTACGGCGTCACCAATCTCGACTGCTGAGCTGGAGTGAAGGGCGTGTGGGTGCCAATGCCAACGATCCTTACTTCAACCCCCTGAGCGGTGGTGAGCAATTGGTAGTGCAGATAGTAATCTGACACGAGTCCGTCATTTGATGATGAATAACTGGGAACGCCAATATGGTAGTGATGCAGGTTGAAGGACTTTGCAAACTGCTTCTTAGCTTGTTTGTCTTTGATACGACGGGGTAATACCCAAGACGGCTTGTTTCTACCTTGCAAACCTGCAAACCCATCGGCGATGAGTGTGGAGCGAAAGGCACCGACCGCTTGTTGGACGGCGGAGCTTTCTGCCTGCAAATCTGCAATTGTACTGGTCTCTATAGAGACTGTAATCGGGCCAGCGGGATAGGGGAATTTTTTCGTTTAGGGTGCCTCCAGTTGTTGAATGGCACCTATTGTGCATTCAACCACTGGACAAAGTCATCAGCACTTTTTACCGATCCAGGGATACGGACAAAGTTGGTCTTCGCGCTCTCAACTCGGGACTTCATAGTCTCGAGGTCGAAGTCGAAATGAGGAGGCGGAGTTTGCCTGACATGGCGGCCTTTTGCTTTAACAGCAGCTTTCATTTAGGGCGAATCCTTAATGGATGATAGAAGTATGACACGCAAGAGGAGGGTCAATGGACCGATATGGCGCGCGCCATTTGGTAAATTATTGCGCAATGTGCCTAATCGGTCAACGAGTCATTATTTATAAAGCCAAATACTGAATAAACAGGGCTCCGACTAGGAGCCCATGAATTATCAGCACCAAACGGCCTTTTTCTCACAGTCATCCATGCTCAGAGGAGAGCGAGGGGTGATGACAGGCGGGGTCAGGATAGGAGTGACGATCGGCCTCTGCTTGGAGCTTGCCGGTACAGTAGCAGGCTTCACAACAGCAGGCTTTGGCGCACTGACCACAGCAGGTCGAGAGACAACCGGCGGTCGTGAAATGATGACCGGACGAGCGATAACAACAGCCCCATGCGCGAAAGATGATGCCAGCAGAAGCGAGGCCAGAAGCAACTTTTTAAGGGTACGCATGCTCTTTACTCCTCCTGCAGGAACTCTTCTTTGCAATAAAGCGGGTTGGCGTCCGGCTCAAGGCCTTCCGGATCTGTATTGGGGCAGTGAAGCGGGGTTGTGTAGCCATCACCTTCAAGACGCTCACTGCAAACAGGACAAATCATGAGACCTCCTAAGCGACTGACTGACGAAGACGAACGGCGGCAACCAGGCGAGCAAACTCATCGGTCAGGATGCCAGCGTGTATGGCGCCAATCGCATCGGCAATGTGCTCGTTCTTGTCGGCCAGCTCCGACTTGCCTCTGCTCTTTATCCAGTTGAGGTGGGGATACAGATCAGCTGCCCAGCTGATCATCTCCTGCTTGGAGGCTGTCTTCGAGCCAACGGCTGCCAACTTGACCTCTGTCGGAGTAACCTCGATGAGTGGTTTGTCTGAGAGCGCGGCCAGCAGGCCGATGCAGACCCCGTAAGAGGCCATTGCCCGAGCGCTTTGAGAACCGACCGGCACCTCTACAAACACGATCGATGCGTCCTTGATGTACTCTCGTGCGCCACGGAACAACTTGCGGGCCCGGGCTAGATCCTCGCTGTTTCTGCGAACAACCTTGCGAGCTGATTTGTCGGTCTCGGTGCTTACCAGGGTGATATGCTCGACCACTACCGGCAGCGTCTCGTCAGACATATCAATGGTGCCGCGGGCAAGGCCAAAGTTGCGGAGCGAAGGGTCTATCGCCGCGATTTTCAACAGATTAGACATTGTTACCTCTCTCATTAATCAGGCGAATGCGCCCCAGCGGCTACCGTAGCTATCAGCCACGCGCTCTTCTTCGATGCGAGCCTCCTCTTCTGCCAGCTCGCCGCCGCTTTTCTCCATAAAGTCCGCAACCGAGCTGCCAAAGGCCTTCTTAAACGCCTCATCCAGGTTGGCCATCTTGGCCACAGACTTACCTGGCAGCTCGAGGAACTGGAACTCACCGCTCGGGGATTTCGGCTTCATCACGAAGATGAGGTCAGACTTTCCGGCGTAGACGCTGTAAACATGGAACTGCTCGCCACCGATGAAGGCCATGTTCCGGAACTCGCCGCCCTTGAATCGCCCCTTCACGACATACATGCCGCTGGCGGAGATAGAGCAGACCTCTCTCTGGAAATTCGGGTAAGACTCATGGGAGCTGATGCGCTCGGCGAGGATTTGCAGAACGTCATGCCCGATCTTTACTGAACTCGCTGCAGGGGTTTTTCTTCCGCCCCCGCCCCTCGTTGTTGTTACAGCCATAGATGTCTCCATAGAAAGCCCCCGAAGGGGCCGGTTTATTACTCGCCTACCGTGTCTCGCTCGACACAAAGAACGCCTTCCATCTCGGAAAGCCCGCCGCGCTTGCGGACAATTACATGCTGACGAACCCAGTCACGAATGGGGTTGTGACTGATGATCAGCACGGTTCCTTTCTCCTTCGCCTTCTCCTCGAGAACGGTCATCAAGCGCTCAAGGCCGGCATCATCGACCGCATCGTCAATCTCGTCGCCAATCCACAGTCGAATTGGCTTGGCAGCCCGGGAGCTCACCAAGTCCTGCAGGGCCAGAGCGGTAGCCAGGCGCACCTTTCGCTTCTCACCACCGGACAGGGAGCGGTAGTTGGAGCCGCCCGTCGCGCTGGTGACGCTGATCTCGAACTTCTCGCGCAGCTCCCCTTTTGCTGTAGTGCTGATGGTGTTCCAGGTCGCCCGGATGTTGCCGTCGGACAGGATGCCCAGGTAGCGAGAGGTTCGATCGTTGAGGAACGGCGTGACCGTATCGAGGATGTGAGCGCGGATACCGGCAGGGCTGAACACCTCTACAACCTTCTCGGCGACAGAGAGCTCTTCACGAGCCGTCTCCAGAGAGGCTTTAAGCGCAACGATCGACTCCTCGATCTCCTGGGCCTTCAGCTCCGCCTTCTCGATGCTGCTGATGTACGGGTTGACCTCGGAATCGATGCTTTCCGCTCTTGCCCGATTGCCCTTTGCAGAATCGACAAGCGACTGCATGGACATCTTGAGGTTGTTCAGTTTGACCTGAAGAGCATCAAGCTCAGCCAGGCGCTCGGCCTCCGCAGTCAGGTCGGTCATGGATGACTTGAAAGCTTCAAGCTCGGAGGTGGCCGCAGCGAAGGCAGCCTCGGCTTCGGCAAGCTCGGCCGCGGCGTTCTTCGCGCTATGAACATGGCTTACGGCCTTGCTCTTTACGCTATCCATCCTGCCGGCTACATCGGACGCTTCCAGAACATGCCCGCAGCTCTCGCACTTGGTCCCGATCTCGGCTTCTACGTTGGCCATGATCTCTTTGCAGCGGGTGGCCTGCGCCTTTTCATCATTCAGGCGCTTTTGGACTGTCGAAACCCGAAGCTTTGCCTCGCCATGAGCCGAGATCAGCCGGCCGAGTTCGACACGCTCTCCATCTACCGCGGCGATCCTGGCTGAGACAGCGGCGCGTTCAGAGGCAATACCGGCTTCATCCAGACTGCTTATCTCTGCCTGAATAACCTTGGCCTTGGCGACCGATTCAGCCATTGCCGCTCGCTCCGCAGAGGACTTGGAAGAGCGACTGACCTCATAATTGTCTCGCCCTTCAATGAGCTCTTTGATGCCGCTAAGACAGGCGTCCAGGGCCGCCTGGTGGGTATTTACAGAGTTCTCCAAGGATGTGACGGCGGATTTCTTCTCCACCATCCGGTTCTTGGCGATAACGTGGGCCTCCTGCATCTTGTCGATGCCGGCCGCCTCCTCCACGATCATCTTCAGGTTCTTGTCGGTGAGGCTAGGCAGATCAATATGAGCTTCCTGCCCGGAGTAGATGGCCGCGCGGAACACGTCGCTCGTGCAGCCGACAAGTTTGGTGATCACCTCTTGAGTGGCCTTGTCGGTGCCCTGGGTCAGGTCGATAGGATCTGCAGGGTCGGTAACATCGATCAGCAGCACTCGGTTCTTGTGGACGGGATGCTTGCGATGACGGATGACGTTGTACGTGCGAGGCCCGTCTACCAACTGAACCATCACCCGGGTGCCTTTCTTGAGCTTCCGGTTGACGATCTCGTCTCCAGAATCGCCGCGGGCGGTCTCGTTGTAGAGAGCCCAGCACAGCGCCTCCGCTACAGTGGATTTACCCGCGCCGTTGCTGTTTTGAGAGGTGTCGTCGTCGTTCTCGCCCTGAATCAGGACAAGCCCCTTGCTGTCCAGGTCAACAGTGATTTGGCCAATGGCCATGAAGGCATCGACTTCTAAGCGGTTAATCTTCATCCGCGCACCTCATGGATCACGGGTACACTCTCGTCTCCATCCATCAAGAAATACTCGAATGGGTTGATACCTCGCAGGTTGTCGAAGATGCCCTTGCTGGTAGCGATGTTCCCCATTACAGCGACGACAGCAGACTTGGTGAGACCCAGACTCTCGTTCGACAAGAAATGAGGGATGACCAGCTGGCTACGAGCCCCCGATTCCCAGAGTTCCTTATCTTCATGCGGGTCTACTGACTTGACGAAGCACTCGAACCCCTCGCAGGCGCAGCTTCTAAGCAGCTCGTTCACCTTCTCGAGGTAGGGCTCCATGCTTGGGTGGTAATCAACCTCAAGATCGATCAGTGAGTAATTGCGGTCAGAGAACTGACGCTGCTTAACCATTGACCAGAAGAAAGTTTCAATGTCATTCATAACGACGGCGTTGCTCATACCTTAAAATCTCCAGAAAACCGTACTTCGTGAGCAGTAAAGGCGTGATGCTGCTCAACCAACTCTCTCAGCTCCGGCGTGTCGCCAAGCCCCTGCAGGATGTAGTGATTGGGGACCGTCGAGCTCTTCACGACAGCACGAACCACAGCCGCATAATCCTCACGCTCGTACAGGCGGAACACGGTGCCTATGACGAAGTAAGAGCTGCCATTAATCAGAGCCTTGTACTCTCGCCCGAGCTGATAGCAGCGCTCGGGAAGGTCGCTCAGCCTCATACCTTCGCCTCCACTTCATCCATGATCTTCTGTGACTCAATACCGACCGCCTCGTCGAACCCACGCGCACGGCACCAGTCATGCAAACTGACGCGAATTGAGGCGCCGGCCTCGATGCTGCTTCCGCCCTCGCGGGAGACCTCCACCTTCGGAACATGGATCACCTGGACAGACGCAGCGCCCTGCTCGTTCAGGAACTTGCGGACCTCCTCAACCTCTTCATTGGTGGCCGACTCCAGGCGAACACGAACGAAGTGGCCATTGACCTGCTCGAAGGTCTCCATCTCGTCCCATTCAGGGTCGAAATCCACAAATCGCGGGGCGTTGGAGGTGTAATGAGTCAGCAGGCCGGTTTCGCGCTCGTGGAGCACAAAGCCGGCCTTGCTGCCGACATCGCTGAATGTTTGGTGAGTCAAAGCGCCAACAGACACGACAACGCCGAAGTCCTTGTGGTTGTGGTAATGGCCACAGAACACACGCTTGAAGCCGTAGGCCTGCAGCTCTTCCGGTGAGAAGCCGTGATCTGGGATACCGGACAAGACGCCGTTGAGAGGAGCGTGCATGTAGAGGCTCCATTGAGCGATCTCTCCGGCATCACTGCCCTTGTCACGGATGAACTTCTCGATGTGCTCGCGCACCTTGTCGCAGCTGTCGAAGTAGGGGATGAAGAGGCGCTTGTTCTTCTCGTCAGCGAAGACGTTGGAGATAACCCAGACTCCGGCACCGGTCAGAGCCTCACCCGCATTCCCGAGGGTGGACGAGTTGTTACCCTCCAGGTCGTGGTTGCCGGCCAGAAGGTACACGTTCAGACCGAGGTCGTTGTAAATCCGGCTGTAGAGTTCCACTGTCGGGTTCAGAACGGACGGGGCTACGCTGCCGCGAACATGGAAAATATCGCCGGCATGAATGAGCGTGTCTCCGCCCTTTTCCTTGACCATCTCGGCCGCTCGCCATGTCTCGTCGAGGATGTGCTGCAGCCGGCTGTTCACGCCGTTCGACAACTGGTGAGAAAAGACCGACCAGTTGTGGTTGTGGGTGTCAGAAATGATGCCTTCGATGCTCACTTGGCCATCTCCTTCTCGGTGATGGTGAAATGGGCGCGGAAAAGAGACTCGTCACAGGTCTCGTAATAGTCGGGCCAGAGATCGGACGGGAACACCCGATAGTAGGGCTTGCCATGCTTGTCGTGGGACATGTGCATGTAGCGATACTTCTCGCCGCTGACATAGCCTTCAAGGCCGCCTTTGCCACTGGGCTCAAGAATGCACTCACAGGTGCCTTGGTCTTGAATCACATTGTTGGTCGTCATAACTACTCCATAGTTCAGCTCAGTTACAAGCGCATTATAGTAAGCATTTACTGATCCGAAATCTATTTGCCCTATGAAAATGAGGACGAAAAGGGGAGCGTTCAGGGGCAAAGATGAAGACCTTAAAGACGGCCTATGTGTTATCTTGTGGTGTCTCTAATCCAAGACGTGCTGCCGATGTGCTTCTCCACGAAAACCAGCGGCGAGGTGCCGGATAACCTGGCACCTATAGCCATCTCTAAGTCACGCGAGCGCGGAAAATTGGAGAAAAGCGCTGGAACACGCGAGAGAGTTTCTAGAACGGATAAGAGGCCGTGAAGACTTCTCGGACAGATTCAGGCAGTGCATTGAAGCCATCGCCTTCAACATCGCACACGCCTCGATACAAATAAACGCACTGCCTTAAAGCTATAGGAACCGCCAATGCCAATACACCATCATCAGTGCCGGAAGTGCTACTGCACCGTTCGAATTGACCTACACCACCTCACAGAGGAGGAGGATAAGATTTACGAGCAGGGCGGGAAGGTTAAGACGATTTGGCTGGATCAAGAGATCTGTGACATGTGCGAGCGGGAAGAAAAGCGTTAGGGGAACTACTAACGCTGATTTGTGCCTGTCAGATTGGGCTCAGGTAGAGCACAGATAGTCCAAAGGACTTGGCGTAGAACCCCTTGCCGTAGCAGTTGGCCAACACCCCGGCCAACTCGATAGCCGGAGCAGCCAGTGTCATGCCGATGTGGTTGCGGGCGGCGTGTTCGGCAAGCACCAAGTCCTTCTCTTTGCCCCAGTAGTTCCCCTTCACTTCTGCAAACGAGAGCTCTCGCTTTACGTCATCCCACACACCGACCCGGGCGCCAACCGGCAGGCGATCGCTCCAGGCCTTCCCAATCCGGATGGTGTTGTAGAGAGGGAGATCGAGATTTGCATTCACAGCAAACCGGAGCACCGGCACGAACTGATCGCAACGCTTCTTCTGATAGCGCATGGGGCACTCGCTAGACGCAGCACAAGCGTCACAGAGCGCGTTCCCGTTGCTTGCGCATGTCAGCGTGAAGTGATTGTCGGGGTAGCGTCTGAGCG
>Ga0247725_1000295_pt1 | contig 45401 bp, 47 predicted proteins | sample OKSTACKMCFT3sol_FD_183021 | JGI IMG/M metagenome (GOLD analysis project Ga0247725, IMG submission 183021) | Subsurface sediment microbial communities from gas well in Oklahoma, United States - OK STACK MC-FT3-sol | ecosystem: Environmental > Terrestrial > Deep subsurface > Rock core/Sediment...
ATCAACCTGACCGGCGATTACCTCTGGCGCAGCAGCGCCAAGATCGGCGCGGGCAAGTTCAGGCCGCTACGGCCGCTGCAACCGGCTTAGCGTGCTTTATTTTCCGTTTTCTGAGACGACCCCTAGCTGTGCTTAGCCATTATAGGCACGCATTTCGTCTCCGGAGAAGCTGAACGACGCCACGAGTAGGTCACATTGTCTGACGATGAACGTCTGCTTAAAAAATGGGCATCGGACTGAAAGTTGCATAGCTGCTGGGTTTGAGGATCGAAAAAGCGCAGTTCTTTACAGAAACTGTGGATATCTCTCGGTCGTATAGGGCAGTGGTGAGCACTTTCGCGCGCGAAAGTAAGCTGCTCTTTGGTTGCTCGTAGTGATCGAAGTTGTTATGGCTTGCATGGACATGCTTTAACCGGAGCGAGAGTTAGGTGTATGTCACATGTTTGTTAGTTGCATTTTAAAAGATAAAGGTGTGGGTACAGTACTACGCGCACTTAACCCTACGAAGAGCACCAGCACCTCGTGATCGTTAGGACAGTGCCGCCACTGAGACAAAGCCAATGTCGATTCCAGCAGTCGGCCAAGGCGATGATGTGGGCCATTCCGCTAGACCCGCAACCGGCCAGAAAACTGACTTAGAAATCGCTTGCCTCGATAGAGTTATACCTTCTCAAATGCCTTTTTGAAGTTCTCGGGATGGCAGTGAAAGCGGATATGACTCTGGTCGTTGACCCGGCGGCTAGCCTCAGTAAACGCTGGTGCGATATAGCCCCAGTCGGCTTGGGTGGAAAAGATAACAATGTAGTCCAAGCGGCCTCCGTGCCAGCGATTTTCGATCCGAGCAGATTCGTCTTTTGATTGAACGGTTTTAACCTGGATTCGGAAGTAGCGCCCTTCGTCGTCGGCGATAACAAGATCTGTCCGTCGCCCGTGGTCAACCAAAGGTTTTAGTACTTCCCAGCCAAAGCCGGTTAGCCAACCACTCAGGATGTGTTCGTAGGAGAGGTTCTTGTGTGCAGCGAGTGCGGGATCTTTGAGGGTGGTATGCAATACAGGCATGACGAGCAATCTGTCTATGCCGAATGCCAGCCTTTGGGGCTATCTGGAAACGGGCCGAGGCAGCTAATGCCGACCTCCCGATTAGCATTACCTCGCTGACTTGCCAGCAGGAGGCGCAACGGTTACCACACCGGGTTAGTCGGATTGACGCCTGAACTGACCTGAACTGCGCTCTCAGCCCTAAGGGCCGTAATGACGGATGACGGGAGAGTAGACTAAGAATGGTATGCCGTCAACTTGAAGAAGAACTGTTGCTCTTCAAATGGGTTGCTCAGTGTCGATAGCGTCGTATACTGAGCGGCCGAGATTGGCCAACAAGGCAATCGAAGCCTACCCGGAAGAATATGACTGATCTAGACATTACGTTGGACACGCACCAGTCAGTGTATCGTGAGCGCCTTCTCGAGCACCTGCTCATCGGAGATTTGCTGAAATAATCCTGGCTTCACGCCGGTGCGACGCTAGAAGTTTCGCAGCCTTCGATCGATCGCTCAGGCCACGACGTGGTTTTGGAGGCAAACGGGGTAACGCGACATCTCCAGTTGAAGTCCTCATCGCACTTGGCCAAGACGTTATCGCAAAACGTGCACCTTGGGCTCGCCAGCAAACCCTCGGGGTGCGTCGTGTGGACCCGCTTCGACCGCACAACAATGCGACTCGGCCCATTCCTGTTCTTCGGGGCAGAGCCTGGCCTGCCACTCCCAGCGCTGGATGCTTTCAGGACGGCGAAGCACACAAAGGGTGACAAGGACGGGGTGAAGAAGGAGCGGCCAAATCTGCGTGTGGTTCGAATGTCGCACTTCCGAGAAGTCGCCGATATTCCTGCACTCTACGAGGCCCTATTCGGCAAAAGCACCTCAGGTCCAGTGCAAGGCCAAGTTTTGTCGCCGGGATCGGTAAACGAGGAATAGATTTCTGCATGCGTCACGATGTTGTGTGTACGAACCCAGCGATGCTGGGCAGCAGCGAAATACCATGCCCGGCGGGAGCCGACAATTTGGCAGGCAGCTTCACCGTATGTGGTTCTCTGCTCACTTCAACGATATAATGCTTGTAGGTGACCGTCACCTGCCGCACGCGCCCGAAAGGGTATGACGAAGACGGGGAATATTTAGAACCCTTCCATATCGTGGTTTTTACCTATGGGCGGTCCGCAAAGCGTGTACCGGAAACACCGCCCGTGGAGAAACCATGGATACCCAACAACTCAAGCAGTTGGCTGGGCGCCTACGCGCCCTTTTACAAGACGTCGCGGTCGAGATCGGGCATGGCCAGGCGCTGGATCTCAGCGCTTCGCTCGTCGGGCTACGGAATTGGCCCGAAGTCCAAGCGTTCCCCCAGCGCGTTCAAGCGCAGGAGCTTGACCTGTCGGCTACAGCTCGCCTCGCGTACCGCCTTGCACATAAATACAAACACGAAGTAAGTTCTGCTGACCTACTACGGCGGCTACTTCCTCCTTCTGGCTCGCGAAATGCATCTGCACTGCAGATTTGGCCAGCTGGACCCGCTGCAGGAGTTTACGTCACGACGTCCCAAGCGGCAATCGATGCGTTGGTGGCCCTATACCAGGAAGCGACGGACGGCGCGGTTTTCTATGCCGAACGCGCTGGCACGAAACACGACGCCGCCATTAACCTCGGTGAGGACGGCTTGTGGTCGAGCGGGTTGGAACGTGTTCCGAGCGGGACATTGATCGTGCTCGGACCAGTAGAACTCGATCAACAGTCTTGGTCCGAAGCAAGTGATCGTGTGGAGATGGCCTGCATCCGGGCCGAGGATTCTGGCCATCGGGTAGCGGTCCTGTTCAAGACGCCAACGCCAGCACTGTTGGGCGCCGACGCGACCAGGATGCTGGTTGACAAGGGTTACGACGATCTTCAAGAGTACCTAGTTGGCACCGTCGCGGAAGATGGCACTCTTCAGCCCGGCCTTGTTCGACAATACAGCGCCCCTCTCAAGTGTAGGGCCGTGACCGATACGCAATCGCTCCCAGGACCGGTGGCGGAACAACTGAAGGCAATCCTTGCGACGAGAAGTCGAGGCATCATTGCATTGGGATCGATAGATGACGTCGAGAATCACGGCGCAAAAACTGCCGAGTCTGTCCTCGCGTTGACGGAGCATTTGGGCTTGGCCGCGCGCATCATGCCGCGACACCGCAGCAGCATGAATAAGTTCGATCAGGTGCCAGCCGCCGTAGGTCAACTGCCTTTCCTTGCATCGGTCGAAAGCGCGTATGCGCAGGGATACAGACGGTTTTTGGTCGACCCGCGCTATACCAACACCGAGGTTATGGCCCGGTTCGTCGAGGACGCTTTGTTCATAGCATGCACCTACGCAGCAACTGTCGAAGACCTTGCGATGCATACCGCTGAAGCAAAAGGCCGCAATCCGTCGCTATTGCCTTGGCTGCTCGCTGCTGTGGTGATAGCCCCCGTGCAGACCCAAGCGGGAACGGAAATTTTGACCGACCTATATATCGGTGTAGAAGACGCTTACGTCGACAACACGGACCATATCTTCGATTTCGTTGCTAGACACCGAACGATGCGAATCGAAGATCAGTTCAGGGCACTGGTAGAGAAGGGAAAAATCGATATCGGGGTCGCAAGCGAAGCCGGAATCGGACAGCGAACTATAAAGCGTCTCGCGCGGCTGCTGGATGTGAACGAGTAACACCGTGGTGAAAGGGGGCTCGCCCCCCTTTATTCCAATCGTCAGTTGTATGACGCGTTCCGCTCACTGTACCAATTCGGGACGCCACTCTCGGATGATGGCGGCAAAATCGGTTTCAAACCCAAGCGTATCGGGGTAGCGGTTGTTTCGTGCGACATATGCGAATACAACAATCATGTCCTCAACAATCCCTTCGTCACAGCCCCACATCGTTGTGAAGTCAAAACCCCCGCATTCTGCGGGATTCCACCACGCCAAAAGGAAGTCAGCAACTCGACGGCTCTGACCGGTTTCGCGCTTCGCATGTTCGATGAGACGCCTCAACGCCACATTTTCGTTCTCGCTCAGTTCCATCATGTTCACTTTCTGCAATTGAATATCGTTCACAGGTGGACCGACCAGCGGCGAGCACATGTATGCGCAACTAAGTGTGGCGGTATCCCCGAGCTAAAATAGGCAGCCTCATCGGATCAACGACGAGATTGCCATTTTTGCCTCTTAACTTTCTTGCCTGCAGTCGCGCGTCATCGCCAATGCACAGGAATGGCCAGTCCGAGCACTCGTGAAATATTTTCGAGTGCAGCGACAATTTCTTGATGTCGATTTTTATCGTAGGCGTCTCCAGAGTCTCGCTGCGATAGAATGCTTTTCAATTCATGAAGATTATGTAGATCCAAAGCGTAGAGATTTGTCCAAGTCAACTCACCAAACAATTTGTATATGACCTCGGTGCCGTCTCGATCACTAACTAATCTATTCGGTCCCATTAACTTTACCAGAGCTTCTTCAGCTTCTTCTTTTGTTTCGAAAGTGTATAAATGTTGCAATGGTGCACCAATGGCGATAGGTTAATTCGATGACCCGGTACGACGACCTCCTTCCCACCGAGCAGATTCTCTAGGATATTGCACGCCGGAACTCTAGGCTGTCAACAACCAGTGTTGAACGGCCAAATTTTACCCGAACATGCCATGAAGGAACCACCGCGGCTCGACGGCACCGTCTTCCGTTACGACCCGCTCTCTGTAGATCCAATAGAAAACCTTATCGTCCGCTTCCGCGATGAAGTAATCGCGAGACTGCGCCGTCGACCACCATCCCGCCTCAATGCGCTCGGGCTTCGATACGATCTTCAACGGCGAACTGTAATAGGGCCGGTCATCGCGCATCAACAATGGGATCGGCTTAGCGAGAATCCACGTGGGGCGGATAAATTGATCCACATTTGGCGGCAGGGCCGCCTCCAGCTGCCCAGGCCGTACAGCCGTCGAAATGGACACCCAGGCATTCGCGATTTCCGGCCGGTAGTCGGCCTTCGGGTCCGGCCTTAAGACATTCTCGGCGCCGAGACGCGCCATCAGTACCTCGAGCAGTTGTTGCTGGTCTTCCTCACTGCCCCCGGGATCAGGGAACAGCGACTCGCTCGGCGGCGCCATGGGCACGACATCGGTGGCCTCGAGCACCAGCCCAATGACCGGTGCCTCGAGTACTTGCCGGCCGAGCCGCTCTTTCAGCAGTCTCACCAGGTGATCGTCGCGCCATACAGGATCGGCAAGCGTGATCTCGAGCGTTGACGGCGGCCGCGCAACCCGTCCGCGCTCATGAATCATTTCGAGCACAATCCTTCGAACGGCAAGCTGGCGAGCGGTCAGCCAGCCGAGCATTTGCAATATCAACCGGTGACCAGCGGCCAACAATTCGTCGGCTTTTTCGACGCGATCGAAGATCTCGATCCGAGCACGAAACACTTCGGGTGGCTCGATCCAGTTATGGAGTTCCGTCGACAGGCCATACGCCGCGTCCAGAACCTCGAGCAGCTCGCGGCCGCAGCGACGCTGCAGGCCAGGACGCGGCAACCGACGGAGCTCGCCGACCGTGGTGCAGCCGATCCCGTCAAGCCAGACGGAGAAACGTCGCGCCGGCGGCAAGACAGAAACCGGGACAGGCTCAAGACGTCGCTGCAGCGTGGGCATTTTCAATGTACGTGGGCGGCCTGCACCTCTGGCCAGCGCCCATGCGCCACGGGCCGTCGGGGCGCAACTGATCCGCCCCGTAAAGCCCAGGGCTCGCATGTCGGCGCTGATGCGGCCGCACAGCCGGCGCACGCCGCCGAACAACGTCAGGGATGCCCCGACGTTCATCAACAGCACCGACTCTTCGAAATGTGTAACCTCCGGCGTGTACTGCAACAAGGCCATTGCGATCGCGTCCAGGCAATCCTCTTCACGTACGATGTCGCGCTCCAGGATGACGGTGTGAGGCGCGAGCATAAGAACCCCACCGCGTCCCATGCCATGCCGGACACCTTCACGGCGCGCCGAGTCGGACATCGCCATGACGTGCTGGCCTTCCAGGATCGCACAACAGGGGTCGGGCAGGTGGCGGGGGAAGTACGCCTCCAAAGCCAGGTGGGGGAGGTAGACCGCAACCCAAAGACGCATGGTCCGCTAGTCCAGGCCGCTGGAGATGAGCTGCACGTACCAGGACTGGACGCTGCATTGCCGGTTCGCTTCGTTGAACTCGAAGCCACTGATGGTCATGCTGCCGTCGCCGATCCACCGCACCACCGCATCTCGCAGGCGCGGCAGGACGTCGCTTCCTACGCCTTCGTTGCGCAGGATGGCCAGGTACATGCTGCGTCGAAACTCATGATCATGCTGTTCCGTCAACGTGAGTCTGCCGATATGCACGGGTTGTGCCGTGATTGCTCGATGCCGAGGCAGTGGCCGGCCGTCCTCGAATAGCTGCGCGACGCGAACAAACATGACGGTTGGAAATACTGTATAAAATCACAGTATAACAGACGTCCATGTTGCCGAAATGGCTGTAGGCACAAAGATAATTCATGTGCAAGGGTGAAAATTCACACTTGTGTGAGGATTCTCCCGATTTTCTTGCTACTCTATCAATGCACCGAGCAGTTATCGTACGGCTGATCTGATAAAGTTGACTATATTGCTGCACTAAGCAGTGTTAGATTTTCACGCCTGATTTATAATTACTGTTTCGCAACTTTTTGTGGCATCCATTCCGACAAGCTTTAACAAATCATGCTAAGAAACGATCAGAAGGCAGCGATTCGTCAGGGCTTCGAAATGGGCTTTTCCGACACTCGTATCGCTCGCGGTGTACCGGACATTAACCACATGCAGGTCTACAACTACCGTCACAAGCTGAAGATACCCACCAAGGATATCGTCAACCGGCGCTACGACATTTGGACCGAACTCATCTACAAAGGCGTCAGCATCAGCCAGATTGCTAAGATGTACGACGTCACCGAAAACAGCATCAAGGTGCTACTCTGGAAGAACCGCAATATCTCCTTGGTCGAAGCGAAGGCCCGAGTGTTGAAGCTGCGTGAGGAAAACCAGCAACTTGAGCTTGGCGACGGGATACCGAGTCTTGGTCAGCTCGGCCTGCAGTTCAAGCCGATCACGCCCGAGGACAACACGGAGTAGGGCGCCCTCTCTACATACCGCACTTTCGCGCGCGAAAGTGAACCGTCTGGCTAATTTCTGGAAGTGACATTTGCTATTGCGGCCTGATGGCCGTAGCCGGCGCATCCTGGACGCGCTTGGATCCCTCGAACTGGTACACGGCAGCGAATTCACCATCGGAAGATACGAAGTTCACGGATATGTCCAAGGTTCCGGCCGGCAGGGCGTCCATCAACTGCTGCAGCTTCCCGTCGCTGATCGTGAAGCTGTTGTCTGCCGGATGGAACACCCAGTAGGCCTTCAGTGCCAGGCGCTCCCTTTTCGGCCCGAGGATCAGGCCGTCACTGTCTTTCGCCAGGTCCAACGGTCCCACGCCCTCCAACTTGAACGTCAGCGACTCGCCCGTGAAAACGTTGTCCGGGCCTAGCCCAGCGATTGTCAGCGCCGGTAAGGAGGGCGCGTCGTCGGTTTCCTTTATTGCCGTAACGTGCACCGTCCGAACGGTGCCATGTGCCGTCGGCGCCGGCGCAGATGGATTCAGCCCGGCGACAGCCCGAAAAGCGGACGACGGCACTTGCCGCTGGCCCAAGGCATTTGGAAGACGCGCTGACAATGCTTGCGCCGCCAAACCGTGCCCCGGGCAGGCATGCTGCAGGCGCTGGCTCGGGTGGGGGTGGTGGTCGCCTTTCTCCTGATAGCCTTTCATGAACTCGCCCCAATACCTGGCGACGGTTTCCTCCATTGCCCTGCATCCAACCAGGCCAACCGCGATGTGGTCGGCATCGCTTTCGCGGCCTTCCGCCCCACGCTCGGTCCAGCGGGTCCAGAAGCGGTATGCGTCCAGGCGCGCGATATGGCCAACTTCGTGCGCCAGGATGAAACGCACTTCGTTGTCGCTCCACTTTGACGCGTCCAGCATTTCGGGGGGAATGACGATCACGGCGTTGCCGGAAAAGGCGCCCGCCGAGGCCGGAACACTGCCGACGACGAACGTCGGCTTCAGCCGCAGCTGAAGGCGATCGGCGTAGGCGCCGACCTCTTGGACAATGAAGCGTTCCCGCGCCGTCGTTTCCGACATGCGCGGGCCCAGCCTCTGGTAGATCTGATACGGCCAGTCGTACAACATGGCCAGCAGCACCGCCGAGTAGATCGTGTTCGCGATCCTGCTCGTGTAACGAGGACGTCGAGGACGAGGAGCAGCCGGCGCTATTGAACTCATGCGATACCAAGGTCAGTATTTGGAGGATCCGTACCCGCCACCTGAGCCATAGCCTCTGCCACCGATGTCATGCCGGCCAGCCATCGGCGTACCGTCCACGTTGACGCTCGGTGAACGGAAGCGCTCCCGCATTTCTTTGCTCATGGTGTGACCTTCACCCTTTTTCGACAGGGCTTCCAGGTTGCGAAGGATATTTCGGAAAAGCTGCAACATGATTCCTCCATTATTGATTGCTGCGAGCCCACCAGCACAACAAGAGAACGACGATCGCAGCCCCCACCAGGAGCCAGGAGCGTTTCTCCTTCTTCGAGATCTTGTGTGCCGCAAAGGCCGCAAAGGCGTTATTGCCACGATTTGCCGGTTTGTTGTCGTTCCTGTTGTTCATGACGAGCTCCTATGCTAAACGATGGGGGGAAAAGCGTCTCACTTCTTGTCAGGTATGTCGAAACGGCTGGGTTTTTTCTCGCCTTGCATAAACTCGGGCAAGGTTTCCTTCAAATTGGCACCAATGTTGGTTCGCGCGCGGTCTCGCGTACCTTCCGCTCCGGCACCCGCCAGACCTGCGCGGTGCGCCGCCGCGGTCGCATTCAAGCGGCCCTCGTGCACTGAATCGGCCACACCTTCCACGCCGTGGGCGACCTCGAGCGCCAATCCGTATCCGTCGCGATCCAGCGCCTCTGTCGTGCTCGGGGCTCCGCGGCCACGGCCGCCGCCTTTGGCCGCAGCGTCGACCTTGCGAACCAGAGCGCTTTCGTTAACACCACTGTGGTTCCCAGGGGTTCCGATGTCGTAGTGTTCCCGCGGCTTCATATCCAGTGTCGAGAACCGCGCAGCCAGCATCGCATTGGTCGACCCCAACAAGTATTCGTCCGCCATCAAGCGGTCTTCCGGACGGGCCTGTTCGTCGGTCGCCATCAGGAACGCCGCGCGGTGGCGCGCCATGGCTTCATTGGCCTGGGGATCGCCGACAATGCGGTCGGTCACTCCAGTCTCCATGTCCTGCCGTGCGCGCTCCAGGTAGGGCTGGGCGACATCCGAGTTGCCGAAGCTGCGGCCGGCGCTCAGCTGGAACCGGCGGTAATCGGCGTTGGTCTTCATCTGGTTCGCGACCTCCGCGCCGCCGATTTTCGCGCTCAGGGACACGAAACCGGAGGAGCGCTTGACGGCATCGCTCGCTACGTCGGAGACAGACTTCGATTCCGACAAGGTATCGGCGTACTGCTTCTGGACGCCCAGTGAACGCTGGAGTGAACGGGCCTCGTCTGTACCAATGTTCTTGTACTTGTCGCTTTGCATGAAGCTGTTGAAAGACTTGGCCAGCGCCTGCGACTTCGAAACCGATTCGTCCTGTTCCGCCGTTTTCCCGGTTCGGAGATTGTCGTTCGCGCCGGTCGTCGTACGATATTCGCCTGATCCACTGACCCCGCCGCCGACGCCTTTGGTGCCGACTCCGACCTCCGCGCCGACACCGATGCCCGCTTGGGTTACGTTGAAGTTGTCTTTCGCCGAATTAATCCCTGCGCCGACCTTCCCTGACTGCGACGCGTTATAGTTTCGGCTGAACTCATCGCGTAACGCCCGGCCGGTAGAGTCTGAAACCCCAACCTTGGAAAAATTCCCCGTATTGAAAGCATCGGTCCAGGACTGCAGGTCCGTTTTCCCTTCCGAAATCGAATGCATCTTCTGGTGCGCCGACGTGATGCTGTTCGATGCCTCGCGCTGCATACTGCCGAACTGGGCACTGGTGGCGATTGCCGGGATTGCGCCCGTGAGGCTGAGGTTCGTTCCGCCGACGCCTTGCTCGGCCTTCGCCACGCTGCTGTTCGTGACCAGGGGCGCGCTGTCGACCGGGGGCGGGTTGACTGCCTTGCTCTCGTCCTTCGAGCCCGAGGTCATCGATTCCGAGATCTTCACCAGCGCCGCCGATTGGCCCAATGCGAAGATGGTCGACATCAGGATCGGCAGGGTAGCCATCAGGTGGCTCGCGGTGCCGATCTCGAGCGAAAAGTTTTTGTAGACCTCGACCGCGGTCGATTGGTTGATGAAGCCGTTTTGCGCGATCGCGCGCAGGAAGTTGGCCACCTGGATGTAAATCATCCCGTTGATGAGCTCAGCGCCCACATTCATGATCAAGAGCGGCCAGACGATCATGTGCGCCGCCACTTTCATGTTGCGGGCAGCGCCGACCCCCGACCACATCATGAACAGTACGATGATCGGGCCAAGCCCGATGATCACGGCGGTGATCTGGTTCGCGAAGGCGCCCGCGTACATCAGCGACTCGAAGCCATTGGCTGCGGCCTGGATATTGTTCCGTTCGATCTCGTTGGCCTGGACAGCCATGGCGAGACAGGTGCTCTTGTTGGTACCGTCCGCCCGCAGGCAGTCCAGGTCGTTTTTCACCAGTTCCGCGAACAACAGGTTGATTACTTCGGCGTTCGACTGGGCAACGCCGCCCGCCAGGCCGCCCGAGGTCAGGTTTGCCGTCCGCACGGCCGCGTACTGGCTGGCGATGCCGTTGATGGTGAAATCGCCGGCAGCATTCGGCTGGTCGGCGGCGTTCACGGCGCCCTGGACGACCCGGCGGAATTCGTCGGAGTTGAGTGCGGCGTCGATATCGGCGCCGACCTGGGCGGCGGCATCCGCGCAAGTGGCGATGTGATTGGTGCCGACCTGGACATCCGTCACGATGGCGGTCGTGTTTTGCGCCGCTTCCGCCAGCAGCATGCCAATGGAGGTGCGCTCCGAACCTGTTCCCGACCATACCGAGATCGGCGCCGGACCAGCCGCCGCGCCGGTCAGATTGCCGGCGAAGAGCACCCGATTGGCGACCTGGGCGTAGTCCGTACCCGAATCAGAATTCAGGCATGCGCTCAACACCGCATTGACCTTCGACGGGATGCCGCCGAGGCGCAAGACCGCAGTGCGCGACGTCAGCAGCGTCTTGAGCGGATTGATGAAGCCGCGGCCGGTTGCAGAGATCGACGCATAGTCGGTACCCGTCGCCTGCATCGCGGTCTCGAGCTTCTGGCCAACGCTCTTGGAAACGAGGCTCGCCGTCGCCGGCGCAGCCGAGATGATGACCGGCACGTTGTCGACGGTCGTCGTCGCCCCGGTTAGCCCGCTCTCGATCGTCACCGTCGACTTCAAGGTCGGCGCAGTGAGGAGCAGTGCCAGGCAGAACGGGATGAGCAGGCCCACCGCGCGCTTGCCCAGCTCGCCGCCGGCACCGCCCGCAGGCGCATTGACGGCTGCCGCGGTCGTCATCGACAGGAGAGACCAGGTCGCCGCGAGCAGGGCAAACCCCCAGATGGTGAGGGTCTCGTTGCACACCATCGCCACGGCATTGAGGATGGCGTTCAGCGTGGTGAGATCGCCGTTCGACGTGTAGATGACTTGATTGGGGATCATGGCATTTACCGGTTCGTGACGCTGTTCAGGATTGCTGCCTGGTTCAGCAACTGCGCGATCTCCAGCACGGACCGGTCATGGTCGCAGCTCTGCTGCCGTTCCATGAAATCGTTACGCAAGCGTTCGATGTTCTGCTTCGCTTCGTCGGTCAGGACGTAGGAATTGTTGTTGCCGATCGACGAGGCGGCGCGGTAAAGAGCACCGCCCAGCTGCGCAGCGACGCAGTTCCGGATTCCGACGCGCATGCGGCGTGCCATACTCTTGCGTGCTTCCGGGTTGCTGGTCTTCTGCAGCAGCGCGATGATCGGATAGTTCGCCTGGTGCAGGAACTGCAGCTGCGCGGTCGAGAACTGGCCGCTCGTGCCGCTATTGATGATGCCGACGATGGAAGCCGGGTCGACGCTGGTGTCGTCCGGAGAGCCAAACAGCATGCCATTGATCCACCCCTCGATGCCCTGGTAGTTGAAGTCTTCCACCTTGATCTGGGTGCAGATCTGCGGATCGAAGCCGCCGCTGGACGGCGTAGTGCCGCTCGGGTCAAGACAGGTGTACAGGTGCAGAGGGTAGTCGGGCCGGCTGGACCCAGTGCCGCCACCGGTCACGAAGTCCTCTAGCGTGATGGTGGCGCCGCTCTTGCAGCTGACGCGCGGTATATTGTTGGTCGATTGATTGCTCGTGGTGTCCTCGACGCCGTCCGGATTGAACGAACGGCACGGAATACCCGCGATCTCGTAGCCCAGCATGGACATCAATACCCGGTTGTTGAGCGAGTTCGGATTGCTCGAGTCGTCGGCGCTGCCGTCGATATTCGCCAGCCCGATCACGCCGAGCACCGAACTGGTTCCCGAAGAGACAATCGCCTTCGCGACCTGGTTGCCGACGCGTGGGTTCACCTCGCCCGCCTTCTTCAGGTACTGCGAGGCATTCGTATTGAAATCTTTGAGGCCGGCGGTCAGGTCCGAGAAGATGCCCTTCATCGACGAACCGACCGCGCCGTCGCCATCGGTCGCGTCGGCCAATGCACGGTCGGCCTTGTCGACCAGCAGATGGGCCAGGCTGCAGGAATTCTTCGCCAGGTTGTTCATGTTCTGGAGCATGGTCTGGAACTCGGTCATGAGGGAATCCAGCGAGGGGGAGATGACCTTGATCGCCGCCTTGAACGCCAGTCCCGCAGCGTTCGATGCGACGCTTCGGAAGATGGCGATCAACTCCTGGCCGTTGATGAAGCTGAAGCTGCCGCCGTACAAGTCGACGCCACCGCAGCCGGCGTTCAGGCGCGGCGGATCGAACGCCACGACGTTGATGTTGTGGATCGGGGTCCTCATCGAATAGCCACCGGCATAGATGCCGACGCGGTCACGCGTGGTGAACGTGCCGGGATCCGTCGAGTTGGACATGAACATGGAATTCAGATCCGCCATGATCCCGGCCCGGGCAGAGGTCGAGAGCAGGCAGAACAAGAAAACGGCCAGAATAGTGCGCTTTTTCATGGTCACCTCATTGGTATTGCTTTTGCAGAAGCGGCTGCAGCTTCCGCTTGATGGTCGCCGGGTCGTTCGCATTGAGCTGCAGGGCGCCCAGGTCTTCGGTAGCGGCCACGCCGCGGTCCCATACGGCCAGATCACGCATCGTTTCTGGGGACAGCAACCTGGTCGTGTGGCCGGCGAACGCGATCTGCTTGACCAGTTCGTCCTGGGCATAGAACCCTTGCGCGATCACGCGGTACTGGTTTTCGTCCTTCCCGTTCTTGTATGCATGCGGCCGGTGCACATAGACGACGCTCGGCGTCAGCTTCAGATCGAGCTTGCGATACAACCCGTTGTCCTTGACCAGCGGCCCCTCGTAGCCGCGCGGGCGTTTGCCGTCCAGCGACACGACAAGTGCTTCCATGCCGTACTGCGCGCGCAGCGCGTTCACGATCGGCATCTGCATCGCGCAGAACCTGCAGCTGCCATCGACAAACACCACCAGACCGCCGGTCGCGGCTAGCTCGCGGGTCGCCTGTTCCTGCGCGCTCCGGCTGGCCGAGCGGATTGCCTGTGCACCCGCGCTAGCGTAGGGAATACGGTTGTTTTCGTTGAGCAGCGGGTCGGTGTTCGTCACCTCGCTCACCTTCTCGGAAAAGCGCTGCGACTTGTCCATCGCGATGCGCCGGACGTACAAGTACGCGGCCACGTTCTCGTCAGTCGGATCGTCGATCGCGCGCTCCTCGAGCAGCTTGTAGTTCTCCTGCAGCCACTTCACGTTCACCTTCTGGTCCTCCCGTTTGGCGGGGGCAGGCGGCGCCGGACGGGTTTCGGGCCGTTTCGCCTCCTTGCCCTTCACGACATATGGCTGGTAATGAAGGAAGGCGTCGCCGTAGGAGTCGTCGGTGCGAACCTCCTGAGCGGCTACGGTGCCGGCAAGGCCGAGAAAGACAGCAAGGGTCAAGTAACGCATGAGCTTCACTTTCGCGCGCGAAAGTTAATAAATCCGGTAGCCCTTGCCGACGATCGCGTCGTGCGGCAGGTACCCCCAGTAGCGCGAATCGTTCGACATACGGGCCGTGCCGACCATGAAGTAGCGACCGGGAGGAATGACCTCGGTCCGCTCGAAGTCGGCGGCACGGTGCTTGTAAAGCACCGCGTCCTCAAGCCCTTCCGCCACCAGCACTCCGTTGACGAAGACCTTGCTGTCGCGGATATCGAGCTTGTCGCCAGGGACGCCCGCCACGCGCTTGAGCACATAGTCGTCTGTGACGTAGGAGAGCGCGCTGATCGAAGACGCCCGCCAGAAGAGATAGTCGCCACGCGCGACTGTCGAAGGCTGGTTGTGCACCAGGAGCGCCAGGTGTAGCTCCGGCAGACAATGGACCGCGTGAGGATCCCATGACAGGCTGACGAAGGAGCGGCCGTGGCCGAAATACAGCGCGGCCGCACAAGCCGCGCCAACCACCAGCGACAGCCGAAGGCGTGCGGGCGACACAGGACGAGATGCCGTCAGCCTCATAGCAGGTTCCTCCAGCACGTCGTACGGGTCTCGGGCTTGAAGCCGCCGCAGGACTTGCCGAAGCGGCCGGCGCCGGCGAGCGCCGTTTCCAAGGACAGGCCGACAGAAGCGACGGCGACCAGGATGATCGCCGCGGTTTTCAGCATCTTCATTTCGCAGTCTCCTTTTTGGTAATGGCGGCCGTCAGCTCCTGCGTGATGTCGCGCGTGTCGGCCGGCAGCGCGGCGATAGTGAGGTTCCCGTGTTCGTCCTTGGCGCCGTCGATGATCACGTACCCCTCGTCGGTATAACGCTTCATGACCTGCAGGACCGGCTGCGCGATCTCGGCCTGGAGCGCCTTCGCATCGGTACTGTTGCGCTCGAGGACCGCCGCCAGGATCACGGCGTTCTTGTCTGCCACCAGGTACTTACCGTTGGGGACGACGCTGTTGAACTTGCCGCCGGCGTAGAAACAGGCGCCGCACAGGAACGCGATCGCCGCCGCCGGCGCGACGAACGACGCGGCCTTTTTGATGGAATCAGCCATTCAATATCTCCTCGAGCTCGCGGCGGATCTCGACGTCGCTCAACTTCTCGGCCCGCAGCTGTTCCACGATGTCGGCAAGCCACTTGTTGCGCTTGCCGCGTTCGTCGTTGATCACCATGTTGACGGCGTCGACGGCCGAAACGCCACTGCGCATGAGCTGGAAGACCGCGTTGCGCTCGTCGCCCTCGGTCGAGAAGAGCGCCGCCGTGAAGCGGTCGACGTAGAGCCGAACGACCTCGTACGTACTGCCGCCGCAGATGAGGATTTCCGAAAAGACGCCTTTCTCGCTTTTCACGTCCTTGATCAGCTTGTTGAAGAACGGGTCGCCGGCGAATTTGGTCATCACGCCTTCGGCCACGATCTTGTCGATTTCCTCGGGCTCCTGCTGCATGACCAGCTTCCAGGCGGACTGGCTGAGAATGACCTGGCCGGTTGCGTTGTTGGCGAGGTCCCGCGGGCTCTGCGTGATCACCCAGATCGACGCTTCGTCCTTGCGCCCTTTCCGATACATCGCCTCCATGACAGCGGCGGCGCCGTCGTCTTCGAGCAGATCCTTGACCTCGTCCATCAGCTTCAACTTGCGGCCTGGGTATTTCTTCATCTGTCGCAGCAGGGTATTCATTACGAAGAACAGGACACACTGCTTGAGATGCTGGTCACCATCCAGGCCCGACATTTCAAACACCGTGAACGGGTTTTTCGCCGCAAGGTTCGATTCACCCAGGAAGTAGCCTCCGCGCGTCGACGAGTCGACGAAATTACGAAGGCGCGGGATCAGATTGCACGCCGCCAGCTGGACCTCACTCTTGAACGTGTTCGCGTCGGTGTTTTCCTGAATCACGGTCAGGGCGTCGATCACAGTATTGATATCGGCTTTGCCTCGCGCCCGGCCGTAAGCCGCCTTGGTCGCCTCGCTCACCGCGATGCGCGCGCCCTTGTCCTCGGGTTCCTTGAAATAGGCCATCTTGAGGATCAGCGCCGTGATGTCCGGCTGCTGTTCCATGAAGTCGTCTTCGCTGAGACCGGTGAACGGATTCAGGGACGGGATGCGCGCCGCGTCCAGCGAGAATTCGATGAAATCCCCGCCGGCGGCTTCAGTAAATTTCTTGAGTGACCTGCCGTTGTCGAACACCGTCACCCGGGTACCGGCCGCAAGCTCGTTCTCGACCATATGCTGAAGGGCGAAGGACTTGCCAGCGCCGCTCGCCGCAGCGAGGACGCCATTCTTGTTCGTGTTGGTCAGGAACGGATCGAAATAATGCGCCGACCCGCGTCGGGTCAGGTAGACCGTTCCCATGCGCTCGGCCGAGCCGCTTGCATTGCCGCGGTAGTCGCCGAAGATCGGCATGAGTTTCGCCGCCACGCTCGCCGGTACCAACGCCTCCGATTCGACGCGCTCGGCAATTTTCACGGAGTAATTCAGTGGCAGAACCTGGACGAAGCGCACGCCGATGGTGTCGGTGACGTCGCGCGCGTCGAAGTCCAGGTTGTTCATCGTCGTCTTGAAGTCAGAACTGGCCTGCTTGAGTTCGGCCTTGTCCTCCGCGAACACGAAGGCGGTCAAGCTGGCATATGTCAGCTTGTTGGAACCATCCTTGCAGACGTCCTGCAGGTACTGCAGGTCTTTCAAGATCTCGGCGCTGTTCTCGGCGCCCAGCGAGAACGGCAGCTTGTTGTCGGCCCTGCTGCGCGACTTGATGGCGCGATCGATCCGATCGAGCTCTTTGCGTTGGTTCGCGACGCGCACGGTCGCGTTCAGGATGAACGGCGTTTTCACGCGCACTCCGCCGCCGTCCTTTGTCCGGCCGCCGTTCAAGGGTGCTCCAATCAACAGGTTCGTCAAGCCATGCGAGATCCGCTCCGGCAGGGACTTGGGCACCACCGCGGCGCAGTAGAGCCGCTTGTTGAACACGGCGTAATCGTCCGGCGTGAAGTCGAACACTTCGTCCGCGCCGAAGGCCTGGTGCCGCAGTTCCATCAGTTCGTCGAGCGGGAGTTCCTTGCGCCTGTCGTACATATTCGCGAACTGCCGGTAGATCGCCAGCACTTCGGACGGCGAACGCGTTTCGGCGTCGACGAAGCCGCATGCCCGCAATCCGCTCAAGAATTCGTTTTGCGCCGCCAGAGACAGCTCCAGCGTCGCATCGTTTACCAGATTCGCCGGCGTCATGAGCGACATGATGACCGTCTTGCGATTAATCGCCGGCATGTTGGGAAGGACGCCGATTTTCTGGGCACGGTGGTAAAGCTGGGCCTGCCGGTGAACTAGCTCCTGCAGCAGCCTATTGCCATGGGTCTTGCCGCGCACCAGGTTGTATGGCACGTCGTGATCCGGGACGCTCAGCAGCGTGATCTGCAGGACGGACTCATCCGGCGCGCTTTTGTAGATATTCTGAATCAACCCCGCAAACTCGGTGCCGCCGCCTGCTAGCGGGCTCATCTCGTAGCACCGACCGATGTAGATGCTGTTGCCCTCGGGCTTCGAGACGATCAGATTGCTGCCGCGTGCATAGGACTCGACGTGCAGGAAGCTGCTGCTGACCTGGGTTGGTATGTCGGGACGGTTTTGGACGAGCATGATGGGATTCCAAAAAAAGGGACATGACGGGCGGTTGCCCGCCATGTCCAGCTGCGGACGACCTTTAGCGGGCCACGAGGACCTTCACCGGTGCAGCTGCCGGAGCCTGGTCGACGTGCGCGATCAACTGCATCTGTGCTGCGGTCGGCATGCTGGTCGACATCGTGGTCAGCACGCCCGGCCCGACCAGCGCGATCGCCAGAACGCCCAGGATGACGCCGACGGTTTTGTAGCCACCACCGTGAGCCAGCTGCCAGATACCGGCCAGCAGGACCACCAGGGCCAGGACCATCGTCAGGTCGCTCGCCAGCATGTCGCGCAGCCAGGTCACGACAGGAGCGAACTCGTTGGCCGCCAGCGACGTGCCGTTGTTCATCGCGGCCATGGAGCCGAGGACCGCGACGGGAGCGGCGACGGCCACCAGGACTCGAGCAGCGCCTTGCATCAGATTGCCTTTCAGGAGTTTCATAGCCAATTACCTTTCTGCTTTTGGAGCGTTGAGGCCACCACTTCCAGCGGGTGGCATTGCTGACCCGGCCGCGCCAGCGATACCGCTGTCTGGCTGAGCAAGATTCGTTTGCTGCGGGGAGGGCTCATCCACTTCGGCCGTCACCGCGGTGCTGTTCTTTGCCCGATGCGGATACGCACCGGGTACTTGGTTGTCCTGGCTTGCGCCGTCGAAGCCTGCCCAGCGCGCGCCCTTGACCTCGCGGTAGACGATGGCCTCTTCCTGCAGGCTGTCGTTCTCGTCGACGAAGCGCTTGATGTAGACGCGTTGTACGACGGGCGCCTTACGCACCGGCATTCCGGCCACCAGCTCGCTGCTGGCGTTTAGCCGCTGATGCGGCAAAAGTCCGGCGGAGACTCCCGCGCCGGAGCTGGACGTCGGCGCCTTGGTGTCGGGAGCGATGCCGGTGGCGCGGTCGTAATCGCTCATCTTGAATTCCTTGTCGAAGCGGCTTTCCGGAAGCGGACCGTTCGTGCTCCTCTCGAGCGCCTTGAAGGAGCGGCAGTACTCGGACGGGTTTTCCTTGCGGTTGCAGTCGAACTTGCTTTCGCCTATCGGGTTGAAGCTGCAGCCGGCGAGCATCGCGATCGTGGCGGCCAGCGTCAGGGCATGAGTGGATTTCATCAGTCGGCCTTTTTCATCTGGTTGAGTTCGACGGACTCCTGAAGGATCCAGGTGATCCGCGTGCCGGCATTCACTTCGATGACCGGGAACATTTCCTTCGCGTAGTCGAGGTAGAACTTGCTCAGTGCCCGTCCGGCTTCCGACACGCCACCACCAAGTGCGCTACCGGCGATCAGGTTCGGATTCGGATATTGGATGCCCTGGCGGTCACCGCTTTGCGCGTTCTGGTTGTAGCTCGGCAGGGCGGTCGGGGTGAATGCGTTGCCCAGGCCGCTGGCGATGCCCGCCAGCGCCGTCTTCGCCAGCAGCGAACCTTGCTTGGTCACGACCCGGCCGGAAATACCCTGGATTCCGTCGAGGTCGACGCCGTAGGCTTTGATCGGCGCCTCGTAAACATTGCCGCGCTTGTCGATGCAGGACATTACGTTGGCGATCACGTTGGCGCGTTCGCTCGACAGGATGGCGATCCCGGTACCGCTGATGAAGCAGTCGTTGAAGTCGGAGATCTTCCAGCCGTTCGGCAGAATCGCATTTCCCTTCAGCCGGCTGACGAACGGGGCGCCGACGTTGTTTGCGGAGAGGATCGTTCCGCTCGCGCCGCCACCCGCCGAGTTCGAACGCGCATTGATACCGGTGAGCATCACGCTTTCGAGCGCCGAGTTAATTGGAACGGTCAGCATCGGCGCCGCGTTCTCCTTCCGCTTGGACGAGGCCGGAACAGCTTCGGCCGCCCAGACACGCATCGCCGTTGGTTTCGCCTGGACGGCCTGCGCGTCGGGGGAGAACCCCGCATCGCTGAACGGGCTCTTGTCACCCGTCTTGCCGCCGGCATTTGCGCCGGCATTGGCGCCGGGCTGGCCGAAGTCCACCGGTGGCGGCAGGTTTTCGTATGCCGCACCGGAGCCGCCGGCATTGGTACCCGCACCGCCGCTCGCCGCGGCGGCACCATAGGCAGGCGCTGGCCCCGGCGCGGATGCGGAGCCGCGCGTCTCCATCTGGGACAGGCGCTCGTTCACGCGGCGCAGCTGCTCATCGAGATTCTTGGAATGCTCCTGCGCATCCTTCGCGTCACTGCGTGCCTTGTCGAGCGAGGCCAGCAAGTCCTCCAGACCCTGGTTGCGGTTGGTTGTCGGCAAGGCGCTGAAATTATTCGCGCTGTTCGGCAGCGATTGTCCGTTGCGGGCGCCCACCTGCTGCGCGACCGCCGTCTTGCGGGCTTGGTCCTCCAGGCGGTATTGCTCGCGCTCCTTGGACTTGACCATCATGATGACTACGCAGCCGACAACGGCGGCACCCATGGCCCACTTGAACTTCGGGTCCATATCCTGCCATTGCTGCTTGAATTTCGCGATTTGACCGGTCTCAGACATGTCAGCCTCCCGATGCCTTGCGGGTCAACACGATGACCTTGGTCCGCTCGTTCGCGGCGAGGATCGGCTTGGGAAAGATCGAAATGGCCAGGACATTCTCGCCGTCGAATTCCTTTTCCTGCAGCGTGGCCTTCTGTGGCCCGGGGTTCGCCACGTCGTACACGTAGATGTCCCGGTCGGCCGAGGAGAACACCTTTTGCGGCGTGACCACCAGGCCATTCATCGCAATCGGACCGACGGCGAGGTCAGCCTGGGAGTAACCCTGCGGCGCCGCGCCGAGCGCGACCTGCTCCATGACGGACTGGGTGGCGGCCACGTAATCGCCGCCCTTGAGCGGCTTCTGCTCGCCGGCGCGCGCCATCGAATCGCGAACGATGATCACCTGTCCGGTGATGTCCTTCGGTTCCAGCTTCAGGTCGACGACCGAGGAGCCGTCGGGCTGTTCGAAGGACACCGTAACGCCTCGCTTCACGCCGGGTTTGAACTGCATATAGACGTTATTGCTGGTCGGGCTCTTGTCGATGGTGATCTCGTCCGTACCCACGACCTTCGGATTCGGCCACGGCAGCTGGATCCGGTTCCGGTCGACAGCGCTGACATAGACAACCTGTGACCCCGCGTTGGTGACGTCGATGACGCGCGCACGGCTGAAATCCAGTGCATGCGCATCTGCGCCCGCGATCTTCATGACGCCTGGCAGCTCGATTGCGGGCGCCTTGGTATCCTTCACCGCGGCCTCGGGATGCACCGCGAGCGGGTCGAACTTCGGAGCAGCCGGTTTCTTGAGCACGGCGGTCCTGGTTTTTACCCGGGGCTGCAGCCGCTTCGGTTCGCACGGTACCGACACCGTGCGTTCGCACTGGTCGCTCGTCGCCTTGGCCGGCGGCAGGTCGGCGGAGGCGCCGAACGTGCCGGACGCGCTGGCATGCGAAGGGACGGCGGCGAAGGTAGCGCTGGCACTCTGCTGCGCATGGGCAGTTCCGGCTGCCAGTCCGGCCAGCAGCATCAGGGAAATGGGCGTGACGTGTTTCATTGCTTCTGTCCCTCCATCCAGCTTGAGTTGTGGGCCTTGTCGCCCTTATAGGACGCGATGTCGTCGACGACGAGGCGATAGTTGTCCACGTGGACCGGATATTCGAACACCCACGGCTCGGCCGAATCCTTGGCGGCGTTGACGGTATGGACCTCGCCGAGCACGAAGTGCTTGTTGAGCTTCGGGTCGTACTGGTGCGAACGGAAGACGAAGTAATAGGAACCGAGCTCACGCTGGTCGGCCAGCAGCTTGGCCTTGGCGTCGATCTCGGCGCTCACCTTCGTGTACACCGCCGGTGCGAGGAAGGCCTGCAGGAACAACTTCTGGTACGACGCGTTCGACGGATTGACCTGGACAAGGTTGTTCGTCACGGCCAGCACGATCGCCCGCTGCGCGCCGACGTCCATCGCGTTTTTGCTGTATTCCGCATTCGTCGACATGCCAGGTATCTGCTGCAGGACGATCTTGTCCTGGGTGAAGATGTAGATGACGGCGACCAGCAGGGCGCCCACCAGGCCGAGGTTGGAGTAACGGTAGAATTTGTTCGCGGCCTGCAGATCCGCGATGGTTCCGGTTCTAGTCGAGATATCCATGCTGTCTTGTCCTGTTAGCTCACCAGTTCGCTGGCGTCGTCATTGACGGGCGCTTTGGAGAAGTCGATCGCGGCATCCGCCGCCTCAAGCGCATCTGCCTGATAGGCGGCTTCCGCGCGCATGATCGCGCCGATCTGCAGCGCGCTCGGATTGACGACCTTGCTGTCGCCGATGAACCGCTTCTTCTTCCTGTTGAACGCCGGGGAGTAACCCGAGATGCCCAGGCGATACAGGATCACGCGGAGGTATCCCGGCAGGTTGTTGCTCTTCCACTGGATGTAGAACTTGGTAAGACCGAAACCGAGTACCGGGATGCCGATGTAGGCCAGCCACCCGACCGTGCTGCCGACGAACAGGGCCAGGAAGACCGATCCGATCAGGATCCAGGCATCCGACAGTTGTGCGCCGGCGAACGCGACATCCTTCTTGCCGTACTTCGGAACGAGTTCGTCGCTCATTTCACGCCTCCTTCTCGATGGCAGACCAGATGGTCACGCCAGTCGACGGCATCGCTGCTGGCCAGCTCCGGCACGCAGATTTCGTCCGTGCGGACCACGACCTTCGGCCAGTCGAAGTTGGCCGTGGCCCGCACATGCCGCTTGCGCGACGCGACGACGTGCGTCTTCAAACGCGCCGCCAGCTGCTGGTCGCGGTAGTTCAGCAGGGCCTGCTCCTCCTCCACCGAAAAAAACACGTAGGCCTGCCGTTGCGGCGCCTGCACAAGCATCGGCATTGCCCTCACCCGTCGATCGGCTTGCGGCGAGCCCACGACGTATTCGCCGCCGTAGGCCGGCTCGATGATGGCAGCGCCGCTGCCGTACCTGCCGCGCTCTGCAAAACTGGTCGGCGCGGCAAGGGCCGGCATGCATACCATCGAGAGCAAAAAAGCGGAAAGTCTCATCATCATTCCCTTGCAGAATTTACAAAAACTTTAATTTAAGTTGGCTAGATAGTCAATCAAAGTTAAACTTTTAAGCTATTGTGTCGCAAAGGCTCGCGTGTACGCGCCCTGCGCCGCCTTGCGAACTGCCGGCACGCGCGATTGCTGCGTGAAGAACTTGAGCGCATTCGCAACGCTCATCTCTCCGGAGACCTTGCTGAAGTCGGTCGGCGCGTCACCGGGACCGACCGAGATCACGAAGCTCGGAACCGCGGTGACCTGGTAGCGCTGGAACAGCACCGGGTTGATCTGCCAGCGCGCGCCATTCTTGCCGCAGCACGCCTCATTGATCCGCGCCACGCGCTGCCGCGTGGCGTTGAGATCTCCCCAGAAACCGTTGATCACGATCGTGAACCCGGCCGCCCTGGCGTCCCGCGCAAGCGGGATCAACGCGGTATCGGTCACGCGTTCGGAAACGAAGACGTAGCCGCCTGGTTGTTCGGCGGCGCCGGCGCGCATACTCTCGAACAGGCTCTGGGCGTGCAGCGGCGCCGCCATACCGAGCAGGGCACCAACCATGGCGTTACAGAGGTGAGTAGACGGGCGCACAGCAGTCCTTCTTGCGGAAAATGAAGTAGCCATAGTCTTTGTCCTGCGGCCTTGCTGCGCCCTTCTCTTGAAGGAGGAGCGGGCGCCCGAACGGCGTGCAGGTGTTGTCGGGGAAGGGGAATACGCGGTTGGTCTTGTACTGCCGCTTGTCCATCAGGAATTCGGGCAGGCCCATCGCCCCGCACGAGCGCAGCGCGTCCAAGCCGGCTGTCGACTGCTGGACGCCTGCGGCGTGCAGTTTTGCGAACAGGCGAGCGGTCAGCAGATGCGCGGTCTGTTCGGGCGAATTGGTGGTGGCCACGTTACCGGTCACCGGATACATGGGTCCCCATGCCCCGGCGACCCAGAATAGCGACGCCGTCGGGAAGCCGGTGGTCGCCGCGATCGCGTCCGGCGCCTCGGCGGCGATCGACGGAATCCCCGCGAATGCATAGCCGTAGGGCGTCAAAATCATGGCCAGCGCATCGTCGTTCCAGGTCGGGTCCGCCCAGCTGATGAAGGGGACATCGAAGCCGCGCTGGTCCAGGCAGGGCGAATCCGAGATCACACCCAACGCTGTCATCACCGGATTGATATATTCGTTCACGTGCATGAAGGCGCTCTTTCTGAGCGAGCCGGACGGTGCTGCGCTGCGCTGCTCGGCGCCGTACTCGAGCGAATTGAACGGCGTGGAGATGTCGATTCCGCCGAGCAGTGGCATGCATCCCGGCTTGTTGGTCACGTCGACCATGAACGTCGGCTCCCAGAAGCTCATCGGCGTCCCCACCGACAGATTCGAGACGCATGCACAGACCGGCGAGGCCCCGGCGCCGCTGTCGTAATCGTCTCCAGAAACGCCGATGCTGATCAGATTGCCGGCCAGGCTGATCGGGAACATGCAGTCGTAGCAAACGTCCGTGATCAGGTTCGGGAATTTTCCCGTGCATACTGCCCCGATGCCCGGTTCGGCTTGCGAGTAGCCCGCTAAGACGCCCGCAGCGACCAGCGCTGCAGCGAAAATCTTCTTCATTTGCGCATCCCGAACTCGATCTGCAGTTGCGATCCCTGCTGGGTCAGCTTCGCAGGCACGCTGCGAAGCTGGATTCCATACAGGCGCTGCAGTTGGTTGATGATCAGCTTTCGCTGGTCGAAGTAGAACGGGACCGTTGGCGTTCCGTTCCAAGCCACGTTCCGGAACCTGACCCGCAGGTCATACGGGGAACCGGCCGTCAGGACGATCTTGAGCCGCTCGCGCCTGCCGGCGGCAAGCGCATACTGGATTTGCGCTTCGTCGCGGCCGTCGATGAAAATGAGGCCGGTCGTCATGGGCTGGATCTTCAGCGGTTCGATCACGGTCCCACGGCGAACCACCACGCGACCCGTCTCGTCCCTGTAGTCCTGCGGCATGACAAAGCGAAGCTGATGCAACTCCGTGCGCACGCGCGCGTCCGTTGGCACGCCCAGGGGGGCCGGGTGCTTCACCGCATCGATCACCTTGGCGCGGTAGTCTTCCCAGAAGCGCGCCAGCTCGCCGCTCGCTTCCTTCTGCCGGATCTTGTCCTTCATCTGTTCGCGCGCGTCGCGGTCGACCGGCACGGTCCGTCCGCGTGCGCCAAGGTTTTCCGCTCCCGCCAGCAAAGGCACGGCCAACAGCAGGCAGACGACCAGCCCGCGCATCATTCGCTCCTCCACACGGCCATGTTGCTCGCCAGCTGGACCGGCTGCTGGACCTGCTGCTGCACTGGTTGCTGCACCAGCTGCTGCGCCGCGACTGCGCGCTTGCGCTGTAGGCGTTCGAACCGGCGTCGCACGCCCGCGATATAGCGCGCCTGTGCCGCATAATTCTTCGACGCCGGCCCCGTGTTATAGATGCCGACCGCCTGCCAGGTGTACCCGACCCGGCGCACGTATCCAGCGAAGATCCAGGCGCCGGTGAAGACGCTACCGCATTCGGTCATCAGGTCCTCGCGGGTGACTCCATACTTGGCCAGCTCGGGCAGATGGATCGTGTTGACCTGCAGTTTTCCGAGGGCGCGGTTGCCGTCGGCCAGCAGCGGCCCAACAGCATCATCTCGGTTGCCAGATTCCTGCTCGGCCATTGCGCGCAATAAGTCGGGGTTCAGCTTGAAGCGCGCGGCGGCGCGATCGAAGCAATCCGCCTGCGCAGCAGAGCAGGCCAGTATGCACAGCACTGCGATCAGGTAGCGAGCCATGGCGATAACACCTTACGCAGTGCCACCTTCAGCCAGAACAGCAGCTGCAGCGTGATCGAGAACGCCACCAGATAAATCCCGCCCGACACCAATAATGGAGCGAACGGACCGAGATCGGTCGCCGTCAGCGCCACGAAGAAGCCGAGCAGGAAAAAGGCAATCGACGTCAGGTGATAAGCGCTGTGCCGCGACTCGTTGAGGAGAAGACCGACGACGTTCTTCATGAACACCTCCTTATGCTTGTTGACACGCGAGCGCAGTGCGGGCACCGCGCATGAGTTGTTCCTGGCGGGCCAGCGCCGACTCGATGTTCGCCAGGTTGTTCTTCTTCGCGGCGGCCATCAGCATCTCAGCGCGAAGCATCAGCGTCATCGCACGGGCGACCAGGTCGGCGCGCTGCTGCGGGCCCAGGTCGTGGGGCTGCGCCTGCAGGTTCATCCCGCGCCCTGCATTCGCCAGCTCGAGCGCCATCTGGGCATACGAGCCCGCTTTCCCGGCGAACGGATCCGAGATTCCGAGCGACAGCAACAGGTCGGTCTCGCGCCGCAGGCTGATCGCCGCACGGTTGACGCCGTCGGCGTTGCGGTTGATCACCTCGTGCATCTGGTCGTTGAGCGATCCCAGCGCAGTGGCCAGCAACGCGTGGTCGCGCGGTTCCGCGACGTCGTCGAAGCTCGACGCCACGAGCGCCAGGTTGACCGGCTGCGGCGGCGGCACTGGATCGGCGCGCTTCAGGAAGGGGAGCCAGGACAGGAGCTTCATTTCTTCGCCAGCGCCGCGAGACGCGCTTCGATAGCCGATGCCGGCACTGCGCCCGGGACGACCGAGCCATCCTCGAAGACAATGGCCGGGGTACCAAGGACGCGATATTTCGCCGCGAGTGCGGCGTTGCGTACGAGCGGATTGCTGCATGCCTTCTCGGCGGGCTTCACCCCGCGCAGCAGGTAGCCGTTCCACGCGGCCGACCGGTCGGCCGCGCACCAGATGTTCTCGGCGATCGTTGCCGCGTTTGGATGCAGGCCGGTCAGCGGCAACGGCAGGACGAAGACCGACACGTTCTCGAGCTTGCCCAGTTCGCCCTGCAGTTGCCGGCAGTACGGGCAATCCGGGTCAGAGAAAACGAAGATTCTGCGCGTGCCGTTGCCCATCTTGATGGCGTCAGACTCGCGCAGGTCCGACAGGTCGAACTTCGGTCGATTGGCCTCGCGCAGGGTGTTCGTCAGCGAGCGGTTCGCCTTCAGGTCGACCACGTCGCCGTTAATCAGGATCGACAGGTCGTCGTTGATGTAAATGATTTCGTTGCCGCGCACGATCGAATAGAAATTTCCGAACGCCTTCTTGACCACGGCATCCTTGGTCTGGGGGTATTTCGTGTGCAGGTCCTGCAGGAAGTCCGCGTGCGCTTGTGCGCAGCAGGCCAGGGAAAGAGCGAGTATCAATTTGCGCATGGCATTCCTCAGTAGGCGACCTTGACGTCGATGCCTGTCGCGCCTTGCGGCCGGGCCAGTTCGAGCGTTACGTCGGCAGTGGTAAAGGGAAGGGAAGGGTGGGCATACGCGTCGCGGCGGATCAGCTGATCAGCGCCGCCGACCCCGTGCCAGTGGATGACAAGCCCGGGGTAGTCGTTGTCATTTCCGGGACGGTTATTCAAGCGGAAGCTGACTTTCACGACCCCGGCATCGTTCGCCGTCGCGCTGAAGTCGGAGATCGAAACATCCTCAGGCTTTGGCGGTGGCGCCTTGCGGACCGCGACCGCGGGCAGAACCGGCGTATTCGAAGCCGCCACAGGTGCCTGCGCCGGCCGTTTCACGAAAAACGCGGCAGCAACTAGCAGGAGCACACCGCCACCCAACGCGACCCGCATTTCACGGCGGATTTCGAGCGACCACCGCTTCTTGCCTGCGGCAGGCGCACCTGCAGCGTCAGCCACAGGCGACAGGCCTTCGTCGTGCAACACCGCGTCACGGAACTTGTAGACGTCGGTGCCGCATGTCGGGCATGGCAGACTGACCTGCTCCCCCGAGAAGGTCAGTGCGGATTGGTGCCCGGCCGAGCAGCGAAAAGTCGACATACACATCCTCTACGAATAGTTGTTCAGCACGACCGCGATGTACGCGGCGCAGACAGGAATAAGCGATATGGACGGCCATAGCATCCGGTCGAAGCCACTGACGACGCGGTAGTACAGCGCGAGGATCAGGAGCGCCGAGGCCTTGAACACGAAGACGCCAGGGCCGAAGCCGATATGCGCAATCGCCCAGAGAATCATCGGATTGGTTTCAGACCGGCCAGTGTCGGCCGCTCGGAGACTACTGTGCAGGTCAAGTACCTGGAGGAATGCCAACGCAACGCAAAGGAATGCCAGCAGTCGGCGTTCAGAACGTTGAAGGGTAGGATCGGGCGTTTTCAAGGTTTCCTCGCAAGACCAACGGGTTAGCGGTCCGACGAGGAAAAGTTTAATTTTGATTGGTGAAAAAATCAATCAAAATTAAAGAAATGAGTATTTTTTTATCAAACGAAGCGTAGCCAGGAAGGGAAGTCGTGCGCCCCTGAGGGAAACACGATTGCAAACTGTGGGAAATGCGTTAGCAACCATTTTGCAATTCTATAGTAGCAACCAAGGCAATTTCAATCAGGATATTAGAATAAAATACACATTTTTTTTGCATATTGTTATAAATCATTTAACATACTGTTCCTCCAAACAATTTCCTAATCCTTTGTTGAAGTGTCGGTGTTCAACGGCAACTCGATTTCGATATGGGTGCCGGCGCCCTGCCCGGTTTTGATCCGCAGCGTGCCGCCAAACGCGTAGACCCGCTCCTTCATGCCGATCAGCCCAATGCCTTCCTGCACGCCGTCGGGTTCGAACCCAATGCCGTCGTCAATCACGCCCAGTCGCAGCATCCGCGCATCCTCGCTGATCCGCACTTTCGCCATGACGACGACGTCCTTGGCCTGAGCATGCTTGACCACGTTGGACACGCATTCCTGAATCAGGCGATAAGCGGCGATCGCGAGCGCACCTTCCACCTGGCTGAAGTCGCCAGCGTGATTAAAGGTGAAGGACGGCGCCCCAGGAGCCGATTCATAGGTTTGCAACATCTCTTCCACTGCCCCCTCGAGCCCGAGCATATCCAGCACTTCCGGCCGGAGGCGACGGACGATCTTGCGCGCGCTCGTGTAGAGCTGCGCCGAGATGCGGTCGATCGTTTCCGCACTTTCCTTGATGACGGCAGTTTCATAGCTCGCGGGAAGCGCGCTCGCCATGTCCAGGATCCGTCTGGAGCTATAGCGAGCACCCAGCAAGGTCGCATTCAGTTCATCGTGGATTTCGACCGCGATACTCTTGCGCTCGTCCTCGACGGCGGAGTCCACCTTCTGAATCAGCCTACGCTTCTCGGCGTCAGCCTTGAGCGCCTCATTCCGAGACGCCTCCAGATCCCGCGTGCGTGCCAGCACCTTGCCCTCGAGGTTGCGCTTCGCTTCGTCGAGACTGCGGGACATGTCGTTGATGGCGTCCAGCAGTTCGCCCATCTCACCGCCGTCGTCGACGTCGAGCTGTACGGAATAGTCGCCGCCGCGGACATCCCGCAGCGCCCGGATCGCCGTGTTCATCGGCCTATGAAGCGCTTTGCCGAGCAGGGTAGCCACCCAGACGCTCAGAGGCACCGCGAAGACCAAGAGAAGCATCTGCAACAGCAGACGCCGCTTTTGCTTGGCGATGGCCGGCTCTTCGGAGAGCAACACATGCACCTCGCCGATCACCTCAGTGGTCTCGACCCGCTCGCGGTCCTCGCCCGAGAAATGAGGAAGCTCGTCGCTGCCGAAGTCGTCGACTGGCAGCGTACGCCGAAACACCCGGGCGTCGAAGCGGCCGCCACCAGCCTGTCGGCCATCCTTCGCCTGTATCGACAGGCGTGGTTTGCGCCCGCTGTCGACCACATCGATCCGGTAGATCCATTTGTCGGCCGCGACAAGGCTGCGCACGGTACGCTCCAGGTCCTTCATATTGCCTGACGTAAGGCCGTACTCGCTGTTTTCGGCAATCGCCGCCGCGAGGATCTCGCCATGTTCCCGCAGATCGCTGCGCACCTCGTAGGGACCGTTGTACCAAAGGTAGACCAGCTCGAAGATCGCCATCACCATCAGCGGAATGGTGGCCATGAGGCTGAGCCGCCAGCTGATCGTCCGGTTCTTCCAGGCCGATGTCCACACGCGTCGTCGAATCGATGAAATCATGGCGTCACCGCTTGTCGGGGCTGTTTGCGAAGTGGCGCGCGGTCTCGTCGACCACCAGGTTCAGCGAGCGCGCAACGTCTTCATTGATCAGGGTTCGGAAATACTTCGGGAATTGCGGCTCGGGCAAGCGGCCGGTGCTTTCGTAGTCGCTCACCAGTTCCTCCAGCTGGGCGTTGATCTCCTCGACCTCGGAATACGTCGTCGCAAGCGCGCCCGCGCGCACCAGCGCCGCCGAGAAGCCGATGACCGCCTGGCCGTTGCGGTAGGTTGTGAGCAGGACCGTGCGGAGGTTGTCGCTGTTGTAGACCAGGCTGTCCGGGATGGCCAGAATCGCCGGCGACTCGACGGAGCGGCTCAGGATCCGGCTGACGGAGTCGTCGAGTTCGTACTTCTCGACTGTAAGGGGAATCTTCGTCGCGGCCGCCGCGCGCTGCAGCGACGGCTCCAGAAAGGCGGTGCGCCCGCCGAGGACGACCGTGGTGCGTACCGGCCGCTTGAACAGCAGGTTCACGAGCCGCAGCTGCGCGGCGGGTGCCGGTTCTGCATAGACCGCCGTGGATGGCGGCCGACGCGCACCGGCTGACTCAAGGATCGAGTGATAAACCTGGCTCGAGGTGAAGACCGATATGACCGGTCCCTCGATATTCTCGGCCATCACAGCGCGCAGGGCGGCTGGACCGACAGCAATGACCAGGGCTTTGCGCGTGGCCGGACTCATGGCGTCGCCGACCTGCGCGCGCGGGAAGCGCCGGCGCAGATCGGCGACGACCTTTCGGGTCGATTCGCCGTCGTCGGACACGGCGATCACCAGCTCGCGGCGGTCGCGCGGCGCCGCCTGTACGACACCAGATTGCGCGACCATCCACAGCGCGGCACCTGCAGCGCGTGTCAGCCACCAACGGCGGGACCGACTGGGATCTTTGGTGGAAGAACTCATGCGTGTAGCGCTCGGCGGAAAACACTACACCGCATGGTCAGTGCCGGCCGACCAGCCGGATCAGTAGCTTACGCGAATCGACGCCGCGTAACGGGTGGCATCGGAATAACCGTTTACGACGGTGCGATCGATGTCGTACACCGACGTCGTCAGTCGGTCACTCAAGTGGCTCACCGTGAGCACCGGCGTCAGCGTCGCCCGTGCGATCCTGAAAGTCTTCGACACGGTAAGGTCCTGGCGACCGTAACGGCTTTGACCGCTCGGCGCCGCACCGGCCCAGTACAGCGACAGGCCTGCGCGCCATCCGCTGTCGAAGGAACGGGCCACGCCGAGAAGCGCACTGTTCTTCGAGTACTGCGTCTGCTCCATCGGATCGTTGCTGCGATTGTTCAAGCGCGTATAGCCGGCGTGCACGCTCCACCCGGTTGTCAAGTCAAGGTCTGCCTGGATCTCGGCACCGCGCAGGCGCGCTTCCCCGTGATTGGTCGGGGAGAACGAATCGAGGGTCAGCCGTTCCGAGATCAGGTTCGTCAGGTGGTCGTCAAAGAGCTTCGCGTCCACCATCAGGCCGTATTGCGGGAAGTTGCCGCTGTAGCCGATCTCGCGCGACAACATCTTCTCGGCGTCGAGGTTCCCTCGTGCCAGAGCGCTTTGCGCAAAGTAGGCCGATCCGGACGACGTCACGGGCGGCGTCATGTTCGTCGTGAGGTAGGACCAGTTTGCGCGCTGCTCGATAATGTCCGGCATACGGTCGGCGCGCGATACCACGAAGCGCACCGTATTGTTGGCGTCCAGGTGCTTGTTGAGCGCGACGCGTGGGGAAAAAGAGGATCCGGTCAGATCGTCCTTCTGGTAGAACCCGCCGGCGTTGACGCTCATGGTCTCGAATGGGCGATATTCGACGTTCGCGAATGCGCGCCAGGTCGTGTTGCCGACGGTTCCCCCAAGGTAGGTCGCGCTGGCGGCCTGGTCGCGGCGCAGGCCGAGGCCGCTGACGACGCGCAGCGCATTCGAGAAGACGTAGGTGTGCTGCAGCTCGATGTCACGCCGACGCTCGCTATAGTCGTTGTTGGTGTTGCCGCACGTAGTCTGCAGGGCCGCGGCGCCGCGCAAACGGATCGCGATGAGCGCCTGCAGCAAGAGGGCATTGTCCTGCGCAGAGCCGCCGCTGGGCTGGCCGCCCGCGATGATGGTGCGCACGTAATCCGGATTGGCGCGCCACAGCGCCCCGAGTTCGGGGAGGAACGCGAACGCCGGAATGCATTCGGTCCAGCCTTCGCGGTTCTTGTGCTCGGACTGGTACGCCTGCACCCTGAACTCCTGGTTCGCGGATACGGTATGGCGCCAGGTCAGGCTAAGGTCGCGCTCCCTGAGACCGACGTCGGGATACGTTACCTGGTACTGGTCGGCGACGACTTGTTGCTGCTTGCTGTTCACCAGCGAGAACTGCAGGTCGACCTGATCCTGCGCCGTCAATTCGGTGGTCGACCGCCAGTTAAAGCGGTCGGTCCTGATCCCGTCGTGGTCCGGGAACGCTCCGGAGTTGCCGAAACTGGTGACGCGATCGAATCCCTTGTTCTCCGTATGCTCGGCCGAGAGCCGCAGACGCGTAGCGCCGATCGAGCCGGCATAGCGCGCATAGCCCTCGCCAAGATCGCGCGAGCCGGCGGTTGCCCGCACCGCGGCGCCGTCCACCGCCTGAGGGTCCTTGGTGATGATGTTCACGACGGCTTCCATCGAGTTCGGACCATAGGACGCACTGTTCGGCCCACGCGTCACCTCGATCCGCTGGATGTCGTCGATCGAAACCGGCAGCGCGGCCCAGTCGACGCGAGCGAACGCCGAGCGGTAGGCGGACACCCCGTCGATCAAGACGTTCAGGCGCCGCGGCGAGTAAATGTTGGTTCCGTGATAGTTGATGCGGTAGTCGCTGTTCGTCAGCTGCGTGACCTCCATGCCCGGAACCAGACGCAGCGCTTCAGGAACCGACCGGATTCCGTACTTATCGAGCATATCGGCCGTGATGACGGTGACGCTGCCGGGTACGTCCGCTAACGACTGTTTCAGGCGTGTCGGCGTCAACACGACCGACACGTCATCGGAAAGTGGATCGTCGTTGGTTCTTGCAAGAGAAGGACTGTTGGCGAGCAACGCGAGCGCACCAACGGCGAGGAGGCGAGGGGTTCCGTTCATGAGGTTAGCTTGACAAGTTGGGATAGGTGAAAGCGACGAAGTGGACCGCATTGAGCGCGAAGTGCGTGAGGATTGCGCCTTCGAGGCGCCTCGAGACGAGGTAAGCCGCCCCGTAGTACAGCCCAGCGACCGTCGCCAGAACCATCAGCAGCGGGCCGCCCTTGACATGGGCGATCCCGAACAGGACCGCCGAGACGACTGCCGAGAACACCGTGCCGAACCGCCAGCTCGACGTCAGCCGTGCAAGGCCAGCGAGCGTGAAGCCGCGGAAGAACGCCTCTTCCGTCACGCAGGTGAACAGCAGGTTCGAGGCCAGGAAAAAAGCCGAATAAGGGGTCCATTTCAAGTCCGGGCGGACGTAGCCGAGGAGCATGCCAATCCCGAGCACGACGACAACCGTCAGCGCCGTTACCGGCCATACCCGTCGGAGCATCTGGGCCCACTCGCCCGGTTTTCGTAGCCGCTGGCAAAATACGCCGGCGAGGATCACGCCGACCGCTGCCATGTCGAAGTTGGCACGTATGCTGTAGGCAGCCGCGTCTGCGGAAAAATGGACCTGGTCGACCAGCGTAGGATTGGCGAATCCGGGAAAACGGTGCGCGGCGAACATGAAGGGTGCGACCCAGGTCGCCAGCAGCAACGGCACACGCAGCCAGGGTAGAGAGGCCTCACGGCCCGCGATCGCGAGCATCGCATAGAGTGCAAGCCAGCACGGCGCCTGCCAGGTCAAGAAGCCCGTCGCCATGCCAGCCAGGCACGCCAGGGCCAGGATGGGCGCCCAGAGCCAGGTTCGGCAGCCGCGGATCTCCGGTGCTGGCAACCAGAGCGCCAGGACTGCCGCGGCCAGAGTCCCGAATGTCAGTATGAAGTCCCAGCTGAGCGACATCGAGACTTCACAAATCAATGAGATGGTGTTTCGCCGCCAGCATGGTCAGTTCGGCAGGGCGGGAAATGCCGAGCTTCTCCTTGATGGTCATGCTGGCGTTCGAAACGGTCTTTGGCGAGAGCTTCTGGTCCTCGGCGATTTCCGCGATGGTCATTCCCTTGGCCATCAGCTTAGCGATTTCAAGCTCCCGCTCGGTCAACGACGAAAACGGCGTACGCTCCCCGCGCACCTGGAGCTTCGCCATGCGATCAGCGATACGCGGCTGGAAATACAGCTTCCCGTCCCGGGCGTGTTGCACGGCGTCGGCCAGCTCGGTCTCTTCGCAATCCTTGTTCACGAACGCCAGGGCGCCGACGTCATAGGTCCGCTTGATGAGCGTGTTTTGGTCGAACTGGCTGCAGAACACGATGCGTGCATTCGGATCCGCCCTCAGCAGGTCGGCCGCGACATCGAAACCGGTCATTTTTTCGCCGAAGCGCATGTCAAGCAAAACGACGTCCGGCTTCGTCTGCTGGTACAGCGGCACGACCTCCTCAGCACTCTTCGCCTGTCCGATCACCGTGATGCCGCGCTTTTCCAGGGCGGTGGCAATGCCGGTCCGAACAATCTGGTGATCGTCTGCGAGTAATACCGTCGTCCGCGTGGGCTCGTTCTTCAAATGCATCCCCGATATGGCGTGGCGTCTGGTTTGCCGACCGATAGCAATTTCATTGCCACTGTTCTGTTACACGAATTGTAACACTCGGCACTATTGGCTCAAAGCTAATAATGAGCCTTGTTGCTTTCGCCTAAACGCCAGCACCCCAAATCTATTGACGTTAAATAGATTTAGTCGTAACATAGCGTCAGCTCGTCGGGCCATGCGTGAGCAGACGCACCCCACTTTCGCGCGCGAAAGTACGGCCGAGCTCTAACCATCATCCAGGAGATTCTCATGAAAACCGATCTGTATTCGCGCATGTTTTCCCGCTTCGAAGACCTGATTCCAGATCTTCCGAACATCTCGGCTTGCGGCGCCGCCTTCTACGCCCCGCCCAAAACGCCGGCAGACCTGGCCTTGTTCTGCAGCGTCTCGTCCTGCGAAGGAGACATGCTCGAGCTCGAGCTGATGAAGGACGAAGTCGCGCACGGCATCGAACAGCGGACCCAGTGGATGAAGTTCAAGCTGGATCGCAAAGCGCGCACTGCATGCCTGATCGCATGCCAGACCGAGTCCGGACAAGAATCTATCCAATATGAAACTATTTACCCACAATCCCGACGCCTTCCGTTAAACTCGTTCGCTGTCAATTGGCTAGGGATCCTGGTGAACCTGCAGTTCACCTTCCGGAGCGTCGTTCCTGCCGCGTCGTTTAACTGAAGAGAGCGTCTCATGATGATGAAAAGCGTAACTTTTGCCAATCAAAAAGGCGGTATCGGTAAAACGACCACGTCCAGGCACCAGTTTTGGCACTTTGTCGAGAAGGGCAAGCGAACCCTCGGGATCGACCTGGACATCCAGGGCAACTTCACGCGAACGATGCTGAACATGGCTGCAGCGAACGGGATCAAATTGCCCGAGGATGACTTTGGACGGCCGGCGCTGCCTAAAGACGCGTTGGTGGCTTCTGGCCTGTTCACGCCCGACAACGTGGCACAACCGTTGCAGGTGGGAGAAAACGCGTTCCTCATCGGCGCCGACGCCGGTATGTTGGACGTCGAGCGCGCGGATCTGGACGCAGTAGTAGCGACAGGCCAGGAGCGTTTTTCCGCGCTCGCCAACGACTACGATGTCGCGATCATCGACACGGGACCTTCGGTATCCGGCCTGCTGGTCGTTGCGTTGTCCGTTTCGGATTTCGCGGTTTCGCCTTGTAAGCCTGATCGTGACGCCGTCGAGGGACTGATGGGCTTCTTCACCAATGTACGCCGCGTCGCCGAGCGCGGGACCAACCCGCGCCTGGCTTCGCTCGGCGTGCTTCCTAACCAAATCGACAAAAAACGGGCATTCCACCGTACTACGCTGCAGGAAATGCGCGAAACCTGGGGCGATGGCGTCTTGCCGGTAGAACTTTACGAACGCGCGGCCATCGATGTCGCGAAAGACCGCCCGGTGTGGCGCACCGAAGCCGGTACTATGAGCCGCAGTGTCGCGGCCAAGGAAATGATGGCAGTTTGTGCCTGCATCGCAAATCGCATGGGCTTGTAAGAGGTAACCAATGGCCAAATCGAATATGAATCTGAAGGCTTTTGCCGGTGTCGTGCAAAGTGCCACGCAAAGGGGTGATCAGGAAATCCCTGTCGACTTGATCGACATAAATCCGCAGGTGCGTACCCAGTTCAACCCGGTGAAGCAAGCGTCGATCAACGCGTCCATCGCGGCCCAGGGCATCAATCAGTCACTTGTCCTGCACGCGAAGCCGGACGGCCGGTACGACCTCATTGCCGGCGAATACCGCATCCGCGGCGCCTTCGCGAACGAACTGAAAACAGTACCGGCCCGGGTCAAGCACAATTTGTCAGCGTGGGAAATCCGCCGCATCCAGGTTTCGGAAAACATGGAACGCGAGGACATCACTGCGTTCGACGAAGCGATGGGTGTTGCCGAGGACGTCGAAAAGTATGGCTTCGAAGTCGCCCAGCAGATCTGGAATCGCTCGGAGGGCTGGATCAGCAAGCGCACCGCTGTGCTGAAGTACGCGGAGCCGGTCCGGAAGCTGCTGCAAGACGGCGTCTCGAACGACCTCGAGGTGGCGCACAGCCTCAACCAGCTCCACCAGCTAGACGAACAGGAATATGCCCGGCTCGAGAAGAGCCTCCGCGACGGCGTTCCCCTGTCCCGCGACGAAGTGCGGGGGAAGGTCAAGCTGGTGAAGGAGTGGAAGGACGAAGAGAAGCAACGCAACGACCGCAGGAAGGCCCTCAGCAACACGCCGGCGAAAGAGAAGACGGGTCCGCGCCAGGCCCAAGCCGCCAAGGCCGGGCCCGCTCCCGCCGTGCCGGCCCGGGAGACTGGAGCCATGGCGCATGCTGGAAGTGGTCGCGCTACGTTGACTACCACTCCGGCTACTGCTGGCGATGCGCCCCCCTCCAAGACCGGCGAGGCGCACGACCACCAGGTCGCGCAACGGACACAGCCGGATGAAGGGCCTCGCATCACCAATGAACAGGCGCTGGTCCTCGACCAAATGGTAACCCTGTTCCAAAACAGCGTCGCCAACCATGGTCTGCTGAAGGACGTGCAGACCGAGCTCAGCGAGCTTGGCGCCGACATGAACCAGACCGAATGGGCGATGTGGAGCCTGTTTCAAACGATCGCCCTGCCGGTTCTCGCTGCCTTGGGAGAAACCCGAGCCCAGCGCTACCTGCAGCGGACGATCACCGAGCTGCGGACCGCGAAACCGCAAGAACTTTGGGACAAGCTGCATCCTGCAGCCGATTCAAAGGGATCCGACGACTGGACAGCGACGCGCACGCCGGTGGCGCCAATGCCGAAGGACTGGCGTTTCTGACTTACACGCCGCTTCGGCGGCGCTTTTTCCCTCGACTAGGGTTAGAACATGAGATTGAAGCGATTGACTCTCCAAGACTTCGACCGCCTGGCTGACGGCACGCGCCTGAAGGAACGCGCCAAGCAACTTGCGCGCGAAGTGCTCGTTGACGGCGGCACTCCAACAGGGGTGGCCGCCCGCCACGGCATGACGCCTCAACGAGTCAGTCTGGCCGTGGGCGTCATCGAAAAGGCGTACTTCGAGGATCGTGAGGGAGGTTTCGGATGGGTGTCGCTCGACATGGATCTACCTGAAAAACTCGCGCTGCAGCTCGACGAGCTGGTCAAGGCGCTTAAGGAGTCGAAGAACGAATCGCAGGTGGAACAGGTCACCGAGCTCCTCGTGAGCGCGGTCGCCAAGGCAAAGACTCAGCTGGGCTAACCCACAAAGTGAAACGCCCAGCGAGCAGGCCGGGCGTTTCGGTACCATCATCACCAAGAAGCCGGAGCCCCCGGAGATGGGGCGATCATAGCAGATCTCCCTCAGGCGCGTAAGCCTCCAGTGACTTGCCCGCCTCGATCCACCGCACTGCGCACTTCGGCTTTCGTCCCAATCCATTCGATTCCGCCGGCGGATCTGCCGGGTTGACGTAGCGGTAGCGCCCTACCCTGCCCTTGCGTTCCGCGCGGCCGAGCAGATCCGCCAGCGGCACGCGCACCGAGTGTGCAATGGTTTCGAGTTGTCGCCGCGCGTCGTCCGTCACGGCCAGCTCAAGCCGCGCGATCCTCCGATCGACCTGGTCGACCTACGCACCCAGCCCGGACAACGAGTGATCATCGAAATTTGCTTCGCTGGCTCCGTTCACTTTCTTTTCTGGAACCGTACATTCGCGCAGCGGGCCATTCCCGCGTTCGCCCGTGGATAAATCGGTTGTCCACTGGACAGCCAGTGGACAATCGGCATGCCGATCCCCGATCTACCCACCGCCTCATCGCGACGTTCGGCTCCGCCCTGACGCGCTTCGCTTGCCTTGATTGTAATAATTTCCTTTCTGAAAACCAACAGTGACATTTCGCTTCATTGTTGACTTTATCACTCCATTAGATAGAATGAGCCAAGATATCAATAGGGGTGATCCGATGACAGAACTCATCATGTCCAAGACGTTTCGCGAAGCAGCCGAAGCAGGCGCGTTATCAGCACCGGTGGTACTGGGCGTAGAAGGCGGCTACGTGATCGAGGCTACGTTCGGGCAGGTCCGGATGCAGCTCGCGGCGCGCAACGCGGCCGGCGAGCAGAAGCGACGCGTGTTCCCGTCGATCGGCGCGGCCGACAGCTTCCTGCAAACAAAAGCCCGCATCCGGTCTTACGGCGTCGATGCCACGCAATACCGGCCGGCCGCGGCGCCGCCTCGATATGCAAGGGTGGCGGAAAGACTTCGCCAGGCGCACGCAGCGCTCCGTCCAGCCCCGCAACCAAACTAAGCAGAGGTTTCGATGTCCGAACAAGAAGCTCCCCGCCCGGCGCCGCGCAACCGCGGCCAAGTCGTCGTACGCAAGTCCCCGACCCGACTCGTCGGAGACGACGCGTTCCAGAGCCCGCAGCTTAGTCTGTTCCAGAACTTCCTGGTGAACACCGAAGAGGAACGAGACAAGCTTTCGAACACGATTGCCCTGTGGGACAGCATTCCACGCTACAGCATCTCGCGCAACCTACAAAACCGCATGCGCAGCGCGCATGGGACGCTCGAGATCCTGAAGCTGGGCTTCCGTCACCACCAGGTGGATTACCTGGCCACGATCACGCCGGCGCGCATCGAAATCAAGGAAGGTCCCGACAAGGGGAAGACCATGGATTTCTATCCCAGCGCCTCCGAGGAACTGGTCGAGGACGCATTGCGCAAAATGGCGGCCGACCAGCAGCAGGGCTTCTTCGACAAGAAGGGATACGTCAGCGGTGTCGCCTTCTCGCTCTATCAGCTGCGGGAGGAATTGGCCCGGCGAGGACACGCGCGGTCGTATCGCGAAATCCAGCTGAGCCTGGAAATCCTGCACAAGACGAACATCGAAATCACGACTTCCAACGGACGCGACGAACACCTGCGCAGCAGCACGTATTTTCCTTCCATGGCGACGGCTCGCCGCAAGGATATCGAAGCGGACCCTTCTGCCCGTTGCGTGGTCCAGTTCCATCCCCTAGTCACCCGCGCGATCGACGCGCTCACTTACCGACAGTTTAACTACCACCAGCTGATGAGCCATCGCAACCAGCTATCCAGGTGGATCCACAAGCAGCTGGTAATGAAGTTCACGTTCGCCGCCCTTGGCACCGAATTCAAGATGATGTTCTCGACGATCAAACGCGATAGCGCCCTCCTGACCGGCTACAAGGAAACCCGCCAGGCAGTGGTCGCCGTGGTCGAGGCCTTCGAGGAACTTACAAAAGCCGGTCTGCTCATGAAGGTCGAAAAAGGCCACGAGGTACGCGGCGCGCGGAACAAGCTCGAAGACGTCGAGTTCGTTCTGACCCCGTCGCACACGTTCGTACGTGAAGTGAAGGCTGCAAATAAACGCCACAAGGACGCAAACGAAGAAGCTGGCTCCCCGGCCTGACCCGACCCGAAAACAGCACCGAACGCTCGCGTGGACAACCGCGTCGGGCGGGAGGTTTAACTGACAGGTCAACGAAGCGCCGGGAGGTTTGGGTGACGGCATGGCCACTGCCGGTAGGTTTGGCTGACGGTTCGCGGTAGGTCTGACTGACGGATTCTCGATCAAGGCGCCCCACCGGGAGGTATGACTGACGGATCGAATTTACTTGCTCTAAATCAACGCATGTAAAAATCAATCCATATTTAGAAAATAGCTCCAGAAGAAACTTTTATTGACCGTACAGAGTTTTCTAGAAGAAACTAGAAGTGAAAATGGCGAGCTAGCCCGACCATTTTCGATAGGAAGGTATGGCTGACGGGTCGTAAACGTGCGGTAGGTATGACTGACGGGTGGGGCCGATCTGCGGGAGGTCTGGGTGACAGGTGTAGGAAGGTTTGGCTGACGGCAGCTTAATTCATGAGCAAACCAGCATACGTCCACTAGTGTCCCCATGGAGGTTTGGCTGACAGGATCGAAAAATGACGGTAGGTTTGGATGACAGGACGCGAAAAATGCAGGAGGAATGGCTGACGGGAAGGGGAATCCGCTTCAAAAGTCGGATTTTGACGTTCTCAAATTGAACAAAATAGCCTTCGTCAGGGAGGTTTGACTGACGGACAAGTCCACCTAAGTATTTGATTCCTGTGCATTATTTTCCTGTTATCCACATGGTTAACCTTTTAGTCTTTGATTTACTCTTCTACTAACCGTCTTTGCTTCCGACTTCGAGACCGTTATCCACCACGCACCGTTCCACCGCGCCCCTATCGCCCATCTCTCCGGCAGGATCGCACAACCCAGGGCTATGCCATCAAGGCACTCCTCGCCCGTTCGGTGCTCGCCTCCGGCTGCGCTCCGCATGCGGCCTCCGGGGTGTCCTTGACGTCGCCCAGGGCCGTGCGACCGTGCCTACGAGGCGATAGGTACACGGTGTCACTACAGCGCCCCTCCGTGCACCACTGTTTCCCTGGCTACTCACATGCGCAGACAACACCGTCAGGGCCTGTTCCGGCCCCGACACCCGACCCGAGGCTTCCAGGTGCCGGTATCAACTGAATCACGATGTCAGGTATACCTCCCTATGGTCCCTCTTACCGTACTCCAGCAACCCGTACCCACAAACCGTTCGGTATGCCAGCGAGCTCTCCAACGGTTTCAACTTTCGCACGCGAAAGTAACCGGCAGCTGCTTCAGGTACGGACAACATTGCTGACGATTTCTCCTGCACTCGCAGAGTTGCGAAACTTTGAAGAAAACGAGCCAGCACGCGTTGCCACACAAGGCGTAGATGTCTGTTTCTTTTAACTATTGTGCATCAATAGTTTGGTGTATAATGGTACTTATCGGCGGAACTTCTTTCCGCCGATCGGCCCGCCAGTGTGAGCAGACGCTGGCGACGCCTGACAACCCACCATCATCACGGAGAAACGCATATGAACGGATCGACGATTCACGCATCACGCTTGCTGTCCCCATCGCGCGGCGCCCTGGTCAAGGACATCACCCACTTCCATTTTTGCTGCGGTATCGGCGGGGCAGCGAAGGGGTTCAACAAGGCCAGCCCGCGTGTCGGAGCATTCTCGGCGCGCTTTCGTTGCCTTGGCGGCGTCGATGTTTCGCCGTCCGCAATCCGGGACTTCGATCGCCAGGCGGGCGTCCGCGGCACCGTCATGGACTTGTTTACCCGCGAACAGTACGCCGCCTTCCACGGCAAGGAACCGCCGGCCGGATGGCGTGAAGCAGGGCCGGAGGACATCCGGCGCGCCGCCGGCAACGAGCGCCCGAATATCGTCTTCATCAGCAGCCCCTGCAAGGGCGCTTCCGGCTTGCTGTCCGAGAAAATGAGCCAGACCGCCAAGTACCAGGCGCTGAACTCGCTCACGCTGCGTTGCGTATGGCTCATGTGCGAAGCCTGGGCCGACGACCCGGTCGACCTCATCGTGTTCGAGAACGTCCCACGCCTGGCGACGCGCGGCCGCCACCTGCTCGACCAGATCAACCAGCTGCTGCAGCGCTACGGCTACGCAGTCGCGGAAACCACACATGATTGCGGCGAGCTGGGCGGATTGGCACAAAGCCGCAAGCGTTTCTTGCTCGTGGCCCGCCACACGGAAAAGGTCCCGGCGTTCCTCTACGAGCCTGAGAAAAAGCGCTTGCGCGGCGTCGGAGAGATCCTCGGCCGCATGCCATTCCCGGGCGATGCCGCCGGCGGTCCAATGCATCGCATCCCGAGGTTGCAGTTCAAGACATGGGTCCGGCTGGCCTTCGTCGAGGCGGGCAGCGACTGGCGCAGCCTGAACCGTCTGGCGGTCGAGAACGGGCACCTGCGCGATTACCTGCTGGTTCCCGAAATGCACCGCGGCGTCCTGGGCGTGAACGAGTGGTCCAAGCCGATCGGCACCGTAACCAGCCGCGGCATGCCGATGAACGGTAACTTCGCGGTCGCGGATCCGGGCCACATCGGGCCCGACAAGCACAGCAACGAGCTGCGCGTCGGAGACTGGACCGACCCATCCCGCGTGGTGTCCAGCGCGCACGGTACGGGACAATGCGTCGCTGATCCGCGGTATCACAATGACGGCGACTATGGCCAGCTGGGCGTACGCGGCTGGGACCAGGCGACCGGAGCCATCACGACCCAGCGGTCCCCGATCCAAGGCGGCTTTTCGGTCGCCGACCCGCGCACGGCCGGCACCGAAACGCACAAGAACGTGTTCCGGATCGTTCCCTGGGGCGGTGCCGCCGGCACGATAACGAGCGGGCATGGCCCGAGCAGCGGCGGCGGATGCGTGGCAGACCCGCGACCGCCGCAGCGCGACCTGTTCGGGAAATACGCCGTCACCCCCTGGACGGGGGCATCCGGCACAGTCATCGGCGGCGACGATTCCGGCGCCTACGCGGTGGCGGATCCAAGGTCGACCAGTAGTTTCGACGGCGCTGGGAAGTACGCGGTGACCGCGTTCGAGGAGTCGACAGGGACGGTGATCGGCGCCAGTACCACCGGTCAGGGCGCGTTCGCCGTAGCCGATCCGCGCACGTCGCTGAACCGCCAGCCCGGCGACGCCTACCTGACCGGCGGCCACTACGGCGTGGTGCCCTGGAATGCTCCCAGCGGCGCCGTCAGCGCCGCGGCCGGGCACGACAACGGACGCTGGAGCGTGGCGGATCCCCGCCTGAACCTGCTGCCTGCGCTGGACGAGAAAACGGTCGCCATCATCCGCTCGCTCGACGGCACCTGGCACCGGCCGTTCACGACACTCGAGCTGGCAGCTCTGCAAAGCCTGATCGAGCCGGAGGAGTACCTGCTCCTCGACGGGATGAGCGACAGCGTATGGCGCGAGCACATCGGCAACCTGGTGCCGCCCGATGCTGCCGAGGCGATCGCCGACGTGTGCGGCACCACATTGCTCTTGGCCTGGTCGGGCGAGACCTTCGTTCTGAGTGCCACGCCCATCTGGGTGCGCAACGTCGCTCTGGGCCTGGCGATGGCTTCCTGAAGACTTCCAGCACCGGCCCTCGCAGTTAAGGGGCCGGTGTCGGGACAGCGCCTCCAGCACCGCCTGTTCGAACGCTCATTGGAGACATCATGAAGAAGAGCAATTGGAAGCTCGTCCTGTTGATGACCCTCGTGGTTGTCCTGGCGTTGATAGTCGACTACCAGATCTGGGGCGTCGACTCACCTGTGGCTTACGTCGTGTTCTACGTGATCGGTGTGCTGCGGCCCGGTCCTCTGCCGCTGTTCTGAGCCCGGGCGCTGGCTCGGCCGGCGCCGCAAACCCGCCGCGTCTTCGATACGGCCTCGTCTCAGAATGGTTGCGCCGCGGTCGGATCGGCTGTCCTTCGAACTGCGTTGCCGAGGCCGCATCGAGCCTTGAACCTGTCAACCAGTCTACTTTCGCGTGCGAAAGTCCGGGTGCTGGACAGGCAATGATGTCCTTGCTATTCTACACGCAGCGTCAAAGACGGAGCCAGCGTGGCTGCCGACGGGCTGTCGGTTAAAACGTGGAATTTTGAAGTAACTCGAATACCCGCATTGAGCTTCATTGCAGATATTCAGCCCTTATTAATCTCAAGTCCACGAGGCCCACTATGCAAGTGCTGCAAAAGTATTGGCGCGACCGCGCCTTCGACATCCATCGCATCATCAAAGCGAAAGACATTCCGATTTCGCGCGGCTGGCCGGCAGAGATGTTCGGCGCCTTCCTGACCTACTTCACTCGCCAAGAACTGTTGGATTCCCATCACGGCGAAGACCTGATGGATCTGCTGCAGGATGACTACAATCCCAAGCCGTACGTGATCCTCGACGACGACCTGGGCGTCAAGCGCATCGCCAACATGCTGCGCATGCCGACCAGCGAGGCGGCGAAACTGGCGCCACTGTTCCTGGAGGCGTTCGAGAAGCTCGCGCCCGGCCAGGTCTTCCGCGACGAAAACGCGTTCGTCGACCATATCGTGGAGCCCCGAATCCTGGCGGCCCTGCGCGGGTCGAGCGAGGTCCTCAGCGCGTTCTCGGCGATGGAAGCCGACCATATCCGCTTCGACCCCGACACCTGGGAGGATACCGACGAGCTGTACCAAGGCCTCCCCCGCGGCGTGCCGATGGACCGCGAAGATCTCGTCGAACTGCGCAAACTGCGCGACGACAAGAACGACACCTGGACCTACCGCCAGATGTTCCAGATGCATCCCGCCGACGCAGCAGGCAACGTGCTGAACCACAAGTTCGCGACCTGGTGCACGGTCCAGGTCGAATTCGCAAAGCTCGATCGCGCCATCCTCGCGGCCGGCGAGTACAACGCCAACGTCTACGGCGGTGTTGCGCGCGCCTGGTCCGGTGGCGGCCCGTTTGAGAATATCGCGAAGCCCGACACGTATATCTCGATCGTGTTCTGATCGAGCGATGCGAAACCCTGCCGATACTGGCAGGGTTTTTTTTCGTTCGTACGGGGCGAACATTCCTTGGCGTGATCCGTCAGTCATACCTCCCGGTCTTGTTGCTGCTGAGCGGCGTCGTTCAGGCCGGACGTCTCCCTGCGGGACCGGGCTGTCGTGCTGCGCATCTAGCCCGCCGCGCGGTCTCGCCCCTCCGGGCTTCCATCCCTGACGCCTCCGCGCCCGACGGCGCTGCGCGCTGCGCTTGCCGTCATGATCAATCCGGTGACCAGGTGCTGCGCGTGGCCGCGCGAGTTGCCGGGCTGGCTGGTTTGGCCAGAGGCTCGCGCCTGGGTGAAGTCAGCACTTTCGCGCGCGAAAGTGAAGGGGAAGGCACGCAACCTCCGGCTTCGATGCCGCTGCGCACCGGCGCCGTGACAC
>Ga0247725_1000296_pt1 | contig 45207 bp, 38 predicted proteins | sample OKSTACKMCFT3sol_FD_183021 | JGI IMG/M metagenome (GOLD analysis project Ga0247725, IMG submission 183021) | Subsurface sediment microbial communities from gas well in Oklahoma, United States - OK STACK MC-FT3-sol | ecosystem: Environmental > Terrestrial > Deep subsurface > Rock core/Sediment...
AGATCGGCCGCTTGGTCATCACATAGATGCTCTCCATGATCACCAGCATGAAGGAGAGCCCCAAGGTCAGGGGTACGAACAGGAAGTGGTAGAGGGCCGTCAACGCGAACTGCAGTCGCGACAGGTCGATAACCGCGGGGTCCATGGACAACTCCGAGACAACGGTCGATACGCAGGCCGACCAAGGGGGAAACCCTTAGGCCCGGCCGTTTCCCCAAACCTTGATCGTGATCAAGGTTTGGGAGCGGCCTCAGCCTACACTCAAGCCATGGGTTCCCACATAGTACAGATTGTCCACCCCTCCGTTTCCAAGGCTTGGCTGAAGCGTCGTGACCGGACCGCCGGCCCCGCCCTGCGCCACGCGCGGGGCCTGGGGCTGCTGGACGGAGTGGCCGCGATCGGCTTCGCGGCGGGCCTCGCCTTCGGCGCCGACGCGATCGCCAACCATCGGGATCCCCTGATCTTTTGCGCCTGCCTGGCCGGCGTGCTGGCGGCCATGCTGCTGCGCGCCCTGCTGGCCTACGCCAGCGCTCGGACCGGAGCCAAGGCCGCGGCCGGCGCCAAGGCCGAGCTTCGCGCGGATTTGGCGCGATCGGTGTTCGGCGGCCCCCGCCGCTCGGCCGGCGAGGCGACCACCGCCCTGGTCGAGGGCGTCGAGGCCATGGACGGCTACTTCGCCCGCTTCCTGCCCACGCGGATGGCCGCGGCCGCCCTGCCCCTCCTGATGATCGCCGTCGCGGCGATCGCCAGCCCGATCTGCGCGGCCATCATGCTGGCCACCCTGATCCCGTTCATCGCCGCCATGATCCTGGCCGGGACCGCCGCCGCGTCGGAGGCGCGCGCCCAGTTCCAAGCCCTCGAGCGGCTGTCAGGCCTGTTCCTCGATCGCGTCCGCGCCCTGCCCGTGGTCCTGGCCTTCGAGGCCGAGGGAACGACCACCGCCGCCCTCTCCCGCTCGGCCTCGGCCCTGGCCGAGCGGACGCTGAAGGTGCTGCGCGTGGCCTTCCTGTCCTCGGCGGCCCTGGAGTTCTTCGCCGCCCTGTCGGTGGCGCTGGTGGCGGTCTATTGCGGCTTCAACCTGCTGCGCCTGCTGCCCTTCCCCGTCCCCGAGCAGTTGGACCTGAAGCGCGCCTTCTTCGTGCTGGCCCTGGCGCCGGAGGTCTACGCCCCGATGCGGCGCCTCGCCGCCGCCTATCACGACCGCCAGGCCGCCGAGGCCGCCGCCGCCCGTCTGTCGACCTTCGATGAGCCGGCCTCCGCCCCGGCCGTCGCCCCCCTGCCCGCCGCCCCGGCGATCCGCTTCGAGGGCGTGACGATCCGCTATCCCGAGGCCGACGCCCCGGCGGTGTCGGGCTTCGATCTCGACATCGCCCCGGGCGCGATCATCGCCCTGGTCGGCGCGAGCGGCGCGGGCAAGAGCTCACTGCTGAACCTGCTGCTGGGCCTTTCGCCCTTGAGCGGCGGCCGCGTCCTGATCGACGGCGTCGAGCGCCCGGTCACGGCGGCCGACGTCGCCTGGGCCGGCCAGTCGCCGCTGATCCTGCCCGCCTCGATCGCCGACAACATCGCCCTCTCCCGCCGCGACGCGTCCCGCGCCGAGATCGAGGCCGCCGCCCGCGACGCGGGCCTCGGTCCCGCCCTGGCCCAGCGTCCCGGCGGCCTGGACTTCGTGCTGGACGAGCGCGGCAGCGGTCTTTCCGGCGGCGAGCGCCGGCGTCTCTCCCTGGCGCGCGCCCTGCTGAAGCCCGCCCCGATCCTGCTGCTGGACGAGCCGACCGCCAATCTCGACACCGCGGCCGAGGCCCAGATGCTGACGGCCTTGCGCCGCGCCGCCCAGGGGCGCACCACCCTGATCGCCACCCATTCCAAGGCCGTCGCGGCCCTGGCGGACAAGGTGGTGCGGCTGTGAAGAAGACCGCGTCCACGCCGCTCGACGACCTGATCCGCGTCCAGAAGCGCGCCCACGCCGGCAATCTGCGCCTGGCCATTCTGAGCGCCGTTGTGGTCGGGGCGGCCTCGACCCTGCTGCTGGGCCTGTCGGGCTGGTTCATCGTCGCCAGCGCCGCGGCCGGCGCGGCGGGCCTGGCCGCCGCCCACGCCTTCAACGTGCTGCTGCCCAGCGCCGGCATCCGACTGCTGGCCATCCTGCGCACCGTCGCCCGCTATGGCGAGAGGCTGGCCGGACACGCCGCGGCCCTGCGGGCCCTGGCCGCCATCCGTCCAGCCGTCTTCGCCAGCCTGGCCGCCGCGCCGCCGGCCGAGTCCCTGGCCCTGTCGCGCGGCGAAGCCTCGGCCCGCCTGGTGCAGGACGTCGACGCCGTCGAGACCCGCTTCGTTCGCCTGTCCGCCCCCTGGAGCGCGGTCGCCGGCCTGGGCGCGGGTCTGTTCCTGACCGCCTTCGCCGGCTGGGGGCCGAGCCTGGTGATCCTGGCCGCCGCCGGCGCCGCGATCCTGTCGGCCCGCGCCCTGGCCCGCCGCTACTCCGCCCCCGCCCGCGCCGCCGTCCAGACCAAGGTCGGCGCCCTGAAGGACAGCGCCGCCGCCCTGGTCTCGGCCTCGGCCGAGCTGCGCGCCTACGGCCTGGAAGCCTGGGCCGGCGAGACCCTGAACCAGCGCGCCGCCGACCTGGAGGCCGCCCGCCTGACCGCCGCCCGGGCGCAAGGCCTGGTCCTGGCCAGCCAGGCGGCGATCCTGGGCGCGGCCGTCGCCGGCGCCATGGCCGCCGCCGCCCCGGCGGGCGCGCCCCTCGCCGCGCTGGCGGGCCTGGCCGCCGCCATGAGCGTCGAGGCCCTGGCCGGCGTGGCCCACGCCTTCGACCAGGATGGCGCGGCGCGCGAGGCTCGCGACCGGTTGAACGCCTTGCTGCGCCACCCGCCGCGCGCGCCCGCCAAGCCGCTGGCCGAGACGCCTTCGCTGTCGATCCTGGACCAGACCCTCCAGCCCGGCGAGCGGCTGGCCATCGTCGGCCCCTCGGGCTGCGGCAAGACCACCCTGGTCGAGACTCTGCTGGGCCTGCGGGCGGCGCCCGCCCCCCTGCCCCGCGCCGCCTTCGCGTGGCTGCCGCAGGACGCCGGGCTGATCGCCGGAACCGTGCGCGAGAACCTGCGCCTGGCCGCGCCCCAGGCCAGCGACGCGGCGCTGTGGGAAGCCCTGGAGGACGCCGGCCTCGCCGATCGCGTCCGCGCCGCGCCGGGCGAGCTGTCGGCCTATCTCGGCGACGACGGCGAGCGGCTGTCGGGCGGCGAGCGTCGCCGTCTGGCTCTGGCCCGCGCCTATCTGCGGCCCGCGCCCTGGCTGCTGCTGGACGAGCCGACCGAGGGCCTGGACCCGGCGACCGAGGCTCGCGTCATCGAGGGCCTGGAGCGTCGCCTGGCGCGCACCGGCCAGGGCCTGGTGCTGATCAGCCACCGCCCCGCGCCGACCCGCCTGTGCGGCCGCGCGCTGCGCCTGGGCGAAGCTTGCGCGCACGAAAAAGGCCCGACGGTCGAGCCGCCGGGCCTTGTCGCAACGCTCTGAAGGCGCGCTTACTTCAGATTCACGCGGATATGAGTCGCGAAGAGCACGACGGCGAAAACGGCGAACGCCGCGATCACCATTCCCAGATAGGCCGTTTGTCCGTCGGACATGAGCGTCTCCCTTGATTGAAGACAAGAGCTTGAGCATTCGCCGGATACGCCGCCTTGACCTGCCTCAAACCACGTCGCCTATAAGGGCCGCGTTTCCGTCGGAGTGCTTGCGCGGATGAAACCCGCCCGAGGCCTGTCCTCGACCCTGTTCAGCGATCCCTCGCCCGCCGCCTATGTCACCGCCCTCCTGTCGGTTATGGCGACGGCTGTCGCGCGCCTGTACCTGCCCGAGGCTTTCACCGCCCCGTCGTCGTTCCTGCTGTTCGTGCCGGCGGTGTTGATCAGCGCGGCGCTGGGCGGCGTGGGTCCCGGCGTGTTCGCCACCACCTTCGCCTGGGCGGCGGTTTGGTGGGTGACGCGAGACATCCCGTTCAACCTGATCAGCGGCATCTGCGCGGCGATCTTCCTGTCGGTCGGCTTCGGCATGGCCGTGGGCGGGGGCTGGTTCCACGCCACGCGTCGCCGGGCCGCGGCGGTCAACGACCACCTGCGCTCGGTCCTGGACACCGTGCCCGACGCCGTGGTCGTCATCGATCGCCAGGGCCTGATGACCTCGTTCAGCCCCGCCGCCGAGCGGATGTTCGGCTGGACCGCCGAGGAGGTGCTGGGCAAGAACATCAGCCTGCTGATGCCCGAGCCCTACAAGGCCCAGCACGACGCCTATCTCGATCGCTACGCCCGCACCGGCGAGCGGCGGATCATCGGCTCGGGCCGCGTCGTCGTGGGCAGCCGCAAGGACGGCTCGACCTTCCCGATGGAGCTGGCGGTCGGCGAGACCAAGGGCCGCACGCCCTCGTTCACCGGCTTCATCCGCGACCTGACAGAAAGCCAGGAGACCGAAACCCGCCTGCAGGAACTGCAGAACGAGCTGGTCCACGTCTCGCGCCTCACCGCCATGGGCGAGATGGCCTCGACCCTGGCCCACGAACTGAACCAGCCGCTGTCGGCCATCGCCAACCTGCTGACCGGCTCGCGCCGGCTGATGGATCGCGGCCGCGAGACCGACCAGGCCAAGATCCGCGACGCTATCGACCGCGCCGCCGCCCAGGCCCTGCGGGCCGGCGAGGTGATCCACCGCATGCGCGACTTCGTCCGCCGCGGCGCCAGCGAGCGCGAGGCCGAGAGCCTGTCCAAGCTGATCGAGGAGGCCAGCGCCCTGGCCCTGATCGGCGAGAAGGAGCGCCAGGTCGACGTGCGGCTCAATCTCGATCCGAAGGCCGACGCGGTGTTCGCCGACCGGGTCCAGGTGCAGCAGGTGCTGCTGAACCTGATCCGCAACGGCATCGACGCCATGCAGGTGCAGGAGCCCAAGAAGCGCGCCCTGCTGATCAGCAGCGCCCTGACCGACGAGGGCTGGTCGCAGGTCATCGTCGACGACACCGGCCCCGGCATCGCCGCCGAGGTGCTCGAACGCCTGTTCCAGCCGTTCATGACCACCAAGCCGCAGGGCATGGGCGTGGGCCTGTCGATCTCGCGCTCGATCATCGAGGCGCACGGCGGCCGCATCTGGGCCGAGGCCAATCCGGCCGGCGGCGCCCGCTTCTGCTTCACCCTACCGCCCGCCCCGGAGACGGCGGAGACCAAGGAGACCGTCGATGAGTGACGCCCCCGTCGTGCATGTGGTCGACGACGACGAAAGCGCTCGCGATTCCCTGGCCTTCCTGCTGGAGTCGGCGGACTTCGAGGTCGTCACCTACGCCAGCGCGCCCGCCTTCCTGGAGGCGCTGGAGAGCGCCAGGCCCGGCGTGATCATCACCGACGTGCGCATGCCCGAGATGAGCGGCCAGGATCTGGTCGCGCGCCTCTCCACGCTCAAGGTCAAGATGCCGATCGTGATGATCACCGGCCACGGCGACATCCCGATGGCGGTGGAGGCCATGCGCTCGGGCGTCGTCGACTTCCTGGAGAAGCCGTTCTCGGAGTCGCGGATGCTCGACGCCCTGCAGCGGGCGTTCAAGTCGGTCGAGGCCGCGCCGGTCTCCACCGACCAGGCGGCGATCCTCAAGCGCGTCGAAAGCCTCTCCGAGCGCGAGCGCCAGGTGCTGGACGGCGTGGTCGCCGGCCACGCCAACAAGGTGATCGCCCGCGAGCTGGGCATCAGCCCGCGCACGGTCGAGATCTACCGCGCCAAGCTGATGACCAAGATGCAGGCCGACAACCTGGCGGCCCTGGTGCGCATGACGCTGTCGGTGCGCGGGGAATAAGCTCGAGGGAGCGCCCCTCTAGTGCTTCGCCAGCAGCGCCGCCAGCTCGCGGCCCAGCGAGTCGTCCAGCAGCGGCTTTTCCACGACGGTGACGTCCTTGACGCCCTGGCGCTGGAAGCGCTGGGCGTCGCTGGTCAGGACGATGGTCGAGCGGCCGGGAACAGGGGTCGGCAGCGGCGCCGAGCCGTCGTCGATGATCACGCAGGCGGCGGCGCGGCAATCCAGGCACGACGAGCAGCTGTCGGCGCACGACGGCGCCGTCACGCTATAGCCTTCGGTCTCGAGGGAGAACCGCAACGCCTCGCGCAAGGGCTCGTCCGCAACGAGCAAAAGGATCAGGGGCCGGACGTCGCCGTCCGACAGGTCGGGCCGGTCGCACATGGAACAAATCTTCGCAGGCGGACCGGCCCCTGACTTTGATCCCGGTCAAAACGGATTTGTAAAGGGTCGCCGCATAAGGGGTTTCCCTTAGCGAGGCTTCCTTAGGCGGCCCCCCCGAATTTCGCGACTTTTGCTTTGGCGCAATAACCCCCGGGCAACTGGGGGTTTCCAATGCTGTCTCCGATCCGCACGCAAAGCTTCGAACCGGCCGTCCAACTCGATGGCGGTCTCGACGCCGTCCTCGCCATGCCCTGCGCCTGCCCGCGCTTCGCTCGAGACGAGGAGATCTTCGGAGAAGGCGAAACCGCCGACTACGTCTATCAGGTCGTCTCCGGCGCGGTCCGGACCTACCGCATCCTGCGCGACGGCCGTCGCCAGATCGACGAGTTCCACTTCGCCGGCGACTATTTCGGCCTGGAGCTGGGCGAGGCCCACCGTGTCACGGCCGAGGCCATGACCGACACCACCATCCGCATGATCCGCCGCGGCGCTCTCAGCGACCTGGCCGCCAAGCGCGGCGACGCCGCCCGCGCCATCCTGCGCCTGACCGCCGAGGGCCTGCAGCGCAGCCAGGACCACGTGCTGATGCTGGGCCGCCGCTCGGCTCAGGAACGCGTCGCCGGCCTGCTGCTGGACATCGCCGAACGCACCCGCGCCAAGGCCGAGCTGGACGTGCCGATGAGCCGCCAGGACATGGCCGACTATCTGGGCCTGACGATCGAGACCGTCTCGCGCACCCTGACCAGCCTGCAGGACGAGGGCCTGATCGCCCTGCCGACCGTCCGCCATGTGGTGCTGCAGGATCGCCGGGCCCTGGAGCGGATGACGGCCTAGGGTCTTCCTTCTCCCCTTGCGGGAGAAGGTGTCAGCGAAGCTGACGGATGAGGGGTTGAAAGACGTATCGGGATCGCGGAGCGCGGCCCCTCACCCGACCGCCTGAGTTTATCCTCGGGCGCGCGCTTCGCGCGACCCGGGGGGCGGCCACCCTCTCCCGCAGGGGGAGAGGGACGTCAAACCCCGCCCTCGTCCGACCGCTCCAGCCCCGCGATCGTCGCTTCCCGCTCTGGACCGACGTCGCTGACCGAGCGCAGCACCGCCTGACGCAGGGCGTAGGCTAGCATGGCCGCCAGGATCAGCGCGTTCAGCGCGAACGGCCCCCAGCCGATCTTCTCGTAGAGCAGCACGAACAGCGGCGCGACGACCACGTTCAGGCCGTTGATCGCCGCGATCGCGCCCGCGGCGCCGGCCTGGTCCTTGGCGTGGACGGAGAGCGACGCGCCGGCGGTAAAGCCCGGCCGCGCGAAGCCGTAGCCCAGGCAGGCGATCGCGTAGCCGATGGCCACCGCCGCGTAGTCCGGCGCAACGGCCACCACCACATTGCCCAGCACCGCCGCGCCCGCGCCCCAGCGCATCAGCTCGCGCGGGCCCATGCGGAACATCCGGATCAGGCCCCACTGGGCCAGCAGCCCGGCCACCGCGCCCGCCGCCATGGCCAGGGTGATGAAGCCCTGCGCCTTGACCGGCGGCAGGCCCAGCTTGTCGATAATGAGAAAACCCAGGGTCTGGGTCTGGGCCGTCTGGCAGGCGGCGACCAGGAAGCCGTAGATCAGGAAGGGCTTCAGGCGCGGATCGCGCCACAGCGCCGCGCCCTCCCCGCGCCAGGGCAGGCCGGTCCTGCGGCGCGGCGGGGTGTCGCCGCGGCCGGGCTTGAAGGTCTCGGGCAGGCCGCGCTTGACGACGACCAGCATGATCGCCGCGATCAGGGCGAAGGCGAACATCGGTCCGGCCAGGCCCACGACCGGCAGCACGAACAGCGGGGCCAGCAGCGGACCGACCACGGTGCCCAGGCCGAAGGCCCCGGCGAGGGTCGCCATGGTCTGGGTGCGCTCCTCGCGGCTGGTGCGGTCGGCCATATAGGCCTGGGTGGCCGGATTGGCGGCCGAGCCGACGCCGCCGAACAGCGCCCGGCACAGCAGGAACAGCACGAAGATCACCATCGGCGGCGCCAGGTGGTGCAGACCCGCCGACACCACCAGGGCGCACAGCAGCATCGAGATGCAGAAGCCCGAAAGTCCCAGCATGATCAGGGGCTTGCGGCCGCGCAGATCCGACTGGCGCGCCCACAGCGGCGAGGTGATCGCCCACAGCACCGCCGACAGCGAGAAGATGGCCGCGACCATGGCGTCGGGAATGCCGATCTGGCGGCCGATGGCGGGCAGAACGGACAACATGCCGTTGTTCCCCATCGCCGTCGCGACGGACACGCCAAACAGAATGGCGAACGGCGCCCGGTTGGCCCGGTTCTCTGATGTCTCCCCAGTCATCAAACAACCGTTAGACCCGCCCGCGCGCCCGCGCAACGTATCGCGGCGGCGCGTCTCCGCCTTAATCGTCACGGCGGGAACCTTGGATTAAGCATTAACTCCGATGATGCGCGCTCAAACTCGGGGTCGGCTGCGCACCATGTTTCAGATCATCGGCATCGTCCTGCTGTTCGCCCTGGTGTTCGGCAGCTACCTGATGGGCGGCGGCAAGATGGACGTGATCCTGCACGCCGCGCCGCACGAACTGATGGCCATCCTGGGCGCCGGCATCGCCGCGTTCCTGATCTCGAACTCGATGACCGTGATCAAGGCCACGGCCGGCGGCTTCGGGAAGATCTTCGCCGGCCCCAAGTGGAAGGCCAGCGACTATCGCGACCTGCTGTCCCTGCTGTTCCTGCTGACCAAGACGATGAAGTCCAAGGGCGTCATCGCCCTGGAAAGCCACATCGAAAAGCCGCACGAGAGCAAGATCTTCGAGCGCTACCCGAAGATCACCCACGACCACTTCGCCGTCGACTTCATCTGCGACACCCTGCGGATGATGACCATGAACCTGGAGGATCCCCACCAGGTCGAGGACGCGATGGAAAAGCAGCTCGAGAAGCACCACCACGAGGCGCTCGAGCCCGCCCACGCCCTGCAGAGCATGGCCGACGCCCTTCCGGCCCTGGGTATCGTCGCCGCCGTGCTGGGCGTCATCAAGACCATGGGCTCGATCACCGAGCCGCCGGCCGTCCTGGGCGGCATGATCGGCGGCGCGCTGGTCGGCACCTTCCTGGGCGTGTTCATGGCCTACGGCCTGGTCGGCCCGATGGCCGCGCGCCTGCAGGCCGTCGTCAACGAGGACGCGGCCTTCTACAAGATCATCCAGGCCGTCCTCGTCGCCCACCTGCACGGCAACGCCGCGCAGATCTCGGTCGAGATCGGCCGCGGCAACGTCCCCTCGCCCGCCCAGCCCAGCTTCGCGGAGCTGGAAGAGGCGCTGCAGCAGATCCCGAATGAATAATGCGACACGTTCCGGCTCGCGCGTTTGCGCGGGCCGCTGAACGCGTTATCCCTTCACCCGAAGACGTCGAACAGACGCGCTCACTCGGAAGGGAAACCTCATGCGCACCACCATGCTCCGCAAGCTCATCATCGCCGGCGTCGCCGTGTCGGCCCTGTCGCTGGCCGCCTGCGGAAAGAAGGAAGAGGCCGAGGGTGACAGCGCCGCCGCCAAGGCCGCCGCCGCCGACGCCAGCACCGTGACCGAGGCCGCTTCGGCTCAGGACCAGGCCGCCGCCGACGCCAACAAGGAAGCCGCCGCCGCCGCCGACGCGCCGGTCGATCCGGCCGACGCCGCCGCCACGGGCGCCACCTCGACCACCGCCCCGGCCGACGCCTCGGCGACCGCCGCCGCCGACGCCAAGCCGGCGGAGAAGAAGGCCGCGCACTAAGCCCAGCGCGTCTCGACTTTCAGAGGGCCGCCTCCGCGCGAGGCGGCCCTTTTTCGTTGACGCCCGCCCCGCCTCGGCGCTCTAGCAGCCGCATGGACCCCACCGCCCCTTCCAGCCCCCTCGTCTGGCGCGAGGACGGCCTGCCGCAGTCCAGCCTGTACGGCGACGTCTATTTTTCCAGCGTCGATGGCCTGGCCGAGACGCGGGCGGTGTTCCTGCAAGGCTGCGGCTTGCCCGAGAGGTTCGCGGAGCGCCAAGACTTCGTCGTGGGCGAACTGGGTTTCGGCTCGGGCCTCAACATCGCCGCCCTGCTGGACCTGTGGCGGCGCGAGAAGCCGGCCGGCGCGCGCCTGCGGATCTTCTCGATCGAGGCCCACCCGCTGGACCGCGACGAGGCCGCTCGCATCCTGGCGCACTGGCCCGAGCTGGGCGAGGCGGCGCAGGCGTTGCTGGACGCCTGGCCCGGCCGGGCGCGCGGCTTCCACCGCGTGGACCTGCCCGCCTTCGACGCGGTGCTGGACCTGGCCGTCATGGACGTGGTCGAGGCGCTGGAGGCCTGGGACGGCGCGGCCGACGCCTGGTTCCTGGACGGCTTCTCGCCCGCCCTGAACCCCGCCATGTGGCGCGAGGAGGTGCTGGCCGCCGTCGCCGCCCGCAGCGCGCCCGGGGCCCGCGCGGCGACCTTCACCGTCGCCGGCGCCGTGCGGCGCGGCCTGCAGGCGGCCGGCTTCGAGATCGCCAAGCGGCCAGGCTTCGGCCGCAAGCGCGAGCGGCTGGAGGCGTGGCTTCCCGGTGAACGCGCCATCACCCCGCGCCCCGAGAGCCTGGCGATCATCGGCGGCGGGATCGCCGGCGCGGCCCTGGCGCGGGCGGCGCGCGCCGAGGGCCTCGCCGTCACCGTGATCGACGATCCGGACGGCGTCGCCGCCTCGGGCAATCCGACCGGCCTCGTCACCCCCGCCCTCGACGCCGGCGGCGGCCCCCGCGCGGCGCTGTACGCCCAGGCCCTGGCGCGCGCGACGACGCTGTACGCCGCCACGCCCGACGCCGTCGTGGCCCGCGGCGTGCTGCAGCTGGCCAGCGCCGAGCGCGACGCCGGGCGCTTCGCCGCCGTGGCGGAGCAGGACATCTTCGAGCCCGGGACCATGACGCCGCTCGATCCGGAGGCCGCCCACGCGCGGCTGGGCGCTTCGACCCCGGCCCTGGCGATGTTCGGCGCCCAGGTGGTCGCGCCGCCCACGATCCGCGCCGCCTGGATCGGCGAGACGCTGGCCGCCCGCGTCGCTCGGCTGGAGCGCGACGGCGACGGCTGGCGGCTGCTGGACGCGACGGGCGCGCTGATCCTGCGCGCCGACGCCGTCGTCCTGGCCGGCGGCGCGGCGAGCCTGAGCCTCGCCCCCGCCCTGCCCCTTCGCCCCGTGCGCGGCCAGGCCAGCTGGACCACGGGCGTAACGACCAAGGCCCCGGCGGCCTTCGGCGGCTATGCGATCCCCACCCGCGACGGGGTGCTGTTCGGCGCCACCCACGACCGCGACGAGACCGCGACGGACGTGCGGGGCGAAGACCACGCCCGCAACCTCGCCACCTTGGCCAAGGGCCTGCCGGATCTGGCCGCGCGGCTCGAAGGAAAGGCGTTCGAGGGCAGGGCGGCCGTGCGCGCCACCGTGCCCGACCACCTGCCGCTGGCCGGCGCGCGGGGGAGCGATCTCTGGCTGCTGACGGGCCTGGGTTCGCGGGGGCTGTGCCTGGCGCCGCTGCTGGCCGAGCACGTGGTCGCGCGGCTGCTAGGCGTCCCGTCGCCCCTGCCGCGCCAATTGTCGCACGTGGTGAATCCGGCCCGTTTCGACTCGCCGCCCCCCGCCGCCGGCGTATAGTTCGGGCAAGCTTATCGGAACGGGGCCGGAGCCCTCAAACCGGCCACGTCGCGGCGGCCGCCGCCCTCTAGGCCCGCCGTACAGGACGCTCCCGACCCCATCGGGAGCGTCCTTTCGTTTTGGGCTCCAGGCAAAAAGAAAGGGCTGGCCTCGCGGCCAGCCCTTGGAAGTCTTCCGAGCGGAAAACTTAGAAGTTGATCGAAACCGTCGAACGGCGGTTCAGCGGTTCCTTCACGCCATCGCCGGTGGCGACGGCCGGAGCGCTTTCACCCTTCCAGTCGACGGCCAGGGCCGTGGCGTTGACGCCCATGCCCACCAGACCGTCGGCCACCGCCTTTGCGCGGCGCTCCGAGAGCCTGCGGTTGTAGGCGTCCGAGCCCGAGGTGTCGGTGTGACCCGTCACCACGATGCGGGTGGCGCCGCCGCCCTTGGCGTAGTCGGCGGCCTGCTGGACCACCGCCTGGGCTTCCGTCGTCAGGACGTACTGATCGAACGGGAAGTAGACCACGAACTCACGCGACTCGTAGGCCGGCGCGGCCGGAGGCGGCGGCGGGGGCGGAGGCGGCGGAGGCGGCGGGGGAGGCGGCGGCGGAGGCGGAGGCGGCGGGGGCGGCGGCGGCGGCGGAGCGCCGAACGTGTAGCGCAGGCCCAGGGTCACCGAGGTGTCCTTGTAGCGGCCCGAGAACGTGCCCACGTCGGTGATCGCGCCGCCGGCCGGACCGGCGTTCTGGGTCACCGAACCCCAGTCCAGCTTGCTGGTGCGCAGATAGCGGCCGGTCAGGTCCATCGACCAGTTGGTCGCGAAGTTCCAGCCCAGGCCGATGACGCCCTGCATGGCGAACGCCTGGTCGACATCGTCGAAGCTGGTGTTCTGGTAGGTCGCGGCGCCGGCCGGGACGCCCGACAGCTGGCCGTAGACCTTGTTATGCACCCAGGCCGTACCGACGCCGGCGCCGATGAACGGGTTCAGGCCGGAATTCGGGGCCATGTCGAAGATGACATTGGCCATCAGGGTCGTGGCCTTCATCTTGCCATCGAGCTCGCCGCAGTCCGGAGCGGCCGGGCTACGGACCGCGCCGGGGGCGCAGAGGCCGATCGGCTGACCCGTTCCCGTGCCGTCCACGCCGGCCAGGCCGGCGCCGCGAGCGCTCTTGATGTCGCTCGGGCGGTAGCCGTACTCGGCTTCCACGCGCCAGTTCGGCGTGAACTTGTAACCCAGGCGACCAAAGGCGGCCCAGTCGTGGTCGCTGCCGAAGTTCCACTGATAGTTGTTGGTGGAGGTCGCCTTGACGTCGTCAGGCTCGTGATAGCCAACGTCAGCACCGACGTACCACCCGCTCGTGGCGCTCTGGGCCAGGGCGCCCGAGGCGGCGCTTAGCGCCACCGCAGCTACGCCGACCAGCAACCGCATGTTCATTGCTTTACCCTCTACTTTGGAATGTCGCGGTCCCGACATGTTCCTCGGGACCCAGGACGACAAACGCACTCGGAGCGGATTCGGGTGTTGCCCTGAGGACACAGAATGGGGCGAATTGTGAAATCAATGCGGCCCCACGCCACGATCCGGCAGCGCTTAGCTTGGCCGGAAAACTGCGCGCTCTTGTCGCAAGATCCTGAGATTGAAGGAGAAATTCGATTTGCCCATACTCCCTCTCAGGGACGGGCGGAGTACGGTCTTGAGCATTGAACCTTTTCCTCTGGCCCCCGACGATTTCGCGTCGGTCTCCGGCGGCGAGACGCCGAACGCCTTCGTCAACGCCGACTCCCGGACCGGCATGGTGGCCGGTAAGACCAGCCTGACCATCGCCCAGGCCGCCTCCCAGCTGCTGCGCGGCGAGCCGGGCTGGTCCAGTCAGCTAGAGCAGGCGGCCACGGTCACCTACGCCTATCGGGCCAATGCGCCGACGACGATGCCGGGCGACGCCTCGGGCTTCTCGACCTTCAACGCCGCCCAGATCGCGCAGGCCGAGAAGGCCCTGGCGGCCTGGGCGGATGTCGCCAACATCACCTTCGTGCGCGTGGGCGAGGGAACCTCGGGCGCGAGCGCCTACAGCGACAACGCCGCCATCCTGTTTGGCAACTATAGCTCCGGCCAGGACAACGCGGCCGCTTTCGCCTTCTTTCCGGGCAACACTTCGCCCACGAACCGTTCCGGCGACATCTGGCTCAATTCCACCCTGAGCTACAACACCAGCCCGACGGGGACCAATTACGGCGGCATGGTCATCGTGCACGAGCTGGGCCATGCGATCGGCCTGGACCACCCGGGGGACTACGACGCCGCCGCCAACACCACCCTGACCTACGCCGCCAACGCCGGCTATTACGAGGACAGCCGCCAGTACACGGTGATGTCCTATTTCAGCGAGAGCAACACGGGAGGCTCCTTCAGCGGCGTCTACGCCTCCTCTCCCCTGCTGGACGACATCGCCGCCGCCCAGTTGGCCTACGGCGCCAACATGTCGACCCGCACCGGCGACACCGTCTACGGCTTCAACGCCAACGCCGGCCGCGACTGGTTCAGCGCGACCAGCGCCTCGAGCAAGCTGGTCTTCGCCGTCTGGGACGCCGGCGGGACCGACACCCTGGACTTCTCCGGCTACAAGGTCGCCCAGACCATCGACCTGCGCCCCGGCTATTTCTCCAGCGTCGGCGGCCTGACCGGCAATGTCGCCATCGCGCTCGGCGCGACGATCGAGAACGCCGTCGGCGGGACGGCCGCCGACATCATCAACGGCAACGGCGCGGCCAACCGCCTCACCGGCGGCCAGGGCGCCGACTCGCTGGACGGCGGCCTTGGCGTCGACACGGCGGTCTTCAACGGCAAGGCCGCCAGCTACGCGATCACCGCCCTGGCGGCGGGCGGCTGGCAGGTGAAGGACAACGCCGGGACCGACGGGACGGACATCGTCGTCAATGTCGAGAGCCTGGCCTTCTCGGACCGCCTCGTGTCGCTGGTCGACAGCCGCGTCGCGACGGCGATGGCCAGCCTGCTGCGGCTGAAGCCGCTCAGCGGCGGCGCCGAGACCCTGGCCAAGACCCTGGCGACCGACATGGCCGCCGGCGGGACCTATGACAGCGCCATCGCCCAGGTGATCAAGGCCGCGGACGCCACCACCTCGGTGGCGGTGATGTCCTACCAGTTCTTCACCGGCAAGACGCCGACCACGGCCGGCATGGACTATCTGATCGCGCCGGACGGCCCCAACGCCAACAACCTCAACAGCGCCTATTACCAGTACTTCGACTACGGCAACCGCTACATCAACTTCGCGATGAACCTGGGCAAGGTTGGCGAGGGGGCGACGGCGTTCGCCGCCAGCTATGGCGCGCTGACCCTGGCCGACGCGACGCGCAAGGCCTATGCGGCGATCTTCGGCCTCAGCCCCACCGACCAGAAGCTGCATGATCTGCTGGACGCCAGCTTCGTGCTGAACGGCCAGACCATGACCCGGGCCGACTACTTCGCCTACTACGGCCAGGACGGCCTGAACGGCCAGGGGACCAAGGCCGCCATGGTCGGCTGGCTGCTGGGCGAGGCGGCCAAGGCCGACGTCGGCGTCTACGCCAAGTCGCTGGCGGCCTTCTATGCCGACGAACTGACCCGCGAGGTGTTCGGGGTCGACCTGATCGGGTCCTACGCCAAGCCGGAATACAATCTGACCTGAGGCGCGGCGCCTTGCGACCGACGCCGCCTGGACTTCAGAACCCGAGCGCCTTGAGGCGGTTGGACCATCTGACCTCGGAGGATCCGGCGGGGAGTGACGCGAAGTCGCCGTCGCGCCCCACGCGCATCGACCCGCCGAAGATTTCCTTCGAGCGTCCCAGGAAGGGTCCTTCCAGCGCGCGCACCGGCAAGGGCGGTATCACGTGATAGAACAGCACGGCCTTGGCGCCCGCAGCCTTGGCCTCGCGCGCCACCGTCTCGGGCGGGGTGTGATAGGTCAGGATGTCCCTGAAGATGTGGGCGTAGTTGCCGCGGCCCGCCTGCTCGGCGACCGACTGCTGCATCGCCACGAGATTAGGCGCCAAGCCTTCGTGGACCAGAAGGTCGACGTTCCTGGACGCGCGGACAAGGCGCTCGGAAGGTCCCGTATCGCCGCTCACGACGACGCTGCGGCCCTTGTACTCGAAGCGATAGCCCACGGCCCCCTCCACCGGAGCATGAGCCACCGGAAAGGCCCAGACCTTCAGGTCGGGCTTCTCCAGCACGAGGACGTCCGGGCCGTCGGCGGCGGCTGAGAAGACATGGGGATCTCCCCCGAACCCCGAGGGCGGGACCACCGCCACGCCGTGATGGGCGATGCGGTATCCGCGGTCGGGGGCGTAGGCCGCCTCGAAGCCGTCCACCACGCCCTCCAGCCCCGGCGGGCCATAGAGCGGCATCGGCGCGCGCGCCGCGCCGCCGGCCCAGTGCTGCAGCATCAGCTCGCCCAGGTCGGCGATATGGTCGGAATGATAGTGGGTGATGAAGGTGGCCGCGACCGAGGCCGGCGGCAGGTTCATCAGCAGAAGGTTACGCGTCGAGCCGGATCCGGAGTCGACCACGAAAAGATCGCGCCCCGCGACCACCGCCACACAGGGGCCGGCTCGCGTGGGATCCGGCATCGGCGAGCCTGAACCGCAAAGACCGACGTGCAGGCCGTCGGGCAGGCTCGCCAGGGGGTCCTCAACCACGGCCAGGGCAAAGGCCTGACGCATGCCAACCAGCGCCAGCCTATCGCGAAAAAGCCATGCGCCGCCGAGGCCAATGACGACGACCAAGCCCAGCGCGCCCAGCCCGATCCAAAGTCCGCGCATTCTCGCCTCCTCCTTTTTGGCCATAGAGGAACATAATGGCATGCATAGTGCCAATAAATTCCACAATGGGGTGGAGGCTTTCCCGCGGCGCACGCCCCTCATGATCGCGAGCCACCTATTGACAGTCATGATGTCAATAGATGTCATTCAAGTCCGGTCTCTCGGAGCTCACGCCCGTGTCCATGCGCACCCTGATCCTGAAAAGCGCGACGACGCTCCTCACCAGCCCCATGCGCCGCCGCATGGCCCGCGATGGCGCGGCCCTAGCAGCTCGCCTGCGCGGCGAACGCTCGACCGTCCGGTACTTTCATCAGGCCGACGACCCCTATTCGCATCTGGCCGCGCAGATGCTGCCGCGCTTGCGGGCCCGCTACGCGGTGGAGGTCGAGGTCCATCTGGCTCCGCCCCCCGAGGACTCCGCCGCGCCCGACCGCGAACGGTTGCGAGGCTATGGCTTGCGCGACGCCGTCCGGCTGGCGCGGGCGCACGGCCTGGAATTTCCGTCCAACCCCGCCCTGCCCGCGCTGGAAGCGGTCTTGCGCTTGCAGGCCATCCTGGCGCACGCGCTGGACCGCGACCGCTTCGACGCGACCGCCACGGCGGCGGGGAACGCGCTGTGGTCGGGCGACATGCGCGCGCTGGAGGCGATGGCCGCCCTGGACGGCGCCGCCGAGCCTGGCCTCGCCGACCAGAGTCTCGCCGCCGGCGAGGCCACGCGCCGACGCCTGGGCCACTATCTGGGCGGCATGTTTCACTTCGAGGGCGAATGGTTCTGGGGCGTCGACCGCCTCGGCTGGCTCGAGCGTCGCCTGGCGGACCGCGGCCTGGACCGAGAGCCCGGCGCCCAACCGCTAGCGCCGGCGCTGGAGCCGATCCTCGGCGCGCCGCCGGCCGGATCGCCGCCGACCCTCGAGGTCTGGTTCTCGTTCCGCAGCCCTTATTCCTGGCTTGTCATGCCCCGCATCCGGCGACTGGCCCGCGCCTATGGCGCACCGCTCGAACTCCGCCCCATTCTGCCGATGGTCATGCGAGGCCTGGCCGTTCCGCGGATCAAGACCCTCTACATCGCCTTGGACTGCAAGCGCGAAGCTGAACGCCTTGGCCTGCCTTTCGGCGCGATCGTCGACCCGGTCGGCGCCGGCGCCGAGCGCGCTCTGGCCGTCCTGCATCACGCCATTCCGCTGGGCCTGGGCGAAGAATTCGCCGAACTGGGCCTGAAGGCCGCTTTCGCCGATGGGATCGCCCTGGCCGAAGACAAGGGCCTGTTCGACGTCGCGCGCCGCGCCGGACTGACGAACGCCCAGACGGCCGCCGCCCTCGCCGACGATCGTTGGCGAACCCGCGTGGAAAGCAATCGCGCCGCGCTCCTCGACGCGGGCCTTTGGGGCGCCCCAACCTTTCGCGTCAGCGGCGGGCCCGCGCATTGGGGGCAGGATCGCCTCTGGATGCTGGAGCAGGACATCCGCGCCGCTATGACGCCAGCGATTTGACGCCGGACCGAAGTCCGGTCGTCTAGCGACGCGAGCCGACGGCTCGTGAACCCTGAAAAGAAAGGAGAGGAATGGTGGACGCGACAGGGATTGAACCTGTGACCCCTACGATGTCAACGTAGTGCTCTCCCGCTGAGCTACGCGTCCGCCGAAGCGATCCGAAGCGCCTTCGAGAAGACGTCCCGGCCGGGAAGGTGTGGGGGTATAGCGGCGGCTTGGCCGGCGCGCAAGCCGCCCGAAAACTTTTTTCGGATGGTTTTTTAGGCGGCCATCATCTTCTCCACCTCGGCGACCAGGTCGCGCAGGTGGACGGGCTTGGACAGCACCTTGGAGCCGGCCGGCGCGCGGTCCTGCGCCGACAGGGCCACGGCGGCGAAGCCGGTGATGAACATGATGCGCAGGCCCGGGTCGCGAGCGGCGGCCTGGCGGGCCACCTCGATGCCGTCCATGCCGGGCATGACGATGTCGGTCAGCAGCAGGTCCCAGTTGGTGTCGAGGTGCTGGACGGCTTCCTCGCCGTCCGCGCAGGCCGTCACTTCGAACCCGGCGCGTTCCAGGGCGCGGGCCAGGAAGCCGCGGAGGGAGTCGTCGTCTTCGGCGAGGAGGATGCGGGCCATGAGGTCACGTGTCCTGAAGATTAAGAAGTCGTAGCGACCGCCACCTTAGCAAGTTCAGCGTAAATCGGGGATGAACCTAAACGTCGCGGCTGTGGACGGATCGGTGGGCGGCTTGATCGTCGACAAATCGCCGTTTGACCCAGGGGACGCGCGCTTCGATGATGGGCCATGAGCGTCGCCCGGCCGATCCCGTCCGAAACGCTGGAAACCCTTGCCGGGCCAGCCTTCGAGGTGTTGCGCGCCGCGCCCGCCGGCGCGCCGCCGCCGACCGCCCTGGTCTTCGCCTCGCCCCATTCGGGCGAGGTCTATCCGCCGGACATGGTCGAGGCCGCCCGTCTGCCGGTCGAAACCTTGCGCGCCTCGGAGGACGCTTTCGTCGATCGGATCATCGCCGGCGCCCCCGCCCTGGGCGCGTCGGTGATTCTCGCCCGCCTGGCCCGCGCCTATGTCGACCTGAACCGCGAGCCTTGGGAGCTGGACCCGTCGATGTTCGACGAGGCCCTGCCCGACTACGCCCAGGGCCGCACCGCCCGGGTGGCGGCGGGACTGGGGGCGATTCCCCGCGTCGCCGGCGAGGGACGGCCGATCTACGCCCGCAAGCTGACCTTCGCCGAGGCCCGCGACCGAATCGAGCTGGCCCACCGCCCCTATCACGACGCCCTGGACCGCCAGCTGGCGGCGGCGCGGGCGGCGCATGGGGCGGCGATTCTGATCGACTGGCACTCGATGCCGGCCGCCGCCGCGCGGGGCATAAGAGGCCGGGGCGGGTCGTGCGACATCGTGCTGGGCGACCGTTTCGGCGCGGCGTGCTCGCCCAAGCTGACCGGCCTGGTGGAGCGCGAGCTGGAAGGCATGGGCTACCGCGTCGCCCGCAACGCCCCCTACGCCGGCGGCTACACCACCGAGCACTACGGCCGCCCGGCCAAGCGCACCCACGCCCTGCAGATCGAGATCAACCGCGCGCTCTATATGGACGAGGACACGCGCGAGCCGACCGAAGGCCTGGCGAAGCTGACGGCGGACGCCGAAACGCTGACGCGGGCGCTGGCGGGGATGGATGTGGGTGAGTTGAAGTAGTCCCTTCTCCCCTTGCGGGAGAAGGTGTCGCCGTCAGGCGACGGATGAGGGGTCGAAAGATCTCTCCGGCAAGGGCGGCGCAACCCCTCACCCGGCGCTGCGCGCCACCCTCTCCCGCAAGGGGGAGAGGGAAAATCCCCCCAAAACCCCTCCGCCCACGCCGCGTTGTCATGGATCAACGACGCCCGCGGCCGCTCAGGCCAAAAAAAAGCCCGGTGAAACCACCGGGCCAGTTCATTAGGGAGGAAACGCCCAGGAAGGGCAGAAGCGGCAGCGCCGCCTCACGGGATTGTTTATAGGGTGCGACGCAAAATTGGGCAAGCGAAAAAATGCAGTTCAATTCCTATTTTTCTAAGGGGGATTGGAGCAATGCCTTATGCGACAAGGGTTACGTAGGGTCGACCAAAGAGAGTGCATCATTTTTAGTCATGCTGCGCCGCACAATCCGTTACAGCTGAAACCGTCTCTGTCGAGAACATCACGCAAAGCCAAGTCCGGTAAGGGTTTGGCGATGACACCGGTTACCCGCGACAATGCTTTCCGAGGGGTGGGGGTGGATAAATCGAGCGCAGTCGCGTAAAAGCCGCGCGCCTGACGCTTGACGCGTCATCCCCTATTCTTCCCGAAAGTCCGTCCGTTCCCATGAACATGCGAAATATCGCCATCATCGCGCACGTCGATCATGGCAAGACCACCCTCGTCGACCAGCTGCTGGCCCAGTCCGGCGTGTTCCGCGCCAACGAAGCCACGACCGAACGGGCGATGGACTCCAACGACCAGGAACGTGAGCGCGGCATCACCATCCTGGCCAAGTGCACCAGCGTTCTGTGGAACGGCGAGGCGGGCGAGACCCGCATCAACATCATCGACACCCCCGGCCACGCCGACTTCGGCGGCGAGGTGGAGCGGATCCTGGGCATGGTGGACGGCTGCGTCCTGCTGGTCGACGCCGAGGAAGGCGTCATGCCGCAGACCAAGTTCGTGCTGACCAAGGCGCTGAAGATGGGCCTGCGCCCGATCCTCTGCATCAACAAGGTCGACCGCGCCCACGCCGATCCGGACCGTGTGCACAACGAAGCCTTCGACCTGTTCGCCGCCATCGGCGCCACGGACGAGCAGCTGGACTTCCCGCATATCTACGCCTCGGGCCGCTCGGGCTGGGCGACGCTGGACCTGAACCAGCCGAGCGACAACCTCGCGCCCCTGTTCGACCTGATCGTCCGCCACGTTCCGCCGCCCAAGGTCGCCGAGAACAAGGACAAGCCGTTCCAGATGCTGAACGTGCTGATCGAGTCGGATCCGTTCCTGGGTCGCCTGCTGACCGGCCGCATCGCCAGCGGCAAGGCCGTCCCCGGCATGGCCATCCACGCCCTGGACCGTAACGGCAACGAGATCGAGCGCGGCCGCATCACCAAGGTGCTGGCCTTCCGCGGCCTGAAGCGCCAGCCGGTCGACGAAGGCGCCGAGGCCGGCGACATCGTCGCCATCGCCGGCATGAGCAAGGCCACCGTGGCCGACACGCTGTGCGCCATGGAAGTGACCGAGGCGCTCCCCGCCCAGCCGATCGACCCGCCGACCATCTCGATGACCGTCTCGGTCAACGACAGCCCGCTGGCCGGTCGCGAAGGCGACAAGGTCCAGTCGCGCGTCATCCGCGACCGCCTGCTGAAGGAAGCTGAGTCGAACGTGGCCATCCGCGTCACCGAGACCTCGGAAAAAGACGCCTACGAAGTCGCCGGCCGCGGCGAACTGCAGCTGGGCGTGCTGATCGAGAACATGCGCCGCGAAGGCTTCGAGGTGTCGATCAGCCGTCCGCGCGTCGTTTATCAGACCGGCGAGAACGGCGAGCGCCTGGAGCCGATGGAAGACGTCGTCATCGACGTCGACGATGAGTTCACCGGCATCGTCATCGAAAAGCTGTCGGCCCGTAAGGCCGAGCTGAAGGACATGGGCCCGTCGGGCGCGGGCAAGACCCGCATCCAGCTGCTCTCGCCCTCGCGCTCGCTGATCGGCTACCAGGGCGAGTTCCTGACCGACACGCGCGGCTCGGGCGTGCTGAACCGCGTGTTCAGCCACTACGAGCCGCACAAGGGCCCGATCGACCAACAGCGCAAGGGCGTGCTCGTCAGCAACTCGGACGGTGAAACGGCGGCCTACGCCCTGTGGAACCTGGAAGAGCGCGGCGTGATGTTCGTCGGCGCCGGCGAGAAGACCTACCAGGGCATGATCATCGGCGAGAACAGCCGCTCGGACGACCTGGACGTCAACCCGATGAAGGCCAAGCAGCTGACCAACGTCCGCGCGTCGGGCAAGGACGAATCGATCCGCCTGACCCCGCCGCGCCGCATGACCCTGGAACAGGCCATCGCCTATATCGAGGACGACGAGCTGGTCGAGGTCACGCCGAAGAACATCCGCCTGCGCAAGCAGGTCCTGAACCCCTCGTTCCGCAAGAAGCGCACGAAGGAAGACTAGTCTTTCCGGGTTCGTGAATGTGGCCGCCGTTCGCAAGGACGGCGGCCTTTTTTCGTTGGGAAATCATCCCTCTCCCCCTGCGGGAGAGGGTGGCCCCGGCGAGAGCCGGGGTCGGGTGAGGGGTTGCGCTCCGATATCCGGATCGGTTTCCCGACCCCTCATCCGTCGCCTTCGCCGACACCTTCTCCCGCAAGGGGAGAAGGAACTGGGGCGCGCCGCCCTATAGGGCGGAGCCTACCCACTTGCGGCGATGCGCGCGGTCACACTTAACCGCCAGTTTACATAAACGCCGGATATCTTCTCGCTTGGGGAGCGGACTGCCCCCGGGGGATCGGCACACTTGCGTTCCACGATCAGTTTCGTCGGTCGAGAAACGACCGCGCTTTTGTCTCGGATGCTACCCGCCTTGCCAGAGGCGATGGCCGGTCGCGTCCGCATGGAGCAGGTGCAGAGCATCCTGCGCATGACGCCCGTCATGATGGGCGCGAACATCATCATCGCCATACTGGTCGCCTTCGCCGGCCAAGGCAGTCCTCACGCGGACGGTCTGACGCTGTGGGCCTGCGCGGTCGTCGCCTACGCCTTGCTGGGCCTTCGCGGCTGGGTCGCCTCGCAACGTCGGCGCAGCCCCAACAAGGCCGTCTCGGCGCGCGGCGTGCGCCGCATCACTTGGCAGGCCGGCGTTCTGGGAAGCCTGTGGGCCATCCTCCCGATCCTGACCATGCCCGCCGAACAAGGCTTCAAGGGCTCGATGCCGATGATGGTCGCCTCGGTGATCGCCGGCATGATCGGCTGCGGCGGCTTCGCCCTGCTGACCCTGCCGGCCGCGGCCATCGCCTATTCGACGCCGATGACGCTGGGCGCGCTCTTGGCGCTGTCGACCAGCCATGACCCGATCCTCTACGCCCTGGGCGGCCTCTTGATCTTCTGCCACGCGGTGGTGGTCGTTTCGTGCCTGTCCCACGCCAAGATCTTCGTCGACCGCCTGGTCGCCTCCGAGGAGCTGGAAACCCAGCGCCAGGTGGTCAGCCTGCTGCTCAGCGACTTCGAGGAGGGCGCCAGCGACTGGCTGTGGGAGGTCGACGCCCTGGGCCGCCTGACCTACGTCTCGGACCGCATGGTCGCCGCCGCCGGCGTCGAGCGCGCCAGACTGCTGGGCCAGCCGATGTCGGACCTGTGCGGCGCGGCCGAGGGGCCCGACGGCCCGGTCGCCGCGCTCTCGGCCCTGTTCGTCGAGCAGAAGACCTTCCGCGACGTGGTCGTCTCGATCGAGGTGGGCGAAGAGACCCACTGGTGGTCGCTGTCGGCCAAGCCGATCCACGACCTGGACGGCCATTTCACCGGCTTCCGCGGCGTGGGCGCCGACATCACCCAGGCACGCGAGGACCAGGCCCGCATCTCGCGCCTGGCCCATTACGACGTCCTGACCCAGCTGCCCAACCGCCTGTCGTTCCTGCAGGCCCTGAGCCGCGCCTGGACCGAGCACGGCCGCGCCGACCGTGAGCCGCGCGGCGCCGGCTGCGCCGTGCTGTGCCTGGACCTCGATCACTTCAAGGGCGTCAACGACAGCCTGGGCCACCCGATCGGCGACGACCTGCTGGTCCAGGCCTCGGCCCGGCTGCGCGACTGCGTGGGCGAGATGGGGCTGGTGTCCCGCCTCGGCGGCGACGAGTTCGCCGTGGTGGTGGCTCCCTCGCCGGGCGCCGAGATCCTGGGCGAGCTGGCCCGGGGCATCGTCGAGAGCCTGTCGCGTCCCTACGACGTGCGCGGCAACCACGTGCTGATCGGCGCCAGCGTCGGCATCGCCGAGGCCCCGCTGCACGCCGACGATCCGGACGGCCTGCTGAAGAACGCCGACCTGGCCCTCTACCAGGCCAAGGGCGACGGCCGCGGCGCCTACCGCTTCTTCGAGACGTCGATGGACCTCTGGATCAAGCAGCGTCGCGAGCTGGAGATGGACCTGCGCGACGCGCTCGACAACGACGAGCTGAAGCTGTTCTTTCAGCCGTTGATCGGCCGCGAGGGCGGCCGGGTCACCGGCTTCGAGGCGCTGCTGCGCTGGCAGCACCCGCGCCGGGGCCTGGTCGCGCCGGGCGAGTTCATCGAGTGCGCCGAGCAATGGGGCCTGATCGGCAAGATCGGCGAGTGGGTGCTGAACGAGGCCTGCCGCACCGCCGCCAGCTGGCCCTCGCCCCTGACCGTGGCCGTCAACCTGTCGCCCCACCAGTTCGTGTCCGGCGACCTGGTGGCCCACGTCCGCAAGGCGCTGAAGGCCTCGCGCCTGGCCCCGTCGCGCCTGGAGCTTGAGATCACCGAGGGCCTGCTGCTGCAGGACAGCGCCAAGATCCTGGAGCAGCTGGCGCAGTTGAAGAAGCTGGGCGTGAAGATCGCCATGGACGACTTCGGCACCGGCTATTCCAGCCTGTCGTATCTGTGGCGGTTCCCGTTCGACAAGATCAAGATCGACCGCTCGTTCGTGGCCGAGATGCAGGACAACGCGGCCATCGCCGACATCCTGCGCACCATCGCCCTGCTGGGTCGGACCCTGAACCTGGAGGTCACCGCCGAGGGCGTGGAGACCATCGACCAGGCCAGGCTGCTGGCCGAGATGCGCTGCGACCACTTCCAGGGCTTCCTGTACGGCCGCCCCATGCCGGTCGGCGACATCCCCAGCTTCCTGCTGGCCGCCACGGCGCGCCAGATGCGGGGTTGGCGCGTGGACGAGGACTGGGACGAGGACGACTGGGACGAGGCGGCGGCGGGATAGGCGGCGCTTAGCGCCCTCCCAATAAACACCCGTCATTCTCGTCCTGAATTGAGGGAATGCGCCATCACCGACAAAGCCGGTCGCCGGCGCCGGAAGCAGACCTTCCGATCTTCTGTTCGGGGTGGTGGGCGGACCAAATCCTCCCCCCAGCGGGGGAGGTGTCGGCGAAGCCGACGGAGGGGGAAGAAGCCAGCTCGGCAGGACTTCCCCCTCCGGCCTTCGGCCTCCTCCCCCCAGCGGGGGAGGATTTTCCAACCGTCCGACTAGGGTCGGGAGCCCCTCTCCCCCTGCGGGAGAGGGGGGCGCGCAGCGCCGGGTGAGGAGTCGCGCGACCTTATCCGGACGGGACTTTCCACCCCTCATCCGTCGCCTGCGGCGACACCTTCTCCCGCAAGGGACAAGGACGCCAACCCTACCCCGCCGCCTCCCGCGTCCGGGTCAGGCACCGGTCCATCACCGACAGCAGGTTGCGCAGGTCGATCGGCTTGGCGACGTGGGCGTCGCAGCCGGCGTCGAGGCAGGTCTTGATCTGGGCCGACATCACGTCGGCCGTCAGGGCGATCACCGGCAGGCGGTGGAACCGCGGATCCAGGCGCAGGCGCCGCGTGGCCTCCAGCCCGTCCAGCACGGGCATGTTGACGTCCATCAGGACGAGGTCGATCGGACGCTGGACCAGGACGTCCAGCGCGACCTGACCATTCTCGGCCTCGACCAGCTCGCAGTCGAACGGCTCCAGGAACAGGCGGATGACGCGGCGATTGACCGGGTGGTCATCGACCACCAGGATCCGCCGGCCGTGCAGGGCGGCAAAGCCTTCGGTCGCGTCGGCGGCGTCCTCGGCGCCGGCGGGCGTCTCGATCGGTTCGGCCGGATCGACCAGCATCTCGATCGTGAAGATCGAGCCGCGGCCCTCCTCGCTTTCGACCTTGATCTCGCCGCGCATCATCTTGACCAGGCGGCGGGTGATGTTCAGGCCCAGCCCCGTGCCGCCGAAGTTGCGGGTGGTCGAGGCGTCGGCCTGGGTGAAGGGCCGGAACAGCTTGGCGATCGTCTCCTCGCTCATGCCGATACCGGTGTCCGAGACGCGCAGGCGCACCCGCACCCGGCCATCTTCCTCCGGATAGCAGGCCAGGCCGACCTCGACCTTGCCCTCGCTGGTGAACTTCAGGGCGTTGGAGACCAGGTTGGTCAGGCACTGGCGCACGCGCACGCCGTCGAACATCAGCGGGCCGGGCGGCTCGCTCTCCAGCCGGAACGACAGGGCCACGCCCTTCTCGCGGGCCGTGGGCTGATAGCCGCCGACCAGCCGGGCGCAGCTGCCGACGAGGTCGCCGGTGGTCGGGGCGATCTCCAGCTTGCCGGCCTCGATCTTTGACAGGTCGAGAATGTCGTTCAGCAGCACCAGCAAGGTGTCGCCGCTGTCGAGAATCAGGTCGATCTGCTCGCGCTGCTCGGGCGTCAGGGTCTCGGTGCGCAGGGCCTGGGCCAGGCCCAGCATGCCGTTCAGCGGCGTGCGCAGCTCGTGGCTCATCACGGCCAGGAAGGCGGACTTGGCCTGGTTGGCGGCCTCGGCCCGCTCCTGCGCGCCCTTCAGACGTTGCGAGGCTCGGCGCTGGTGAAGCGCCCAGCCCACCCCGCCGGCCACCAGGACCGCCAGCAGCAGGGCGATGACGACCGAGGCGCGGACCAGGCTGCGCGACAGACGGACCTGCTCGGCCAGGCGGCGGCTTTCGTCCCGCTTGGCGCGCAGCTCGCCATCCAGGGCCGCCGACATCTCGGCGACGTTGCGGGCGTTCTGCCGGGCGACGCGCAGCGCCTCGTCCTTGCGCCAGGCGTCCAGCTTGCGGAAAGCCTCGGCCGAACGGCCCTCGGTCTGGTCGATATAGGCCCCGATCAAGGCTTCGGCGGCGAGGTCGCGCGGACCCAGAGCGTCCGGGATAGCCTGCATCCGCCGCAGATCGGCGCGCGCCGCCGACGCCTTGCCCAATTGCGCCAAGGCGGTGGCCCGGCGGCTCAGCATGACCACCTGCAGACGTCGTTCCGGCCGGTCGATCAGCGCCTTGGCGTCGGCCAGGCAGTTGAGGACCTCCTGAGGCTGATCGGCCAGACCGGCGATCTTGGCGCAGAGATAGCGGTCCCAGGTCACCAGATCCGCATTGCCCACGCCGGCCACCCAGCGGTGATGCAGGGCCGCGAACCGGCGCGCCTGGTCGATCGCGCCCAGGTCGGCGGCGATATAGGCGATGTCATAGAGCCGCTCGGTCTTGCTGATGAAGAAAGCGTCGCCTTCGTCGAGCTCGGTCGCCTGGGCCATGTGCTCCAGCGCGCCTTCCTTGTCGCCCATGTCGGACAGGGTGTAGCTGTGGATTTGATGCAGCTCGGCCAGCACCGGCTGGGCGATCCGGTCCCGCCGCCCGGCCTCGTTGGTCATTTCGGTCGCCAGCCGGGCGGCCTCGCGCCAACGTCCCACCTGGCCCAGGTGCCGGACCCGCTCGATCCCCGCTATCAGGCGGATGTCGGGGCCCGACCGGTCCATGAACCGGGTCCAGTCCGCGTCGGTGAAGGCGCGGAACCCCTGCGTCTCGTGCCGGAGCGCGATCGTCTCCAGGTCGGCCAGCGCGGCCAGCGCCGGGTCGTTGTCGCGTCGCGCCACCGCTCGGACCCGCTCGACCCACGGGTCGAACCGGCGACGGATCTGGTTGCTCTTGTAGGCGTAGAGCACGCGCCAGGTGTCGTAGAGCCGCTCGCGGCCCTTCTTGGCCAGGGCCGCCTCGCCGGCGCGCTCGACGTCCTGATTGTCCGGGACGGGACGCACCGTATCGACGCCGATCTTGCGAGTCAGCTGGTCCAGGCGCTGGTCCAGGGACACGCCAGGTTGCGCCTGGACGCCCCCCGCCGCCAAGGTCCCCAAAAGAACGAGCGAAATCAACAAACGCCGCAACAGCGAACACCCCGGAATCCGGGGACACGTTTCGCGGGAACTGGTGTAGGACGGGTTAAGCCTATCGCCCGGCGCGCGGCGTCAGATCGTCGCCCCGCCGTCCACGACCAGCGCCTGGCCGGTCATGAAGCTGCCGGCCTTCGAGGCCAGGTACACCGCCGCCCCGGCCAGCTCGTCCGGCTCGCCGATCCGGCGCAGCGGCACGCCCTGGGTGGAGCGCTTCAGGGTCTCGGGGTTCTCCCAAAGGGCGCGGGCGAAGTCGGTGCGGATCAGGCCCGGCGCGATGCAGTTGACCCGCACGTTGTCGGGACCGAACTCGTGCGCCAGGTTGCGGGCCAGCTGGAAGTCGGCGGCCTTGGAGATGTTGTAGGCGCCGATGATCGTGTTGCCGCGCAGGCCGCCGATCGACGACACGATGATGATCGCGCCGTCCTTCCGCGCCCGCATCTCCGGCGCGACCATGCCGATCAGCCAGTGATTGCTGATGATGTTGTTGTCCAAGATCTTGCGGAACTGGTCGTCGCTGATCCCCTCCATCGGGCCGTAGTAGGGATTGCTGGCGGCGTTGCAGACGCAGACGTCGACGCGGCCGAACGCCTTGCGGGTCTCGTCGACCAGGTTCTGCAGCTCTTCCTTGGAGGCGATGTTGGCCGGGACCGCGATGGCCGTCCCGGCGCCGTGCTGGGCGTTGAGGGCCGCCGCCACCTCTTCGCAGGGCCCGGCCTTGCGCGAGGAGATCACCACCTTGGCCCCGTGCTCGGCCATCCGCTCGGCGATCGCCTTGCCGATCCCGCGCGAGGACCCGGTGATGATCGCCACCTTGCCGGTAAGGTCGAAGAGGCTCATGGCGCGCTCCCTAAACGCTTGTTTGAATATCGGACACAGTGCGGCGGGCGCGGGGGCGGGTCAAGCGCGCTCAAATCCTCCCCCTCGCGGGGGAGGTGTCGGCTCGAAGAGACGACGGAGGGGGAAGAGGCAAGACCAGCAGAACTTCCCCCTCCGGCCTTCGGCCGCCTCCCCCGCTGGGGGAGGATTTTTGCTCCCTCCTGTCGGCTCTTGCGCCATCGGCCCGTCCTTGAGGCAACATCACAACCCGCAAGGAGACGCCCCATGCCCCTCGACACCGCCCCCGCCGCTCCGACGCGCGAAGAAGACCGCGACCTCATCCTGGAACGGATCATCGATGTTCCGCGCGAGACGCTCTATCGGTGCTGGACCTCGCCCGAGCTGCTGGTCCAGTGGTTCTGTCCCAAGCCGTGGTGCGTCTCGGACGTGCGCCAGGACGTGCGCTCGGGCGGGAACAGCTACCTCGTGATGAACGGCCCGAACGGTGAGCGCATCCCGCAGCCGGGCGTCTATCTGGAGGTGATCCCGAACGAAAAACTGGTCTTCACCGACGCCTTCACCGAGACCTGGAAGCCGTCGGAGAAGCCCTTCATGGTCGGCATCGTCACCTTCGAGGACCTGGGCGGCGGCAAGACGCGCTACCGCGCCGTGGCCCGCCACTGGACGCTCGAGGACCGCGACACCCACGAGAAGATGGGATTCCACGAAGGCTGGGGGATCGCCGCGGACCAGCTGGAGGCGCTGGCGAAGACGCTGTGACTCCCTCCCCTCTCCCCTTGCGGGAGAGGGTGGCCCGCGGAGTGGGTCGGGTGAGGGGTCGCCCTCCGCTAACCGGACGGGCCTTTCAACCCCTCATCCGTCAGCTTCGCTGACACCTTCTCCCGCAGGGGGAGAAGGACGTCCCTTTCAGCCGCACCGCGTCCACCGGCCCGCATCCAGATGCAGGTGGTCGGCGTGGGCGGCGTTGTAGTCCGGGCTCAGCACCACGCCGAACACCCGGCAGGCGCCGTCACGGACCGCGCGGACGAAGCGGCCTTCGTCCGTGTCACGGCGGAAGTCGCGGGCCACGGTGATCCGGCGCCCGTCAGCCAGGCGAAAGCCGGCGATATCGAGCGCGTTGGCCTTGGCGTGCTCGCTGGGCCGCTCGCCCGGCCGGCCGTAGATCGTGCGGCAGGCGTAGCTCCCCAGGTGGTCGACGCGGACCACCGCCTGGCCCAACCGCTCGCGGGCCGCCGGCGCCAAGACTTGCCGCTCCCACAGCGCATAGCGCAGGGCCATCGGGCAGGTCATGACCGGCGCGGCGGGCGACAGGCGGCTGGCGACGCGCACCGTGTCGCGGGTCGAGCAGAAACCCTCGTCCTTTTCCGGCTGGTCGACGACACTCAGCCGGCCTTCGCGCAGCGCCGCCCGGCAGGCGGCGGGATCGGCCGCGATCCGCGACAGCTTGCCCGCCGTCGCCAGGCCGATCGGCTGGTTCAGCGAGAACGGCTTCCACGGCAGGTCCTGCGGCGGCGCGATCCGGTCGATCAGGATCAGCAGCAGCATCCCGGCCAGGGCCGCCTCCAGCAGGAGCGTCCACAATCCGGCCAGGGCCAGCGCTTCGGGGGAGACCGGTTTCACCTTGGTCCAACGAAGAGCGGCGCCATGGGTTCACTTGCGATCGCCGGCGCCGTACAGGCTGACGCTCTTCGGCGGAGTTGGCCCTACCGACATGCGTTTGACGATCGACAGGACCCTCGCGCCGCGTTTCGCCCTCTTGTGCCTGGGCATCTGGCTGAACGCCGCCGACACCCTGGTGACGGCGACGATCATGCCCAGCGTCGCGCGCGACATCGGCGGCTACGCCTATTTCGGCTGGTCGGTGGCGGCCTATCTGACGGGCTCGATCGTGGCCGGCGCCTGCTCGGGCAAGCTGTCCCTGGCCCTGGGCCTGCGCCGCGCGACGGCGTTCAGCGGCCTCGTCTACGCGATCGGCTGCGCGATGAGCGCGGTCGCGCCGGACTTCGTCACCTTCATCCTCGGCCGCCTGGTCCAAGGCCTGGGGGCCGGCGCGGTCGTGGCGCTGTGCTACGTCGCCATCACCGCCTTGTTCCCCGAGAGCCTGTGGCCGCGCGTCTATGGCGCGGTGGCCGGCGTCTGGGGCGCGGCGACCTTGCTGGGCCCGACCCTGGGCGGGCTGTTCGCCGCCATCGGCTTCTGGCGGGGGGCGTTCTGGATGTTCGTCGTCCAGGCGATCATCTTCATCGCCGCCGTCATGGTCATGCTGCCCGCCGACAAGGGCGACGCCGCCCGAGGCCGCGTGCCTGTTCCGCAATTGGCCCTCCTGGTGCTGGCCGTCAGCCTGATCGGCGCGGCCGGCGTCGTCGCCTCGCCCCGGCTGGCTGTGAGCCTGGCGGTCGGCGGTCTCATCGGCATGGCCGCCATGCTGGCCGTCAACGCCAGGACCCACGACCGCCTGCTGCCCAAGAGCGCCGCCGACCTGAGGACGGCCACGGGCCTGGGCCTGCTGACCATCTTCTCGACCGAGGCGGCGGTGATCGGCTTCACCGTCTATGGCCCGGCCTTCATCCAGGCGCAGCATAACGCCTCGCCGCTGCTGGCCGGCTATGTCGTCGGCGCGATCGCGGCGGGCTGGACGCTGTGCGCCCTGCTGGTCGCCAAGGTCCCGGCCGAGCGCGACGGCCGCTTCGTGCGGCTGGGCGTCGTCGTGATCCTGCTGGGCGCGCTCGCCAGCGCCTGGGCGACGCCGCGCGGGACGCTGACGGAGACCGCCCTGGCCCTGGCGGTGATGGGCGCGGGCTTTGGCCTGTGCCACGCCTTCATCGCCCGCCGGACCATCGGCGGCGCCCCGGCCGACGAGCAGGCCACGGCCTCGGGCGCGGTGCCGACCTCGCAACTGATCGGCGGCGCCACGGGCGCGGCCGGCGCGGGGGCGATGGCCAACCTGCTGGGCTTCAGCCACGGCATAGACCCGACGCTGGCGAACGCCCAAGGCCCCGTGCTCTTCGCCGCCTTCCTGCCGCTGGCGGTGGTCGGCGTGCTGGCGGCGTGGCGGCTGGGCGGGCGCTGACTAACCGCCCGCCAACGCTCGCGACATTTTGTCGACGGCGACTTCCAGTTCTTCGAGTCGCGAGGTCACGATCGTCCAGATCACATCGGGATCCACGTCCGGATAGCCATGCGAAACGAGGTTCCGCACAGCGACGATCTGCGTCCAGGGCGGCGCTGGATCCACGACGGCCTTGAGGCTGTCCGGCAACTTGGAGACGGCCTCGCCAATCACCTGGATATTCATCAGCACGGCGTCGAACGCCATGAACGACGCCTCCAGGCCATTGGCGTCTAGGCCCGCCGTGTAGAGACGGATACGGCGGATCGCCTTTTCGATGTCGCCAAGCCGAGCCGCAGCGTCGCGCGACGCCTTAGACATAGACGACTTCCGACAAGACCCGATCTTTCATGAGGCGCGGCAGCGACTTTGGCGTCACCACGTCCACCGGGCGCTCCATCACCAGCGCCAGTTCGTCCCCCAGCGTGAAGTACTCCCAACCCGGAACGCGACCGGGATCGAACTCGACAAGCACGTCTACGTCGCTGTCCGGCCCCGCCTCGCCCCGCGCCGTCGAGCCGAACACGCCCACGCGCGCGACGCCGTAGCGGTCGAGCAACGGCTTGGCCGCGCGCAGTTTGGTGAGGGCCTCGTCGAGGGTCATAAAGTAACCATAGCACAGTCCGACTAGCGGCCTAAGCACCGCCCTGAACACCAAACAAGCGGCTGGACAAGGCGTCGAACCCGTCGATCCGTTCGAACCTGCTCTTGGGCAGCACGCGGTGGTTCGCTCGCTCAAGTTTCTCACCCTGAGCGTTGCCCTTCACATGCCTCGCCACCTTGAGCGCCTCCAAGCCGGGCAAGGCGCTTTCCGGGGCGTCGCCGAACCAACGGAAGTGATCGATATTCAGGTCGTCATCGACAACGATCCAGATCACGCATCCCCCAGGCCGTCCGGAGAGCCCCAAACTGACCTTGACCGACGCGGTGGCGCCGCCAAGGCGCCCGACCTTCAATTGGATGTAGCGGATCACAGCGCCGCAACGGACAACGAGATCATAGCCTCCCGCGTCGAATTCAGCCCGCAACACCTCGACGTCGAAGCGCCGCATCCGCCATAGATGCCGCAACAGTCCGCCAAGGAATACGTGCTCGACGATCCGCTCGCGCAGAACGGAGTGAAAGGCATGATGCTCGGTATCCACCTTGCTCACGCCTCCGCCAGCGCCGTCGCCTCCACCAGCTTCACCACATCCCCCATGATCTGCGTGATCTTGAAGTCCTTGGGCGTGTAGATCCGCGCCACGCCCATCTGCTTCAGGATCAGGGCGTCGGCCTCGGGGATGATGCCGCCGGCGACGACGGGGATGTGGGAGAGGCCCTGCGCGCGCATCACGCGGATGACCTCCTGCACCAGATCCAGGTGCGAGCCCGACAGGATCGACAGGCCGATCACGTGGGCGCGGGTTTCCTTGGCCCGGCGGACGATCTCCTCCGGCGTCGAGCGGATGCCGTCATAGACCACCTCCATGCCGCAGGCGCGGGCGCGGGTGGCGATCTGCTCGGCGCCGTTGGAGTGGCCGTCCAGGCCGGGCTTGCCGACCAGGTAGGTGAGCGTGCGGCCCAGCACCTGGGAGACCCGCTCGACCTCCTTCTTGACCGCCTCGACATCCTCGGCCTCGCCGGTCGAGACGACGACGGCGACGCCGGTCGGACCGCGATACTCGCCGAACACCTCGCGCAGGGCGCCGGACCACTCGCCGGTGGTGACGCCGGCCTTGGCGGCGGCAATCGAGGGTTCCATGATGTTCGCGCCAGAGCTGGCGGCGGCCTTCAGGGCGGTCAGCGCGGCCTCGACGGCGGCGGGATCTCGCGCCTCGCGCCAGGCCTTGATGCGGGCGACGACGTCGGCCTCGAGCCTGGGGTCGACCGTCTCGATCGCCCCCTCGCCGGCCGAGAGCGGCGAGACCTCGGTCTCGGTCCAGCGGTTGACGCCGACCACGGTCAGGTCGCCGGTCTCGACGGCCCGCACCCGCTTGGCGTTGGAGGAAACGAGCTCGCCCTTCATGTAGTCGATGGCGCTCGCGGCCCCGCCCATCTCGTCGATCAGGGCCAGCTGCTCCAGCGCCCCCTTCGACAACTCGGCGACCTTGGCTTCGACCACGTGCGAGCCGTCGAACAGGTCCTCGTATTCCAAGAGGTCGGTCTCGTAGGCCAGCACCTGCTGCAGGCGCAGCGACCACTGCTGGTCCCACGGACGCGGCAGGCCCAGGGCCTCGTTCCAGGCCGGCAGCTGCAGGGCCCGGCAGCGGGCGTCCTTGCTGAGCGTGACGGCCAGGGCCTCTATGAGAATCCGGTAGACGTTGTTCTCGGGCTGCTGCTCGGTGAGGCCCAGGGAATTGACCTGCACCCCGTAGCGGAAGCGGCGGGCCTTGGCGTCCTGGACGCCGTAGCGCTCCAGCAGGATCTGGTCCCAGAGCTTGGTGAAGCTGCGCATCTTGCACAGCTCGGTGACGAACCGCACGCCCGCGTTGACGAAGAAGCTGATCCGCGAGGCGACGATCTCGAAGTCCTCGTCGGGGACCTGGCCCCCGGCCTTGACGGTGTCGAGCACGCTGATGGCGGTCGCCAGGGCGAAGGCCAGCTCTTGCTCCGGCGTCGCGCCCGCCTCCTGCAGGTGGTAGCTGCAGACGTTCATCGGGTTCCACTTGGGAACCTCGCGATAGCACCAGGCGATCATGTCGCCGATCAGCCGCAACGACGGCCCCGGCGGGAAGATGTAGGTGCCGCGCGACAGATACTCCTTGATCAGATCGTTCTGCGTCGTGCCCTGCAGTTTCTTGCGATCCGCGCCCTGCTCGTCGGCCAGGGCGACGTACATCGCCAAGAGCCAGGCGGCCGGCGCGTTGATGGTCATGGAGGTGTTCATCTTCTCCAGCGGGATCTCGCTGAAGAGGGCGCGCATGTCGCCGAGGTGGGAGATCGGCACCCCGACCTTGCCGACCTCGCCGCGCGCCAGGATGTGGTCGGGGTCGTAGCCGGTCTGGGTGGGCAGGTCGAAGGCCACCGACAGCCCCGTCTGGCCCTTGGCGAGGTTGGCCCGATAGAGCGCGTTCGACTTCTCGGCGGTCGAGTGTCCGGCATAGGTGCGGAAGATCCACGGCGGATCGGGCGCATGCTGGTGCGGCGTCGAAGTCATGATCGCTCCCGGACTTATCGTTCTTGATTATCGGCGATCATGATCCGGGATTTGCTGCAATGCAATATCCGTTTCGCGAGTGCGAATGGGAGAGCCTCACTCACCGGGCTGTTGCAAATAGAGGCTCAGAAGGATTACCCCAGATCGAAACGGGCAGGAGCTACTCGGTGGCCGAGAAGAAGACGTTAGAGAATGTTCAGGGGAGACCTAAGCGCTGCTTCGTCATCACGCCGATCGGCGCTGATGGGAGCGAAGAGCGTAAACATGCCGACTGGGTCCTCTATGGGGCAATCAAGCCGGTCTTCGAATCTAAAGGCTATGAGGTCTTCAGAGCAGATACGATCGCCGATCCAGCAATGATAAATGATGCCATCTTCGAGCATGTAATCGAGGATGATGTCTGCGTGGCAGATCTTACATTCCTGAATGCCAATGTTTTGTATGAACTCGGAGTTCGCCACGCCCTATCTAAACCAGTTATTCACATCGCGGCAGACAAGACACCCCTCCCCTTCGACAATGCGCAGCATCGGGCAATATTCTTTTCTAGAGATATTTTCCTCTCTTTCGAAAGTCTGAAGACGCAGCTCGCAGCGCATCTGGAAACTATTGAATCTCCAGGTTTCAAGGTTTCAAACCCACTTACTCATGCTCGTGGACGTCTAGTTGTTTCGGAGCGAGCCGATGACGAAGACCAACTACTCAACGATGCGCTTCAGCGGATTGATCGCCTTGAGCGAGACCTTCGCGGAGTGCGCAATCAAAGTGCACGCACCATAAATCCACCTAACATTTTCAGAGAAATAAATACACTACCGCTACCACTTAAGCAAATATTGTCCCTTATTATTGAATTAAACAGCATGCCCGATAAAGATAGGGAGAATTTAGATCAAAAGATTTTAGCACTCACATCATCACTAAGCCCCGATGAAAAAGCCTTCTTAGCTATGGAGCTGGCCATAGACGGTCGCTTTGACCGATCAATACTCGGAAGATGGGGCTTACTGTAGCGGCGGCACCTCCAAGGGAGCCTTCGCTCATCTACCCACAAACGCCGTCGGCCGCTTGCCCATGAACGCCGCGCGCGCTTCAGCGTGATCGGCCGACGCGGCCAGCGCCGGGATCTCGGCCTCGGTGCGCGTCAGCCCCGACGCCACGCGCTTGGTCGCCGCCACCGCGAGCGGCCCGCGCGAGGCGATCACCCGCGCCATGTCGAGCGCCGCATCCAAGAGCCCGGCCGCTGGATGCGCCTCGGCCACGACCCCGTCCGCCAGCGCCCGCGCGGCGTCGAAGGGCGCGCCCGTCAGCAGGTGGGGCTTGGCGCGGCTCTCGCCCACCAGCTTCACCAGCCGCTCGGCCGAGGCGGTCAGGCCCATCCGCACCGCCGAACAGGCGAAGCTGGCGCGGTCGCTGGCCAGGCGGATGTCGGCGGCGAGCGCCAGCTCCAGTCCGCCGCCGATGCACCAGCCGTCGATCGCGGCGATCACCGGGACGCGGCAGGCGGCGACGCGGTCGCACATCGCCAGGAAGTTCAGGATCGCCGCCGTTTGCGCCGGTACGTCGCGGCTCATCGCCTCGGCGAGATCATCGCCGGTGCAGAAGGCGCCGTTGCGGCCCGTCAGCACCACCGCCCGGACGGCGGGATCGGCCTCGATGGCGGCGAAGGCCTGCAGCAGGCGCTCGCGCTCGGCCAAGGCCAGGACGTTGGCGGGCGCCACGTCGAGTTCGACGAGGGCGATCGAAGAGTCAGGATGGGACAGATGGATCATCGGCGGCCACCGTGGCCCGCTCCCGGCCTGTCCGCAACCTTTCCGCCACGGCGCCCGCGCGAGCGATGTTGCGGCGCACAAGATTCTGCTTGCCAGTTTCAAACATCTGTCTCAGCGTAGGGACCTTCCGGAACGATTTTTGCGTTCGGAAGCCAAAAATGACCCGAAGGGGAGGTGTTTTTCGCGCCTTCACCGCCGGGCGCGCAGCCGAGTTTGACCTTCGAGCGTTGTTGCAGCGCAGAAGGAATGGGGAGTGAGATGACGACGCAGACGCTGGCGAAGACCGAGCTGAAGGACCTGTACGAGATCGGCGAGATCCCGCCGGCCTTCCACGTGCCGAAGACCATGTACGCCTGGAGCATCCGCAAGGAGCGCCATGGCAAGCCCTCGACGGCCATGCAGGTCGAGGTGGTTCCGGTCTGGGAGATCGGCGAGGACGAGGTGCTGGTTCTCGTGATGGCCGCCGGGGTCAATTACAACGGCGTCTGGGCCGCCCTGGGCGAACCGATCAGCCCGCTGGACGGCCACAAGCAACCCTACCACATCGCCGGGTCCGACGCCTCGGGCATCGTCTGGAAGGTCGGCGCCAAGGTGAAGCGCTGGAAGCCTGGCGACGAGGTCGTCATCCACTGCAATCAGGACGACGGCGACGACGAGGAGTGCAACGGCGGCGACCCGATGTTCTCGCCCAGCCAGCGCATCTGGGGCTACGAGACGCCGGACGGCAGCTTCGCCCAGTTCTGCCGGGTGCAGTCGCGCCAGCTGCTGCCGCGTCCCAAGCACCTGACCTGGGAAGAGAGCGCCTGCTACACCCTGACGCTCGCCACCGCCTACCGCATGCTGTTCGGCCACAAGCCGCACGAGCTGAAGCCCGGCCAGAACGTCCTGGTCTGGGGCGCGTCCGGGGGCCTGGGCGTCTTCGCCACCCAGCTGGCCGCCGTCGCCGGCGCCAACGCCATCGGCGTGGTCTCCAGCGAGGACAAGCGCGAGTTCGTGCTGTCGATGGGCGCCAAGGCGGTGCTGAACCGCAACGACTTCAACTGCTGGGGCCAGCTGCCCAAGGTCAACGGCCCCGAGTTCAACGACTACATGAAGGAAAGCCGCAAGTTCGGTAAGGCGATCTGGCAGATCACCGGCAACCGCGACGTCGACATGATCTTCGAGCACCCCGGCGAGCAGACGTTCCCGGTGTCGGTGTTCCTGGTCAAGCGCGGCGGCATGGTCGTGATCTGCGCCGGCACCAGCGGCTTCAACCTGACCATGGACGCCCGCTTCCTGTGGATGCGCCAGAAGCGCGTGCAAGGGTCGCACTTCGCCAACCTGATGCAGGCCAGCGCCGCCAACCAGCTGGTGGTCGACCGCCGCGTCGATCCGTGCCTGTCGGAGGTCTTCCCCTGGGACCAGATCCCGGCCGCCCACGAGAAGATGCTGGCCAACAAGCACCTGCCCGGCAACATGGCCGTCCTGGTCTGCGCCCAGCGCCCCGGCCTGCGCACCGTCGAGGAAGTGCAGGAACTCAGCGACGCGCGGTAAAACGGGCAGATTTCGATTTAGACATCCGATCTCCCCGGCGAATGCCGGGGCCCAGATTCATCCAGAACCGTTCGGGTTTTCGCGCCATCGCGCCGCGCTAGACTCCAGAACCAGCGGGCTCGATCTGGGCCCCGGCCTTCGCCGGGGAAACCGGGCGGAACTTACAAATATAAATTGACTCTTGCCCCACCTCCCTCAACCTCACAGCGAGGGCATTTGGGGGAACGGATGGCGAAGGATCGGATCGTCCTGCTGGACGCGCTGCGGGGTCTGGCGATCCTGGGCATCTTGCTGTGCAACATCCCGCTGGTCTTCGGCGGCCGAGGCCCCGTGCTCTATGGCAAGCTGGACCGTCCGGCTCTGGCCGCTATCGTCGTCGTGACCTGGATCGTCCAGATCCTGGCCTCGCGCTGGTGGCTGAAGCGATTTTCCATGGGGCCGCTGGAGTGGGTCTGGCGATTGGCCTATCGCGGCCCGACCCCGCTGCGGCGCGGTCCAGCCTGACCCCCGCGGGCCTTTTACCAAATACTCAACTCCGGCTGGCATGGTCGGCCCGTCTCGCGCCGGGGCTCATAGGGGGCGCATCCGGTCCGCGGGACGGAGGACTGAACCATGCCGATACCCATCGAGACCCTGGAGTCCATAGTCGACGCTGGCGGCGGCTTCGAGATCGACGCACTCGTCTACACCCCGGAGCAGCTGATCAGCTTCATCGGCCGAATGGACACCACCGCCGTGCTGCGGATCCGCAACGCGTGCGCCTGGCCGACCAGCCAACTGCCCGTCGTGGCCCAGACCGCTCCGCCAGGGGTGGTCCAGTACGTCTTCTAGAAATTAGGCCCGCCTGGCCGGTATAGGGTCGCGGCCGCGCGTTTTGAGCGCGATCCTATATCCGCCGGGGGGCGACCGCGGATGAACATCCAAACCGAGGCGCTGGGGCCGACGCCGTCCGGGGGGCGCGGAAGGCTTCCGCTCATAATCGCCCTCGCCCACCGCCCTTCAAGCGGTGGATGGCCCGCGCTGGCGGCGTCTCCCTCCCATTTTCGGCGGTCGGCAAGGGCGACGGCATAGCCGACAAGGGCCTCGCCGCCTTCGGCGCGGGGCTCATGGCGGCGATCTTGCGGGCGTGGGCGGCGAACTCGCCACAGGCCTTGGCCCGCTCGCGGGCGCGCTTGATCAGGTCGGGATCATCGCTGTTCGCGATCGTCTCCCAGGCGGCGTCGAGGGCGGCCATCAGCTTGGCTTGCAGGCGGTCGCACCAGGTTTGGGCTTGGACTTGGGTCATGACCCGAGTTTGGGGCCGCTTCAGACCCCCGTGCGTAAGAAACCTGTGCTTTCCATCAAAATACTGATCCAAAACGCGTTTTTCTCAAAAACTACGAGCGTTGAGACCCTCGAGCCGCCCACCCTGTGGATAAATTTTCGCGTTCGGCCAATTGCCAGAGATCGCGTCCGCCCGCACAGTCGCGCGAAATCTTTGGGGGCGGCCTTCGGGGGAAGGTCGCGGGGGAGCGTAAAGATGAGCTGGGGTGGTAAGGTCGCTTTGACGGCCGTGGGCCTGGTGCTGGGGGTGGCGGCCGTGGTCGCCGTTCGCACCGCGACGTTCAAGGCGCCGGCCCAGGCCGATCCGGCCTCGGTCCATCTGGCCGCCGCGCGGCCCGTCGACGTCGCCAAGGCCGCCGATCACCTGGCCCAGGCCGTCCGCTTCCAGACCATCAGCCACCAGGACCGCGCCGAGGACCAGCCGGCCGAATGGGACAAGCTGCACGCCTGGCTGCAGGCGACCTATCCCCAGGCCCACAAGGTCATGACCCGCGAGGTCATCGCCGACCACACCCTGATCTACACCTGGACCGGCTCGAACCCCGCCCTGCCGCCGATCGTGCTGATGGCGCACCAGGACGTGGTCCCGGTCACGCCGGGCAGCGAGGGTCAGTGGAAGCACGCGCCCTTCGACGGGGTGATCGCCGACGGCGCCGTCTGGGGCCGGGGCTCGATCGACGACAAGGGCTCGCTGGTCACCCTGTTCGAGGCGCTGGAGACCGTGGCCGCCGGCGGCTTCAAGCCGCTGCGCACGATCATCGTGGTCAGCGGCCATGACGAGGAGGTGCGCGGCGTCGGGGCCCGCGCCGCCGCGGCCCTGCTGAAGTCGCGCGGCGTCAAGGCCCAGTTCGTGCTGGACGAGGGCATGGCCGTGGTCGCCGACCACCCGGTCACCGGCAAGCCCGCGGCGATCATCGGCACGGCCGAGAAGGGCTATGCGACGATGAAGGTCGTCGCCCCGGCGACCGGCGGCCATTCCTCGGCCCCGCCCAAGGACGGCGGCGGCGTCGTGACCCTGGCCCGCGCGGTCGAGGCCATCCACGACAACGGCTTCCCGATGAAGTTCCAGGGCCCCGGCGCGGACATGCTGAAGGCGATCTCGCCGCACGCCTCGCCGGTGGTGAAGATCTTCGCCGCCAACACCTGGCTGTTCTCGCCGCTGCTGGTCTCGGTGACCGCCAAGAGCCCGGCGGGCGCGGCCATGCTGCACACGACGATCGCTCCCACCATGCTGAAGGGCTCGCCGAAGGAGAACGTCCTGCCGCAGGACGCCACGGCCTGGATCAATTACCGCATCGCCCCCGGCGACACCTCGGCCACCGTGATGGCGCGCGCCAAGGACGCCGTCGGCGGCCTGCCGGTCGAGCTGTCCTGGAGCAAGACCCCGGACGAGCCCTCGGCCGTCTCCTCGACCAGCTCGGACGCCTGGAAGGTCCTGGCGGGCTTGGCCGGCGACGAGAGCGAGGCGCCGGTCGTGCCAGGCCTGGTCACCGCCGGCACCGACAGCCGCTACATGGGCGGGGTGGCCAGCGACGTCTACCGCTTCCAGCCGCTGGTGCTGAAGGTGGACGACACCAAGATGATCCACGGCACGAACGAGCGCCTGACGCTGGCTAATGTCGAGCGGATGGTCCGGTTCTATCAGCGTCTGGTCGAGACCGCCGCCTCCCGTTGAACGGCAAGCTTCAGCACGATTGTCGCATTGATCCGCGATAAGCCCTTTTTCTCTGGAACCCGCCGATGCCCGCCGACGACGCCCAGATCCTGACCCGCACGGCCAAGCTTCCCGACCGGTTCGGCGAAGGCTTCGTCCGCGACGCCTGGTACCTGGCCTGCCTGTCGCCCGACCTGAAGCCCGGCAAGACCGCCAAGCACGAGTTCCTGGGCGAGCCCGTCCTGATGGGCCGCACCCGCAAGGGCGAGGCCTATGCGATCGGCGACCTGTGCCCGCACCGCGCCGCCGCCCTCTCGGCCGGCCGCGTGCATCGCGAGGCCGACGGGACCGACAGCATCGAGTGCCCCTATCACGGCTGGCGCTTTGGCTCCGACGGCGCCTGCAAGGCGATCCCGTCGCTGACCGCCGACAGCGAGTTCGACATCTCCAAGGTCCGCGTGCGGCGCTATCCGGTGGTCGAGCAACAGGGTCTCGTCTGGATCTGGATGGCCTCGGACCCGCGCCGCGCGACCGCGCCGCCCGAGCCGCCCCCGACCATCCCGGGCGTCGTCGGCGGCCGGCCCAAACTGGTCGACCGCCTGGACTACGACGTCCATGTCGATCACGCCGTGCTGGGCCTGATCGACCCGGCCCATGGCCCCTATGTCCACCAGCAGTGGTGGTGGCGCACCAAGGCCAGCCAGCACGAAAAGCAGAAGACCTTCCGCCCGTCCGAGGCCGGCTTCACCATGGTCCGGCACGAACCGTCCAAGAACTCCAAGGCCTACGCCATCCTGGGCGGCGAGCCGCTGACCGAGATCACCTTCCGCCTGCCGGCCCTGCGCTGGGAGCACGTGACGGTCGGCAAGCGCCAGGTTCTGGCCCTGTCGGCCATGACGCCGATCAACGTCGGCAAGACGCGGATGAACCAGATCATCTGGTCCGATCACTGGGCCTTCGTGGCCCTGTCGCCAATCATCCGGATCGCGGCCCGCGCCTTCCTGCGCCAGGACGGCAAGATCGTCGACTGCCAGACGCCAGGCCTCAAGCACAATCCGCCGCTGATGTGGGTGGGCGACGCCGACGCCCAGGCCCGCTGGTACCACCAGTGCAAGCGCGAATGGGCCGGCAGCCGGCTCGAGGGCCGCCCGTTCCGCAATCCGGTCAAGGAACAGACGCTGCGCTGGCGGACGTGAGCGAGCTGGAACCTTCCCGATAAACACCTGTGTCATCCCGGGCGGCGTAGCCGACCCGGGACCCAGGGGGTGAAGGAACGCCGCGCGAGCCGCCCCTGGGTCCCGGCGCTCCGCGCTTCGCGCTGCGGCCGGGATGACACGGAGTTTGTAGCTGCCTAAGGGCCACGAAAAAGCCCGCCCGGCATGGGGGCCGGGCGGGCTCTCTCCTCGGAACGCGCCTTGAGGGACGGGTTCAGTCGCGCCCCGAAAACCAACCTCGATTAAGCGCGGTAGACGTAGGCGCTGGAGACGTAGCCGACGCCGACGCCGTCCTGGCCGACCAGGATCCACTTGCCGTCGCCGGTGCGGCCCAGGGCCTGGAACGTCTCGCCCGAGCTGACGGCGCCCAGACGAGGCGCGCGAGTCGTGGCGGCGGCGCGCAGGTTCAGGGTCGAGCGGGCGACGTACTTGTGGCCCATCTTGACCAGCGGCTCGGCCTCGACGTTCTGGGCGTAGCGATAGCCGCCCGACTTGTAGACGCCGCCGACCGCCTGTTCGGCCCGGGTCTTCTGCATGCCGCAGCCGATCGCCGAGCCGGCGCCCGCGCCGACCAGGGCGCCGATGGCCGTGCCCGTCCCGCGGTCGCCCTTGCCGGCGATCTGGTTGCCGGCCAGGCCGCCGACGAGGCCGCCGATCAGAGCGCCGACCTCCTGCTTGCCGCCCGAGGCCTTGCAGCCGACGACGCCGGCGCTGGCTTGCGGGGCCACGCTCATGCTCAGCGCCGCCGCGGCGGCGCCGAGGGTCAGGGTGATGGTCTTGGTCTTCTTGAAAGCCATTTGGCCAAACATGAGAGAACTCCTTCGTCCCTTGGAATGTCGCCGGGGTCATCAACCCCGTGAGACACACCATGGCAGGGCGAAGCTGAACGGTGTCGGCGACCCGACTGACAGAGTTCGTTCATGTTGGATTTTTCTTCGTCGGCTCGCGTCGCTTCGCGCGAAACGCGTGTTTTTCATCGATACACTTGACAGGTGCATTGAACGAGCGCCTCATCTTCCGGACGAGGCGCGAGGCGCCCGGGCCTATAGGGGGCGAACATGCGTAGGATCGGTCTTACCGCGACGGCCATCGTCGTCGCGTTGGGCGGCGGCGCGTACCTGGCCAAGTCCGCTGTGTCCAAATCCACGGCCAAACCGCTCGTCGGCGTCGCCACGGTAACGCCCGTGCCGCTGCCGACGGGACCGACCTATCCCATGCCTCAGGCGGTCATCGACGCCTGGATCGTCGCCGGCGACACCACGGCCATCCGCGGTCACGCCTGGAGCCTGTGGCAGTCCATGGCCGCGCCGTCGGGCCAGTTCTTCAACGGCCAGGAGCTGCCGATCTGGGAAACCTGGGCGACCGGGGACGACGTCTTCCCGACCAGCTCGGCCGCCCTGAAGGCCGCCGGCGGGCCGCGCGCCGCAACCCTGTCCGCGCGCCTGGCCCAGCCCCGCGCCATCCGCCACTTCCGCACGCCGAACCAGTTCCATCACGCCGCGCTCAGGAGCGGGGCGCTCAAGAGCGGCTCGGTGCTGGGCGTTTCCAGCAGCACGGTCACCACCAAGTTCAGCCCGGAGGCGGCGACCTTCATCGATACGCCGCAGCCCGGCCCCGGCGGGACCTACAACTATTCCAGCGGCGCCAGTCTTCTGAAGCTGAACGCCGCCTGGCCCGCGAACACGACGCCCGAGCTTCGCGGGATCAACCCCTTCCCGACCCAGGGGGTCGAGCTGAAGCCGGTCTACGGCGTGGTCAAGGCCACGGGCCTGACGATCCAGCCGCTGTGGCAAGGCCCCGCGGGCTCCACCAGGCCCTCCAACCCCACGCCTGACACCTGGACGACCTGCGTCCTGATTTCGCCGACGGGGACCGGCCCGGTGCGGCCGGCGACCAAGGCCGAGATCGCCTCGGCGGGACCGCCCGGCGCGTGCACGACCTTCCTGTGGGCGCCGCTATCGACCTTCTACGCGGTGCGGCTCAGCGCCCCGGAGGCCAAGGAATTCGCGACCGCGACCGGAAAGCCCGTCGCCCAGGGCGACTACGCCGTCCTGCAGGCGATGCACGTCAACACCAAGGAAATCCCGTTCTGGACCTGGCAGACCTTCTGGTGGCAGCCGGGAGGGGATACGCCCAATAACTTCCCCGGCAGCAAGCAGAACCAGCCCGCCAGCCTGGGCGCGCCCTGGAACAACTACGCCGCCTGCGCCGCCTACAGCCAGACGACGACAGTCGGCGGCTCGACCATGCAGGTCTGCTTCAACCCCTATCTCGAGACCGATCCGAGCATCCCCGTCGGCATCACCTCGAATTGCATGAGCTGCCACGGCGTGGCGGTGGTGGGCCAGGGCGCGACCTATCCGTCGAACTACAACAAGCCGATCGCCTTCTTCACCGATCCGACCTACTTCACGACCCAGAACACCCACACCGACTTCTCCTGGGCGGTGGCGGACGCGCAGTAGCGCCCCGCCTGCGCGAAGGAGGAGGACCGTGATCCTCCCCCGAGCAACCGGGGGATATGGATCGGCGCGAAGCGACGACGCGGAGGGGGCGCTAAAGCCTTACGCCCCCAGCGCGTACGGTCCGCTCTTCTCCAGCGCGG
>Ga0247725_1000298_pt1 | contig 45103 bp, 49 predicted proteins | sample OKSTACKMCFT3sol_FD_183021 | JGI IMG/M metagenome (GOLD analysis project Ga0247725, IMG submission 183021) | Subsurface sediment microbial communities from gas well in Oklahoma, United States - OK STACK MC-FT3-sol | ecosystem: Environmental > Terrestrial > Deep subsurface > Rock core/Sediment...
TCAACCTGCACCGCATCCGCCTCGACCTGGAGAGCGGCAAAACGGTCTTCAGCGCGGGGGACTACGCCCAATGAAAGCCATCAACGTTCAACTGCGCCTGCTCCTCAAGGCCATCCGCTATTCCGACTCGGAACGCGCGCTCGCCTACTACATCCGCATGGGCGGCTACCTCGACGCCCTGCAGGACACAAACACCTTCGACACCACCGAAATCAAGCGCCTCGACCGCCTCGCCTTCAACGCCTACAACCAGCGCACCAACCGCCACAACCGGGAGCTCATATGAACAAGGCCGTTCACCCCCAGCAGGCGCGCCCCGCACTGCGCCTGCTCTGCATCCTCACCCCCACGCCCTACGGCCAATGGCGCCCCGTCCCAGCCGCCACCCGCCGCCCCCGCGCGCCCCGCACCGATATCCGGGGACGCTGGGGCTATGTGCTGCCGGAGGAGTTGTATATGCGGGAGGTGTGGATAAGGGCGTGGGCCACCCAGCCCGAGGCAGACCGGGCTACAGGCTCACTGTGCACGGCTTCCCGTGGTTCCAGGTCACCTTGTTCCCTTCCTTGGCTACAAAGGTGAACACCCGCTCGGAGGCACCTTCATAAGCGCTTTCGAGCGGAATCACGACCTTGTCTTTCGAGATTCTGGGCTTTACGAAGTGCCTTGCTACCGGGTCACCCCCCACGTATCTGGTCCAAAGCATCTCCTCTTCGTCGTAGAGATGTAAGGAGTCGAAAGAGCCATCAGCCTCTACGCATTTGAAGGGGACGGAATCACCTTTCTGGTACGCACTGTCCACGTACGACTTCATGTCGAAGTCCTCGGCATGAGCGGTCGTTGCCAAGAGTGCGAGTGCCAGCATCACCTTTTTTTAACTGCTTCCTTTGCAATTGTTCTTTGCCCTTCTGAGGCGCCTGGCCATTAGCCTCGGGCGCCCATCATGCTGGCCTACCAGCCAGACACAGGATGGAATTTATCGAGCTGTGGTTCGGGGCGCGATGGCTTTTGAGGCTCCATCTGAACGGAAATGAAGAGGAGTATCGACCGTACAATGAAGGCGGTTGAAGCTGGATGAGAAAACGACACGTTACTTGTCAGTAGCTGGAGGCCTGTAAAAAGTAGGGCTTTCGTGCATGACGGCTATTGGCTAGTATCCGTCGCGTGGTTTTTTTGGCTGCTAGCGGTTCTCTATTTACCTAAACCGTTGCGCTTTCGGACTAACCAGTTCCTCCCCCATGCACGGAAGCTACCGCATGATTCGGCTCATTCTTGCCTTGACCGATCCCCTGCCATTGATCTGCTCTGCGGAAATCAAGTGGATAGATGAAAATTGGGATTTCCGTTTCGGCCAAAAGCTTAATGATAAAGGCAAAATCAATTCATCATCTAGTCTGCCGTCTGGCGCAGCTACTGTAAGCAGGCCAGTCAGTAGTTGCGAGCGCTATCAGTTCCCTCGAATGCGATATCAAGTAAGACTCGCTCGCCCGTAAAGTCTATGTTGCAGTTTGCGTCAGCGTGCGTCCATTAGCTGCCCGGAGAGTCGCTTAATTGTTTTTTCGCTGCGGGCGCTCTGTGGAACCAAAAATTGAGACTAAGCCAATGAACTCAGAAGAAACAGTGATGCAAGAGAAATTTGACTTTTCTAGGCATGAGCAAGTTGCCGTATCTGAGTATTTGCGAGAATTAAGCTTTTTCTCCGATCTCGCAGCAGTTGCCAAACGTATTTCTGATGAGGCGCTGAAGCGACGTGGTATTCAGCCACACTCTATTGAAGCGCGTGCAAAAGACCCTACTAGTTTCGGTAGAAAAGCATCTAAACCCTCAAAGATCGATCCCAATCGACCTATGTATGCCGATCCACTTAATCAAATCACGGATAAGGCTGCTATTCGTATTATTGCTTTTTTTCCTCGTACTGTATTGGAAATAGATAAGATGCTTCGGGAGGAGTTTTCCGTTAAAGAGCATCTTGATAAAGGTGAAAGTCTTCTTGAGGAGGAGCGCTTGGGTTACCAGAGTGTTCATTATCTTGTGGCTTTAGATGATAATAGAACAAAATTACCTGAGTATAAAAGATTTGAGAATAAAGTTGTCGAGGTTCAGGTTAGAACAATTTTGCAGCACGCATGGGCGGAGATTGAGCATGATATTCAGTATAAGTCATCTGCGACAATTCCACGCGATATTAAGCGACGCTTTATGTCTCTTGCGGGGCTGCTCGAAATTGCAGATAGGGAGTTTCAGGCTATACAAGATGCGGATCGTGATTTAACAAGAACTGCAGAAACTCAAATAAGTAGCGGAAATTTTTCTTTTATTGAGATTACACCGAACTCCCTTAAAACTTACCTAGATAAGACGCTTGGATCTGATGGTAGGATGTCAGAGTTTTCTTATGATTGGATGGCTAGGCTCCTTCTTCGGCTCGGCTTTACCTCCCTTGAACAGATCGATGATGCGATCAATCAATACGATGACGATAAGCTCTCCAGAATTGCAGAAGGTGCTAGGCAAGGTCAATTAAGCCGCTTTGAATCAGTTCTGCTTGCTGCAATGGGGGAAATATTTATTCAGCGTCACCCTTGGGCTCCTGAAGAGTGGTTTCAGAGGTCTCGTAAAAAATTTATTGAAAAATTCAAGAGGGCAAATATACCAGTTGGCTCATTTGATCCTCTTGCTATAAATTCAGCCTCTTCAGAATTGCATACAGGCGAATAGATTTAAGTGGGTGTCATTGGAGGTTGTATTTATTTTTATAATTTAATTGGGTGGTAAAGTATTGGCTATAAGCTTAAAGGCATCAAAGCAGATATGGGGCGCGGCCGCTAGTCGCTGCTCGTTTCCAACTTGCAGGCGTGAGCTTGTTGTTGAGGCAACTCCGACAGATGATGAGTCTCTTGTAGGTGATTTATGTCATATTGTCGCGCGCAGCCCTGATGGCCCTAGAGGGCAGTCATGCATGACTTTTGAGGAAAGAGATAGAGCGGAAAATTTAATTTTATTATGCAAAATCCATCATAAGTGCATAGATGATCAATTTTTGTATTATACAGCTCCTAGGGTGTTAGAGATTAAGCGGCAACATGAAAGCTGGGTCAGAACTGCACTTTCAGAGGCCTGCGGAAATTACAGTGCCTTTGCTTTGTTTGAGCTTTCTTATAATGCCTTTTGGGCGCTAGAACACTCTGAGCATGCAGCAAGAATGCGAGGGAAACCAAGTAACGCCTACGGTGTACACATTTATCAGCGAATTAATAGGTGTCAAAAATCTCTTGAGTCTTTAGGGGTTGAGCTTCCTGAGGTTCAATTGGCCATAAATGATGTATATGAAATATTTTCTGTTGAGGATATAAATTATTCTCATGTTCAAAGCTTTTCTTATTCATTGGCTATGAAAATAAGAAATTCGTTTCTAGCTGGGGCTGATAAGAAGGTAATATCTATTTCTCGCTCTCTTGTTAGCCTTTTAAAGGCTATTACTTTGCATGAGAAAGTTGATATCGATGCGTTTGCCTTATCGGTCGAATTATTTTTGGGGAGAGAAGATCCTGTTATAAATAATATCTTGCGGTCGGGTGTTTATGCTGAATTTGAAGGCAGGCTGTATAACCGATTAGAAGAGATTTTATAGGGGCGTGCTTTGGTTTATAAAGGGTTGTCTTACGATAGAGTTTTAAATTTCATGCAGGGCGCGTTACTTATTTGGGGGTGATAGGGTTTTTATATGTTCATATAGCGAAGCCTCCCTTACATCTCTATGAACTCCTTCTTGTTAGAGTGGTAGGAAGTGTTCTGTTTTCGGATAGGCTTTGCTAGGGTTTCTGGCCGCTTCAGTTTGCATGAGTCTTGCCATGGCGATGATGTTGCTCATTGCTTGTCCATCCCTGAGGTCATCCCGCTCGCCTAAACCCCCGCCACCCCACTACCACCCTTACCTACTCCCCGCTCCGTCCCCCGCCAACTCCACATCTGCTTCGGTAACGCCCGGGCTGATCTGCCCCCGGGCCAGGTCGGTCTCACCGTGGATGATGTAGAGCTCGTACTCGGGGTAGATGGCCAGCAGCGCTGCCAGGTCTTCGACCCGGGTTTTCGTTCTGAAGTCAGTCGCCACGGTTTGCCACCGGCGTCGATCACTGATGGTCGTATTTTTCGCCAAGGTTGAAGGGCCTATATGCCTTACAACCTCCCTGAGCCGATCTTCCATATTCAAAAACCATCTATAAAATTGACGAATATTTCGTTGTGTCGAATATTTCGTCGTGTATAGTTGGCTCAAATGACGAATATTTCGTCATTCGTGAGCGTGATTGAGTCACAGTTTATGGGCATTTCAGAGGCAGGGATAGGCAATGAGACGGCACCTGGATTCACCCTTCAAAGCGGCTACCACTGGCAAGCGTGGCGCTTTGGAATTCGATGCGAACACGGCTATCGGCTACATCGGCAAGACGGTGCTCGTCGAGCTTGTGTGGGACGACAGCGAGGCGCCGATCTGGTGCTGCAAGCACATCGTCGGCGTGGTCCTGCCCATGGCGGGCGTGTATGAGGAAGCGTTCTTCATGACCATCGATGGTCATTGCCGTGAGCGTTTTCCCAGCGAGGTCTTCCTTTCCACCATCCGCACGATTCGGGCGCTGTGGTCGCGGGATCCAACAAGCGGTGCTGTTGACGGAGGCGCGTGCCAGAGCGGGGAGCCAGGGAAGGGCGGCGCAGCATGAGGGTCGCTGCGGTGAGAGCAATCAGGGGGAGGGCGTGATGCAGGGAGGCGGGCAGGGGAGCGCCAAGAAATGAACACCCCAGAAAGCACAAAGGGTTAGCCGAAGCTAACCCTTTGTTTTGTATGGTGGCTACGCAGGGACTTGAACCCCGGACCCCAGCATTATGAATGCTATGCTCTAACCAGCTGAGCTACGTAGCCAACGTGGCGCGCATTATTCTCTCGCTTCCTGCCTCTGTCAACCCCACTTTTCAGAATTTTTCGAAGGGCGATCAACCGCTTAGCGGTGGGTGCCGGTTGGCGTTCGGGTTGGAAAAGGGGAGGGGGCGTGCGCGGGGAAATGGGTTGTGAAGCGTGATTTGTTACTTTATAACATTTGCGTTTTCCTACAGCCCTTTCTCCCACGCCCTGGACCTGACGATGCTTCAGTTCGATGCCTTGCAATGGGGGCCGCCTGCGCGGCCGTTGGCGCCGCCGCTTTCCCTGGCGTTGCCGGCCGGCAGCCTTACGGCGGTGGTGGGGCGCAACGGGTGCGGCAAGAGCAGCCTGCTGCGGGTGATCGCCGGTTTGCAGCGCCCTTTGGCCGGACGGGTGAGCGTCGGGGCGGCGGGCCTGGGGGCGGTGGGCTTTCTGCAGCAGCAACAGGCGCTGGACCGGCAGTTCCCTCTCAGCCTGGGGGAGCTGGCGATGGCGGGGCTGTGGCGCAGCCGCTTGAGCCGGGTGGAGCGGCGTCGGCGCTGCGAGGCGGCCCTGGCGGATTGGCAGTTGGAGGCGCTGGCCGACCAGCCGCTGCTGGCGCTTTCCGGCGGGGAGTTGCAGCGGGCCTTGCTGGCGCGGCTGGAGCTGATGGACGCGCCGCTGCTGTTGCTGGACGAACCCGACGCGGCGCTGGACGCGGAGGGCCAGGCGATTCTCTGGCAGCGCATCGCCCGCTGGCAGCGGGAGGGGCGCACGCAACTGGTGGTCTGCCATGACCTGGAGGCGGTGCGCGAGCGCCTGCCGCGCTGCCTGTTGATCCGCGCCGACGGCTGCCGTCACGGCGCCAGCCGCGTGCTGCTGCCGGCGCCGACCCGCCAGCAGGTGGCCTGATGTTCGCAGCGCTCTGGCAACCCTTTGCGGAGTTCGCCTTCTTGCAGCGGGCGCTGCTGGGCGGGGTGGCGCTGGCGTGCAGCGCGGGGCCGCTCGGGGTGTTCCTGATGCTGCGGCGCATGAGCCTGATCGGCGATGCCATTTCCCATGGGGTGTTGCCCGGTGCGGCGCTGGCGTTGTGGTTCTTCGGCCTGAGCCTGCCGGCGCTGACCTTCGGCGGGCTGGTGGCGGGGCTGGGCATGGCCGGGCTGGCGGCATGGATCACTCGCCGCACCGGCCTGCGGGAGGATGCGAGCCTGGCGGCCATCTACCCCATTTCCCTGGCGGGCGGTGTGCTGTTGCTGGGGCTGGCCGGGCGCCGGATCGACCTGCTGCACCTGCTGTTCGGCTCGGCCCTGGCGGTGGACGGCGAGACGCTGCGCAGCATGCTGACGGTGGCCGGCACGAGCCTGGCGCTGTTGGCGCTGATCTACCGCCCGCTGCTGTGGGACAGCTTCGATCCGGTGTTCCTGCGCGGGGTGAGCCGCTTCGGGGCGCCGGCCTATGCGCTGTTCCTGGCGCTGGTGGTGCTCAACCTGGTGACCGGCTTCCACGCCATCGGTGCGCTGATGGTGGTGGGGCTGATGATGCTGCCGGCCGCTGCGGCGCGCTTCTGGAGCCGGCGCCTGCCGGTGCTGCTGCTGACGGCGGCGGGCATCGGCGCGAGCTGCGTGTGGCTGGGGCTGTTGCTGTCGTTCCACGCCAACCTGCCCAGCGGCCCCTGCATCGTGTTGCTGGCGGGGCTGGCTTACCTGATTTCGGTGTTCGTCGGGCCGGTCCACGGCTTGCTGCGACGCGCGCCCCTTCCCGTGCCCTGTTGAGGAGCCCCCGCATGTTCATGCGCCTGTGCGTTGTGCTGTTGCTGTGCCTGCCCGTTTCACTGTCCGCTGCGGAGAAGGCGAGGGTGGTGACCACCTTCAGCATCCTGGCGGACATCACCCGCGAGATCGGCGGGGACGACATCCAGCTCACCAACCTGGTGGGGGCGGATGCCGATGCCCACGTCTTCGAGCCCGCTCCGGCCCAGGTGCGCGCGGTGCTGGAGGCGGATCTGGTGATCGCCAACGGGCTGGGCTTCGAGCCCTGGCTGGAGCGCCTGCTGGCCAACGGCGAGGCGCGCGGTACGCGCATCGACGCGAGCAAGGGCGTGGTGCCGATGACGGTGCTGGAGGACGACCAGCGCCTGGTGGACCCCCACGCCTGGCAGAGCCTGGGCAATGCGGAGATCTACGCGCGCAACATCACCCAGGCGCTGGTGCAGCTGGTGCCGGCCCGGGCGGCAGCCTTCGAGGCGCGGCGGGACTCCTGGCTGGGCCGCCTGGGGGCGCTGCGGCAGAGCATCGCCCCGCGCCTGATGGCGTTGCCGCCGGAGCGGCGCCGGGTGCTGACCAGCCACGATGCCTTCGGTTACTTCGCCCAGGAGTGGCGCCTGCAGTTCCTCGCGGCCCAGGGCGTGAGCGATGCGGCCGAGCCTTCCGCCGCCGAGGTGGCGGGGTTGATCCGCCAACTGCGGGCGGAGGGTGTGCGCGCCATCTTCGTGGAGAACATCCGCGATGCGCGGCTGGTGAAGCAGATCGCCGAGGAGGCTGGCGCGCGGGTGGGCGGCACGCTGTATTCCGATGCGCTGGCGGCCGAGGGCCCGGCCAGCACCTACCTGGGCATGTACCGGCAGAACGTCGAGCGGCTGCTGCAGGCGCTGGCGCCATGAGCTTCTGGCTGCAACTGGAGCGGAGCCCGGCCGGCACCGGGCGGGATCTGGAGGCGGTGATGGCGGCCATTCCCTGGAGCGCCGATGGGCTGATCCCCGCCGTGGCGCAGCAGTACGACAGCGGCGAGGTGCTGATGCTGGCGTGGATGAACCCCGAGTCCCTGCGGGCCACGCTGGAGGAGGGGCGGGCGTGCTACTGGTCGCGCTCGCGCCGCTGCCTGTGGCGCAAGGGGGACACCTCCGGGCATGTGCAGCACCTGGTCAGCGCCCATCTGGATTGCGACGGCGATGCACTGCTGCTGCAGGTGGACCAGGCCGGCCCGGCCTGCCACACCGGGCGTCGTTCGTGCTTCTACAACCAGCTTTCCGGCGCGGGGCTGCGGGTGACGTGCGCGGCGCCCGAGCCTGGCGCGCCGGCCCACCCGTCCGAACAGGTGGCCCTTGTCCCCATCGACCTGGGGCCCGGTTACCAGGCCCTGCAGAACGAGTTCCAGCCATGCATAACCTGCTGATCCGCAATGCCCGCCTGGTCAATGAAGGCTGCGAGTGGGAGGCCGACCTGCTGGTGCACAACGGCCGTATCGAGCGTATCGACCGCAGCATCAGCGCCCGGCCGGATGTGCGGGTGATCGACGCCAACGGCCAGTACCTGCTACCGGGGATGATCGATGACCAGGTGCACTTCCGTGACCCCGGCGCGCCCCACAAGGGCACCTTCCTCAGCGAGTCCCGCGCGGCGCTGGCCGGGGGCGTGACCAGCGTGATGGACATGCCCAACACCCAGCCGCCGACCCTGGACCTGGAGGCGCTGGCGGCGAAGGAGCGCCGCGCGGCGGCCTGTTCTTCGGTGAACTACGGCTTTCACTTCGGCGTGAGCCGGGACAACCTCGACACCGTGGCCCGGCTCGATCCGGAGCGGGTGGCGGGGGTGAAGGTGTTCATGGGCGCCTCCACCGGCAACCTGCTGGTGGACGATGAAGCGTCCCTGGAGCGGTTGTTCCGCGAGTGCCCGACGCTGCTGCTGGCCCACTGCGAAGACACGCCGCGCATCCGCGAGCGCGAGGCGCAGTGGGCGGCCGGCTACGGCGATGCCATCCCGCCCGACGCGCACCCGCTGATCCGCGATGCGGAGGCCTGCTACCGCTCCTCCAGCCGGGCGGTGGCGCTGGCCCGTCGCTTCGGCACCGACCTGCATGTGCTGCACATCACCACCGCGCGGGAGCTGGAGCTGTTCATCCCCGGGCCGCTGCCGGGCAAGCGCATCACCGCCGAGGTGTGCGTGCACCACCTGTTGTTCGATGACCGTGACTACCCGCGCCTGGGCCACCTGATCAAGTGCAACCCGGCGATCAAGGCGCCCTCCGACCGCGATGCCCTGCGCCGGGCGTTGCTGGACGGGCGGCTGGACGTGATCGGCAGCGACCACGCGCCCCACACCCGGGAGGAGAAGGCCCGGCCCTACGCCCAGGCGCCGGCCGGGTTGCCGCTGGTGCAGCACAGCCTGCCGGCGCTGCTGGAGTTGGTGGCCGACGGGCTGCTGCCGCTGACGCTGCTGGTGCACAAGACCAGCCACGCGGTGGCGGAGCGCTTCGCCATCGAGCGGCGAGGCTACCTGCGCGAGGGCTACTGGGCCGACCTGGTGCTGGTGGAGCGCCTGGCCGAGCCCCGGCCGGTGGAGGCGGACCCGATCCACGCGCAATGCGGCTGGACGCCGTTCCAGGGCCGCACCTTCCGCCACGCGGTGCGCACCACGCTGGTGTCGGGCCAGTTGGGCTGGCACCTGGGACGCTTCGGGGAGGATTGCCAGGGCCTGCCCCTGCGTTTTCGAAGGCGCTGAGGGCAGCGCTTGACGTGTCGCCGGCAAAGGGTTGACTTAGAGCGCGCTCGAACTTCTAGGATCGCCCCATGGAACCTCATCTCAGCATCGACGAAGTCGCCCGGCGCACCGGGCTCACGGCTCACACCCTGCGTTATTACGAGCGCATCGGGCTCATCGCCCCGGTGGGCCGGGCGCCGGGTGGGCAGCGGCGCTACGCGGCTTCGGACATGGCCTGGATCGAGTTCCTGCTGCGTTTGCGCACGACCCGCATGCCCATCGGCAAGATGCAGGCGTTCGCAGCGCTGAGGAGCGCCGGGGACCCGACGGTGCCGGCGCGTCGCCAGATGCTGGAGGGCCACCTTGCGGAGGTCCTGGCCGAGATCGAGGCGATGCGCCAGGCCGCCGATGCGCTGCACGCGAAGATCGAGCATTACCGCGCGTGCGAGCAGGCCCTGGGGCTGGAGCCATCAACCGAGAAGGGCAACGCAGATGAATGACGAGAGCCGCTACCAGCGTGGGCTGGCGAAACTGAAGGAGATCGACGGCGAGGCCGGTGAGCGGGTGGTGGAGAGCCTGGCGGGCATCGCCCCGGACTTTGCGCGCTACCTGGTGGAGTTCCCCTTCGGCGACATCTATTCCCGCCCGGGGCTGGACCTGAAGAGCCGGGAGATCGCCGTGGTGGCGGCACTGACCGCCCTGGGCAACGCCGCCCCGCAACTGAAGGTCCACGTGCACGGCGCGCTGAACGTCGGCGCCAGCCGCACGGAGATCGTCGAGACGATCATGCAGATGGCCGTCTACGCCGGCTTCCCGGCCGCGCTGAACGGCCTGGCGGTGGCGCGGGAGGTGTTCGAGCAGCGGGGTGAGGCGGCCTGAAGCACGAAGCCCCCGGCGGAGCAGGTCCGCAGGGGGCTTCGGGTAAAGCGGGGAGGGCTTAGACGTTAAACCAGAAATCTGGCCGGAAAGCTCGTGCAGGAGCGGCATTGCCTCTGTTATCACTCATCTTGTAGTCACTTCCATATACACTTTAGCCGCTGCTACCCGGAGCGAGGCCCGCGCATCGCTTGCCTGTCCCGCATCGCTGCCGTCGGATTTTTTGCTGCAAAAATTCCCTTCTGGGAATCCGTGACCGTGACCGGCCCGCCGTCTGAAACTGCCTGCATCTACTCGAAATGCAGGGGTGAAGACGATGAAGATTTTACGCAAGAAGGCGGTCTGCGAGAAGCTGGGCGGCATTAGTGAAGTGACCCTCTGGCGCACTTGCCGCGCTGATCCGACATTCCCGGTATCCATCCAGATCAACAAAGGCGTAGTCGGCTGGCTTGAGCACGAGATTGATGCGTGGCTCGAACAGAAGGCCGCTGCCGCCCGCGCTGCCAGCAACAACGCTGTCTATCCCTGATCGCCGCGTTCCCGCAGGCCAAGGTTCAGGGTTCGATGATGCGCAGCTTGGGCAACTTGCTGGATGCTGGCGTGGCAGAAGTCACGCCCAAGCGCGATCCGCTGGCGTGGATCAAGCAGAAAGCTGCCGAGGTAGCAGAGCGGGCGGAGCAGCGGGCAGCAAATGAACCCCGCCAGATGTTCTTACCTGGCTTCGATATTGGAGCCTTTCCAAACCATCTGAACAGATCGAGCCTCATTGCTCCCATCGCACGAGGGAAACGCAAATTCCATCGGCAAGCTGTGATGGTGACACGGCGGGACTGCGTGCTGGAGTACACCGGGGAGCAACTAGACGAAGCAGACGGCGACCTCATCATGGCATTGATCGCCTTCGCCCAGCCGTTCCGCTTGGGCACATCAGTGCCGCTCAACCGCGCCGAGTTGCTGCGCAGGCTCAAGCGCAGCACGGGCAAGCACGATTACGAATGGCTACATCGCCGTATCAAGGCGCTGACAGAGGCCACACTGTTCCTTGAGGCCAAGAAGCCGGACGGCTCGACCCGATACAGCATCGGCAAAACGGTGTCTTTCCGCATCATCGCGGCCTTCAGCTACGACGATGAGGCCGAGACGTACAGCTACAGCCTAGATCCCCGCTGGGTACAGATTTTCGGCAACCGGGAATACAGCTTGATCGACTGGGACAAGCGGATGCAGATCGGGCGCAATCAGGACATGGCCAAGACATTGCAGCGGCTGGTGGCCACGTCCTCTGACCCAGTGCAGCGGTATGCACTGGACTGGCTCAAGGGCAAGATGGAATACAGCGGGCGGATGCGTGATTTCCGCGACGCTTTAGCCCGCGCTGTGCGCGAACTGAAGCGGCTTGAGATCATCACGGCCCACAAGATCGAGGACAGCACACGAGGCAACCCGCAGCTTGCTCTGTGGCTTCCGGAAGCAGTGGCATAGCGTTCCACCCAAGCGCCCAAAAAATGGGACGTTTTTCATCGGGATAGCGTCGCGCCCTCGTCGGGATAGCATCGCGCCTTATCGGGATGGCGTCGCGCTTTATCGGGATAGCGTCGCGCATCCCGTTTATAACTAACTGATTTAATTGAAGAAAAACGGCATTTTTTCGCTTCTACCTTTCTTCTACCCTTCTTCTATCAGCAGAGCACTGTGGATAACTCGCAAGCGAGTTCCCCACAGCCTTCGCTCCCGCTGGTCGCTGCGCGTCCGCCCGTGGATAACGGCAAGCCGTTACCCACCGGCCTCCTTGCGGCTACTCGTCATTCAAGAATGACAGGGGCTGCTTGGCGTCGGTTGCTTTCAATATGCCTCCGGCAGCCCTGCCGGGGGCCACTCGCCGCCGTGAGGCTCGGGGAGCAGGGGTGGCGGGCTGCGCCCTTCGTCCCTGCCCCCACTCGCACAGGCTGTCCGCTACGGTTCAGCGTCAAGGGGCCGTGTCCTCGCTTCGCTGCGGGCCGCACCAACCCCTTGACCCTGCCCCTTCGCAGGAATCCTTCACCAAACGCCCAGAATCGCCTGATATGACGTTTTCTAAGCGGAGGCCACCTGACCTACAGGCCATGCAGAATGGCTCGCCGTGGACCGTTTCTGGCTGTTTTCCAGCGGAGCCGGTCGGCAAGGCGGGAATGCACAGCTTTCCGAGCTTGTCGGCTGGCCGACAACGAGCGCAGCGAGGCGTCAGCAAGTAGCCCATCAGGCATTTGAAAAATGCGAGTAGCCCCGGCAAGGGAGCCGGTGGGCATACCTGCGTACCCGCCAACGGCGGGCCGTCCATAGCCTTGCGCTGTGGGCGGGCAGGTTGTCCACGGGCGGACGCGCAGCGACCGGAGGGAGCGAAGGCTGTTTCCTCTTGTTTCTCCATCACTGTTACGTTATCATAACGTAACACGTTACGATGTTACGATGCAAAGGAGGTAGCCATGCAGCAGGTCGTCACTCAACAGGCGGTTGATGCCGCCGCTGATGCCATCGTCGCCGCAGGCGGCAAGCCCACCTTCCGACTGATCCAGCAGCGGGTCGGCGGATCGTTCACCACGCTCAAGCCGATGCTGGCCGACTGGGAGACCCGGCGCGAGAAAGGCGAAGAGGCTGCCGTGGAGGTGCCGGATGCCCTGCTGGCACGCGGGGCAGACCTCGTGCGCAGCATCTACGCCGAGGTAGCCCAGCAGGCGCGGGTGGAGTCCGAGGCAGTGCGCAAGGATGCGGAGGCCCGCGTGAACGCAATGAAGGCCGAACTGGCCGAGGCGACCGAAGAAATCGCCCGACTGGAAGCGCAGGACGCTGTACGCGCCGATGAGCTTGCCGCGCTGCACGAGGCAAATCGGGCGCTGGAATTGAAGGTTGGCCGTCTGGAAGAGCGTGCTGAGCACGCAACACGCATGGAAGGCGAACTGATGGAAGCCCGCGCTGCACTCGCCAAAACGGAGCAGCAGGTGATCGACCTGCAAGGGCAGCTTGCCAAGGCTGGCGATGTTCAGCGGCAGCTTGCCAGCCTGGAAGAGCGGCTGGCTGCGGCAGGCATTGCGCCGAAGGCGGGCAAAAAGGGCCGAGGTGAGTGATGCCGACCGCTGCCGAATATCAGAAACTGGCCGACGAGCTGCGGCAGCTTGGCGCTGTGTTCACTCAGGCTATCAATCTGGGCGACAAGGAGCTTGCCATGTGGGCAGCCGGGGCGCTGTCGAGTGCAGCAGCCCAGCCAGCCTGGTGGGCGCGGGAGGCCGCAGACAGCGAAGCGGCGGCCATTGCAGCCGTCGCTATCATGAAGGCCCAGCAGGGGTAGGCTTACTGCCCCTCCATGACCTCCAGCTCGATCCGCATCTGGAGCATCGAGATGTACGCCAGCAGCGTGATTTTTTCGACGAGATCAAATCGGTCGCAACAGATGACCAGTTCCTCGCGGCGGTACTCCCGCTGTCGTCGGCAACTGGATGGGATCAGCACGATCCTAGGCTCCGGCCTGCGCTTTCTGGGCGCGAACGGCAGCATTTCCAGAATCACGCCAGGGCACGATCGCATCGCCTGGACAAACCTCTGACGCTCTTCTCGCTCTGTGCAGAGGCGCTGCATTACGTCAGGGTGCAGAAACACAAACATATTGCTTCCCTCCACTATTGGATGCTGCGCAACACGCCGCCGCGCTGCGCCCGATCATGTGCTGCCGCAGCCTGCTCGCGCTGTCGTGCGAGCTTCTGCGCCGTGTAAGTGGCCAGCAGGGCTTCCACCCGTTCCTTCTTGCGGTACACCGCTTCGGCCATGTAATTGCCGACACCAACGGTATGGACGTAATCCGACCAGAGTGCCCGGCTGGATACCTTGGTGATGTTGTTGTTCCACTCTGCGTCGCCGAACCGGCGTCCTGCCTCGGTCAGCAGCATTTCTTGTGTGCTCATCGTGTCGTAACCGCCGATGGGGGCAGTCGGCAAAGCGCCGTAGCCATCCGTGTCAGACAGCCACTCGGCAGGCGACTTGCCCTCGGCAGCGGCCAGCGCCGCGTCCGCATTCGCCGCCGCGACTTGTGCTGGCTCGAACTTGACGTTCGGAGCCACGCCACCCGGAGGGACGTTGCCGAACAGGATCGCGTGCTGCTCCTTGGTGTCCTTGCCCAAAATCGGGTAGTGCTGCGGATTGCCATCCTGAATCGGGAACGTCGCGCAGAAATACGGTGCCGGGTCAGTCTTCCAGCCGATGCCCTGCTGCTGGTTGAACGCGGACGGAAGCTGGGCCGGATTGAAGGTGCCTTTGGCCGCATCCTGAGTGAAAGCCTTGGCACGAGCCTCGTCTTTCTGCGCTGTGCCGTAGGTGAAGTGCAGGTGCTTCACCATCTTGTCGCTGGGCGTGTTGCCGGACAGGCCAATGTACTGCCCGGCTTTGACCTCCATGCCCTGTTTCAGGCCGGTGGCAAAGCCGCTCATGTGGTAGTACGCCACCACGTCGCCATTGCTGCGCTCGATGAGGATCGCGTTGCCCGCCGAGCGCCGGTTGCCGATGAAGGTGATCTTGCCGTCCGTGGTGGCGTACAGCGGCTGCGACGCGCCACTGGTCGAGAAGTCCAGACCATCGTGCATGTGCGGCTTCTGGTTCGCGCTGCCAAAGTTGCCGGAGCCACCGCCCCGGAACTTGCCGAAGCGCCCGGAGACGGTTTGCTTTTCGGTGGGGGATACCATGCAGGTATCGGCCAGTGCCGGAGTCACGGCCACCAGTGCGGCCAGAGCAAGCAGCTTGTGCATGGTCATGGCTCCCGGTACTCGTTTTCGTGGGCGGCGTAGGTGCCGTCGATGGTGCAGGTCAGTTGCACCGATTCCGGGCCAAATGGCTGATCGGCCATCAGGCTGCCCATTTTGGTTTTGCGGTTGGGGAAGCTCTTGCCCTTGTTCAGCTTGGCAGCCTTGGTGACTTCGGCGAGCGTCCTGCCACGGATGTGCGAGGTGTAGCTATGGCCCAGTTCGCCGCTGCCATCATCGACCCAGACCTCGATCTCGGCCACAGGCAGGCCGAACACGTTGAATCCGCTGGGCGGCGTCAGCCGGTAGTGCTGTTCCTCGCCAGCCGGTTTGCGCGGCAGCATGGCACGGGGGGCAGGATGGTCGGGCAAGTCTTCGCGGCACTCCAGCGCGGCCTGCAACATCGGGCCAGCCACGGCCCAGAGTGCAGCGTTGGGCGCGGCTGGCTCGTTGTCGAGCAGCGGGACGGGCATCTGGGCATGGGCAGCGGCGACCATGCTCAGGGTCAGGAGGGTGGTGGTGATAGCTCTCAACATGGACTCTGCTCCATTTCAGTTAAACAGGTTGCCGATGGACTGAATCCAACTGCCGGTATCCGAGGCGGCGGGCTGCGCCGCTGTGGCTTGGGTGCTTTTCGCGCTGGCCGTCTGGGTGCCATAGGTGCTCGGCGAGGTGTTGCCCAACTCCGTTTGCAGGGATGCAAGTTGTCCGTTCAGGGCATTGAGCGCAGCCTGGGCATTCGCCACGGCCTGCTGCTGTGCCGTGCAGTTGTTGTACCCATAGGACTGGCAGCCAGCCAGTTGCTGCTGCGCCTGCTGCAATTGGTACTGCGCAGGGCCGACTTGAGCCTGCACGTTGGCGATCTGCTGGTTGAGCGAGTTGATTTGGGCGTTGGTGCTGCCCATGTCCCCATTCGTGCCGGAGGAACCGCCGAAATCCACCTGTGAGCTGCCGAACGGGTTAGTGCCCACGGTGTAGGTGCCGCCGCTCTGGCTGTTGCTGTAACCGGCTGCGATATTGGGGTCGATGTGGGCCATTCCCTGCTGCACAAGACCATTGGTCAGCCCGTTGAGATCACCGAAGGAACTCAGCCCGTTCACCTTGTCGATGGCTTGATTGATCGGCGAGGTGACGAGGCCGGACACCTGATTGACCGCCGTGCAGACCTTCTTCTGGGCGTATTTCATGACGGCATCCGATGCCGCACCGATGATGCTGGACAGGCTCGGGATCGAGAACGACAGGTCGTAAATCTGGTTGAGGCCCGAGAAGCAATCGCTGTTAACGTCGAAAAGGCTTTCCACGTTCACCGGCGCGGCTGCGATGGTCTGGTGAATCTGCATGGCCTGTTTGATCGAGTGGCCGATGCTGCCGTCCAATGTGCCAGTTGCGCAGGCTTCGGCGTCGGCCTTGATGCTGTCCGCGACCACCGAGGTCTGTTGAGAGAGCAACTGGCTGCTGGCGTTGCCGAGGATGCTGTTGCCAGAGCTGACCGCCGACACGGCATACCCGGCGAACATCACCGACACGCCCACTGCGATGCCGAGGGCGAACCGGGTGTTGCTGCGGACGATATAGCCCGATGCGGCCACAGGGGTGAGCTTATTGCGCATGGACATGGCTCCTGATCCTGATGAGGGTGTTGCGAAGTGCCCTTCTGCGCAGGGGCACGGGTTTCGGCTGCTGCTTGGCCTGCCGGTCGAGCCACAGATCGACCAGCTCGCCGATGACCTGGTCGTGCTCGCGCAGCCACCACACGCGCAGTACGAGATAGCTGTCAGCGGGTTTCATGGGTGGGCCTCGTGAGGTAGCGGAACAGGAGCCAAACAAGCGGCGTCAGGTACAGGATCGGAACAACGATGGCGAGAGCCAGCGGAGCCACCAGATCGTGTAGCGCCGGGTTGTCGAACTGCCGGTACTCGTGGATGAACGCCGCCACGGTGGCCACGATGCAGAGCGCCTTGGTGACACGCTCGCGGCCAAGGCGCAGCAGGAATGCGCGGATCGAGGTTCTCATCACTGCATCCCCCGAACCCAAAGCATGTCGCGGACGTAGCGCCCGAAAGCGCCTTCCACGAACAGCGTGCCGGAGCGCACTTGCCACGCCCGATAGCTCCAGCGGATCGCATGGATAGAGAACGGCAGGCACATGGACAGAACACTCAAAACGACCATCAGCGATGCGCCTACGGCCAGTTGCCACACAGCCATCAGAAATACGAAGGCGGCGACTACCCAATAGGCTCGGGACTTGCGCAGGTGGCTGGTGATGAGCTTGTCGCGCTCGGGGTCGCCAAGAAACGCCAGCCGCTGCTTGCCGCGTGTCTCGGAGCGGGCCTGCACGATGCGGCGGATTTCGGCAGGGTCTTCCGGTGCCAGCACACGGAAGCCGCATCGCGCCGAACACTCCCACCCATAAAGCGCCTTGTCATCAGGCTGGGAATCGGCAGGAAGGTGCATCACACCGCGCCCACACTCCGGGCACTGCGGGTTGCGCAGCGTGCGCCACAGGTCGCGGATGTAGCCATTGTTGGCCTTGATCTGCCGCCACCCGAGAATGGACAGCGGCATATCGACGAATGCGAATTTAGCTGCGCGTTTCGCGCCGTTCTTGAGGCTCATCCGAAAGCCCTCCGGGTGTGTTTGCGGCGTTTGCGCTGGGCCAGCACGGCGTCTGCAACTGCGAGCAGGACGGCCAGCACGGCGGCATCGGGAAACAAGGTATGGGTCATCTACGGCTCCTTCCTTATGGATTGGGGGACTGGTCTGTTTCCGCCGCCTTCTTGGCATGGTGGAGAACCTGATCCCACCATCCACGAAGCTGGTCAGCGGTTGGACGTGCGCGGGAACGCAGGACGCTGTTGTCCTGCGGCATCGAGTCGATCCAGCCCTTGCCGTGCATGTACTCGGCACGCTTGGCGAGATCGAGCATCATCCGGGTGCGCATCTCCTGCGGTGCGTCCTGGAGCACCTCCAGCGCCGAATCGAGGGCGCACAGCAGGCTGTAAAACGCCTTGCTCCACTTGTGGGTCTGCTGGCCCGCATGGCGAACGCGCTCCAGCAGCTCGTCGCGGTCGCGGATGGCTTCGTCACGCTCGGCGGTCAGCCGATCAACGAGCGGCTCCCATTTCTCGTCGATCTGACGTTGCCAGCGAGCGGCCGTGTCGTTGTGGCCGTCCACATAACCGGCCTTGTGGCCTTGCTCATATCCACGCCGCAGCCCAATGACGTGGCCGGTGGCCTCGGCGTTGTAGTCGTACTGGTAGCTCATGCCGGTTGTCCTCCGCTTGCTGTGGTGTCGCCGTGGTTGATGACTGAGGACGCCTGTGCAGCCGGTGGCGGGCTGTAGCGGCTGTCGTAATGCAAGCCGCTGCCGCCAATGCCGTCATCGTTGACGTTCTCTGTGTTCGATGCCGCGCTGATGACACCAGCGGAGCCAAGAGCGAGCACGGCGTTGCTGGCTTTTCCCCCAGTTTCCCCAGTGGATGCAGGGCGTGCATCAGCAGATCGCGGGGCCGTGTCTTTCACTTCGACGAATTCAGCGTCGGTGACGTCTTCGCTGTTACCCCAGCGGCTGACCACGCCTTGCGAGCCGGTGTTGAGTGATGACCCGGCGCTGACTGATGCCGCGGCAGTGCTGCGCATTGCCCCACTGGGCGCTGCGGAGCCGCTTGATGCAGACGTGGTAGGTGCAGCATCGTGCTGCTGGGGAGCAACCCCCTGGCCGTTGGCACTCAACAGGCGCGGATAGTTGCCACCACCGCTGCGGCCTCCGCCGCCGCCCATGGGGCCGCTCGGGTCATTGAGCGTGCCCGCGCTTCCGGGGTCACCGTTCAGGCGGCGAGAGTTTCCGTCGCCGCTTTCCGGCTTCGGCCCTGCACCGCCCTGCAACGCACTGGGGCCGTACATTTCCGACTGCCCGCGCATCTGCTCGGTGGCCTGGGTTTCGCCCATAGGGCTGATGCCTGCGCCGATCCAGCGCAGCACGGTGTCCGGCAGGGTCTGCGACAGCCCGAAAATCATGTACATCACGGGCAGCAGGACGAATCCGTACACGATGAGCCAGTTCTTCCACTGCAAAAATTCAATGAACCAGCCCAGCGATTCTGCCGAGGTGACGTTGGCGTGGTACATCGCCCAGAACGCCTTGGAGATGTAGCCGACAACCGGGTTTGCCACCATCATCGCGGCAAACAGGCCGGTGATGATGAGCGCCGGACGGATGAAGAGCGACAGCAGGAGCAGGTAGCCCTGCGTCTGGCTGCCGACGAAGGTGCGGTCAGGCGTCATGTGCATGACAGCCCACAGCGGTGCGGCAATGATCGACTGGAGTACCGCCATCAGCCAGCCCACCACTGCGATCATGAAAATGGTGTAGGGCAGGCTCGGCAGGAACACGCCGAAGTAGAAACTCATTCGGCCCAGCCACGTTGTGACTTCGGCCAGCGGAGTCAGGAAGTTGTAAATCACCCAGTTCAGGAAGGTGTCGGCCAACGGGGTGGCATCAACCTTGTTGCCCATGAAACTGACACTGCCTACCGCTGCCGCAGCGGCTTTCAGGCCAGATAGTGAGGTGTGGATCAGCCGGTCGGCGGCAAAGCCAGTCGATTGCAGCAGCGCGAGCACATCGCCAGTGGTTTTGATGCGAGCAATGGCGTCCACGTCGCCATCGGTGCCGATCATGGTGCTGGTCACGCGCTCCATGCCCCACTGCACGAAGCCGCTCATGAAGCTGTCGCCTCGGCTGCCCAATGTGTCGATGCTGAGGTCATCCAGGCTGGCCGGAATCAAATTGGACTTGAGATCAGCGGCCCGTGGCGTGTCTGGTGTGTTGTAGCTTGCACCGCTCACGGATTTGCTGATGATGGTGTTGTAGACGGTGGTGTAGCTGTTGGCCGCAAGGGAGGAATGCGGCCCTTGCGGCAGCGTGTTGAGGTTCGGTGCGGTAGCCTGCGCAACGCTTTCAGCATAGATGCGGCCCAGCTCTTCCTTGATACCGCCAAGGCGCTGATAGAAGCCGCCCGCCATTGCCCAGCCGTCCGCCGTGACGTCTGCGACGTACTTCTGCATGATCTGTTGCAGCGTGGTGTCGGCTGCAATCTGAGCAGTCAGGCTTGCGGTCAGGGTGCTTTGCGCCTGATTCACAATCTGGTTGAAGCGGTCGCTTGTGACGTTTTCCCAGCCGGATTCGTTGATGGTCGCGGGCCATTCGCCGACCCACTGCTCGATGTCGGTCATCACCTTGTTGACCGCCGCAGCCTTGGCGTTCAGTGCTGCCACGCGAACTGCGCTCATCGCTGTCGCGTTGTCCTGAATCTTGGCCGGATCGAAGATAGACGCCGCTGACGTAGTGGTTTCGGCGGCGATGGCAGCCGGAGCCGAATAGCTGTAGACCTTCACCGAGCCGCAAAGCGGCACCCCGCCACCCAGATTGGTGACGGCATTTCGATCCTTAGCCTGATAGATCATCGCCTTCTTGCTGCCGCCTTCGGCGATGGTCTGGTCAGGTGTTCCGGCTGCGCTGACGTTCGGCGTGCCGCCGCCGAAGCCAGAGAATGAGGCGTTCACGGTGCGCTTGCACCACGCCACGGCCAGGTATTCCTGTGCGAACTGGCGGATGTCGTAGAGCGGGTAATTCGGGTTCGGCTTCGCGCCACTGCCCAACCCCATCTGGGCGCTGGTCGCAGTGAGTGCCCCGTTGATGATCCCGTTCTCCGTACCGATCTTGAACAACGTGTTGGCGAAGCCCACACCCCACAACGCAAACATCATCACAATGAGCTGAATGAAGCTGTAGCCGCTTGTGGTTGGCAGCAGCACGCTTCCGCCTGAAACGATCCGCACAGGCGTCCAGAGTGAAGACCAGTTCCGTCCCATCGCCTCGCCCTCGTTCGCAGTGTTCGTCACGCCCATGATGGCGACGTAACTGACGATCAGGCTGGCGACAACCAGCAGGCCGGAGTTGAAGACCGAGAAAATCGAAGCCATCACGCTGACGCTGGCATCAATAGCGTCAGGATCGGCCCCCTGTGTCAGTTTTGAAATGACACCGCCGAAGATCCACTCAAGGATTCCGACGCTGACATCAGTGCAAGCGCCTGCGGCGGAATCGCAGGGCGAAAAGGGCATAGATGGATCGGCGGCAGCCATTTAGTGTGCTCCTTCCTGATAGCGGGTTTCCTGCATGGGCACGGCTACCGGGCCGAACTCCACGTCATCGTCTTCATCGTCGTCGCCAGTGGATTTGCGGCGCTTGCGTGCGGCAGCACGCTCGGCCAGCACCTGATCGCCACGGCGCTTGTGCTTCTCGAATACCGCGCTGGGCCATGTGCCGTCGCGGTCGCGCTGTTCCGCCGCTTCCAGCATCAGGCCCAGTACGAAACCGGGATCGGCTTCCAGCAGCCCGGCGATCTGTGCCAGACCGCCCACCGCATACTTGCGCTGGTTCAGATATGTGCGTCGTGCGGCCTTCTGCGCCCGACGCTGGGCCTCTTTCAGCTCTTCCAGCCGTTTTTGCTGCCGCGCCACTGTTGCCGCCAACGCAGCGATTTCCCGCTCACGCTGTTCTGCCAGTTCGCTGGCCGGGCGACGTCCCCGCCCCCGCTTCTGTTCCTCTGCCTGCTGCACGTTCTTTCTGCTCCATGTGGCATGTCTCAGATCGAACTATCTGCACAAAATACAGCATAGTCAATGGTCTGCTCGACACCCTTGAAAGTTAGGTTGTCCATGTTTTTTGAGTCTTACACCGAGGTTCTCAAGACTGTTTTTCCAGTATTTTCAAATAGTTATTTTTCTTTGTAGATCAAATATATACATGGACTATTGTCCATATAGAGATGGCAATAAATTTTCTCTGCTCGTCGCCTGCGAGCAACTGCGGACGTGCCGCCATCGAGTTTTCAACTTGCGGCCATGCCGCCAATAAATACTATTTTTTGAGGACAAAAACGCGCCTTGGCGGTATCATTTGCGTGTGTGTTGTGCGCCTCGCGTGGGGCCAAGATGGTGGTGGTTTTCATCTGTTGCGCCTGCCGCAACAGCGCAGTTACGCATCGCTACGCGACGCCTGCGCAATGGGCTGCGCCCCTTGACCCCCTTCAAGCTGCTTTCAATGGGGGAGGCGATGCCAACAGGTTTTCAATGAGGGTGGCGGCATGTACCGGATGGAGCTGAACTACATCAGCCGCGACGGCGGCAAGAAAGGCAAACAGCGGGATGCCGCCAAACAAGGCCACGGCTTTTCGGCCACAGCCGCCGCTGCTTACCGCAGTGGCGGCATCGTCACTGACCACCGCACGGGTGAAGTGCATGACTACACGCGCAAGCGCAGGATCGGCCACACGGAGATCGTTGTGCCGCCCGGAGCGCCGTCCTGGGCCAGCCACCGCGAAGCACTGTGGAATGCCGTCGAAGCCGCCGAGGTACGAAAGGACGCGAGATTGGCGCATGAGTTCATCGTGGCACTGCCTCATGGCCTCACGAAGGAGCAGGAAATCGACATGGTGCGCGACCTTGCTCAAAGCATTGCTGACCGGCACGGCGTGCCTGTTGATTGGGCAATCCACGGCGACGATCCGAAGAAGTGGGATGGCTCCTTGAAGGGGGTGGTCGGCAAACATGCCCATCTGTTGACGCCCACCCGCAGCCTGACGCCGGACGGGTTTTCCAAGGTCAAAGGCAGAGACTTCACTGACCGGAAACTGGGGCCGAAAACGCTCTGCTACTGGCGCGAACAATGGGCCTTGATCGGCAACACACATATGGAGCGGGCAGGACTGGATGAGCGGTGGGATCACCGCACGCTCTCGGTGCAGCGCGAAGACGCGCTGAAGCGGGGAGATTTGGCCGCTGCCGAAGAATTCGACCGCCTGCCCGGCGTACACATCGGAGCGGCTGCCACGGCGCTAGAGCGTCAGGGGATCGACACGTATTGGGGCAACCTGAACCGGATCATCCTCGCCAAGAATGCGGAGCGCAGACTGGGGCACGAGCGCAAGCGCATTGAAGAGTCGATGGCCGCACTGGAGCGCCGCTTGGCGGAATTGCGGGCCGCGCAGGAGGCTGACGCCACTCAGCCGGAGCACAGCGATGATGATCCTCGCTGGGCAGTGTTTGAACGCGCCTTCATGCACGCCGTCCAGTTTGAACATGGACTCAGCCTGATTGGGCTGACTGCTCCTATGGACGCTCTCAAAGCCCGCTTCTCGGCGTATATGGATACGGCGGAAGAACAGGGCATGACGCCAGAGGAATTCGCCCAAGCCTATGCAAAAGGTCTGGCCGAACAGGATCGCCGGGTGATGCAGGAACAGGCGGCGAGGGATGCCGATCCCCAACCGCCACAAGAGGACTCCCCTGTTTCTACTCCTGCCCCATGATGCCCCCGGCAATGGTGGCAACAGTGTGGAAAGACGGTGGCAGCATGGTGTCAATGATGACGGTAACAAGGTGGTGACATGGTGGAACGATGGTGGCGGGATATTGGTAAGACAGTGACGGCACTGTGGTGGCTGTGTGTGCGGATGGTGGTAATAACGTGGCACTTCACCACAATGCAGCCACATTCCCGCCACCATCCGATGCCGATTCGGGAGGGGTGCGCATGAAAGTCTGGGCATTCGATGAGAACCGGGCCGATTTCGTAGATGCTGCGCCGGAGCGGCTGAACGCTGATCCGGTCGGGTGCTACATCATCCGGCGCGACGATGACGTGTTTGTCCGCGAGCACGGCCAGGAACGGCCCATGCCTGAGGGGCTGACCGTAGCTGGGGTGCCATTTGACCGGGAGCAGTTCGAGCACACCTACCCTCTGCCTCTGCGAGCGGAGATGAAGCGAGACGGCCAATGGGCGCGTGCACAGTTGCAGGCCCGTGACCGTGGTGAAGTCAGTCTGCCGCTGGAGCTTCCGATCTGGGTGACGAAGGGGGAGCCAGAATGATCGACCTACAGCGAGCAGCCATCAGAGCACGCCCCGCGCTTGCCGTTCTGTCCGCCGAGATTGGTGAGCCATCCCCGGATACGGTGCAGGCGCTGACAATCATCGAGCAGATGCTGGGCGACATCGAAGCCGGGCGGCATCCACTCGACCGCCCCGACAACTGGCCCCAGCGTGAACGCTGGCCGGATCGTCCTCACTGGGACAGGTGGCGGTGGGCGATCAAAGTGCTTTCCGATGCTTGTGGCGCAACGGCACATTGCGGCCCCAAGTGCCACTACATGAGGGTTGATGTCCGGCAAGCGCGGTCTGACGCACTGACCGTGGCACTAGACGAGATCGGATGCCTGATCGAGCTGGCGAGCGATAGGGAATCTTTGCACGCTTCGCCTGTAGTGATGCCAGTATGACGTCATGAGGCGCGGCGGTTCCGCGCCATAGGAGCAGAGACGATGAAAACGCAGATCGACAACCTTGTGCGCGGCATTTGTCATGACCTCGCGCAGCCATCCCCAGCCGTGCCCGAGCTGGCGACCTTCTTTCAGGCCATCGGTGCAGACGGTCTTTCCAAGGCCATCGAACAGAGGGCTATCCTCGGCCACTGGGCCGAGGACGTGACTCTGCCCCCGGACATGCGAGACTACGCACAGCGGCAGCTCGCCGCCCTCCCGGACTTCTGACGCGGTTTTGTGAGGGTTTCAGCATGTCCAGAAAACGGTAGTTTGATGAACAGTCGGCAACGGCATCGTTACATCTGGTCAAACAGCCTCTCCGTTGTTAAAATTTCCGTCAACTTTTCAAAGTCCGCCAAACATGCGTTTGCTGGACATATTCATGTGCGACGGAAGCGAACGGCATGGGGCAACGCATCGGGTACGCCCGAGTTTCGACAGATGACCAGAACCTTGACTTGCAGCTTGACGCGCTGCATCGAGCTGGCATCGCTGACGACTGCCTGTACTCCGACACCGCCAGCGGTAAGGATGCCGAGCGCAAAGAACTAGCTGCATGCCTGAAAGCACTCCGCGAGGGCGACACCCTCGTGGTTTGGCGTCTTGACAGGCTGGGACGCAGCCTGCCCGACCTTGTGCGCATCATCGGTGAGCTAGAAAAGAAGGGCGTCGGTTTTGAAAGCCTCACCGAAAAAATCGAAACAAGCAGTGCTGCTGGCAAGCTGGTTTTCCATGTTTTTGCCGCGCTTGCCGAGTTCGAGCGCAACCTGATCCGCGAACGTACCCGAGCAGGGCTTGTGGCCGCTCGTGCCCGTGGCCGGTCGGGTGGCCGCAGGCCAAAGCTGACACCTCAGCAGATCAAAGAGATCAAGCGACTGATGACTGACCCGACCATTCCGGTCAGTCAGATCGCTGAACGCTACAAAGTATCCAGAACGACTATCTACAAGGTCGCACCACGCCGGGAACCGGAAGTGGTCGAGGCCCAGCCAGTGAAGAAGAAACCATGATCCGTGACATCCTCCAGCAATACAGGGACGAATCCGCTTTCAACCGTGATTTGGGCGACCGCTTCGAGCGGCTGATGCGGGCTTACCTCAAGCTCGACCCGCAGTATCTTGCATTGTTTGAAGATGTCTGGTTCTGGAAGGATTGGCCGCAGCGGGAAGCCCTCGGCTACAAGCTGCCGGACACCGGCATCGACCTGGTGGCAAAGCTGCGCGATGAGGATGGTTACTGCGCGATCCAGTGCAAGTTCTACGACTCTCCGATTCCGTTGGGCGATCTGGGTAACTTCTTCACACTCTCCGGCAAGGGAGGCTTTACCCAACGCCTTATTGTGGCAACTGCGCCGCTCTCCAAGCACGCGGCGGATGCGCTGGAAGGGCAGACCATTCCGGTCGAACTGATGACCTTGGAGGACTTGGAAGCCTCCCCGATTGACTGGTCGCAGTTCTCGCTGGACAAGCCCGATCAACTGCGCAAGCTGCCCAAGAAAGCCCCTCGCCCGCATCAGAGCGAAGCCCTGGCCAATGTCACCAAAGGCTTTCAGGCCCACGACCGTGGCAAGCTCATCATGGCCTGCGGCACAGGCAAAACCTACACCTCGCTCATCATCGCCGAGCATATGGTTAAGCCGGGCCAGAACATCCTGTTCCTAGTGCCATCCATCGCGCTGCTGTCGCAGACGTTGCGGGCGTGGACAGCCGATGCCAGTGTGCCTTTGCGCTGCTTTGCTGTGTGCTCGGATAGCAAGGCCAGCCGCAATGAAGAGGACATGCGCATCTACGAACTGGCTTATCCGGCCACCACGAATGCAAACAAGCTGGCGGCCTCCCTCACCGCAACGCAGGACGAGAGCGCCATCACGGTGATCTTCTCGACCTATCAGTCCATCGAAGTGGTACATCAGGCGCAGCAGAAAACCGGCATGGCGTTCGACCTGGTGGTGTGCGATGAGGCTCACCGCACTGCGGGCTATACCGCTCCTGGCGAAGATCATTCCGCATTCGTGCGCGTCCATGACAACTCCTACATCAAGGCAAACAAGCGGCTTTACATGACCGCCACGCCGCGTATCTACGCCGAAGCCAGCAAGAGCAAGGCCGAAGAAAACGATGTGCAAGTGTTCTCGATGGACGATGTGGCCACCTTCGGCCCGGTGTTCCATCAGCTTCGCTTCGATGAAGCTGTCCGGCGCGATCTGCTATCCGACTACAAGGTGCTGGTGATCGCTGTTGATGAATTGCACGTCAGCAGGGTGCTCAACAAGCGCATCGCCGACAGTGGCGACGAACTCAAGCTGGATGACGCGGTGAAAATCGTCGGCTGCTGGAACGGCTTGGGCAAGCACGTCGCCGCCGAGGATGGCATGGATGTCAGCGTCGATCCTCAACCGATGCGCACTGCCATCGCCTTCGCTCAGTCGATCAAGCACTCCAAGCTGCTGACCGCCGAATTCGAACGCATTTCCGACGACCTCGGCGACCAGATCGACTATCTCCCCGCGCTGGAGGCCAAACACGTCGATGGCACCATGAACGTGGTCGAGCGCAACCAGAAGCTCTCCTGGCTCAAGGACAACATCGGCAAGGAAGAGCCGCTATGCCGCATCCTGACCAATGCCCGCTGCCTCTCCGAAGGTGTGGATGTCCCGGCACTGGACGCTGCCATTTTCCTGAACCCCCGCGATTCCGTGGTGGACGTGGTGCAGTCGGTTGGTCGCGTGATGCGCAAAGACCCCGCAGGCCGCAAGAAGTACGGCTATGTGATTCTGCCCATCGGTATCCGCAAGGACACTTCGCCCGAAACAGCACTTGATGACAACAAGAAATACCGTGTGGTCTGGCAGGTGCTCAACGCTTTGCGTGCCCACGATGACCGGCTGGACAAGCAGTTCGCCACCATTGACCTGACAGGCAAAGGCAATGGCGTGGTGAACGTCATCGGCGTGGGCGGCGGCAACGAGAAAGCCGATGCCTTCGGCGGAGAGCAGCTTGGCTTTGCCTTCGATCCGGAGGAACTTGGCAAGTGGCAGGACGCCATGTTTGCCAAGATCGTCACCAAGTGCGGCAACCGCCGCTACTGGGAAGACTGGGCCAAAGACATCGCCGAGATTGCCGACCGTCACCAGATGCGCATTCGCGCCTTGCTGGAGAAACCGTATTCCAAGGGCAAGAAAGCGTTCGACGAGTTCCTCAAAGGTGTCAGGAAGAACCTCAACCCCAGCGTCAGCCAGAACGACGCCATCGAGATGCTGGCCCAGCACATCATCACCAAGCCGGTGTTCGACGCGCTGTTCGAGGGCTACGCCTTTACCAGCAAGAACCCCGTGTCGCAGTCCATGCAGAAAATCATGGACATCCTCGATGCGCAGGCGCTGGACAAGGAGCACGAGACGCTGGAGGGCTTCTATGCCAGCGTGCGCGAGCGGGCATCTGGTATCACCGACCCGAAAGGGCGGCAAAAGATCATCGTCGAGCTGTACGACAAGTTCTTCAAGACCGCTTTCCCGCGCATGGTCGAACGGCTGGGCATTGTCTACACCCCGGTCGAGATCGTGGACTTCATCCTGCACAGTGCCGATGCCGCCCTCCAGGCACACTTCGGCACCAGACTGGCTGACCAGAACGTCCACATCCTAGACCCCTTCACCGGCACAGGCACCTTCCCCGTGCGGCTGATCGAAACGGGGCTAATTCCTCCTGACAAGCTGCCCTACAAGTACCGCCATGAGATGCACGCCAACGAGATCGTGCTTCTCGCCTACTACATCGCCGCCATCAACATCGAGGAAGCCTTCCATCGCGTCACAGGACAGGAATACGAGCCGTTCCCCGGCATCGTGCTGACTGATACCTTCCAGATGAGCGAGCCGCAGAACGGCGACATCGACGAGGGCCTGCCGGAGAACCATGAGCGGGCCGACCGCCAGAAGGCACGCGACATCCGTGTGGTCGTGGGCAATCCGCCCTATTCTGTTGGGCAGGACGGCGGGAACGACAACAACCAAAACCTCAAGTATTCACGGCTTGACGGGCGCATCGCCGCGACCTACGCCGCGCACTCGACCGCGACGCTCAAGAACAGCCTGTACGACTCCTACATACGCGCCTTCCGCTGGGCATCCGACCGTATCAAGGATGAGGGCATCGTCTGTTTTGTGACCAACGGTGGCTGGATTGACGGCAACACGATGGACGGCTTCCGCAAGACCTTGCAGGACGAGTTTGCGGATGTGTATGTCTTCAATCTACGCGGAAATGCACGCACCCAAGGCGAACAGCGCCGTAAAGAGGCAGGCAACGTCTTCGACGCAGGCTCGCGCACACCGGTAGCCATTACCCTGCTCATCAAACGCAAAGACCATCAGGGCAAGGCCGCGATCCATTACCACGACATTGGCGACTATCTAAGCCGGGAGCAAAAGCTGGAGATCGTCAGCAGTTTTGGCAGTTATCAGCAGGTGCCGTGGCAAACCCTGGAGCCTAACGAGTACCACGACTGGATTAATCAGCGCAGCGGGGATTTTAACGCCTTCGTACCGTTCAATGATGAGCCGAATGCAATTTTTGCAATGCGTTCAAGCGGCGTGAAGACAAACCGCGACAGATGGGTCTACAACCCAAGCAGACTAGCACTTGAAGGCAATGTCAAGGGGATGATCGAACGCTACAACGAGCAGGTGGCGCTACATAGTGACCGTTGCAAAGCCGCTGGCAGCGATGCCTACAAGATGGCAATGGATTTGGCTGACCCGAATCCACGAAACATCAAGTGGACACGTGAGCTGTACACCGATCTTAGCCGTGGAAAACTGTGCGAGTTTGACCCAGAGGGCATCCGCATCGCTCTGTACCGTCCATTCTGCAAGCAATGGGTGTATTTCAACCGACGGCTTAACAACTGCGTTTACCAGCAGCCAAAACTGTATCCCACGGCGAAACATCGGAATTTAGCGATTCAGGTCACCGGCAATGGGGCGAGCAAGGATTTTTCGTGTTTGATGGGGAACATACTCCCCGACCTTGAAGTGATATCGAAAGGGGTCTGCTTCCCCCTTTACTGGTACGAGCCAGCTACCGAAAAGGCTGCGCAGTCTGGATTTAGCTTCAATAGTGGTGATGCGGATGTAACCGATGTTCAGGGTTATGTGAGGCGTGATGGTGTTACTGATGATGCGCTGATCAACTTCCGCCAGCACTACAGCGACGAGTCGATCACCAAGGAAGACATCTTCTATTACGTCTATGGCGTTCTGCATTCGCCAGAGTACCGCGAGCGGTATGCCGCCGACCTCAAGAAGGTGCTGCCCCGCATTCCCTATGCACCGGACTTCAAGGCATTCAGCCAAGCGGGGCGCAAGCTCGCCGACCTGCATCTGAACTACGAAACGGTGGAGCCGTGGCCAGTGCAGGAGGATGCCAAGCCCAAGGGCGATCTGAATGACCTAGCTTACTACCGCATCGAGAAGATGCGCTTTGCCTCACTGGGCGGCAGAAACAAGGACAAGAGCGTCATCGTCTTCAACAGCCGCATCACCCTGCGCGGCATCCCGCTGCAAGCCTACGACTATGTGGTCAACGGCAAGAGCGCCATCGAGTGGGTTATGGAACGCTATCAGGTATCGACCGACAAGGACAGCGGCATCAAGGATGATCCCAATGACTGGTGCCGCGAGCACAACGACCCGGCCTACATCCTCAATCTCGTCAAGCGTGTTATTCGGGTGAGCATGGAGACGGCTGCAATTGTTTCCGCACTTCCGGCAATTCAGTAAGGCAATGATTTCCTTTTTATTAGCATAGATTTAATCCAGGACAGTAGGCTGCAAACCGATCAATAAGGAGAAAGAATGTCAGCAGAAAACGAGAACACTGCGAAACTCGCTGAGCTTGCAGCCACTGAACTGTTCAGTGAATTCTTTTGGGAGCGAAGCGGGCCGACCAATCACGATTGGCCATGCGAGGATCAAGAGCGCCACGATGTAAAGACGCATCCCTGCGATGTTGTTTATTACTACGATGAGCCTTATTCGCCAGTCAGAACTTACGTTCATTGCGATCTAAAGAGCTACGCAAAAGGAACCATTCGCCCCGCCTCTGTAAAAGCGGCTGTTGAGAGTTTGGCAAAACAAGTGGCATGTGCCGAGAAGAGCGATAGCTGGCGAGATTTTCATGGTCACGATCATGTAACCGCCTCAATCTGCGGCCTGTTGTTTGTCTATAACCATGATGGTGAGTACGAAGCAGATTTTCAAAAAAATCTCATAGGCATCAACCCTGAATCCCTCCAGCTTCCTCGCGGCTCTAAGTTGTTTGTATTGGGGCCAAAAGAAATATTCTGGCTGGATAATATAAGAGACGAAATTCAACGAATGCGTGGGAAGAGGCCGGCAGAACTTCCTCCGCATGAGTTTTGTTCTTTCTATCATCCACAGCTCGTCAGGAGAGCAAACCTTCAAGTCAGAACGGCCAAGGCTGCTACTCTTGAGATGCTCACCTCCCCAATCATCATTTTGGAGCACCGCGATCCAAAAGGAAGTGCCAAGCGTGGGGTGGTTGTCTTCTACTCAAGGAAAGGCGAGACAGCAGACGAGTTCATGTATCTCATTGATACACTCAGGAAATACGAGCTTTTAGACGACAACACGTCAGTCACCATCAAGACGCTTGGTGCATCGCCAATTTCCTCGCCGACGTTCCAGCGTGCGCAGCAGCAGTATATTGAAGGTATCAACATAAATGCCACAAAGACTGATCTTGCTGGTTATGTTAATGCGATCAAGTATGAGCCAATGAACAAAGTTAAAAGCACATACTCCGCCATTGACTTGGGGACATGGTAATGACTGATTTTCTCGACCACCTCAGCGCAAACGATAACGATATTTATGATCTCCTGATTTCTGGTAAACAGAGGCTTACAGCCTCTGTACTCCGAGAACTGGCGCGAGATCGAGGGATTTTCTACTCACCAGAAGATAGTCGTGAAGAACTAGCCGACCGACTTTCACTTCTTCCTCACGACTTCCATGATATAGCAGGAATCGTGCAAAAGCGTGAACCAGCTCATCGCCGCGAAAAAGCTACTTTTGTTCGACTTGGCACTCAATTGTCAGTCGAAGAAATGAAAGAAGCTGCCGCTGCCTATGCTGAAAAGGTTGCAGCAAATGAGCAGGTCACGCATAGGCCAAAAGGTGGCACAGGGTATTCTGTAGATGTTACTTACGACGAATTCAACCACACAAGAACGCGCTTACTACAGCGTGAGCGCCATGAGGCAAGCATTGAATTCTTCGTTGAAAACGGTCAGACGGTTGCAAGACTTCCTGCAACGGACAAAGCCAAACGAGTTTTTGCCGCCATCAAGGAAACTGTCGAACAAAAGCGAAAAGAAAAAATATCAGAAGACAAAATTGAGCTAATCGGCCTAACCACTCCGGCCCTGCGCTCCAAATTCTTTACTCGGCTGATTTCCTCTCTTCCTGGCTATAAACTGAAGAATGTGATGAATCTAAAGGTTTCATCACTTGAATGCAGTGATGATGAGGATGTTCTTGATCTAGAAGAGGATTTGGAAGACGACGCGTCCAAAGAGATGTTCGCCGCTGTTGTGCACAGTATGGCACTATCCGGCCAAAATCTCGTCCAGTCGCAAGAGTACAAAGACCTCACGTCTCGCGGATTCTTCATCACCTCGATCACATGGCGATCAGAGTATGAGCGTGAGCCTAACGATATTGTCCAGTTTGACGCAGGTTTTGAAGACCGAAAAACAGGAACAGGCTTCAAGTATCAAGTGCAAGGCGCATTTCGTGCGCACAAGGGTACGCACAGAAAAACGATTGTCCATGTATCTGACTTGGAAAGAGCAAAGCTCTTTTCCATTCTGGAAGATACAGCAAGAAAGGTTTTATCTGATCTTCTGAGCGAAGCAGAAGAAGAGTCACCTGACGAACCTAAGGAGTGACGATGAAAAGATTTCGTTGGTTTAAGGTTGAGTGGCCTTCGTCCATTAGAACCCTTGCTAAACGCATCGCCAAGCGTCCTTTCAACGAAGAGTCCGGGCACGGCTTTTTTGTTGACCGCGTTCGAGATGACTTTCTGGAGGCTCGCTACGTAGAGAAGATTGAGTATACGGACATCGTGACCGATCCTTTTGGTAATGAGCTAAAGTTTGATCGTGTGGAGTTTCGGCACACTATTTTTCGAGCCTCGTCATTCGCTCCTGGATTAGAGTTGATTGATCCCCCCAGGAGCGTTCAAGCACTAATGAATCGTCTTTCAGAGGCGGTCGATTTCGAGGTGGCAATAACTCCTGTATCACTTGATGTCCTGAAGTGGGCTACCCTATTTCAGGAATCTGGGAGTGTCTCAGCAGAAATTGATTCTTTGCAAATCGGGGCACTGGAGATCGAAAAAGGCGTTGTGGCAAAGGTGCTGATCAAGGGTGACCGAGATGTACGTGCGGCATGTGATGTACTTACTCATGACCGGAAATTTTCTATAGAGAAGGTTCAACTTCGCCTTGCTAATCCTTATCGAAAAACCACAATTGTGCTTTCTGGCACAGGCGCTGCCGTATTCAGCTCAGATACCTTGGCAGAAGAGCTTTTATCTCCGCTGCGCATAATGCTGACTGATGCCATGCAGTCGTCCAGTCAGTCATAAGGAGAAATACCTCGGCCTATGAAAATAGCTCTAGGCGTACTTCACCGCTTGCTCTTATGCTTGGCTTGGGATACGCCCATATCAGCAGTGAAGTCCGGCAGCGCCGCCATCCGCTCATACATCTCTTCCTGCTCGGCAGCCAGCATCGGATCATCGTAGGGGCTGGCAACAAGATCATCCGGCGTCGGCGTTTCGCTTTTCGACGGACGCCCTCGTGCTCGGCTTGGTCTTGGGTGTCCCGCCTTCTCCAGCGCCTTCGCCAGCACATCCAGAGCGTCCCAAATCCGCTCAGGCCGGACTGGCTCCACTCCAGCAGCCAGTGCTTTTGCCGCCCACCCCATGTGCTCGGCAGCGTGCAGCAAGTGACTTTTCTGCTTGTACTCAGCAAGCTGCTGGTCTCTCTCGGCCATCCACTCCCTGAACTCTTCACGCTCGGCGTCAGTCAGGATGGCTTCAATGTCAGGCGGCAGTGCCGTTGCCCAGCGATCCACAGTCCCTAGCACAATCTGCTTGGAACGCTTTTTCTCATGGTCATAGGCGTAGCGTAGCAGGGAGATTGATTTTCCCTGTCGTGTGTTTCCGCTTTTATCGCGGTAAGTCTGCACACGTATATGCATCGAAATTGCGCTTCTCTATATGCGTATTTTTTAGATGATAGTCCTAGCGAAAGGCTTGGGGGAAGCCTTTTCGCTACTCCACCAGCTTGATGCCGTTGAACTCAGGCATTTCACGCAAGAAAAGTCGGAAGTCCTCAGCATCCCCCGCCGTAACTGGTATTTTTCCTTCTGAAAACACCACCTTTTCTTCGTCAGGATCGGTCAGCATCTGAAAACCCAGCTTGACGATGGCGGCGGCTGTGCCCCAATGCAGCTTCTTCGCATCGGCTTCCAGCATGGCGAACATCACGCAGCGCATGGCTGTCGTCACATTGCGCTCATCCACATCCCAGTCATTGCGCGTGTTAAACGGGATTCCGAACACGGAAAGCGTGTTGGCAATGCTTTTCGCCGTCCGCCGTTTCCGCAGCCGCACGATGTCCGCCTGTTCTCCCTTGATGACGCGGGCCAGCGCATCGGCATCATTGGACAGTTCCTCCAGAGCATCCAGGCGGGTTGAGAGCGGGATGGTCTGGCTGTAGTTGAAGTCCAGGCTGGCGGCGTCCTTCGCATCGAGACGGCCAAGCGCAGCCCACAGCCGACGCGCATCGGACGCAACCTTTTCAAGCGCCCGGATACGCGATGTATCAGGCGGGGTATCGGTGATGCTCCAGCCATTCGCCAGCCACCGGAAAAGCAGCTTTTTGTGGTCATGTGGCAGTTTCCTGACTGACTCACAGCGCAGGATGTCCTTCACCAGTGCGAAGCGCAACTGACGCCGCTCATTAGCCTTTGTCATTGGCAGCCTCCCGCTTCCAGAGTTCGAGCTTGTCCGCCCATGCCTGCATCATGCCTCGCCGCTCTTCGAGGTAGGTGGCATGGTTGTAGGTGCGACGCACCGAGTTGGGTTCCGCATGGGCAAGCTGCGCCTCAATGGCATCCGGGCGATAGCCCATCTCGTTCAGCCGGGTGCTGCCCGTGGTTCTGGTGCCATGCGGGCTGTAGGTGCCGCTCCAGCCCAGCACCTTGAGCGCCTGCCGGATCGAATGCACCGACATCGGTCTGTTGCGGTCATCCCTGCCGGGGAAGATGTGCGTCCGGTCGCCACTGATGGCGTGCAGGCGACGCAACATCTCTATGGCCTGCGTTGGCAGCGGCACAACATGCTCGCGGCGGGCTTTCATGCGCCAGGCTGGGATCATCCAAAGCGCCGCATCGAGATCGAATTCAGCCCATTCCGCCTCTGCTGCTTCGCTGGGACGCGCCAGTGTCCACCACATCAACTGGATGCAAAAATTGACCTGATAGCCGCAGCGGTGGTTGTCGAAGTCGTTGAGCAGCTTGCCGATCTGCGCGGTGGTCAGCGCCGTCTTGTGTTGCGTCTTGTTGGCGGGCAACGCCTTGCGGACGGGCCAGACAGGATCGTTGTCTGCCCGCAAGGTGGCAACGGCCAACTCGAAGATGCCGGACATGGTGCGTTTGGCTTCGGCGGCGACGGTCGGCGCACCGCGCTTCACAGTCTTGGTGAGGATGTCGAGGACATGCGCCGGGGTGATGTCGCGCACCGGGAGCTTGCCGATGGTGGGAAAGACCACCCGCTCCAGCATGTCCAGGCGGCGTTTCTTGGTGATGTCCTCCCAGTCCCGCAGAGCCAGCCACTCTTTGGCGACGGTCTCGAAGGTATTGGCGGAATCCTCTTCGCGCTTGAGGCGCTCAAGCTGCCGGTGCTGGACGGGGTTGATGCCCTGCTTGACCAGCTTCCGCGCTTCCTCGCACTTGTCCCGCGCTTCGGCAAGGCTGACGGCGGGGTAGTCGCCCAGCGCGAACCACGATCCCTTGCCGCCCAGCTTGAAGCGGTAGCGCCAAGCCTTTACCCCATTGGGCTTCACTTCGAGGTAAAGGCCGCGAAAGTCATTCAGGCGGTAGAGCTGCTCCTTCGGTTTGGCAGCACGGCAGTGGGCATCTGTCAGCACGGTGTCACGGGATCGGCAATGAGGAACGACAGAAGGATCATATACACCTTCTGTCGCCTCGTCCAATCTTCGTATACACCAGCGTAGTCACTTTTTCGATGCAAGCTCAGGTCATTTCATGAGATTACATGAACATGCAGAACCCTTTATTCACGCGAGCTTACCGTCATTTTCCCGAGCAAAAGAAACGCAAAGAAAGCTCTAGAAATGGCTTGTTCGGGTCAGACGTTGAAGCGGAAGTGCATCACGTCGCCGTCCTTGACGATGTATTCCTTGCCTTCCAGGCGCCATTTGCCGGCTTCCTTGGCGCCGGCTTCGCCCTTGTACTGGATGAAGTCGTCATAGGCGACCACTTCGGCACGGATGAAGCCTTTCTCGAAGTCGGTGTGGATGACGGCAGCGGCCTGCGGGGCGGTGGCGCCGATGCGCACGGTCCAGGCGCGGACTTCCTTCACGCCAGCGGTGAAGTAGGTCTGCAGGTTGAGCAGGTTGTAGCCGGCGCGGATCACGCGGTTCAGGCCTGGCTCTTCCATGCCCATGGACTCGAGGAACATCAGTTTCTCTTCGTCGTCGTCCAGCTCGGCGATCTCGGCTTCGATCTTGTTGCACACCGGTACGACCACGGCGCCTTCTTCGGCGGCGATGGCCTTGACCACGTCCAGGTGCGGGTTGTTCTCGAAGCCGTCCTCGGCGACGTTGGCGATGTACATCACCGGCTTGCTGGTGAGCAGGTGGAAGCCGCGGATCACGCGCTTCTGCTCGTCGTCCATGTTCTTCATCAGACTGCGCGCAGGCTTGCCTTCGGTGAAGTGGGCGATCAGCTGTTCCAGCAGGGCCTTCTGGGCGATGGCGTCCTTGTCGCCGCCCTTGGCGTTGCGGACCACTTTCTGCAGTTGCTTCTCGCAGCTGTCGAGGTCGGCAAAGATCAGTTCGAGGTCGATGATCTCGATGTCGCGCTTGGGGTCGACGCTGTTGGAGACGTGGATGACGTTGTCGTCCTCGAAGCAGCGCACGACGTGGGCGATGGCGTCGGTCTCGCGGATGTTGGCGAGGAACTTGTTGCCCAGGCCTTCACCCTTGGAGGCACCGGCGACCAGGCCGGCGATGTCGACGAACTCCATGGTGGTGGGCAGGACCCGCTCCGGCTTGACGATCTCGGCCAGGGCTTCCAGACGTGCGTCGGGCATGGGAACGATGCCGCTGTTCGGCTCGATGGTGCAGAAGGGGAAGTTTTCCGCCGCGATGCCGGATTTGGTCAGGGCGTTGAACAGGGTGGACTTGCCGACGTTGGGCAGGCCGACGATGCCGCAATTGAATCCCATGCTATGTCCCTCGCGCCAATGGGGCGATTAAGAGGTGTGGATCAGGCCTTCTGGCTGTGCAGTTTCTGCATCGCGCGGGTGAAGTCCCCCGCGAGGATGTCGGGCAGCACGCCGAGGGCGAAGTCGATGCTGGTGTCGAGCAGTTCCTGCTCGCTGCGCGGTGCGCGGCCGAGGACGTAGCCGGATACCAGGCTGGCGTGCCCGGGATGGCCGATGCCGAGGCGCAGGCGATGGAAGCCGTTCTGGTTGCCGAGCTGGGCGATGATGTCGCGCAACCCGTTGTGCCCGCCATGGCCACCGCCCTGCTTGAGCTTGGCGACGCCGGGGGGCATGTCGAGTTCGTCGTGGGCCACCAGGATCGCGTCGACCGGGATGCGGAAGAAACCGGCGAGCGCCGCCACGGACTGGCCGCTGCGGTTCATGTAGGTGGTGGGGATGAGCAGACGAACGTCGCGGCCCTGGTGGCTGAATTTGCCAACGAGGCCGAAATACTTCTTGTCGAGAGACAGGTTGACGCGCTGGCTGTCTGCCACGCGCTCAACGAAAAGGGCCCCTGCGTTATGCCGGGTCTGGTCGTATTCGGGGCCTGGATTTCCCAGGCCGACGATCAGTTGTACGGCGGTCACGACAGGGGCCCTTCCTTTTCAGGCTGCGCGAATTACTCGGCGGAGCCTTCTTCCTTCGCTACGCGAGCAGCGTGGATGTTGGCAACTGCCAGGTCGTTGCCGTGGGCCAGGGCCACCAGCTCGACGCCTTTCGGCAGCTTGAGGTCGGACAGGTGAACGGTCTGACCCACTTCGACCTTGGCCAGGTCGACTTCGATGAATTCCGGCAGGTCTTTCGGCAGGCAGGAAACTTCGACTTCGGAGATGGTGTGGGAGATCTCGCCACCACCAGTCTTCACGCCAACAGCGGTGGCTTCGTTCAGGAAGTGCAGCGGTACGTGAGCGGTCAGCTTCTGGCCGGCAACGACGCGCTGGAAGTCAGCGTGTACGACGAAGCCTTTGGACGGGTGACGCTGCAGGGCCTTGATCAGAACGGTCTCGGTGGCACCGGCGACGTTCAGGGCGATCACGTGGCTGAAGGCAGCCTCGTTTTCCAGCAGCTTGGCCAGTTCTTTGGCCAGCAGACCGATGGATTGCGGAGCCTTGTCGCCACCGTAGACAACGGCGGGAACTTGGGCTTCGTTACGACGCAGGCGGCGGCTCGCACCTTTCCCCAGGTCGGAACGTACGGAAGCGTTCAGGGCGAATTCAGTCATTGCAGTTCTCCAAAATAGCCAAACCGCCCCGAGTGCTTGCGACCAGCATCTTGGGCGGTTAGGCAAAAAAGCCCCACCGGAGCGGGGCGTTTTCGTCAGGCGCGTTCCTTAGCGGAACATCGCGCTGATCGATTCCTCATTGCTGATGCGGCGGACCGCTTCAGCCACGACCGGCGCGATATCCAGTTGACGGATACGGGAGCAGGCCTGTGCCGCGGCAGACAGCGGAATGGTGTTGGTCACCACCAGCTCGTCCAGCACGGAGTTTTCAATGTTCTCGATGGCACGGCCGGACAGCACCGGGTGGGTGCAGTAGGCGTAGACCTTGGCAGCGCCGTGGTCCTTCAGGGCCTTGGCGGCGTGGCCGAGGGTGCCGGCGGTGTCGACCATGTCGTCGACCAGGACGCAGGTCCGGCCGTCCACATCACCGATGATGTGCATGACTTCGGACTGGTTGGCCTTGGGACGACGCTTGTCGATGATCGCCAGATCGACACCCAGGGACTTGGCGACGGCACGGGCACGTACCACGCCACCGATGTCCGGGGAGACGATCATGAGGTTGTCGAAACGCTGGTCTTCGATGTCATCCACCAGGACGGGGGAGCCGTAGATGTTGTCCACGGGGATATCGAAGAAACCCTGGATCTGGTCGGCATGCAGGTCGACGGTCAGCACGCGGTCGATGCCGACCACGGTGAGCATGTCGGCCACGACCTTGGCGCTGATCGCCACGCGAGCGGAACGCGGGCGGCGGTCCTGGCGGGCATAGCCGAAGTAGGGGATCACAGCGGTGATACGGGACGCCGAGGAGCGGCGGAAGGCGTCAGCCATCACCACCAGCTCCATCAGGTTGTCGTTGGTGGGCGCGCACGTGGGCTGGATCAGGAAGACGTCCTTACCGCGGACATTTTCGTTGATTTCCGCGCTGATTTCGCCGTCGGAGAACTTGCCTACAGAGGCATCACCGAGGGGGATATGCAGTTGACGTACGACGCGACGCGCCAGATCGGGGTTGGCGTTCCCCGTGAAGACCATCATCTTGGACACGCGCAGTACCTGCCGGCTGAGGGTGGACCTGATGAATTAAAAAGCTGTTCAAACGCCGAGGCTTTTGAACAGCTTCTTCGTGTATGGCAGGGGCGGCTGGATTCGAACCAACGCATGGCAGGATCAAAACCTGCTGCCTTACCGCTTGGCGACGCCCCTATATCGTTTAACTACCGTTGCAAGACCTGTTCTACCGAGGACCCTGGGAAGGGTTATGGCAGGGGCGGCTGGATTCGAACCAACGCATGGCAGGATCAAAACCTGCTGCCTTACCGCTTGGCGACGCCCCTGTATCGGTATAACCGGAGGACTTGCACACTTCTTTCAAGCCAGGCTTTCGAGGCGTCGATGCAGCATCGAGATGTTGCTGCCCTTGGCGACGAAACTTGGCAGAGTGGCCGGAAGTTGGCGGGCGACTTTATCAGCATCGTCCCGGTTTGGGAAGCTCCCAAACACACAAGCTCCGGTGCCGGTCAGTCGGGCCGATGTGAATTTGTTCAACCACATCAGTGCGTTACGAACTTCGGGGTAACGCTTCTCGACCACTGGCTGACAGTCGTTACGACTGCCCCCCTCAAGAAGGCTGCGAAGATTAATGGGCGCCGAATTCCGTGTCAACTCGGGATCGGTGAAAACTTCTGCTGTGCTGACAAAGACTTGCGGTACGGCGACGAGGAACCACGGCTCCTCCAGGGTGACCGGTTGCAGGCGCTCGCCGACACCTTCGGCGAAGGCCGCGCGACCGCGTACGAACACCGGCACGTCGGCACCCAGTGCCAGCCCCAGCTCGGCCAGGCGCTCTTCGCCGAGGTGCGTCTGCCAGAGGTGGTCGAGGCCGAGGAGGGTGGTGGCGGCGTCGGAACTGCCGCCGCCGATGCCGCCGCCCATGGGCAGGCACTTGTCGAGCCAGATGTCAGCGCCCAGGCGGCTGCCGGATGCCTGCTGCAGGCTGCGCGCGGCGCGGACGATCAGGTTGCTGTCATGGGGGACGCCGGGCACCTCGGTGCGCAGGTGGATCTCGCCATCCTCGCGGAGCGAGAAGCCCAGTTCGTCGCCGTGGTCGAGGAACTGGAACAGCGTCTGCAGCTCGTGGTAGCCGTCGGGACGGCGCCCGAGGATGTGCAGCATGAGGTTGAGCTTGGCCGGCGCCGGGAGGATCAGCTGGGCGTCTTGCATGGCGGAACTCACTGGCCGAGCTGGCGCGGCTGCCAGTCCTTGATCACCAGGGTGATGTCGAGGTCGGCGCCCTTGAGCTTGATGCGCTCGGGCAGGGTGAAGCCGTTCTGCTCGACGTAGCTGAGGTAGTTCACCTCCCAGCCGTCCTGCTCCAGGCGGGAGAGGTGGCTGTCGCTGTCGAGGGTCAGGCGGCTGCGGCTGTCAGGGGCGGGCAGGCCGCGCACCCACCATTGCAGGTGGGAGACGGGCAGGCGCCAGCCGAGCTGTTCTTCCAGCAGGGCTTCGGGGGATTCGGCTTCGTAGCGGCCCTGGTTGGCCACTTCCAGCACGATGGCGCCGGGGTGGCCGGTGAGGCGGGCGGCGCCACGGCCCAGCGGGCCGGAAAGGCGGATGTCGTAGTAGTCGCGGCGTTGCAGCCAGAACAGGGTGCCGCTGCCGGAATCCTTCGGTGCGCGGATGCCGACCTTGCCGGCGATCTGCCAGCCATCGAGGGCGGCGACCTGCTGCTTGTGGGCTTTCCAGAGGGTGGCGTCGCCCTTGCCTTCAACCGATTCACGGGAGGTGAGGCCGGCGCAGCCGGTGAGCAGGAGCAGCGCCCCTGCGGCCAGTAGATGACGTAGACGCATGGATCAGAGGGTCTCGGAACCGGTCAGGCGCTTCAGGGTGCTGCGCAGGATGGGGCTGTCGGGCTGGTTCTTCAGGGCTTCGGCCCACACCTTGCGGGCTTCGCTCTGCTTGCCGTTGGCCCACAGCACTTCGCCCAGGTGGGCGGCCACCTCATGGTCGGGGAAGGCTTCCAGGGCCTGGCGCAGCAGGCGCTCGGCTTCGTCCAGTTTGCCCAGGCGGAAGTTGATCCAGCCGAGGCTGTCGAGGATGGCCGGATCATCCGGCTTGAGCTGGTGCGCCTGTTCCACCAGGGCGCGGGCTTCCTCGTAGCGGGTGGTGCGGTCGGCCAGGGTGTAGCCCAGCGCGTTCAGCGCCATGGCGTTCTCGGGCTCGCGCTCGATGATGAAGCGCAGGTCGCGCTCCAGCTGGGCCAGGTCGCCGCGTTTCTCGGCCAGCATGGCGCGGGTGTAGAGCAGGTTGAGGTCGCCCGGGAACTGCTTCAGGCCCTGGGCGATGGTGGCCCAGGCATGGTCGATCTGCTGGCGCTCGGCGAAGTTCTCCGCCTCGATCAGGTACAGCTGGATGGCGTAGTCGGGCTGTGCCTCGCGGGCCTTGGCCAGGTGGCTGGCGGCTTCGTCGCCGCGCTTGGCGTCTAGCAGCAGCTCGGTGTAGCGCAGTTGCGCGGGCAGGTAGTCGTTGCCGGCGCCCACCAGGCCGTATTCGATCAGCGCGCTTTCGAGGTCGTTGCGCTTCTCATAGACCTGGCCGAGGTTGAAGTGGGCGGAGTCCACGTGGCTGCCGCGTTCCACCAGTTCCTGCAGGTAGACCTGGGCTTCGTCCCAGGCTTCGCCCTCCATGCACACCAGGGCGAGGGAGAAGCGCAGGTCGTCGTCATCGGGGAAACGCTGCACCAGTCCGGCGAACTCGGACTTGGCTTCGTCCAGCCGGCCAGCCTCCACCAGCAGGCGGGCGTAGGTCAGGCGCAGGCGCTTGTCGTCCGGGTGCTGCTTGATGGCACGTTCCAGCAGCGGGAGCGCGTCGTCGGTGCGGTCCAGGCTCTGCAGCAGGCGCGCACGCAGGAGGATCGGCGGGATCTGTTTGTCACTGGAGGGCAGGTCTTCCAGCAGGGCCAGGGCGTCCTCGGTGCGGCCGTCCTGTTGCAGCAGCACGGCCTTGCCGAACACCAGCTGGCTGTTGTCCGGGTACTTGGCCAGCAGGCGGTCGAAGCTCTGCAGCAGGCCGGCACGGGTGTCCGGGTCGGTCTCGGCGGCGGAGAGGGCGAGGAAGTCGAAATGGGTGTCGCCCTGCTTCTGCAGCACCTTCTCCATGTAGGTCATGGATTCGTCGTAGCGACCGCCACGGGCCAGCTGGATGGCGGCGGCGCGCTGGGCGTCAAGGTTATCGGGGGCGTTGGTGGCCCAGATCAGCGCGGTGTCCAGCGCGGCCTGGTCGGCGCCCAGGTACTCGGCGATGCGGAAGGCGCGTTCGGCGACGGCGGGGTCCTGGGTGGCGTTGGCCTGCTGGACGTAGTTGCCGAGGGCGATGTCGAAGCGGTTGCGCTGTCCGGCCAGCTCGGCAGTGAGCAGGGCGAACAGCGTGTCGCGGCTGAAGGACGCATAGACCTGGGGTTTGGCTTCGGGTGCCTGGGCACTGTCTTCCACCGGCGGGGTGCCGTCCGGGGATGAAGGGGCCAGGGTCTGGCATCCGCCAAGGAACAGGAAGGCGGTCAGCAACGCGAGGGATTTATTCATAAGGGGGAAAGGGCGACTAACCTGCGGTCGGAGCATCATGACACAAGCCGCCAGGCAAGCCCATGGGGCCGGGCCCTATAGATTGCATGGCGCGTATACAGGCCTGTGACAATGGCAAGCGGTGGTTGTTCTCACTGAATCGAAGTAGGACAATTGCGCGCCTTCCGTATCCGTTAGCGACCCTGCATGGCCTTTCTAGCCCTCGGTATCAACCACAAAACCGCCTCCGTGGATGTGCGCGAGCGCGTGGCTTTTACTCCCGAGCAGCTGGTCGAGGCCCTGCAGCAGCTGTGTAGCCTCACTCCCAGCCGCGAGGCGGCGATCCTCTCCACCTGCAACCGCAGCGAGCTCTACCTGGAGCAGGACGAGATCTGCGCCGACGAGGTGCTGACCTGGCTGGCCGGTTACCACAACCTCAGCCTCGAAGAGCTGCGCGCCTGCGCCTACGTGCACCACGACGCCGCTGCCGTGCGCCACATGATGCGCGTGGCCTCGGGCCTGGACTCCATGGTCCTCGGCGAGCCGCAGATCCTCGGGCAGATGAAGTCCGCCTACGCCGTGGCGCGTGAGGCCGGCACCGTCGGGCCGCTGCTGGGGCGCCTGTTCCAGGCCACCTTCAGCACCGCCAAGACCGTGCGCACCGACACCGCCATCGGCGAGAACCCGGTCTCCGTGGCCTTCGCCGCTGTCAGCCTGGCCCGGCAGATCTTCTCCAGCCTGAGCCGCAGCCAGGCGCTGCTGATCGGTGCCGGCGAGACCATCACCCTGGTCGCCCGCCACCTGCACGAGCAGGGCGTGAAGCGCATCGTCGTCGCCAACCGCACCCTGGAGCGCGCCAGCCTGCTGGCCGAACAGTTCGGTGCCCACGCGGTGCTGCTGGCCGACATCCCGGACGAGCTGGTCAACAGCGACATCGTCATCAGCTCCACCGCCAGCCAGTTGCCGATCCTCGGCAAGGGCGCCGTGGAGCGCGCGCTGAAGCAGCGCAAGCACAAGCCGATCTTCATGGTCGACATCGCCGTCCCCCGCGACATCGAGCCCGAAGTGGGCGAGCTGGACGACGTCTACCTCTACACCGTCGATGACCTCCACGACGTGGTCGAGGAGAACCTCAAGAGTCGCCAGGGCGCTGCCCAGGCCGCAGAGGAACTGGTCAGCGGCGGTGTCGACGAGTTCATGCAGCGCCTGCGCGAGCTGGCTGCGGTGGACGTGCTGCGCGCCTACCGCCAGCAGGCCGAGCGGCTGCGCGACGAGGAACTGGCCAAGGCCCAGCGCATGCTGGTCAACGGCGCCGCCCCGGAGGATGTCCTCGCCCAGCTGGCCCGTGGCCTCACCAACAAGCTGCTGCACGCCCCCAGCGTGCAGCTGAAGAAACTCTCCGCCGACGGCCGCTTCGATGCGCTGGCCGTGGCCCAGGAACTCTTCGCCCTCGACGAGGGCCCGGACAAGCACCCTCAATGAAAGCGTCACTGCTCAAGAAGCTCGACATCCTCCAGGATCGTTACGAGGAGCTCACCGCATTGCTCGGCGATGCCGAGGTCATCAGCGACCAGACCCGCTTCCGCGCCTACTCCAAGGAGTACGCCGAGGTCGAGCCGGTCATCCTCGCCTTCCGCGAGTTCCGCAAGGTGCAGGACGACCTCGAAGGCGCCCAGGCGCTGCTCAAGGACAGCGACCCGGACCTGCGCGAGATGGCCGAAGAGGAAGTCGCCCAGGCCCGCGAGCAACTGGTGGGACTGGAGGCACGCCTGCAGCGCATGCTGCTGCCCAAGGACCCCAACGACGGCCGCAACGTGTTCCTCGAGATCCGCGCCGGCACCGGTGGCGACGAGGCGGCGATCTTCTCCGGCGACCTGTTCCGCATGTACTCGCGCTATGCCGAACGCCAGGGCTGGCGGGTCGAGATCCTCTCCGAGAACGAGGGTGAGCACGGTGGCTATAAAGAGGTGATCGCCCGGGTCGAGGGCGACAACGTCTACGCCAAGCTCAAGTTCGAATCCGGCGCCCATCGCGTGCAGCGCGTGCCGGAGACCGAGTCCCAGGGCCGCATCCACACCTCCGCCTGCACCGTCGCCGTGCTCCCCGAGCCGGACGAACAGGCCGCCATCGAGATCAACCCGGCGGACCTGCGCATCGACACCTACCGCTCCTCCGGCGCCGGCGGCCAGCACGTCAACAAGACCGACTCCGCCGTGCGCATCACCCACATCCCCAGCGGGATCGTGGTCGAGTGCCAGGAAGAGCGCTCCCAGCACAAGAACCGCGCCAAGGCCATGGCCTGGCTCGCGGCCAAGCTGAACG
>Ga0247725_1000299_pt1 | contig 45023 bp, 37 predicted proteins | sample OKSTACKMCFT3sol_FD_183021 | JGI IMG/M metagenome (GOLD analysis project Ga0247725, IMG submission 183021) | Subsurface sediment microbial communities from gas well in Oklahoma, United States - OK STACK MC-FT3-sol | ecosystem: Environmental > Terrestrial > Deep subsurface > Rock core/Sediment...
AGGCTACCGGCAGCGAAAAAGCGCACCGGATCCTGACGGATTTCAACAACTACTTAAGCAAGTTCAAACTGGTTAAACCCAAAACAAGTGACGTCAATACCTTGCTTGGTCACCGCGCACGCTCTTCCGATGAGCTGCGGGTTCAGGCGATGTAAGGGAGGCAACTATGGCACAGAATGTTTATCAATTTATCGACGTAAAGCGGGTTGACCCACCAAAGAAGTCACACCGTGAGCGGACCATTGAGTTCGTAGAAATTTATCAACCTATGACAGATACTCAGGCCTCAGGTCAGGCTGACCGTTGCCTGGACTGTGGCAACCCTTACTGCGAATGGAAATGCCCTGTGCATAACTATATTCCGCAGTGGTTAAAACTGGCCAACGAAGGCAAGATTATTGAAGCGGCTGAATTGTCGCATAAAACCAATAGCCTACCTGAAGTATGTGGCCGGGTTTGCCCGCAGGACAGGTTATGCGAAGGCGCCTGTACCCTGAACGAAGGTTTTGGCGCAGTCACTATAGGTTCTATTGAAAAGTACATTAACGACAAAGCCTTTGAAATGGGCTGGCGGCCGGATTTATCAGCTGTTGTGAAAACCGGCTTAAAAGTAGCGGTAATAGGCGCAGGTCCTGCAGGTTTAGCTTGTGCTGACGTACTGATCCGTAACGGCGTGACCCCTGTAGTATTTGACCGTTATCCGGAAATTGGTGGCTTGCTGACTTTTGGTATTCCACCTTTTAAACTGGAAAAAGACGTACTGAAATTACGCCGTGAAATTTTCACTGCTATGGGCATAGAGTTTCGTTTAAATACCACAGTGGGTGTGGATGTCAGCTTTGACAGCCTGCTGCAGGAATACGACTCAGTCTTTCTTGCTTTAGGTACTTACACCCCAATGCAAGGTGGGTTAGTTAACGAAAAAGCCCCTGGCGTGTATGAAGCCCTGCCTTATCTGATTGGTAATGTTAATAATCTGATGGGCTGGCAGACAGAACACCAGTATGTGAACCTTGCTGGTAAAAAAGTAGTGGTGTTAGGCGGTGGTGACACCTCAATGGACTGTGTGCGTACTGCGATTCGTCAGGGTGCCAGCAAAGTCACATTGGCCTATCGCCGTGACGAAGCCAGCATGCCGGGTTCGCGCAAAGAAGTGCAAAATGCCCGCGAAGAAGGTGTGGAATTTATGTTTAACCTGCAGCCGCTGGGCATCAAGTTAAACAACGAAGGCCATGCCTGTGGTGTCGAAGTGGTCACTACTGCTATGGGTGCTGCCGATGCCAAAGGCCGCCGTAACGCCGAAGCAGTGCCTGGTTCAGAGCAGGTGTTAGAAGCGGACGCTGTGATTGTCGCTTTTGGTTTCCAGCCAAGCCCACCGCAGTGGTTAAAAGATATGGGTGTAGCGCTTGATGACAAAGGCCGCGTCGTGGCCAGCGAAAAAAGCACCTACCCACTTCAGACCAACCAGCAAAAAATCTTCGCTGGTGGCGATATGGTATTAGGTTCAGACTTGGTCGTTACAGCCATAGCTCAGGGTCGTAAGGCTGCTGAGGGGATATTGGATTACCTTCAGGTTTAAGCCTTCGTACTTGCTGTAGGGGCGGATTGCGGGCAGGGACAAGCCCAGCCCCTGCCGTACCCGCCCGTATCGCGTTCAAATACAAGCCGAAGAGTGTCGCCTAGCTGCAACATCAATTACTTTGGCTAAAGGTTTTGTGAGCATTTTTAAATATAAGGCGTCAGCTAAAACTGATGCCCTTTTTGTTTTTATCGCTCCCTAAAACAAAAAACTCTTGCCAGACCAAACCTTATTTCAGTTAGAGTAAAACAAAACAACAATAAAAAAACTGATATGAGCAACTACCAGCCCCTACTGACCAAAGCACCAGCACAACTTATTCAAAGCAATGGCCAGCCAGTTTTTGGCTTATTTGATGGCTCAATACCAGATTTTAATCTGCGGGACTTTGTTTATCAGGATCTAATGGATAACAAAGCCAGCTCCCTGGCCCGCTATTTTCACTACAAGCAGTTTCAGTTTATTTGCGTCACCGCCCCGGACTGGCTGCTGGCTGTGGCTATTGCCGATATCCGGTATGCCAATTCAGGTTTTGCTTATTTGTATCGTTTTGACACAAAACAAGCCATCAGTAAGGGCTTGTTATTACCAGGTGCTTTGGGCTGCAAGATGAGTGACTCCCCTTCTGCCGGAGAGGCCAAACAACACTTTGCTGCCTATACAGTCGCGATAAAAACCAGTGCAACACACTGGCAGTTAAGCATTGATACCAAAGAGTTAAAAGCAGAGTTAACCATAGAAAAAGCCAGCCAAATGCCGTTAGCTTTATGTGCGCCAACAGGCTACAACGGTTTTACTTACACCGAAAAATCCAATGCCTTAGCTGTGACAGGCACACTTGAACTTCAAGGTAATAAGTTGGATTTAACTCAGGCTTTAGCGGGTTATGATTTTTCAGCAGGTTTTATGCGCAGCCAAACCAGTTGGCGCTGGGCCAGTATCAGCGCTAAGGTCGAAGGCCAAGCTTTTGGTTTGAATATGGCAGCCGGCGTCAATGAAACGGGGCTTTGTGAAAATGCTCTTTGGTTTGGCGGCCAGATCCAGCACGTAAGCCCAGCCACTTTTGTCTTTGATCGTAAAGACGATACCAAAGCATGGCAAGTCAGCAGTCTATGCGGCGAAGTTCAGCTTGAATTCCAACCTTTGTATTGTCGTCAGGAAAAGGTCAATATTGGCTTATTAGCCAGTAATTTCCGCCAGTATGTTGGGTTTTACAACGGCTTTGTGGCGCTGCACAACGGCTCAAAATTACAACTGAATGCGGTCAAAGGGCTGGCTGAAGATCATTATGCCAAGTGGTAATACGAGTGGTCCGGACCGCTATAAATAACGTATTGACTGCTCTTGTCCAAAGTAAAAGAAACATCAGCTTGAACACTTTTAATTCAGAATACAGCCCTGAAGACTTATCCCGCATTATTGAAATGGCATGGGAAGACAGAACTCCTTTTGAAGCCATAGAGAATTTATATGGCTTAAACCAGCACCAGCTGATTGAACTGATGCGTAAAGAGCTAAAACGTAGCTCATTTGAGTTATGGCGCAAACGCACCACAGGCCGCACGACCAAACATTTAAAATTGCGCTCGCCTGAAATTAATCGTGGCTACTGCCCGACTCAATACAAGAGATAGTCAATACAAGAGATAAATCAACACCATGACCTTATTACCCTGGGCTCAAATGAGCGCCGAAATCAATACGGATTTAAGTCAGCGCGTCGTCCAACTCCCAGAACAAGCGCTCTGGTATGAGTCTACGGCCAAAGATATTCACAGAAGGCCTCTGGACAGAATAGGCGCAGAAGTCGCCAAAGCCACCAGCATAGTGCGTTATTTGCCCGGAAGTCAGTTTGCTTCGCACCAACATGGTGGTGGTGAAGAAATTCTGGTGCTTGAAGGTACTTTTTCTGACGAATATGGCGATTACCCAGTTGGTACTTACTTACGTAACCCACCTGGCACTTCACATGCTCCTTTTTCCAAAGAGGGTTGCTTATTACTGGTAAAGCTCTGGCAATTTAGCCAAGGCGACACAGAGCAGCTTTGCATCAAGCCGGAGCAACAGCACTGGCAACCTGGTCTGGTGCCTGGTTTACTGGTGTTACCTTTACATCAATTTGATGGCATCAACACTGCGTTAGTACGCTGGGCTCCTAACACCAGATTTCAACCTCATGTGCATGCAGGGGGTGAGGAAATTTATGTACTCGAAGGCGTATTTCAGGACGAATTTGGCAGTTACCCCAAAGGCAGCTGGTTACGCAGCCCCCGCTGGAGCAAACACCAGCCATTCACCGGAAATGAAGGAGCGCTGATTTATGTCAAAGTGGGACATTTGGGCGCGGAGCTGTTAGGGGATCAACTCAGCACCCAAGGTTAAACACTTAATTTAACACTGCCACTAAATCTGAGCGGATAAAGTCTGATAATACAGCTTGATGCTCAAGCGCCCATTTGCTCATAGCGCGACCATCTCCAGTGGTCACTTGTTCGATAAAAGCGCTGGATAAAGCCTGAGTGGCAGCTTTAATCACTTGTTGTTGCGGTGCTGTATCTTCGCTACGGCGCCACCCAGAAAAAATGTTGTGGCTACCAGAGCTAAATACTGCCAGTACTTTATAGCTGCTGGCCATAGCGTAATAGAGCTCAAATCTGTCGGCTGGCGACGAATAATAACCCGGCACTTTGATTTCATCTTCTGTAGTGGTGATATGCAGAGTTGGGATAGTCACCTGTGCCAGCACCTGATCTAAAGGCTGATCGTTATAAAAAGGTGGAGCAGATATTAAGATGGCAGCTTTGATCCTGTTATCTTTCAGACTGATCAATTGGCCGTCCTGTTCCACCACAGCGCCGCTTAATAACATGGAGGTGTTGGCTCCATAAGAATGACCAGCCATCATAATGTTCTGATTATCAAAATCAGCTGCATAGTCAGAGGCCAGGATTTGGTCCAGCGCAAACTTCACGTCCTGTACCCTGGCTAAAGCTTCGGTTTCATCTGCTGCATCCATTAAGCGAAATGGTAATAACAGTCTGTTGCCACGCCATACTTTGCGATCACTACCATCATGCTGCACATGCAAGCTGGCATAGCCCTGGCTCGCCCAGTACTGCCCCAAATAAGAGTAACGTTCCTTAGATCCACCCAGACCATGAGAAAAGACGATCAGAGCTTTCGCCTTTTTCTGCTGCGCTGGTTTAAATAACAGTGCAGGTACAACACGGTCTCTGCTTTGATCCAGCCAATCGAAACTGACTTCTTCAATAGTCGCAGATAACCTTTGAGCGACTTCAGTTGAATGCTGGACTGAAGGTAAATTTAATTGCTGTTGCCACACCTCAGGGTTTAACGCCTGCTTCTGAGAACAGCCAGTTAAAGAGAGTAAAAATACGCTGGTCAGTGCTGCTATGCCTATAACTTTTAGTCCGGTGTGGCTTCGCATAAAAAATCCTCTTGATAAAACGAATCCAGTTCGCTTCATCTGATACAAAAGTGGCCAAAGGTCCGCTTGCTCTGCGTAGTAGTCAGTTCAGACGACAGCTCAAGCTATAACGCCAGTATCTGCGCCAGTCGCTCAAATAAAAAGCAATAAAAACTGATGAAGCTGTTCAATAAATTCGAACAGTGTTTTTAGCAGTGAAAAATTTACTAAATTTATCAAATTCTCCGTTGCATCTATCTCTCTGACAGCTAAGGTTAAAGGAGAAACTTTCTGCTTGAGCTGTTATGACCTTGCGCCACAACCCTTTGTTCAAAACTTTATCAATTCTGGCCTTGTGCGCCTTAATGCTATGCGCTTTGGTGCTGTTTCATCTGGTGCCACAGCAGATGTTAAAGCCTATCAATGAGTTATATTATTTCCCTGTCACTGAACAAACCTCTGAGTTACAACAGTTGCTGTTTCAACCCCCTGATCTGTGGCAAAAGTTACCCAGTTCGACAGCGAGCCTGGGCTATCAGCAGAAAGATTTTTGGTATAAAACCCAGCTAAAGGCCAGCGACTCAGAGACAGCTCTGTCCGTACAAGCGCCTTTTTTAGATAAGCTTGAGCTCTATCTGCTGGACCCACAATTAAATCTATTACAAAGCCATAAGTTAGGTGATCAACAACTCTATAAACTCAGGCCTTTGCCTACCCTTAACTTTGTGATTCTGGTGCCTGCCAGCACAGAAGATCTGTGGCTTTTTGCTAAGGTCAGGAATCAGGGCGCAAATATGCTGCCGCTGCAACGCACCAGCACATTAGAAATGGAGCAACAAGAACATCTGGCCGTGTTTATCCATAGTCTGTTCAGCGGGATTTTTTTGTGCCTGATTGCACTCTCTGTAGGTTTTTACCTGATTTACCGTCATGGTTATTTCCTGGCCTTTTCCGGTATGTTTTTAACTGTAGTATTGATCCAGCTGGAGATTAACGGCCTGTTATTTGCGTATGTCTGGCCTGAATCACCTGAATACAATCTGGTGATTGAATACGGCGCAGTCTTAGGTTCTTTATTTGCTTCTGGCTTTGTCTTGTCCTTTTTCCGAAATGCTGACACCCCAGATTGGCTGATGTGGCCTTTTCAGCTGATCCGCGCCTTTGCAGTGTTGTTGCTGCTAGCTAGTCCATGGCTTGGCGCCTTTTGGCTAAAAAAAGCAGGCATAGAATTAACTGTGCTTACAGGCAGCCTGATGTTGTTCGCTAGTTTCTGGCTGATGCACAAACGTCATGCCAATGCGCTGTTTTTTTCACTGGCCTTGCTGACTATGCTCACAGGAGTGGCTGTCATGATTTTGCGCAGCAAAGGCTACTTACCTGCTGTGATGTTAACGAATTCGGCGATGGAAATAGGTAATGCCCTGTCTGCTTTATTTTTTGTTTTTGCTATGTTGCAAAATATGCACTGGGAAAAAAACAGGAAAATTGCCTATCAGCAACAAATACTTGACCAGCAACAGCATATTCAAACTATGCAACAAAAAGCGCTGCAACAGGCACTGACAGAGCCAGTCTCAGACTTACCCAATAAAACAGCTTTAGTAAACCGGCTGGAACAACTGCAGGAGCTCAGAGAAAGTGATTTTTATCTGGTCATGATCGAGCATCAGAGGTTTCGCCAGATAGAGCGAGCTTTAGGTGTAGAAGAAGCCAATCATACCATCACAGGTTTTAGTAAGTTACTCAAACGCTGGGGCGCACAACAGCGTCAATCCGAGTCGCAGTACCCAGCGTTATTTGCTCTAGAGCGCGACACTTATGTGGTGCTGATAGCGCCAACTGACTTTCGCTCTCAATTCGAGCAGTTAAGGTACCAACTAGACGCTTTGCTCAAAGTAGACAATCTGCAACTTGACCTGGGTACAGTCTACAGCTCGGTACATTATCCTGTTGATTGTGCTAAAGCAGCTGAAGCTCTGGATTTAGCACTAGCTGCCATAGAACATGCCGACAGAGCTGGTGATTACCTGCCTTACGAACCTTTGTATCTTGAACAAAACTTAGAGCATATTCACTTATTGTCCGAACTGAATATTGCACTGCAAGATGACTTACTTGAGCTTTATGTGCAGCCAATTCTGGATATGAAGCAACAAAAGATCCACGCAGGCGAACTGCTGATCCGTTGGTATCATCCAAAAATGGGCCAAATTTCACCTGTTGATTTTATTCCGCTGGCCGAACAGACAGGCATGATTAGCCAAGTGACAGAGTGGGTGTTGAACAAAACCCTGCTACTGCAAAAACAACTTTCGGATGCAGGCGTCAACTTACGCTTATCTATGAATATTTCGCCGCTGGATTTGCGCAACGCCGCTTTGATTTCAAGAGTGATAGAGGCGGTAAAAAGCACCAGTTATTCTACTGTGCCACTGCAGCTAGAGCTGACAGAAACTGCTTTTGTCGATTTGGTGAAAGATTCAGAACAGGCGTTAAAACTGCTGGAACGTTCTAATATCAGGATCTCGCTGGATGATTTTGGCGTAGGACAATCTTCGTTAGCACGCTTGCAAGGATTGCCGTTGGGCGAGCTTAAAATTGACAGGGATTTGTTGAGTCAGGCGGTGCGGTTAAATGACGACACAGTGCTAAGGTACGCTGTGATGCTGGGTAAATCCTTACAACTTTATACTGTAGTCGAAGGAGTAGAAAGCCTGAAAGAACTGGAGTTTGTCCGCCGTTTAGGTGCTGATGCTGTGCAGGGGTATTTACTGGCCAAACCTATGCCCTTTGCCAGGTTTAGCCAGTGGTTGCTTGATTTTGAACAACAAGGTTTCAGGTTAAACTAAGGCTCTGCCTTAGGCCACATCACAGTATTTTGCTTTTAACCAGCAAAAGCCCAACACTGGCTGAACTTATCAATACGCTTTGGCCAACGTCCAGTACTGTCGCTTGATCAGCCGGGTCCAAACGGACCCGCCATTCCAGTCCACAAAACTGAATATGGCTATCGCTGTCTTTATGCGCCTGTTCTGTCAGGATCAGTTCAGTGCCTACAAAGTCCGAAATGGAGCTATCTTCCTGTAAACGTACTCCGCTTTTTTGCAACTTACGCAGTGGTTTCCATAAAAGCACGGCTGATAATGCAGTCAGCATAGCCAGGCTGAGCAGCACCAGACTAGTCTCTTGCTGCAGCAAGCCAAACCAAATCAAAGCCGCACTGATAAAAGCGCCAATAGCCAAAGCCAGCAAGACCTCAAGTATGCCAGTCACAGCAAAAGGCAATAAGGCCAGACATAACAAGGCTAACAACAATAAACCAGATAACAGATTCAGCTCCATTAAGTCTCCTTAGGACAAAGTTCCTGATTTTTGAATAGCAGCCACTACACCTAAAGCTTCGGCTACTGTATTTCCTGCTGAAGATTTATCGTTATCCATCAGCACTACTGTGGATTCACGGGCTATGGCTTTTTTCGCCGCTATAGCCTCAGTCGCCAAGTCCAGCAGTACGGCTGACTGACCTTCAGGAGTTGCAGCGGCCTGACCTATCATGGTTAAAGCTTTAGCCTTAGCTTCAGCCACCAGCTCAATAGAACGGGCTTCACCTTCAGCTTTAAGGACCTGTTGTTCCCGTTCAGCTTCTGCTGCTAATACTGTGGCCTGCTTATCGCCCTCAGCAATATTGATAGCAGCCTGACGCTTACCTTCAGAATCCAGAATAGAAGCTCGTTTTTCCCGCTCAGCACGCATTTGTTTTTCCATCGCATCCAAAACAGATGCAGGAGGATTAATGTCTTTGATTTCATACCGCATCACCTGCACACCCCAGGCTGCTGACGCCTGATTAATGGCATGGATGATTTTGATATTAAGGCTGTCGCGCTCTTCAAAGGTCTTGTCCAAATCCAGCTTACCAATTTCAGAACGCATGGAGGTTTGAGCCAGCTGGATCACCGCATAGACGTAGTTATCTATGCCATAAGAAGCTTTGTACGGTTCCATCACTTTGATATACAACACACCATCTATAGTCAGGCTGATATTGTCTTTGGTGATGGCAGACTGACTGGGAATATCAATGGCACTTTCCTTCAGTGATACTCTGTACGCTATGCGGTCAATAAAAGGGATCACAAATTGCAGACCGGCAGTTTGAGTGTTGTAGTATTTACCCAGTCGCTCCACTATATAGGTCATATTTTGTGGAACTATCACCACTGTTTTGCCAATCAGTATCAGCACAGCCAATACCAAAGCAGCAGTGACTATTAAATTCGTTTCAACCATAACTTATCCTTAAGAAATCAACAGTAAACCTGGGTTACAGCTTAACGGATCTCTCTGGCATTTAAAAAATAATATTCAAGCCATTAACAATTATTCTCCGGAAAAAACCAAAAAAACTGCAATAAAGTGCAGCGGCAGTAGCTTACTCACCAGGTGCTTCCTTTACTAAATAACACAACAAAGCAATGGAGCAGCACTACCAACTCTTTGCTAAATACTGATATGCCGCTGACCAATAACAGATAGGGGTTCAGTCTGGAGATTTTAAACTTGCCCTCAATCAGCAGTAAGTCTGATACTCCGGCAATCCGCGACAGCACGGCATAAGGTCAAGGACCCGGCTTTACTGCTCAAACCCAGCCAAGCCAGTTTGCTGATATCTTCCGAGGCGATACCATTGATTTGCAGCACTTCATCCCCCACTTTCAACCAGCCTTGCAACGCAGTATTGAGGTTGTCACGCACAATAAACCGACCACTCTGCACCTTTCGAAGCTCAAGGCCCGTCAGGTTAAACAGTGCCTGAAACGGCTGTTGTGGCAGTGGCTGCAATAACCAGCGTTGTGACAGATAGTCCAGTACCAACCTGTGCTGCATCAACACACCGCTACCGACCAACCACCAGTCATCTTCATCATCGCCCGGCAAAATATTGGCGGGGACCTGCGCCATGGTTTGAGCGCCGAGCCGCAATTCAGTGATTTTTCCGCGCTGATTAGAATGGCGACCGCTCATGCCAAAATCAGCGCCTTCGCGCAGCTTGCCATCCAGTTTGATGTTTTGGTTGTCGAGATAAGCCTGATTGATTTTCAGATAATGCCGGCTTCCGGTATCAAGCAGCAGTTCTTTGTCGATGCGGGTTTGACTGTTCAACTGCAACGAACTTTGCACCACCACTTTACGCCAGGAGATGGTAAAACCTTGCAGTTGCTCGCCTTTGGCAGCGACATAAGGTTGCGGCGACAGGCTAATTTGCCCGGTGCTGCGATCAAACACCCAGCTAAAATGCCGGAGCAGATCATGACCCATCACGCCATCATAAGTAGCTTCCTCCGGCGTTAAAAAGTATCCGGTGCCAGCCATAGGGATCATCGCCACCTGCACTTTTTCAAACAAGGCCGGTCCCACTGCAATAGATGCCAGTTCGGTCTGGAAGGCTGCAGAGTCTTGCTGCTGACCAAAACCACCGACTTCAAGCCGATAGCCTTGCTGTAACTGTAATTGCCGCACTGGCGCTGTGTCCCACAACAATGAAAAACTGGCACCGGTGTCGACCAGAAGTTTCAGTTCAGTGGAGCCATTAACCCAAACCCGGATATAAGGTTTGTAGCCGTTAAATTCAGCTTTAAGTTGTGCTGTGGCCTCGCTGCTGTTCCACTGCGGTTGCAGATCATCATTGGCTTGTCGCAACCGCAAATTATTGGCGATGCCACAGCCGGTCAAACACAACAACAGCAGAAATAACACCAGTTGGCGCTGAATAAACATCAGTGTCTTGGCCTGGATAGGCAACTGAAAAAAGTCCATCTATTTGCCCTTATTGCTTTGACTGTTGTATCTGTTGCTGATTTTTAATTTGTTGTGTCAATCGCAGCAAAGTAGCGCCTTGTGCCGGCTCTCCAGCCATGACTGCGACCAGCGCCATCATCAGGACTAAATTGCGTTGCAGCGGACCTTTTGACAATAAGTCATTGATTTGTAATGCGGCTACATCAAAGCCAGCGCCGTGATTTAACAACAATAATTGCATAGTTCGCTCTTCAGCACTGGTAAGTCGTGGCAGTGGCTCATACCCTAAAGCCCGCACTGTCGCTTCGGCCAGCTGCCACACCGACCAGGGATTTTGACCAGTGATGAGTCGCCCATCAACCACTAGATTGGGCAAATAACGAGGGCCTTCAACAAATAACGCACCTTGTTGTTCAAGTTTGCTTTGTAGCAAAAATGAAAAGCGTTTTTCTGCATCGCTCATCAGCAGTAATTCTTCCGCATTAGTAAAGCCAGTGACTTTTTTCCCGGCTAGCCATGGTGTGCCGTCGCTATTGGTAAGCAGAGCAAAAGCGGCTGGGCCATGACAGACAGCTAGCACCAGTTTTTGCTGCGCCACCATTTCCCGCACCAGCCGGGCTATATGTGGGTCCTGTGGGAAGTCATACATGGCACCTTTGCCACCGACAAAATAAATAGCCGGATAATTTGAGGGGTTCACCTCTGCGAGTTTGATGGTATTGCGGGCTTTTCGCATCGCTGTGGCATCGTTTAAAAAAGCGTAATCAAACTCCGCCATATCATCGCCATCCAGCACCATTGGGGCTTCGCCGCCTTGCGGGCTGGCAATATCTACGGCAAAACCATTCGCCTGCAACACCCAATAAAATCTGGATAATTCCGTTAGTTCATAGCCGGTTTTTTTGGTTTTTCCGTCCACCACTGCAGGCGGATAAAAGCCAGTGCTGGTGACCACGGCCAGTACTCTGCCACGGGGGTTCCTATCGGCTTGCGCCGCCAGCGACTGCTGCAAATAGGCAATCTGCCCAGCCTTACTGCTACGCAAATCTGTAGCAGCCTGACTGGTGTCGACTAAACTCCAAAGCCAGGCCACTGCCGCGGCAATCAACAGTAGTACCACCCCCAATCCAGCGAAAATTTTCTTCCACATCATTGACCTCCATTTTGGTAGAGCACAGCCTCTTCGCAGTGTGACTAAGTTCCAATGCTGCAACCCAGCCTGTGACTGCTGCAATTGAGGCCAAGTCTGCCAGTTCAAATGTGAAAGCTATGTCAAATTTTGCAGCGCGCAGTTATTGCTTAGTGCTGCTGATAAGGAAAAAGAAAAATGCTGCCAGGTCTAACCTGATGGTTTTTCCTTTTTCAAATTTGACATGGCTTTGACATTTGAACTGGCAGACTTAGCTTTTAACTGCAGCAGTTACCTGCTGGGCTACCGTGCAGGAAATCACTAGCTGCGCTCAGTAAAAATGGAGAACTATATGCGTTTTTTTATAAATAAAGGCCTAGCGAAAGTTGCATTGATAATGAGTGTGGTGGGTGGCGTAGCTGCGTGCGGTGGCGTTGACGATTTAGATGAAGAATTGGATCGAAGTTCAAACTTCACGTTTGTCAACGCATTAAATTATTCTGTAGATTTTCACTTACAAAGAAGGAACATCAGTACTGAGTTTAGTGGGTTGTTTGATAGCAAACATCGAGTTACTGCTGATATCAAGAAAAATAGCGCAGGAGAAACATATACCTACCGCTACAGAGCTACTAATCCTATGCTTAATATGGGTGTCCGCAACAGTATTAGTCTTGGTGATGAAGAAAAATTATATAAAACTCTGAGTGACAAGAATAACTACTGGTTAGTAGCTTGGGATTCCGCTGGGGATAACAAGCTAGCCCTGCTCGAAAGAGTTAAAAACGATCAAGCAGGTCAACTGAATGTTCGTATCTTTGCGGATGCAAGCTACGTGATATCCGTGAATGGTTCAAGTGCTGGCTCCACCAAAAAAGGCGAGGCCACTACGTTCTACTCGTTGGATAACTGCAACACTTCATTAAAGTTGAATGACAAAGCTATCAACCTATGCAGCACCGACTATGGCTCTTCATACTTGCTGATAGCTGACAGTAACGGCATGCGCCTGATTGCAAAAGAGTAATAATTTCACTCTTACACTCACAAGAAAGCTTTGGGGTCAGGTATTGCACCTAGCCCCAAAACAATTTAGTGCTTTAATTTAAGTGAGTTTAAAAGAAAAACTACAGAAAATAGATAATAAGTTTATCCCTCAAAGAGGGATCCCCCACTACTCCTTAACTAACAATTGATATCTGGTCGGATTTCAGTTATTTCTAAACTAAGGTGCTTCAGAGTCTATTGTTATGCTGCAGGCTACAGAAATAGCTGATCTTATTTTAAAAGGCTTTCGCCGCCATTTTGGCTTATTCCAAAAAATCACAGCTTTGGCTCAACAAGGTTTTGCGCAACGAAACTGGCAAGAGCTGCAACGTATCAGTTCCGAGCGTATTTCTTATTACGACTTAAGGGTGAACGAAACCCTGAGTTTGTTGCAGCAAAAGCTGACAGGATCTGAATTAAATCAGAGCTTATGGCAGCAAGTCAGGCAACAGTATCAACAGTATTTGTTGTTTCACCCTCAGGCCGAGCTGGCCGAGACTTTTTATAACTCGGTATTTTGCCGCTTGTATGAACGTAAATACTTCCACAATCAGAATATCTTTGTCGAATCGACCTTAAGTAAACAACGTTTGCCTGCCCCTATAGCTTCGGTCTATGAAAGCTATTTCCCGGCCCAATATGGCTTAAAACAAAGTATCAGGGCTATAGTCGCCAGCTTTCATCTGCAAGTGCCTTTTGTAGATTTAGAACGTGATATTCGTCTGCTGGTTCAGACCTTTATCGGCCAATCCAGCCATGGTCATTTTCCTGTGCACCTGGTACGTTTTGATATTTTAAAGTCGCTGTTTTTCCGCAATAAAGCGGCTTACATTGTTGGCAGGGTGGTCACGCCTGACGGCCAGCAGCCTTTTATTATTCCGCTGTTGCATCAGGAAGATCAGGGGATTTATGTCGATACGCTGATCACAGATCCACAACAAATGACCATCATTTTTGGTTTTTCCCGCGCTTATTTTATGGTCGAAATGACTGTACCTTCGGCTTTGGTACATTTTCTTAAAGAGCTGTTACCGCATAAAACACTGGCAGAACTCTATTCCTCTGTTGGCTTGCACAAACAAGGCAAAACTGAGTTTTACCGTGAGCTGTTGCATCATCTGGATAAATCTGGCGATCAGTTTGTGGCAGCCCCCGGTATCAGAGGTATGGTGATGATGGTTTTTACCCTGCCCTCTTTCCCTTATGTGTTTAAAGTGATCCGCGACAAGTTTGCACCTACTAAAGAATTTGGTCGGGATACAGTCAAAGCCCGTTATCTGCTGGTAAAAAAACACGACAGGGTTGGCCGTATGGCGGACACTATGGAGTATTCAGATGTGGCTTTACCTCGTAGCAGATTCAGCCCTGAATTACTGGAAGAATTGCAGCAAAGCATAGCCGGTTCTATGCGACTGGAAGGCGATCTGGTGATTATCAAACATTTGTATATAGAAAGACGTATGCTGCCGCTGAACCTGTACTTAGAGCAGGCAAGTTACGAGCAAAAATTCAAGATGATGGCCGATTATGGTCAAGCGCTAAAAGACATGATTGCCGCCAATATTTTCCCTGGCGATATGCTACTGAAAAACTTTGGCGTGACTCGCCATGGCAGAGTGATTTTTTATGACTACGACGAGGTACAGTACTTGTTGGACGTGAATTTTCGCTTTATTCCAAAAACTGATAACTACGACGATATGTTAAGTAATGAACCCTGGTATTCAGTGGGTCCTGGTGATGTATTCCCAGAACAAATTACCACTTATGTCACAGCACAAAATGACATCCGCCAGATGCTGATCCAAAGCCATCCTGAATTGATGGACGCAGCCTACTGGCAGCAAAAACAACAACGCATTCGTGATGGCGTAGTGGAAGATGTATTTCCTTATCCGCAACATCAGCGTTTTCACACTTTGTATCCGGCAGAGTATGCAAAAGATAAAGGCTTCAGTACAATGCTGCCGCCCGATCAGACGTAGTGTCCGCTGGCAATAAAGGATAGTTTTGTGTCTCATATCAATTCTGTGATGGCGCTGCGTGAGCGCGAACTTAAAAAAACCGTCAGGGTATTTAATGCCCGCGGTAGTCGTGTGATCCGCTGCCCTTTGTGTTTACTGCCTGTGCCCGACTGCATTTGTGCTGCCAAACCCCAGGCATCAAGCCGCAGCGCTTTCTGTTTTGTGATGTACAAAGGTGAAGCTTATAAACCTACCAATACCGGCCGTTTGATTGCCGATGTGGCGCCGGAAAACTTTGCTTTTGTTTGGGACAGAACAGAGCCGGATCCAGAGCTTTTAGCTTTACTGCAAAACCCCCGTTACGCACCTATAGTGGTGTTTCCTCAGCAGTATGCCGAGCCAGAACGCTGTATTGAGCAAGTTGAGACTGGGGAAAAGATCCCACTTTTTGTGATGCTGGACGGCACCTGGCGCGAAGCAAAAAAGATGTTCAGCAAAAGCCCTTATTTGGATGGATTTCCAGTGCTTGGCATTCAGCCGGAACAAAGCTCGTTGTATCAATTACGTGAAGCAGCACACGACCATCAGCTCTGTACTGCAGAAGTAGGTATTGCGGTGCTGGAGTTGGCCGGAGATGATCAGGCAAGCGCTGATTTGGCTGCCTATTTTACCACTTTCAGGCGCAACTATATTGCCGGCAAACCTCATTTAAGTTTTGATCTATAACTGCAGTTAACCAATACCCCGCCTCTAACGGTAGGTCATGACCCGCATCTGCACATGTTAATAAAGGCGCATTCAGCGTTTTTGCTAAAGCCTGACTGCACAGCGGAGAAACCAGTTGATCGGCGAGACTGGAGACAATAAGCACAGGACAATTTGGCGCTTGCATTACCCGAAAGCGGCTGGCGGCCCAGAGTTGACGCAAAGCATTGATACGACTAACTGGATTTTCTACGGCCCATTGCTGCCACAGCTTTAGCCGTTCAGGCTGCACAGGCGAGTTCACTGTCATTTGCCAGATCAGCTGCTCCCGCTGCAAAGGACCAGCTATTAAACACAGTAGGATCTTCAGATAGTTACGGGGTTGAAGTCTTTGCCAGAATGGGCTTAAACCAGCACTACTGCTATTGATCAAAACCAAAGACTTTACTTGTTCAGGGCAAGCAATAGCCCAGTCTAACGCCAGCATTCCCCCCATAGAAATGGCCAGCAAATGCACAGCCTGCCCCTGATACTCTGGATAACGTTCAGCCCATTGTTGCTGTAATTGGTGACGCAAAGCCGGCACTGAAGCTGCAGACTGTTGCTGATTTAGCACCCCACAACCGGGTAAATCCAAAGTGCATACCGGGCGCTGTAATTGCTGACTCAGTAGCTCGGGGAAATCATGCCAATGCCTGCTTTCACGCAATAAACCGCGCAGCAGTACTATAGGTGTCTGCTCTGAACTTAGTACCATAGCTCCATAGCCTCTTGCCTGAGCATGCGGGGAAACATAGCCCGTCGCCAGTGTTGGTGAGAAGTTGTAGCTGCAATCAGAAAATGAAATAAAGTTAAATGAGTCCGCAACACCCTTTTTACCCTATGAGGCTTAACCGGATGAAACAAACCTAAACTGGATAACAGCTGAAATGGATTTTTCCGTACCCAGTTCCAGGAGCCCATTTCCAATGTTAAAGGTAAAAATAAATTACCACTGTGCAGTGACTCATCGTACAGATAGTCCCATAGATCGCCATGACATAAATAATGCAGCGACTGAGGTTCAAACTGGTAGGCCTGGTGTGGATAACAGTCAAATAACAGTTGGCGCAGCCGGTACAATTCAGCCAAATGCGGCAAAGGTTTTCGGCTTTTTGCATAGGGAAACCAGATACGGTCCACCTGGCCAAAACCTGAGTGACAGTCCAGCACCAGACTAAAAGGGCTGTGAAATAACTTTTGCCGCACTAAATCAAATAACACCTGACTTTCAGCTTCTGGCTGCTGCGGATTGCCTCTATACCAGGGCAAACGCGGTGAATAGCGCTGCCCACCCACTAAAAAAGCTGCTTTGTCTTCACAATGCACAGGAGCGTTACGCATTAAATCCACACCATTGCCATTGCTTCGGCTATGGTTGGCCATACCCACAGGATTCACCATAGGTAACAACAACAGATTTAACTGATTTAACTGATGCTGTAAGCCGTGATCCCATTCCAGTCGCTGCAACAGGCTTTCCAGAAAAGCGATCAAGACGGCAGAACCAATACGCTCCAGACCATGCACACCACCGGTCAGCAACAATGTAGGTTTTGCAGGATCAAAAGCCGCCAGTTCAATCAGATAGCTTGGATAGGAGTGCCCGCCAGAACTAAAACGCGCCAGCTCAGAAGCCTTTACCGCTTTGGGTAAAGTCTCAATCAGTGCTTCCAGTCGGATCAGTTCAGGTAACAGCAGGCGGGATCTTTTGCTTTGCACAGTCTAAGCCGGTGAATTGAATTATCAACAGGATAAAAGTTTAAAAGCTGATTGTTTGACTTTTTTTGATGAACTTTTAATGACAGCTATGGCCTGAATAAACCCAGATAAAAGTCTGGTAATACAGACTCTTGCAGAGCATACTTTTATCGGGATTTAGAAAGGAGACTATTATGCGTGCCGCGCTTTTACTGCTACTGGTGTTACTACAAAGTGCCTGTGCTTATAGCAAAGTAGGTTCAGATGAATGGTGGTATAACAGAATGCAACGTGACCATAGATCCCAATGCAACCAGCTCCCAGCTCAGGTTAAAGCCCAATGCCTGGAACGTCAGGATGGCAGCTATGAAGAGTATTTAAAACAACAAAAAGCACAACAAGAGCAGCAAGACTAATTCACCATTTTAAGCCGCTGTGCCAACAGTTATGGCTTTTACCCAGTCGTTTTTTTGGTGAGCTCAATGCGGTAAAAATCTACCATCTCATTTTTATCAGGCACCAATACCTGACCCTCTTGCGCAAAGCCCAGTTTCAATAGCAAAGCTTTTGATGCCTGATTCGAGGGTGAAACTATAGCAACCACAGTTTTTAATTCAGTATGCTCAGCAGCATAAGCCAGCACTGCAGTCGCAGCTTCATAGGCATAACCCAAACCAAAAAATTCCGGCAGGTAGGCATAACCTAAGTCAGTTTCAGTTAAAAAGTCGCGTTTGATCAAACCACACAAACCAATGGCCTGGCCTTGCTGATTTTCTACCAACCACATGCCATAACCATGTTCGGCATAACTTGCGATGGCACCCTGTTGCAGGTTGCGCTTCGCATCTTCAATAGTTCGAACGCCTTTATCGCCAATATGCTGCAGAAAACTTGGATCGTTATACAGGCGCAGTGCAAAAGCTGCATCACTTAGTTGAAGTTCTCTTAGGGTTAAACGCTCGGTTTTACAAATCACCTGTGCTGCCTCTCTGTACAAAATAATGGCTCTAAAATCTACGTCCGGCCCACCAGAGACGCAGGCGAGATATCAGAGCGAATCGACGCCACCAGAAGTAAGTGCAGTGGACAGCAGTAAATAAAATAAGGAGCCATGTTCAGGCTCCTTATTGTGCAGAGATCAATAATCAATTTTTCTCTTGCTGTTGTTTTTCCAGGCGTTTTTCCCAGAAGGTTGCATTTTTAATACCTAGCTTCACAGGATCAAAGTGAATAGGTCCGCCACTCTTTTTCTGCTCTTCATAATCGCGTAAACAACGCATAGTTGGCTTGTACATAAAGAAGATCACCAAAATACCAATGACGTTTACCCAAGCCATGATACCAACACCCAGATCACCTATGTTCCAGATATACCCAGCGCTGTTCACCGTTCCGTAAGCTACCATAAACATCAGTAGCAGCTTGAATACAATGCTCGGCAACTTATTGTTAAATATACGATTTAAATAGGCTACGTTGGTTTCCGTGATGTAGTAGTAAGCTAAAATGGTCGTAAAGGCAAAGAAGAAAATAGCAAGACCAGCAAAGATCTGACCAAACTGCCCAAAAACACTGTGCAGAGCCATTTGAGTGAAGGCTGGTGAGGCAACTACAGTCGCTGGATCTATGTTCTGCAGTATCATGGTGCCAGTGCCTGTTACAGCATTAAAATCTTCAGTTTGCACATTGTATTGTTGGGTGATCAAAATCATTAAAGCAGTTGCTGTACAAACAAACAGGGTATCCACATAAACTGAAAAAGCCTGCACTAAGCCTTGCTGCGCCGGGTGTTCAACTTCTGCAGCTGCTGCCGCATGCGGACCTGTGCCCTGACCTGCTTCGTTGGAGTAAATACCACGTTTCACACCCCAGCCTATAGCAGCACCAAAACCAGCCTGAGCGGTAAAAGCGTCGGTAAAAATCAAACTGAATACAGCTGGAACTCTGTCAAGATTCAGAAACACAACAATCAAAGCCAGAATGATGTAACCCAAGGCCATAAAAGGCACAATAATTTGGGTAAAGTTAGCAATACGCTTGATACCACCAAAAATGATGAAAGCCAGAATAATCAGAATAAACGCTAAACCAATCAGCTTATTGCTGCCGACGTCGCCAAAGCTGGTGACTACTGTTGAACCTTCGCCAAAAACCTGAGTAATGGCATTGCCAACGGCATTAGCCTGCACGCCGGGTAAAAAGATACCGCAACCAACAATGGCAGAAATAGCAAACAATATACCTAACCAACGCCAGCCCAGGCATCGCTCAAAGTAATAAGCAGGGCCACCACGGTACTGACCATTTTCCTCAACTTTATAAATTTGGCCTAAGGTTGATTCAACATAAGCTGTACTAGCACCTAAAAAGGCTACGACCCACATCCAGAATACAGCGCCTGGTCCACCAAAACCTATGGCAGCCGCAACACCGGCAATATTACCAACACCCACCCGGCCGGATAATGAAACAGCCAGAGCCTGAAATGAGGATATACCTTTGTCGGATTCACTATTGTTCAGCATCAATTTGCACATTTCTTTGAAATGCCGCACCTGAGCAAAACGGGTCAATATAGAATAAAACAACCCCGCGCCAAGGCAGAGGTAAATTAGCGCCGGGCTCCAGACAATGCTGTTTAGCGTACTAATAAAGCCTTCCATTTCCGTTCCTTATAATTATTCTGAGTTTAACTTTTCAAACGCCGGCTAATTTGCCATATCAAAAGCAGAATAGCTACGCAGCCCGCTGATTTACCAAAGTTCTGCGTTAGTCTGCATAATGTCGGCTCATTTTTACCTGGACATGATTTACGACACAACGATAACGCAGGCAAAAGCGGACTACTATTGTTATTTTTTCATTTATCTTTCAATTCGGCCCAACGCCAGATAAAAATAGCCTTGGTGAACCCGCTGGTCACAACTTAGAGTCCATTGACCAAGACTTAGTCGTGCTTTCGTCGAGCCTTGGATATATTCAGTACGGCAAAAACAACAGGAGTGCCAGGTGTTTAATGCTGAAATAAAATCTTTGCTGCGCTATCACTGCCTGTTCTGGTTGATTATTTTTACCTTTAGTTTTTTGGTCTGGATTTTGGAGTTATTGATCTGGAAAAAAACCGAAGCATTAAGTTATTTAGCCCTGAGTTTTCTAAGTGATGCAGCGGCCATGCTACTGACTGGGGCTATATTAGTCTGGTCGCAACACAAGATTAATCAGCATAATTTTTCAGTCTGGCATTTGGTGCTGGCAGCTGTGCTGATTACTGCTATCTATGTGCCACTGGAAAATACCCTCTGGCTGATGCCGATGAAAGAGGGGCATTTCGACCCAAGGTTTTTATTGAGTAACCTCGACAGCAATACGCTGGGCTTTTTTGTCTGGACCACGCTTTACATTGCTTACATTCTGAACCAGCAACGGCATTTACGCCTGGCTGAATCGGCTCGATTAAGTCATAAAATTCAGCAGCTTGAATTACAGGCTTTAAGGCACCAACTCAATCCTCACTTTACCTTTAATGCGCTGAATTCTGTCTGTGCTTTGATAGAGGCTGAACGTTTTGACGATGCGGAGCTAATGTCGGAACAGCTGGCGTCCTTTTTACGGTACTCCCTGAGCAGTGCACCGGACAGCCTGGTGAAACTGGCTGACGAACTAGCCGCTATTGAGGCCTATCTGGCGTTACAAAAAACCCGCTTTGGCAACAAACTCAAAGTGGACTGGAAAATAGATCAGAATATTAGCCAACATCTGATCCCGGCACTTTTGCTACAACCTCTGGTCGAAAATGCGATTAAATACGCTGTAGCCACCCAGCAACAAGGCGCTACTATTACCATAGCAGGGCAACAGCTTAATGGTCAGCTATGTCTGCAGGTGGAAGATGATGGTCCAGGCGAACAGGCTATTAAACAGTTGGGGCAAAGCTCAGGGGTTGGCCTAACCAATATTAAAAACCGCTTAAGTCAACATTTCGGCAATGCCGCTACTTTAGTGGTTCAGGCGCGACAAAAAGGATTTTTGGTCTGCATTCAACTGCCTTTGCAGGGAGCTGTTGGATGAGCTCAACTGCCCAATTGACTGTCAATAAAGCAAGGTTCTGGTACTGGCATTTAGTGTTCTGGCTGAGCTATCTGTTAATCAAGTACATACATCTTGCTGTGTTAGTGCCAAAAGAAGACCACGGCAGAGCTGTATTTCCCTACCTGATGATTTATACCCTGATCAGTGCAGTGAACTTCGCAGTGACAGGCTATCTGGGACAAAAAGAGCTGCCACTGACGATTAGTATCAAAAGACAAGCGATACGACTAGCTTGGTGGTTGGTGCCGCTCTGGCTGCTATTAACTCCAGTGCGCCAGCACTTAATGATGAACTATGCCATGGCGGAATTAGATACAGATTCACCGCTGCGTTATGTCTGGGCTTTTAATCTGGTGCTTCTGCCTATAGCAGGCTGGTTCGCGCTGTTTTTGGTTTACAAAGCCAACTTACTGAACAGAGCTGAATTCAGGCAACAACAGGAATTGGCACGACAGGCCCGAATGGCACGCTTAAAAGTGTTACGCTATCAGCTGAATCCACATTTTATGTTTAATACACTAAATGCACTTAACTCTCTGATAGTACAGCGTAAAGGACTGGAAGCTGAAAATCTGATCCTGCAACTTTCTACTTTTTTACGCCATTCATTAAAAAATCACACCGAACATTTAATACCGTTAAAAGAGGAGCTGGAGGCATTGGCTGCTTATCTGGCCATTCAACAAGTACGTTTTGGTAGCAGGCTAGAACTGAAATGGCAACTCGACGAGCAGGCGATGGAGCTCAAAGTCCCGCCCTTGTTACTGCAGCCTCTGGCGGAAAATGCCGTGAAATACGCAGTATCTGAGCTAAAAGGCCATGCCAGAATTGAGATTGAAGTGGCACAACAAGCTTCGGTGTTGTTATTAAAACTGTCAGATAATGGCCCAGGCACTGAGCTAGTAGCGGGCTGGCCGGATCAGGTCAGTTTTGGCAGTCTACATAATCTGGCCGAACGTCTTGCTTTGTTATTTCATGGCAAAGCCAGTTTAAACTTCAGCCAGCAGCAGAATAAATTTACCGGGCAAATCTCTTTACCTTTGGAGCTACTGCATGCAACAGATTAAAACTGTGATAGCCGACGATGAGCCTTTAGCCATCAGTAATTTAAAAGCAAAACTAGCCCCTTATCCTACAATTCAAATCGATGCCTGTTTTGATAACGGTGATGAAGTTCTGTCCTATCTGCAAAATGCAGAAGTCGATTTGGTATTTTTGGATATACAAATGCCAGGGCTAAAAGGCATTGAAGTGCTCAAACAGCTGAATAAATCTTCGGCTATGGCCGCCCCTCTAATCATTCTGGTGACAGCCTACGATAACTATGCCTTTTCAGCTTATGAACACTTTGCTTTTGATTATTTGCTCAAACCTGTCTCACGCCAACGCCTTGCCCAAACTCTACTAGACGCCAAAACAGCCTTGGATAAACAACAAGATATGCAGGTAAGTCCGAAGCACAGCAAGCTAACTTTTAAAACCGGTGCCTCAACTTTACTGCTTGATGACATTGAGATCCTGATGATTGAAGCTGCAGGTAACTACATGTGCGTCTACACCTTAAGTGAAAACCTGATTATCCGCGAAACCATCAAAGAACTGACGCAGAGATTACCTAACCAGTTTGCACAGGTTCACCGCTCTACCATAGTCAATTTGCACCATGTTCATAAGGTTCAGCCGCACAATAACGACTATCAATTAACGCTCTCCAATGGTCAGAGTGTCGCGGCATCCAGGCGCTTTAAAGCAGATTGGTCGGAACAATTGTTGCCAGGCAGATCATCTGGTTAGCAGGGCAAAGACTGCTCTTAGTTTTACAGCGAAGTCTGTCGGCAACACAGTCTTATTTCCTATGAGATAGAGAGAAAATAGAGGGATGCCACTGAAGTTCAGCCAGGGTCAATGCCATAGCTGAATTCAGAGGAAAACAGTCAAAACTTTAGAAGGTTGACATTGAATCTAACCTTTAATTTTAAACAACGACACTGTCGCACTTAAATGGCCTGCTAGTTCAGTCATAGACTGGGCCGCTAAACCGATTTGCTGATTGCCTGCCAAAACCTGTTCTCCCAACAGCCTAAAATTCAGCACTTGTTGCCTGATTTCGGCCACCTCCTGCTGAGCATCAGTGGCAATATTCGCAGACTGCTGGCTCACATCGGCCAGTTGTAAGATCACAGCGCGGCTTTTTTGCAAAGTATCGACTAAAGCCAACGACAACTGCACTGATTGAGCAGCCTGCTGCTGATTGGAGCCCATAGTAGTGACAGCTGACTGAATAGACTGCACTATGGTCTCCAGCATCCGGTTGATTTCCACAGTAGACTGATGAGTCCGTGTCGCCAGAGTCCGCACTTCGTCAGCCACCACAGCAAAACCACGACCTGATTCCCCAGCCCTTGCAGCTTCTATTGCAGCATTTAATGCCAGTAAATTGGTTTGGGCAGCAATATCAGCTATGGTTTTTACCACAGTAGATACCTGGTCGCCGGCAACCCTTAGGGTCAGTAACATAGAAGCTGTGGTTTCAATATCAGTGGCCAAACGCAGTATGCTGTCGCTACTTTGCTTCACCTCCTGCTGAGCCACAACCAGTTGCTGTGCACCTTGCTGCGCATGTTCAGCAGCAGAACCAGAACAAGCAACACTTTGCTGCATTTGTAATTCCAGTTTCTGCATCAAATCAACCAAGCGTCCTATGTCATTTTGCAGATGGTGCACTGTATCAGCCGACACTTTAGTGCTACTGCTCAGGCCAGACACTGCTTTACCAATTTGACCTATGGCGCCCTGCACTTCCCTCATACCAGAACTGAAGACCTGCAGTAAGCCCGTTAAGCTCACAGACATCATGCCCAGCTCACCTTGTTGCTGTTGATCAAACTGCACCGTCAGATCCCGTCGCTGAGCCAGATAAGTGATTTGACCGGATAAATGCTGAATAGGAGCTGCAATTTGGCGTTGTGCCAACACAAAAGCACCAACAGCCACCAACACCAATATCGAAATTAAACTAAGAATGACGACAAAACTCAGTGACAACTGCTGTGCTATAGCCTCAGATCCCGAATTCGCCTCAGCAGCAACAGTACCCCGCAATTCTCCTAACTTTTTGCTTAAAACAGCTGAGCTTTGTGTTAACTCAGCCAGTCGTTCTCTGGCTAAATCCCAATCGACTGAAGCTGCGGCCATGACAGTGCTCAACTGCTCAAGCGCATTGTGAAAAGCCTGCAGTTCAGTCTTTACAGACAACTTCAACTGTCGCTGTAAATCCTCGTCAGCTTGCTGCAGTTTTTGCTCCAGCAGCTGTTGTTTGGTGTTAAAGCCACTACTGTCTAAGGTAGTACCGTACAAAGAGTATCCTGCCAGCTCCAACTCTTTGCTATTGGATAACAGCAGATCCAACTGAGCCAAAGCAGGCAAAGTAGTGCCAGTAAAACTATCAACCCGTACACGGATTTGCTGGTTGTTGTTCAAAAGCACAATGGCGGAAATTATCGCTACCATTAACACTGCCGCATAACCAGCAATGATTTTACTGCGAATTGAGTGAAACATCTGGGCCATAAGCTACTCCGCTGGGCGTAAAAAAAATGATTTCAGATTAAGAGTGTTAATTTCACAGAGACCTGTTTGTAGCAAATAAACTTTCGGCTTCGGTTTTTTCTATTAAAACCACAGCATACCAAGGATATGTCCGGTTCTTGCCATCTGAGGCCCTCTATACTTTAGCTCACCAAAGGACAAATGCGCTGGCTAAAAGCAAGCTAAAGTGGAATCAAGCCCATGTATCTAAAACAGAAAAATATAACTAAATATATATTCAGTTTTGTTTAAGAGCAGTCGCTTTAGTATTGAGTTGTATCGGGTTTACTAAATCTCAGCGTTTGAAAATAAGAGAGCAGCAAGTACATTTCTTTACAACTAAACCAAGGTCACAGCAGTACATTAGCTTTTAAACAACCTATACGATCAATCTCAAAGGAGATGATAATGAATCCGGTTTCCCCCCATAGAATACAATCTGGTTTTGGGGCCAGATTGGCGGGTATCAGTAAAGCACTGAGCTCGCTCCTGTTATTGGCACTGGGCGGTGCTGCCTATGCAGAGCCCGTCAATATAGCTTTAGACAAAAAGGTGACAGCCAGCACCGAATTGCGTCAAGCCAAAATGGCGGTCGATGGCGATCCTGCTAGCCGCTGGGAATCAGCCCATAAGGTTGCTCCGAGCTGGCTGGCGATAGATTTGGGCAGCGTAAGTCATATCAACCAGGTGCAGATCGACTGGGAAGATGCCAACGCTGAAATTTATGAAATTCAGGGCTCGGAAGATAACAGCAACTGGACTACTTTGTCAGTGCAGACAGGCGGTAAAAAAGGCAACAGAACAGATACCATTGAATTGAATGCTGACTATCGTTACGTGCGGATTTTTGCCACTAAACACAGTCAACATAATGGTTATGGTTTTTCCATTTGGGAATTAAAAGTCTTGGGTACTGCTGGTGAAGGCGCGCCTACCTCGCCTGATGCTCCGCCAGCTGGCAGCAGCAATATAGCCAAAGGTAAAACCACTTATGCCAGCAGCCATTTACAATCCTCTGCTCAAGCTGTAGACGGCGACACCAACAGTCGCTGGGAGTCGAATCATCAGGAATCGCCTTCATGGATGTCGGTCGATTTAGGTTCAGTCAGTCAAGTGCAACAAGTCGCTATTCACTGGGAAGCGGCTAATGCGGCCAGCTATGAAGTGCAAGGCTCACTGGACAACAGCAACTGGACCACTTTAGCCACACCTTATCTCGATCAGTTTGGCAACAGAACGGACAGATGGGATCTGTCGGGTGATTATCGCTATATCCGTATCAACGCCTTAGCACCAAGTTCAGGCAATGCCTGGGGCTACTCAATTCGCGAATTAGAAGTCTTCGGTCAAGCAGGCGAAGTGCCGCCAACAGATCCGACTGAACCAACGGATCCGACAAACCCAACAGATCCAACCGAGCCCACAGACCCAACGGAGCCGAGCCCGGAGCCTGTGCCTTTACCAGAAGGTGCTTTACCTCTGTTCCCTGAAAATACTCAGGTCGTTGAACAAATACAGTACAAAGAAGCTGACGGTACCTTAGTGACCTTTATGGGGGCTCGCCCAACAGAGCGGCATGCCCGTGAACGGGGTGAGGATTGGGATGCTCCGGATCAGCAACCTGGTCGTTACCTGACCTTCCCGCCTTTTTATTTCCAGAACCGTACTTTTGGTTTAGAAATACGTGACACTATTCCAGCCGGTGGCAAAACCATCGAAGTCTGGTTGCATGTCAACGAAGGCAGCTTCCGCGGTACGACTTTTAGTTTATTCCGCAATATTGAGAATCCAAATGTGCGGGATTTTGGCTGGTCCCTGAACTACGGCTTTAATAATCCGAATGAAGGCGGCCAACCTTTGTGTCATTCAGGCAAACGTGAATGCATGATGAGTTTTAACTCGAACTGGCGCACTAGCCCGCATAGCCCGCTGAAAATTGGCGACAAAATTGAACTGGCCCCTGCCCCCCGTTTATTAACACCAGTCATAGACGGTGGTGGCGAGCGTTATTATTCCTTTGAGCAGCTGTATATAGTGGGTGTAGGTATGAGACCCTGGTACGGTATAGCGCCTAACCTGGATTCAGAACCTCTGCCAAATCACACCTTGCTTGGCGGCCAAACCAGCGTGTCCTACAACTACTCGGAAGAGCCATTCCGTATGTTCCAACAAATGGCCAACAACATAGGTATAGGCAACACCTTAAGATTCTCGAAAGGCCGTCGTTTATTCCATACCTCTTTTGCCTCAGGTATTCACTCAGAATCCCCAACCCAAAACCCGGTATTTACTGAGCATCAAAACCAGTTGGGCCCTCGTTATAACCACGAGCGTTGTATTGGTTGTCACCAGAATAATGGTCGCAGTCTGGCGTTAAAAGCTGGTGATAAGCTGGATACCTATTCTGTATTTACCGGCATGCTCGCTGGTGACCAGGTTGTAGCCGATCCGCTGTACGGCTTAAACATTCAAGCCAAGGCCAGAACTACCAATGCAGATGACTATTCAGTGTCTGTCACTGGTTATCAGACTGAAGTGAAAACTTTGGCTGATGGCACAGCAGTAGAGCTGCAAAAACCTCTGTATAGCTTCAAAGGTGCGGTGCCAGAGTTGTATTCAGTGCGTCAGGCCCCTCAAGTCATAGGTATGGGCTTATTGGAAGCCATTCCTGAGCAGGCCATTCTGGCCAATGTCGATATCAATGACGCCAACGGCGATGGCGTAAAAGGTGTAGCGCATTGGGTGCAAAACCCTGAAACCGGTGCAACTCAGTTAGGCCGTTTTGGCTGGAAAGCCACTAAAGTCAGTGCCCGTCATCAGGCTGCAGAGGCTTTAGTTCAGGATCTGGGTGTGACTTCTCCTGTGTATCCACAGCGCTCTTGCCAAAAAGGCGCAGCGGATTGCCACCAACAGTCAGACAGTACTCATATCTCTGAAGGCGAGTTAGAACATTTAACTCAATATCTGGGATTATTGGGTGTACCAGCGCAACGCAGTTTACGCAGTGGTTTCCCTGACGGTAGCCGTATATCGCCAGAACATGATATCAACCCTGAACTGATTGCCGAAGGTAAGCAGCTCTTTGTACAAAGCCAATGTGTTGCTTGCCATACAGCCAGCTTTACCACAGGCAAAACCCACCCGCTGGCCGAGCTGCGTAATCAAAGGATCCAGCCCTACAGTGATTTATTACTGCATGACATGGGCCCTGGTTTAGCGGACAACCTGCCACAAGGCAAAGCCTCTGGCTCTATGTGGCGGACAGCACCTTTATGGGGTTTAGGCAGCCTGAAGTATGTGCAAGGCGGCGAAGATAAAGTACGTTTCCTGCACGATGGTCGCGCCCGGACTCTGGACGAGGCTATTTTATGGCACGGTGGCGAAGCCACTCAAAGCCGCAGCCTGTATGAAAACCTGACTGCAGAACAGCGTACTGCAGTGAAAACTTTTTTACAGTCCTTGTAATAGTTTGAAATCAATGCAAAAAGCCGCTTTATTTTGAAGCGGCTTTTTTATAGACGGCGAACAACTTTTTAGAGTTGGTCGATTTTTTTGGTGTAATGCCAGGCCAGAGCCATTAATCCGAGGCCACTTGCAATCAAAGGAATAAATAGCGGCGACCTGGATATGCCAGTGTGGAATGTCATTCCTAAACCTACACCTAAAGCAGCACCACACATCACACCAACAGCGGGCAAGACAATAAATACAAACTTTAACGTACTTTTTAAGTCGTTACGTTTTGCGTTTTGTACTGCACTCTTCATTAGAAATCTCCCTGAATTATTACAATTGCTGGCAGCCTCTCCGGCTCCTCTCGATAAAAACTGCCAGAATAAAGGAGTAAGATCAAGCTGTTGTGATGAAACTCCTCATAGGCATTCCGTAAACTAAAAAAAAGGCAGCCTTACGGCTGCCAATGTCAGTGTAACCCGACCACGTAAATCAACAATTTCGAAGGGAATATACCTTTAAGCCTTTCAGTTCAGTCACATCCCCAAAGTAATTGGAGTTGCAGCGAGACGACAAGGGCGTGAGACCCCAGGAGTATAGTGCACCTATGTGTAATTGGACTGAAGCGAGAATTCGCCAATCATACCAACAATCATAGGCCACAAACTACTGGGCGAGAGCACGCAGTCAACAAAGCTGCAGCTTCAAATGCGAAGGGAAGATCCCCAAAGTAATTGGAGTTGCAGCGAGGCGACAAGGGCGTGAGACCCCAGGAGCATAGTTCACCTATGTGACTGGGGCGAGAGCACGCAGTCAACAAAGCTGCAGCTTCAAGTACGAAGGGGATCAGTTGGTTAGGAGAACTGATTCATAGTGTTGTCTTTCCCTGAAGCCTTCAGCGCAGCTTCTCCAGAGAAATACTCTTTATGATCATCACCAATGTCAGAGCCAGACATATTCTGGTGTTTAACACAGGCGATACCTTGGCGAATTTCTTTGCGCTGTACGCCAGCGACATAACCCAACATACCAGCAGCGCCAAAGTACTCTTTCGCCAGATTGTCAGTCGACAAAGCCGCTGTATGGTAAGTCGGTAAAGTGATCAAGTGGTGGAAAATACCAGCTTCACGGGCGGCATCAGCCTGGAAAGTCTGGATGCGATTGTCCGCTTCCAGCGCTAATTCAGTGCTGTCGTAGTCGGCACTCATCAGTTTGGCTCTATCGTAAGCAGACACATCTTTACCTGCAGCTACCCAGGCATCAAAGACCTGCTGACGGAAATTCAGCGTCCAGTTAAAAGACGGACTGTTGTTGTAGACCAGCTTGGCATTTGGTACCACTTCACGAATACGATTGACCATTTCAGCAATTTGACCGACATGAGGTTTTTCGGTTTCAATCCACAGTAAATCAGCGCCATGCTGTAATGAAGTAATACAATCCAGTACGACACGATCGACACCGCTGCCTGACTTAAACTGGAACAAGCCACTTTGCAAACGTTTTGGTTTTAACAACTTGCCGTTGGCTTTCACCACCACATCGCCGTTTTGGATATCAGAGGCGCTTTGAATGTAATCACCATCTAAGAAGCTGTTATATAAATCCCCTAAATCACCGGGCTCGTTGGTCACCGCAATTTGCTTGGTCAAACCAGCACCTAATGAGTCGGTACGAGCGACAATAATGCCGTTTTCAATGCCTAATTCTAAAAAGGCGTAACGCACCGCATTAATTTTTGCCAGGAAATCTGCGTGTGGCACTGTGACTTTACCGTCCTGGTGACCACATTGTTTTTCATCCGACACCTGGTTTTCAATCTGAATAGCACAGGCACCAGCTTCAATCATTTTTTTCGCCAGTAAATACGTGGCTTCGGCGTTACCAAAACCCGCATCTATGTCGGCGATAATAGGCACTACATGGGTTTCGAAGTTGTCGATCTTAGCCAGTACTTCGGCAGCCTTGGCCTGATTGTCTGCGGCCCGAGCCTGATCCAGCTCACGGAATAACCCACCTAATTCACGGGCGTCAGCTTGTTTTAAGAAGGTGTATAACTCTTCGATTAACGCTGGTACTGCTGTTTTTTCGTGCATAGATTGATCAGGCTGAGGACCAAACTCCGAACGCAGCGCAGCAATCATCCAACCCGATAAATACAGGTATTTACGCTTAGTGGTTCCGAAATGTTTCTTAATAGCGATCAATTTTTGCTGACCGATAAAACCATGCCAGCAGCCCAGCGACTGAGTGTACTGAGCACTGTCAGCATCATAAGCAGCCATGTCTGCACGCATAATATCTGCAGTGTATTGTGCAATCTCTAACCCTGTTTTAAAACGGTTTTGCAACTGCATACGGGCTGCAGATTCAGCATTAATAGCGGCCCAGCCTGTTCCCTGCGCTTTGCAGCTTTGTTCCAGTTGTTTAATGGTCTGTTGATACGCTGACATGATGCATCCTCTGTGGTGTTGTCTTCTGTTTGTCCGGCTTTTAGTAAGTGCCGCTGTTGACATTCACTATAGGTTTCAAAATATGGATTCATGTAGCTGATTTTTTTGATTCTCGTCATTCATTGTGTGAATATGTAAAGCACTAAATCAGCCTTTAACTGGCGGCTTAATAGCCCTAAGAAGCGGAAGCGGATGAATATCAGTAAAATTGACCTGAATTTGTTGGTGTATCTGGATGTGTTATTACGGGAAAAAAACGTTACCCGTGCCGCTAATCAACTCAATATCACCCAACCGGCCATGAGCAACGGTTTAAAGCGGCTGCGGGATTTATTAAATGATCCTATTCTGGTTCGCACTTCTGACGGTATGGTGCCAACTGAGCGCGCCAAGGAATTAGCGCCTGTAGTAAGGGGCATATTGCTGACGTTGGAAGAAACCTTACAACCGAACAAAGATTTTGAGCCAGAACATAGCCATCGAGTTTTTCGTATTATGGCCAGCGATTATGCGGCTTCCACTCTTATTCCGGCTCTTCTGAAAAAGCTAAGGACTCAGGCACCAGGCACTTCGCTGGATATCATGACCCCCTCTGATGTCACCTTTCATGATGTTGAAAATGGCAAAGTGGATATGGCCATCAACCGCTTTGACCAGCTGCCACAGTCTTTTCACCAGAAAACCATATGGCGCGACAGCTTTGCCTGCCTGGTCAATAGCTTAAATCCTATTCTTGGTAATTTTAATTTAGACACTTACCTAAAAGCCCAGCATATCTGGGTCAGTAAAACCGGCTTTGGTGTGGGTGTAGGTATGGATCCGGCCGATGTGCAAAAACTCGGCTGGGTGGATGAAGCTTTAGCCAAGTTCGGCAAACAGCGGAATATAAGCGTCTTTACCCGAAATTATCATGTGGCTATGCATCTGGCGGTAGAAACAGACCTGATCGCAACTTTACCGCTGCGGGCAGCACTGTTGTATCAGAATGACGCGACTATGAAAGTCCTGGATCCGCCCTTTCCTATTCCGTCGATAGAGCTGAAAATGATTTGGAGTCCGTTATTACATCAGGACGCCAGTCATATCTGGCTGAGGCGTTTAATCACCGAAGTGGCAGACGAGCTGCACTTGTAAGGAGGTCAGAGCCATTAGCTCTGACCTACATAGCTCAAGCAGTTAACAGCTCGTAAGCCGGTAAGGTCAGAAAATCGACCAATTGATCGGCTGTGGTAATTTGTAACAGCAGTGCCTGAGCACGCTCAAACTGCTGTTGTTGCCACAACTCTTCCCCTACTTCTTGCCTTACCACAGCAGCTTCTTGCTGCAGCATTTGAGCAAACAAATCTTTGGTGACCAACTGGCCATTGTTTAAGCTTTTGCCGTGTTTAATCCACTGCCAAATCGAGGTGCGACAAATTTCCGCCGTCGCCGCATCTTCCATCAGGCCATAAATAGGCACACAACCTTTGCCGCTGATCCAGGCTGCTATGTACTGCAAGGCCACACGGATATTGATGCGCATACCAGCTTCGGTGCGATCACCAGCGCTTGGCGCCAATAAATCTGCAGCAATGACAGGTGCATCATCAGCGCGGCTGATATGCAGCTGATTGGTTTTGCCATCTTTCAGATAGTTGTTAAATACTGCATTAGCTGTCGCAGCTAAACCAGGGTGAGCCACCCAGGTACCGTCATGGCCATTGCTGGCTTCACGTTCTTTGTCAGCCGTCACCTTGGTTAAAATCGCTTCATTCGCGACCGGATCTTTTGCCGGAATAAAAGCCGCCATGCCGCCCATAGCCAGAGCTCCACGTTTATGGCAGGTTTTGATCAGCAGTTTTGAATAGGCTGACAAAAATGGCTGATCCATAGTGACCACCTGACGGTCAGGTAATACGCGGTCTGCGTGGTTTTTTAAGGTTTTGATATAACTGAAAATGTAATCCCAACGGCCACAGTTCAGTGCCACTATATGCTCACGTAACGCATGGAGAATTTCATCCATTTCAAACACTGCGGGCAAGGTTTCTATCAGCACAGTAGCGCGGATAGTGCCCACAGGCTGATTAAATTTAGCTTGAGTAAAACGGAATACCGCATCCCACCAGGCTGCCTCTTTGTAGCTCTGCAGTTTTGGCAGGTAATAATACACGCCCGAGCCATGAGCTAAACGGGTTTGGTAGTTGTGGAAAAAATACAACGCAAAATCAACCAGCGAACCAGGTACAGCCTCGCCATCAACTTCTAAATGTTTTTCCCATAAATGCAGTCCGCGCACTCTGGCTATCAATAATGCCTGCTTATCACGCAGTGCATATTGTTTACCAGACTGAGGATCGCTATAGCTGATGGTGCCTAAATTGGCATCCCTTAAGTTAATCTGACCTTCAATCACGCCATCCCAGCTAGGGGCTTGAGAATCTTCAAAGTCGGCCATAAAAACTTTTACATCGGCATTGAGGGCATTGATGATCATTTTGCGATCCACCGGACCTGTGATCTCTACCCTTCTGTCCTGCAAATCAGCCGGAATAGCAGCCACTTTCCAGTTCCCGGCACGGATATAAGCGGTATCAGCGCGGAAATCAGGTAAAGCGCCAGCATCGTAAGCGGCCTGTTCAACACTACGTTGCTGCAGCAGTTGTTTGAGTGGAGCACGAAACTCACGGGTCAGCTCAACCAGGAGCTGGCAGGCTTCAGGCGTTAAAATAGTCTGGAACTCAGCCGATAAAGGGCCCTTAATCTCTAATCCTGCAATATGTCTGCTTGTCATTCCGGAGATCCTTGTTTGTCGCAATAGGAAGTGATTCCACTATAAGCCGAACCCAGTACTAACCCCACCATTTCAGCCATCAATAGGCTATATGCCAGACATTCAGCTAAGTTATATAAATTAGAGCTTTTAATCTAACTTGTTGGCACGTCTTATGCTTTAAGCTAAACGCAGCCGACTAATCCAGGCTGCAGAGTCAAAAGTTTGTCGGAGGTCATTAATGGAAGTTGTAATTTTAGTATTAGCCGTGTTGGTCGTGGTTGCCGCGTTTTTGGCAAGCCGCTTTATGAACCATGGCAATCCTTTTCCATTTAGTAAAAAAAGCAGCCTTTTTACTCAGGTCGAACGCTCTTATCTGAACATGCTGGAACAAGCTGTTAAAGGTAAATACAAAATAATGAATAGAGTAAAAATGGCCGATATTCTGGATTTAAAGAGCAATATCGATGCCAAGTCCCGTATAGCCGCATCAGTCAAACTCAATGCCAAATATCTGGATTTTGTGCTCTGTGATCCGGAAGACATGAGCATAGTAGCAGTGGTTGATCTGGTGAATAACAACAGCAAAAACGGTCATAAAGCTGTGCCAGATTGGTTTGTCAGTGGCGCTTTTGAAGCTGCAGGCATTCCTTACGTTCGGATGAAAATCAAAACCGGCTATACCATAGCGGACATTCAGCAAGGCTTGGCGGCAAAGATTGGTCAAAGCAATTTAAAACCCGAGCCATTGCTCAAAGGTACTGTAAAGAAAAGCCCAACCAGGCCCATACGGCCATTGGAAACCGCAGTTCAGGCAACAACCTTACCTGCCATAGTACCTGAACGTAGCATTCGTTCTCAGTCGACAGCTCTGATCCATTAAAGACTCAGGCGAAATGAAAAGAGTTTAACAACTTCAGGCATTTGGAACATAAGTCACTCCGCTCGCCTAAAGACCGAAGCCGCTCGCTGCAACGAGCGGCTTCATTTTTTTCTGCGATCCTGAAAATTTTTCTAAAGTCCGCGATCCTTTTGCCGATACGATGTTTGGAGATATGGCATGGGAGTGACTATGACACAATCCGTAGGCTCAGCTGCAGTCAGCCAGAGCTATGAACTACTGGGTGCCAGTCTGGCAAAAACCCAACAAAAACAGGAAGGGAGACAAACCATGCAGTTGCTGGAAAGCGCTGTAAGTCCGTCTCCGGCATTGCAGTCGCCAAGTCCGGGTCCTGTCGGCAACCTAGGTCAGAATATTGACATTAAGGTCTAAACTAAAATTGGGGTCAGAGTAAAATTAATTCCGCAGATTTAATTTTACTCTGACCCCAATTTTTTTAATTCCACTCTGCTGCAGTAGGCAAAGCGGCAAAAGCACCATAGTTCTGGCAGGTTAATGAGCCAGCTTTAATGGCCTTATTGATCAGGTGCTGACAAAGGTCAGGCTGAGCAAGCAACTGATTGAACGTCAGCCCCTGCGTCAGATGCTGTGCGATCTGATGTAACCAGGCTCCGACAAAAGCATCACCTGCTGCTGTGGTATCAAGCACAGGCACAGCTGCTACAGGCAAAGTCACAGTTTCAGTTTTGCTGTAGCTTTTTACTTCATCGCCACCAGCTGTCACAACTAGCCACGCCGGGCGGAAAGTCAAAATATTACTCAACCAGAGCTCAGGGCTTTGTTCATCCGCAAGATAGTCCAGCTCGTCTTCGCTTAGTTTCACCAGATCGGCCATTTCCAGCAATTGTGTCACCAGCTCTCTGCTGGCTTTGCCCTGGCTCCACAAGTTATGCCGTAAATTAGCGTCTACCGAGACCAGCCAACCATGTTGCTGGGCCAAACGGACCAAAGCAAAACTAGTTTGAGCTATGTCGGGTTCTGTCAGACTATTGGAGCATAAATGCAAAATACCTTTTTGCTGCCAAAGCTCTGCGGGACAATGCTCCGCTTTGTACAGTAAATCTGCGGCAGGAGGACGATAAAAGGAAAAACTGCGATCCCCCAGCTCATTGAGTGCAACAAAAGCCAGCGCAGTTTTAGCGTCAGCCGTCTGGCGCACTGCACTGCAATCCACCGCATAACTTTGAAGCTCCTGCAGCAGAAAATCGCCAAACATGTCTTTGCCGACCATGCCGATAAATTTGCTATGGCCACCTAATCTGGCGACAGCCACAGCAACATTTGCTGGCGCACCACCAGCAAAACGGTGAAACAGACCAGGCTGATTCTTGTCTTGCAGGAAGTCGATCAGAACTTCACCAAAACAGCATACCGGAGTGGATTGCATGTGTTTTATTCTCCTTAAGTAAGATGCAGAAACAGCACTAAAACTAAAACGTTTCAGACAAAGGGTAGCGAGTTAAAGCCTGAGTGTAAATATTCGACAGTTAATTTAAACATTCTACCGCTAAAAGCCTTGCCAAAATGCAGAAAATGAAGTTCTATTAAACACATCATACTGCCGACCGGAACAGTCACCATGCAAAAAAGCACAGCTCAGTTGCTGGAGAATCCAGCACTGTTGCATTTTGAAAGCAGAAAAATACTTAAACGATTAAGCAAATCATTAAAAACTGCAGCAAAAGACTCATGGCCAGAGCTACAACAGAGACTGGAGCAACAACTGCCCGCCTTGCTTGAACTCTACCTGACTTTATATGCAGATCAGTACGACTGCTATTACCATCTGGAACAGCTGTTACTGCTGCTGGCAAAAAGCGCTGCACAGCGTCCAGCCTATTTGCGTCATGAAGACGCAGCTCCACAGGATTGGCATAAAGATCCAACGGCACTAGGCGCTGCTTGTTATGTTGATTTATTCGCTAAGGATTTTCAGGGCCTGGCGCAACGTATTCCCTACTTAAAGCAAAGTGGCATTAACTATCTGCATCTTATGCCGCTGTTTAAAGCGCCAGAACCCAATAGTGACGGCGGTTATGCTGTATCAGATTATCGTAGCACCATGCCGCAACTTGGTACTATGCAGCAGCTTTCAGAGCTGATGCAGCAACTGCATCAGCAAGGTATTAAGCCAGTGTTGGATTTTGTCTTTAACCACACTTCTGATGAGCACAGATGGGCTGAAAAAGCCAAAGCAGGCGATGCAGAATACCGTAACTTCTACTTTTTCCTGACAGAGCAGGAACGTGACCAGTTTGCCCCAAGCTTACGCGAAATTTTCCCGGAAATTCGCCGCGGTTGCTTTACACAGGACAAAGCTTCTGGTTTGTGGGTCTGGACTACTTTCAACAGTTTTCAGTGGGACTTAAACTACGCCAACCCAGCTGTCTTTAATGCGATGGCCGAAGAAATGTTATTTCTGGCCAATCAGGGTGCTTCGGTGTTGCGGTTAGATGCGCTGGCTTTTGTCTGGAAACAGGCGGGCACTCATTGTGAAAACCTGCCCAAAGCTCATACGTTAATTAAAGCTTTTAACGCAGTAGCTCGTATAGCAGCTCCTGCTTTGCTATTTAAATCCGAAGCCATAGTGCATCCGGATGAAGTAGTGAAATACATAGCGCCGGAGGAATGTCAGCTGTCCTACAACCCGCTATTGATGGCTCTGCTGTGGAATAGCCTGGCTACCCGAAAAACCAGATTATTAACTGAATCTTTGCGTAAGCGCTTTGCAATTAATCCGTACTGCAGCTGGGTCAATTACGTCCGTTGTCATGACGATATAGGCTGGACTTTTGACGATAACATCGCCTGGCAGTTAGGGATCAATCCGGATCATCATCGCCAGTTTTTAAATCAGTTTTACACTGGGCAATTCGAAGGCAGTTTTGCCACTGGTGTGCCTTTCCAGCAAAATCCTGTCACTGGTGATTGCCGGGTTGCCGGTATGTTGTCGTCTTTGGCTGGTGTTGAAAGGGCTGAAACTGACCGTAATGCCTTGCACCTAGAACACGCTTTGCAGCGAATTTACCTTTTGAACTCGGTCATTTTAAGTATCGGCGGTTTGCCGCTGCTCTACATGGGTGACGAACTGGGTTTAAAAAATGACTACAGCTATGTACTGGATCCAGCGAAAAAAGACGACAGCCGTTGGGTTAACAGGGTTGCAGTTTCAGACAAGCAGTTGGCTCTTGCCAGCAATACGGACACTCTATCTGGCCGTATTTATCAGCAATTACAACAGCTCATCCACACCAGAGCTCAGCTGCCATTACTGGGTTCGGGCACTACTGAAATACTGCTGGATGACAACCCACATCTGTTTTTATACCAGCGGCAACTGGATGGTAAACGCCTGGTCGCAGTAGTGAACTTCTCTGAACATCCGCAGCATTGCAGCTCTTTGTCAGGCCAATTCTGGTTCGACGAGTTGACAGCGCAAAAGCTAGCAGCCGGTCCATTACAACTTTTACCTTATCAGGTGCTGTGGTTAACGCCGACGCACTGATAGTCGATTCCCTGATAACACCTCCCCGGGTGTTTGACTTTGACAGCCCCTGCCAAGGGGCTTTTTTTATCCGCTTCCGGACAGAGTTATTGTATGATTTGAAAAAACTGCTTAGTGCTTTTCCATGCCGGATTATCAGACCCTGACCACAGAATTATTGCGCCGTGATAGCTTTCGGATGGACTGTTTAAAAGCTGCCCGGCAATTAAAGCTGCGGGACTACTATGTAGCCGCTGGTTTTTTGCGAAATGCCATCTGGGACCATCTGCACAATGTACCCACATCTACGTCACTGAACGATCTCGACCTGGTGTATTTTGACGACTCAGACCCATCCATAGAGCGTGAGCAACAGCTCAGTATGCATCTGCATCAACTACAGCCTGGTGTTCCCTGGGAAGTACGTAATCAAGCCAGAATGCATCTGATGCACGGCCATGCGCCCTATCAAACGACAGCCGAAGCTATAGGTCTATGGATTGAAATTCCAACTTGTGTTGGCGTGAGGCTGGAGCAGGATGATTCTTTTAGCTTTTGTGCGCCCTATGGTCTGGAGCAGAATTGGAGTCTTGATATAAAACTCAATCCACAGAACCCAAGACCAGAGCTGCTTATCCGGCGGGTGCAACAGAAAAATTGGCTGAAGATTTGGTCAAAGCTCAAGCTGATCTGTTGATAGGCTATCCGATTGAAGGAGCTCTGGTTCCTGTTATACCCGGCATAGCTTCACGGATCAGCTGTAAAAACTTACGTAATCTGGCCGGATAGTAACTGGCATAAGGATACATCAGATACACAGGTAAAGGCGCGGCACACCACTGGGGCAACACCTGAACCAGCCTGCCCTGAGCTATATCGTCCTGCACTATCCAGGCTGAGCAAACCCCTACACCCACCCCGGATAAAATAGTGTTGCGCAGTGCAAACAAGCTGTCGGTGCTGAATTTAGGCTGAAATTCCAGCTGATGGCTGGCATTCAACTGACTACTTTTTAACAAGATATGGGTGCGATAAAAACTACTCAGCGCCAGCCATGGTAAAGTTGCAAGCTGTTCTACCTTTTCGATTTGTGGATAACGGGCCAGCAACTCTGGTGAGGCAACGACAAAACGTGGCACCTCTGCCAGCAAAACTGCCACCATAGTGGTATCGGTAATGTCTCCAACATGAATAGCGCAGTCTATGCCGTCATGAATAAAGTCAGGGGAGTGGTCGTTAAGCTGCCAATCGACGCTCATCTGCGGATATTGCGCCAGATAACGTACCAAGGGTTCAATCAATTGCTGCTGGCCAAATGCATGAGGGGCTCGCACTTTTAATGTACCTACAGGTTCATCTGAGGCCTGTGTTAAATCATCCTCCAATTCATTCCAGCAGTTGATTAAGGTTTTGGCATGTTGATAACAACGTTGCCCATCGTCCGTTAGTTTCATCGCATGAGTGGTGCGCAACAGCAACTTAACACCCAACATAGCTTCCAGCGCCTGCAAGCGCCGACTGATAGTAGGTTGTGTTGTATTCAGCTGAGTTGCTGCTGCAGATAAGCTACCGCTTTCCACTATACGCACAAAGCTTTGCATTAAGTCTATTCGATCAATGCCAGAGTTTTTAATAGTCTTCATACGTGATACGTATATCAGTTTTACCTTAGCTGTGGCTACCACTTGCCCTTCATCTGAAGAAAAATATCACTCCAGATGACACAGCGCCAGCAAGTCTGGCCCCGGAGCTAACCTTATGTCAGTACAAGATCTATCGCAAAGTAACGACACGAATTCCTTGTCCACTCAGACTATTTTTACTCTGGCCACAGGCACAGGTTTAAGCGTTGCGACTATTTATTACAACCAGCCTTTACTTGGCTTAATGGCCCAGGACTTACAGGCCAGTGTCAGCAGCACTGGTTTTGTTCCCACCTTCACCCAAATAGGCTATGCGCTGGGTATTCTGCTACTGGTACCATTAGGGGATAAATTCAACAGACGCTACATTATCCTGCTCAAAAGTCTGTTATTGAGTTTAGCCTTACTGCTCTGTTCACTGATGCCAGCGATCGAAGGCTTGCTGCTGGCTAGCCTGGCTATAGGTGTTTTGGCCACTATGGCACAAGATATAGTGCCCGCGACTGCAGCTTTAGCCCCTGCTGAACATAGAGGTCTAACTGTTGGTACTGTCATGACCGGATTATTAACCGGCATCTTATTATCCAGAGTATTAAGCGGCACTGTCGGTGAATATTACGGCTGGCGTTTTATGTACGAACTGGCAGCTCTGAGTATTCTGCTGATTGGTTTTCGGCTTTGGTGGTTGTTACCTGATTTTGACGTCGACACTAAACTGAGTTATCTGGCGTTGTTGAAATCTATGGCTGGGCTGTGGGCAAAATATATTGATCTACGCCGTGCCGCTTTGTCTCAGGGCTTATTATCTGTGGCCTTCAGCGCCTTCTGGTCTACTCTGGCTGTGATGCTGCACACAGACTTCCACTATGGCAGCGCAGTGGCCGGAGCCTTTGGGTTGGCAGGAGCTGCAGGGGCATTGGCCGCACCTTTGGCTGGCGCTATCGCCGATAAACAAGGGCCTGAGCGTGTTACTCAACTGGCAGCGGCTTTGGTAGCTTTGTCCTTCGCCGCTATGTTTTTGCTGCCGTTTTTGCCCACCACTGGCCAACTTACTCTGCTGATCTTAAGTGCTGTAGGTTTTGATTTAGGTGTACAAGCCGCACTTATTGCGAATCAAACACTGGTTTATAGTCTGGAGCCTGCGGCCCGTGGCCGTTTAAATGCGCTGTTGTTCACCTCCGTATTTATTGGTATGGCCACAGGTTCAGCTTTGGGCAGTATTGCGTTGGCTGACTTTGGCTGGACTGGTGTCATCAGCCTGGCAACAGTGGCAGCTATCGCCAGTTTGCTGGTCAGGTTAAAGGCTAAATCAGCGTAATCCAGTGCCAGGGGCTGTGCTACTGCAGCCCATTTTTTAATACCGCCACTTAATAAGTAAAGAACCCGCCAACTACCGCATTTAGCATTGATTTGTAAGCGAAAATCAAGCACTCTGAAATCGCTTTCAATGACAATAAAAAGGACAGGGTTATGCTTTATTTCAACAACAAACTGACAAAAGTTGCAGGGATACTAAGTCTGGTTTTAGCCAGCACAGCATCGGGTTTTAGCTATGCCAACACACAACAGGTTGCGCTGACGTCGCCTCAACTGAGTGTGCAGTTATGGTCAGTCAAAGATGCGATGCAAACCGACTTTGAAGGGACACTGACAAAACTAGCTGCTATGGGTTTTGATGGTGTTGAGTTTGCAGGCTTTTTTGGCAAATACGCCAATGACCCCGCAGGTTTAAAAGCGTTTTTAACTAAACTTGGATTAAAAGCCTCAGGTGCTCATGTACCTTTTGAAAAGCTTAGCGCTGAGCAACTTGAAGCTACTGTCGCTTTTTATAAAGCCATAGATTGTCATTATTTAATTATTCCAATGGATCAGCGTGCTTTTACCGTCGAAGGTGCAAAAGCCGTTGCTGCCGATTTAGCTGCTGTGCAAGAAAAACTGACGCCACATGGCATGCAGGTCGGTTATCACAACCATAAACCAGAAATGCTGGGGGAGATGGGTAAAACCCCTTGGGATGTAATAGGTAAAAACACCAACAGCAAAGTGATTTTGCAACAAGATGTGGGCTGGACTGAAGTCGCAGGCAAAGATCCGGTTGATTTTGTCAAAGCTTACCCTGGACGCACTATCACCACTCACTACAAGGCCTCTGCCCCGGAGCCTGGTAATACAGAAGATCCTATTCTTGGCAAAGACACCACAGACTGGAAAGCTTTAATCACCGCCAATAAAACCATAGGCGGCACCCAATGGTTAGTGGTAGAACAGGAATCGTATCCTCAAGGTATGACACCGATGCAAAGTGTTGAAGCTTCACTGAAAGGCCTGCAGGCTATTATTGCCGACATGAAATAACTAATTCGGGTCAGAGTAAAATTAACGCTGTTGTTAATTTTACTCTGACCCGAATTATTAGATTACAGCTTACGAACCCAGATATTGCGGAAACTGACGCTGTCACCGTGATCCTGCAATTTCAGTGGCAAGCAGCCGTGCGCTTTCACTTGCGGTGCACCTATCCATTCTGTGGTGCCGGCAATTTCAGTATGGTTTTGCAGCAATACACCATTATGCAGCACTGTGACATAACCAGGTGATAACCGCTTTTCACCATCAAAACGTGGCGCTTTGTAAATGATGTCGTATTCCTGCCACTCACCTGACGGACGGGTTGCATTCGCCAGCGGAATAGTCTGTTTGTACACAGCACCAGCCTGACCATTTGGGTAGGTTTTATTCTGATAGGAATCCAGGATCTGGATTTCGTACATTTCCTGTAAAAAGATGCCACTGTTGTTACGCAGCTGGCCTTCTTTATCCATCCGATCTTTACCTACACGCCACTCCAGATGCAGCTGAATATCGCAAAATGACTCTTTACTGCGGATATCGCCTGTACCAGGTTTGACTGTCAGCACGCCATCTTTGATAGTCCACTGCGCTGCGGCGCCCGTATTCACCGAGGTCCACTGCGACAAGTTTTCATCCAGCAGTTGTATCGCATCTGAGGGAGCCTTGCCTGCTGTGGCAGTGACTACAGGAGGGACAGGAGTCCAGACTTCGGTTTTAGCAGCTAAAGCATGGCGCTCTGCATCAGTTAATTTGCTCAGATCAGTGGCGGCCATAGCTGCAGAGCTGAACGACAAAGCAACGCCAATCCATAGATAGTTCATATAAATACCTTTAAAAAGGCGGACTAAGCCGCCTGATGGAACACAGGAAAAAGCGAAAACGGCTCAGGTCGCCCAGGCGCGATCGCCCTTTTTATACGGCATATTGCCATCATAACGGCCCGGTACTGCCACATAACGCAGCACTTCAGTCGCGCCTACTTTAGAGGTAAAAAACACCATCAGTGTCAGCTGTTTTAACAGGATAAAATAGTGAGGTGTCTGGCCCGAAGCTTGTTTGGCTTCCTGATCCAGCTTTGACAGCAACTCATGCTTCTGCGCCGCTGTCAGTTGCATAAAATCTTTGCCAAACTGCTTTTTCGCTAAGGCTTTGATGGTTTTTAAGCCTTCAAAAAAGATAGTTTGTTGTGGCAGGTCATAACAATCCGCCACCATCACGGCCATCACTGCACCACAACCTGCATCTTTGGCGCCTGGTGTAGTGGTTTTTGGCAAAATGGTTTCGGCAATTTCATCCAAAAAGGCGATATCTGGCGCAGTAAAAAGCGCTTTACCTGCGTCTGCTGATTTCAGGTCGGCAGCCCATAAATCACCACCCACCATAGCCATGCCAGTAGCAGCAGCAATCATTTTTAAAAGGTCACGTCTGTCCATATTACAGGTCTCCTTTTTTCAGCGCGTCTACTGCATAAGCCGCAGCACGGGCTGTCAGCGCCATATAGGTTAAAGACGGGTTCACGCAGGAAGCCGATGTCATAGCAGCACCATCTGTAATAAAGATGTTCGGTGCGTCCCACACCTGGTTAAAGCCGTTCAACACGGAGGTTTTAGGGTCGCGTCCCATACGGGCTGTGCCCATTTCATGGATACCTTTACCCGGATGACATTCTCCGTTAAAACCGCGGACATTTTTAGCGCCGCCGGCGGTAAGAATATCGATACCATCCTGCATCATATCTTTACGCATTTTAATTTCGTTGGCTTTGAGCTCAGCATCCATCGCCAGTACTGGTAAACCCCACTTGTCTTTGACAGTGCGGTCCAACGAAATTTTATTGCTGTGATCCGGCAAAATTTCACCAAAACCACTCATACCAATAGTCCAGGAGCCAGGTTCTGCTAAAGCATCTTTCAGATCAGCACCTATACCTACCTCGGCGACATTGCGTTGCCAGCCCTGACGGCTAGCAGCGCCCTGATAACCAAAACCACGTAAATAATCACGTTTATCCCCACCCCAGTTCCGGAAGCGCGGGATATAAAAACCTGTTGGACGACGGCCAAAATAGTACTTGTCGTCAAAACCTTCGATCTCACCAAAAGCACCGGCATTTAAGTGATGGTCCATCACGTTGTGACCCAATTCACCGCTGCTGCTGCCTAAACCTCCTTCCCAGATATCAGTGGCTGAATTCATCAGCACCCAGGTCGAGTTAAAGGCAGAAGCGTTCAGGAACACTATTTTGCTGGTGAACTCGTAAGTCTGCATGGTTTCACTGTCGAGCACTTCAACACCACGGGCACGTTTTTTGTCTTTGTCATACAGCACTTGCGTCACAATTGAAAATGGACGCACAGTTAAATTGCCGGTTTTCATCGCCACAGGCAAAGTAGAAGACTGAGTACTGAAATAAGCACCAAAAGGACAACCTAACCAGCATTTATTGCGGTATTGGCAATTGACGCGGTTTTGTTCTGGTTTTGGCTGCGAAATATTGGCAGTACGACCACAGATCAGATGACGGCTGCCACCAAAAGCTTTTTTCAGCCGCTCGGATACAGATTGCTCCACCACGTTTAGTGGAAAAGCTGGCAGATATTGGCCATCAGGCAGTACATCCAGACCATCCCTATTGCCCGAAATACCGGCAAAACGCTCGACATAGTCATACCATGGCGCCAGATCCTTATAGCGAATAGGCCAATCTACGGCTATGCCTTCTTTTAAGTTGGCTTCAAAATCAGCTTCGTTTAAACGGTAACTCTGGCGACCCCAGAGTAAAGAACGGCCCCCCATATGGTAACCACGGAACCAGTCGAAGCGTTTAATCTCCACATAAGGTGATTCATCTTCACGGGCCCACATGCCGTAGGTGCTTTCATTGAGCGTATACTCCCGCTTCAGCACCGGATGCATGT
>Ga0247725_1000300_pt1 | contig 44976 bp, 49 predicted proteins | sample OKSTACKMCFT3sol_FD_183021 | JGI IMG/M metagenome (GOLD analysis project Ga0247725, IMG submission 183021) | Subsurface sediment microbial communities from gas well in Oklahoma, United States - OK STACK MC-FT3-sol | ecosystem: Environmental > Terrestrial > Deep subsurface > Rock core/Sediment...
CAGGGTGGAGTACAGCCCGTCGAAGTCCCGATCCATCGAAGCCAGAACGGTATCGACCAGGCCTCGCAGGGGACGCAGCGGGTGATCGTTCGGGATGCGCTGCTCCAGCGTCGTATAACTGAACAGCACTTTTTATTGCATCCGATGTTCGGAGACGAATCCTTGCAAATATCAGCCAAAGCATTACGATTATTGCGTTATGTAATCCATTACGAAAAAAAAGGTGTGGTATGTCCCGAGGCGGCGTGAACCTGGCTACGGTCAAACAGGCGAAAGAGGCCCTTGAGGCACGGGGGATCTACCCCAGCGTCGAGGCTGTGCGCGAGCACCTGCGGGGCGGCTCGCCCAACACCATCCTCAAGTACCTGCGAGAGCTGAAGAACCGCGATGCGGGGCTGTTCGGCGAGCTGGGGATGGTCAGCCAGGAGCTGTCGGGGCTTGTGCTCCAGCTCCACAACACGCTGCACAAGGAAGCCCAGGAGACGATCGACGCGGCAGTCGCCAAGGTCACCACGGCGTTTGAAGAGAAAATCTCGGCGCTGAACTTGCGCCTTGAAGAATCGCTGCGGGACGGCAAGGCGCTTGCTGCCGAGAACGAAGGGCTTAAGGGGAGACTGACCACCAGCGAAGGCGTGACGGCCGACCTCAACAAGAAGTACAACGCGGCGACGACAGAGATCGCCCGCTTGGAGACCCTGTTGTCGGCCGCAAAGGGCTCACTGTCTGAAAGCGAAGAGCGGAATCAGAAGCTTGAGCGAGATCTCAAGAATGCCCGTGAGCGCCACGATGCCTACGAAGATGCAGTGCTGCAAGAACGCGGCAAGCTGCTCGATGCCCACAGCAGGGAGACGCTGGCACTTCAAGAATCCATGCGCGAGAAGGAGGATGTGATCCTACGGCGCGACGAACAGATCAGCGATTTGAACGTGAAAATCGGGGCGCTCGATATCGAGCTCTCATCGGTGAAGCGTGAAATGAAGCGACACCTCGACGACCTGGATAAGGCCACCCAGCGCTGTGAGCAGCAAGAGGCACGCGTCGATGAGCTGCGCATCACTATGGCCGGCATGGAAGCCACGGCTGTCATCCTCAAGGAACAACACGCCCAGGCCAATGACCGCTACGAGGCCAAGTCAACTCAGTTGTCGATCGCGCAAGCCGAACTTGAGCGAATCCGCACTGAACTGGCAGAGATGACGGCCAAGCTTGCCCAGAAGGCCGCAGATGGAAGTTCACCGCCAAAGGCCACCAAAGCACCCAAGGGCAAAACCGTAAGTAAAAGGCAGGCCGAGCAGTGATGAACCAAAAGCCCCAGCCGCTCTTCGACACTTACAAGACCTTCATGGCCCTGTTTGATCCCGAGCTGAAGGTCCCAGAAGACGACGGACAGACCCAGTACGTTGCTGAACGGCCAGCAATTGCTGAGTACCTGGACTCGATGCCGGCGTCCGCTTGCGCGCACTCTGACATGGAGCATGTCCGGAACTTCCTGAAGTCCTATAGCGGCCTGGAAACCACATTCAGGGGCTACCGCACACAGGTCGAACGACTGATGCTCTGGAGCTGGCTAAAAAAGGAAAAGTCCATCCTCGATCTCACTCGGTCGGATGCAGAGGACTTCATGCGCTTCATCCTCAGTCCTGATCCAGAGTGGATAGGTACCAGCGTTCGTGATCGCTTCATCAAGGCGGGAGAGATTTTCGAACCGAACCCTATGTGGCGGCCGTTTGGAATCCAAGCCAAGAAGTCCCTGATGAAAGAGATTGCCGAGGGCAAGCGGTCAGTGGCTGCGATCCCTGACGAATACAAGCCGGCGCAAGGCAGCGTGCGCCAGGTATTCGCCATCTGCTCCAGCTTCTATGACTTCGCGAACGCGGACGGCTTCGGCAAGGGCAATCCCTTCCGGGCCATCAAGCAGAAGTCGACCTTCGTGACCCGCCAGAAAAAGAAGAGCGCGGGCCGCGCGCTCTCAAAGCTGCAATGGGACTTCGTGATTGAGACGGCCGAACAGATGGCCGCGGAAGATCCGACTCGTCACGAACGGACGCTCTTCATTCTGGTGACCATCTTCTCGATGTACCTCCGGGTATCAGACCTGGTGGGCAATAAAAACTGGACGCCGACCATGGGGGCCTTCTTCCGGTCCGGCGAGAACTGGTGGATGTCGATCGTAGGGAAGGGGAACAAGCAAGCTGAGATCAGTGTGAGGCCAGACTACCTGCCGTACCTTGCACGGTATCGCGCCACCCGGAACCTCACGCCGATGCCAGGGCATGAGGAAGACACGCCGCTGCTCACGAAGCTCAACGGTGAGCCTGGCCTGACTGACCGGCAGATTCGCTCGATCATCCAGCAGGTGTTTGACCGTGCCCTCGATCGGATGAAGGCGGAGGGCTTCCCCGAGCACGAGATAGGGGAGCTTCGCCAAGCCAGCCTGCACTGGCTCCGGCATACCAGCGCGACATTCGACGCCCCGCATCGTGACATCAAGCATCTCCAGGCCGACATGCGCCACGAGAACATGAGCACGACGCAGGACATCTACTACAACACGGATGACAAAGAGCGCGCGGCCTCGATGTCGAAACGCTCCATTCGCGATATCGCATAAAAAATGGTGGTGCAGCTTTGGGCTGTACCACCATTCATCACCGCTCGCGGGAAGTTTTGCTCAGGCGAATGCGATCAAACGTACAGGTCAGTGACGTTCTTGCCTGTTACGCCTGAAGGCCCGGCCCAGCCGAGGAATAGCCCTCTGACCGCAGCTTCCATCCGATCGCGGGTAGCCGGCTTAATGACATACGCCCCAGCACCCTGCCGCTTAGCCCACTCGATGTCTTCCTCGCTGCTCTTACTTGAGAGCACAACGAAGGGCACGATGCTGCTTTCATCGTCGCGGTGCCGGACTTCCTGAATTAGCGACAGGCCATTCTCCCAGCCAAGCATTACGTCCATGAACACAATGTCCGGCCTGAACGCGCCGATGTGCTTCAGCAGGTCTGCTGACTTTGCAACAACGAGGACTTCATCAAACAGCTCTACCGCGATCTTCTGGGCGAGGTAGGCATCAGTTGGTGAGTCATCAACAATGATACAGCGTGTCGTCATGTTGGTTCCAAAAGAGGCCGTGCGGCCTGCTCATTAACTAAAACTGTTCTGGCAACAAAGATACTAACGGCTCAATTGCTTTCAACACCCAAGTCATTACAGACAGTGTACTCAGGCAACATGAACCGAAGATGGCTTGGAACTTCTGCCTCGACCAGGATCGACAACTGAGATATCGCTCCAATCACCATTGTGAAGAGCGGCCTTGCCGGCACTGTTGACTCGGTAAACCGTCTCCCCGCCCATGCGTAAGGTGTCGATCAGGCCGAACCTGGCCAGCCGAGTCATCGCCTTGCCGCCCTGGAGCAGCAGTTGGCGTGCGTCTTGAACGTCAGAGCCTAGAACTTGAAGCAGCAAACCTGCCTGCATAGCACCGCGGACTTCGCCGCCGCTCTCGATAAGCACAAGCAGATTTCTGATGTCATTTGCGTTGCAGGTAATTCGGTGAGGGCAAGCCATGTCCATTGTCCTTTGTCGAACCGGACGTATGCTTTCACGATTTTGGAAGAGGCGACAGCCAAAGTGGCCATGCCGACTACCCGGTCGACTTTCAGGCGAATGCCATAAATTGACACGGGATATCAGCCGGGGAGGGTGGTTCAGGCTGAAGGTACGCAGCCCTTTTAGGCAGTAACCATGATGATAAAGGGGCTCCATAGGAGCCCCTCAACACCCACCATATGGGACGTGTCAGGTCATACCAGAGCCGAATTACTGGTAGGAGACCGGCGCAGTTTCTGGGGTTGCAGCCATTCTGTCGTCTCCGCGCACAAAACGCTGCCAGGCATCTGAAAACATCTGAGCTTGCTTGCCTTTGGCAGCAACGGACATGAAGACAGGAACGCCGTCGATGCTTACGCTCGCCTCTTTGGTTTGAGCCTCATGCTCAACGGCCATCTCATCGAGAACGTCCATGTTCGGGCTGTTGTAGGAGGTGTATCGAGCATTACGCAGAGCAATGTCCTTACGGCTCATGAACTCAATCCACTTGCGTGCCCCTTCTGCGTTCTTAGCCTTTTTGCTGATCGCCATAGTGTCGATAAACATGACAGAGCCTTCTTCCGGCAGGATGAACTCAAGGTCAGGACGATCAGCTTGAATAGCCACGGCATCACCTTCCCAAACCATGGTCACGCAGAGCTCGCCCTTGGGTGCCAGTTCAAGGTGATCGGCAGAGTCGACTACCTTGAGGTGCGGACGAATCGCCATCAGCAGGTCGGTGTAGCGCTGGATCGCACGATTGGTCGGGAAGTCGAGAGGCTCGCCAGAGTAGTTCAGACCAAGCGAATACACGTAATCACGGGCATCAAGGAAGCTGACGCCGCACTGAGAAAGCTTCTTAACCTTCTCTAGGTTGAACAGGGTGTCCCAAGTGGCAGTAATGGGCTCGCCCAGAGCAGCTTCTGCTTCCTTGCGATCAATCAGGATTCCGACCCGTCCCCACATGTAGGGCATGATGTACTGGCCCGAAGGGTCTTGGGAAAACATCCGTGCGCGGATGATCGACTGGATATCTTCATAGCCGTCAATAGTGCGCGCATTGTAGGGCTGGATCAGGTCGTCCTTGATGAATTTGCCAACCAGGTCGAGGCCTGGCGCAACGACATCGGCAGCATCCGTTGCAGCGATCTTCTCCAGATCCTCTGCGGTTTCGTACGTACCGTAGTTGACCTTGATCCCGGTCTCCTTGGTGAAGTCATCGATGACGGCAGGATCGATGTAGTCGTTCCAGTTGTAGACACTGATGGCTTGCTCGCCTGCCAATGCAGTCTGCGTTAGCGCGGCGGCGAGGGTGAATGAAGCAATCTGCTTGAGCATGGTGGGGCCCTGTGATGAGTTCTAGCTAGAACGCCGAAGGTGTTTTTCCTGAAGTTCCCGGTACTGCATTGCTTCGAAACAGAGCGTTGCTGCTGGATTAAGGAGCAGCCTATCTACCCCGATTTCCAAACCGGTTGACTCGCAGTAGCCGTAGTCACCTGCACTTAGCCGCTTGATGGCAGCCGTAACAGCTGCGAGGTCCGCACGAAGGCGGTCCAACAGCCGAATACCTACAGAGTGCTCGTACTCAAGGGCTGCCTTGTCCAGGTCATCGCTAACGCGCTCCTGCACCTGCATTCCCTTAACGTGGTCTGATATCCGCTGCGATAGATCCGCATGCTTCTCCAGGAGCAGCTTCCGGAAGAACTCCGTTTGCTCGGCCCCCATGTATTCGCCCTGGGGGAGGGGATTAGCCGGCTTTTCTACGTGCATCTACAAACCCTGCGCATTCGTTGAGTCGGCTAGCGAGATTAACGACAGAATCAGACCCTTCAAGCCAAAACGGGGTCGCGAAACACGTGTTCACTCAATGAGCCGAAAAGGCGCGAGATAGTGCGGGGGGGGGGGGTAGGAGGGGTTGGCAGACAACGGGGATGCCCAGAGGGGTATCCGCGGGGCGTGGTGATTCCAAGGCCGTGCCAGGCAGCCCTAATCAAGAGGCCTGTCCTTGTATAGGGACTGCATCAACTTGAACACCCTGCCGGCCCAACCTGACACACTGTGCCGGAAAGGCCTGAAAACCCTGCTGCACAAACTGACAGGTAGAAACCCTAAAGTGAGCGCTGCGAGGTGCAAGGCAATCGGCTAAATCGTGTCTGAAAAAAGCCCAGCGCGTGGCTGGGCTTAGGAGATATTGGGTTGAGCCAAAATAATTGGCCCGATTTTAATTACTACGGCTTTTATCAGCCAGCGCTACCTAGCTTGATCAGCGCTATGAATTTTTTGGCTTTTACACTCAGGTATTATTTTCAGCAATGACGAATAACCTTTTACTTGAGCAATATCCCGTGGTGATTTTCTGTCCTCCATCACCGGACATGTGTTAGCACCAGCTGACACCAAGTAAGAAACCGTATCGTAACTATTATTAAAGGCCGCCCAATACAAAGGGGTATTTCCACCACCCTCAGGCTTATTTATGCTAGCGCCATTACTCACTAGCATTTTAACAATCTCTGTTTTACCCATCATGCTTGCATATGTAAGCGGAGTCCATCCATCAGCCAAATATTCATCAGGGGACTTATTTGAATGCAGCCAAGCAGAAACATTGGCAACATTATTTGCCGATATATCATCCATTAAAGACTGTTCACCATTACACCCGACCATCATGCAGGCAGCGAGTAAAATAGTTAATATTTTCATTTATTACTTGCCTCGAATTGAGATAGCTCAGCCGGTATATCTGTTGAGTTTAGCGGGATAATGTAGTTTTTTCCGCCCTGAGCTTTGGCAGCATCAGCACCTAGCACTATTACGTTCCAAGGGCTAATGGTTGATTCGTCAGAGAGACCTGCCGCAACTAAGGTTTCGCTTACGCGACTTGCACAGTTTTCACTTGCAATTATTCCACTTGCCGCATCAGGCAGCCTGCTGCTTTTATATTGCTTTAAGTGTGCGATAGCTGCTGCATCCTGCGCAGCAGTTGTCTTTATCACAGTAACGACTGTGTTGCGACGCGGAGCCTCTCTTAACAGATAAGACCTAGTACTACTGCCAAGCGCAGTACCATTACCAAAACTGTAAACTCCTGCTCCAGTTACAGCTATGGCCGTATGACCAATCGGATTATCTTGTGTAGGCCCGTTATTTATCACGGCTATATCTAGGCCAAACGGATCAAAAAAACTGAGCGGATTACCGCCTACATAGCCGTAGGTATTCAGCCCTCCGTTGAGCCCAATCGGATCACTTTCGACGTACCGCCCGGTGTTGGGGTCGTAATCCCGGAAGTAGTTGTAGTAGAGGCGGCTGTGCTCATCGTAAAGCTGGCCGGGGAAGCGAAGTGCTATGTCAACCGCCACCCCATCACCATCTACGTCCTGGTTGGGCATCCCAACACCAAATGCATCGCTATCCCAGCGCCATTGAGGCACCTGGGCGTCATTCGTAGCAAGGCGTGGGGTGTTCAGGTGATCGCTGTGCAGGTAGAGCTTCTTCAGGCTCGAAATCGACACACCATCGGATGAGTACGCAATGTCCAGGGCTGCCAGCGGCATCCGACCCAGCCACACGATGTACTGGGATTTGACCTTGTTGCCGGCCGCCCCGTACTGGGAATACCCGAGCAGCTCACCTGCCTGCCCGTAGAGATAGGTCCACGTTGTGACAACCGAGCCACCGGCGTAGGCCTGCTTCACGGTGCGCTGGCCAAGTGAGTTGTACCGGTAATCTGCAATCAGTTCGGACCCATCAAAAACCTGCTTCAGACGCCCTTGTGCGTCGTAGGTGTAACGGATGCCATCCCGCTGCCTCAAAGTGTTGCCAGCGGCATCTCTTTCCACCGTCACGCCATTCAACTTTGAAACCCGATTGCTGTTCGATGCTATCTCCAGGGCCTGGAACTCATCATCCCTAGGTGGTTCGATGCTGAATGTGGTCGTCCTGGCCAGGCGGTTACCGTTCCCGTCGTAGCTGTAGGCCTTACGAACATCTCTATCCGCTTCCACGATCAGTCGGTCCAGAGGGTCGTACTGATACTCTGAGGACTCGCTGGGGCCCTTGCCGATGAACGACAAATTCCCATTCGGATCGTAGCCGTAGGTAGTAAAGGTCTCACCTGTCTGCTGAAAGGTCAGCCGGTAGTCTTGGTCATACGTCCGGCTTAGGTGTAGGCCATTACCCCATGCCAAGCTTCTCACCGGCCCAAAGGGGAGATACTGAATGTCTGTAGCAAGCGGAACAGGGGCTCCTGAACCAACGGAAAGGTCAACACCTGTGACACGACCAGCATTGCGCCTGTAGTGCACGCTAAAGCCTGCCGGGTAATCGATTCTGGTGATTTGGTTCGAGCCGTCGTAGCCGTAGCCGACAGCCTCATCAATCGTGCGCGCCAGGACAGGAACGGAACGAATCTGCTCAGTCAGGTTCCCGCGCGGATCATACTGATAGCCGATTAGGCCGCCAGAATCCTGAATTGCTGTCAGGCGACCAACCCCACGATTTCCGTCATGAGTCATGTCATAGGACATCTGAACAGACAGGGTAGGGGTGGCGGGGTAGGAGACTGACTTAAGTCGGTTCAAAGCATCGTAGGTGAAAAGTGATACTACTCCGCGAGCATCAGTTTTCCGAACGACGTTCCCTGCATCATCATGCTCAAAGGTAGTTGTGCCACTATCCGGGCTGATCAGGCTGACCAGATTCCCAAGCCCGTCGTAGTTGTATTGAGTGGTTACACCGCGTGCGTCAGTAACCTTGTTGATCTGATTGTTTGCGTTATACGAGTAGGCAACATTGCCACCCATGGGATCAGTGGTATTGACCAGTCTATTGAGACCGTCAAATGCATTCAGCGAGACAGCCAGATTTGGATTAAGGACCGAAGTCAGGTTGCCGCTCCCATCATACTCGAAATGGTGCGTCTGGCCTGACCCACCTGTGCTCCTAAGCACCTCACCTAGTTCACTCAGGAACTTGCTCTGTGTATAAAGCAGGTTGCTACTGTTGTCGTAAATCTTAGTTTCTGTCCGATTTCCTGCTGGATCTACAGAATACTCAATACGACCACCATCAGACCTTTCAACCGTTGTTAGATAGCCATTTTGGTTGTAGCTGTAACTCAGCCACGCGCCGTCAGGTTGAACAAACTTCGTCACCCGGCCAGCCGCATCGTACTCATAGCCTGTGTCGAATCCATCGGACTCCAATCGCTCAACCAGGCCCTGAGGTGAATATGTCACTCTCGTTACGACCCCATTTGAGTCTGTGATCTGACCTGGATTCCCCTGGACGTTATGGTCTGAAAAGTATGTCTTCTGCCCGAGCGCATTGGTTATGGTCGAGAGGTTACCAACCTCATCATATGCGTACGAGAGGGTGTCATTGACATCTGTGCGAGGCCCATCGACCGAGATGAGGCGCGATGATGAGTCATACGCATAAGTTGTAGTCCTCTGCCTACCAGAAGCGGAGAGGGCGTCCACTGCTGTGCGACGTATGAGATTGCCATTTTGGTCATAGGCGAATTCGAAACGTGTCGCTGGCGTCTTGATCACCGAGGGCCTTCCAGGTGAGTGCCAAGTCGTTTCTACTTTGAACTGCTCAGGAAGGCCGTATGCGGATGTCTTTGAAACTTCCTCTCCCGCGCTACCTCTTTCGTATTTTGTCACCACGCCAAGGTTGTCAGATTTAGATACGAGATGACCTTTTTCATCGTACTCAAACGAACTATTTACATTGGGGCATCGACCAAACCTTTCACCTTCAATGCTGGCGACTCGTCTAACTCCGGCAACAGATACAAAGTTATAGGTATCCATCGCTCCTAGCGGACCAGTCACTACCGTCCGCTGAACATCATAGTTAGAGGTGAACAGTGAAGTCCCATCAGGCCCCTGGCTTGAAACTACACGCCCGCTACCATCGTATGCCCATGACATTACCCTGGCACCACTCGTATCCGTTATGCCAGTCAGATGCATCGGGAAGTTTGAGTCTTCGTAGTGGTACTCTTTGGTCTTAGGGCTCTGCGACGTGGTATCGACAGCCTTGATAAGGCGACCTTGATCGTCGTACTCATACGCGATATTGATCGGGCCAGCGCTCAGGCTTATAGGAGACCCGTCAGCCTTCTCTGTCACGGTAAGTGCTCGACCGCCGTTATTCTGAACTGTAATCGCATTTCCAGATCTGGAAATTACATCAGTTCCATATTTTGAAGCCTTACTGACAAGCAAACCATTACTGCCAAACCTGTAGGTCACATTCCTTTTTGACCGATACTTCCACCCTGCATCGTCTTTTTCCAACTCACCAAGTTGTGCGCCAGGGCTTGAGATCATGGTTCCATTTATTTCAAACCTTTCCTCTACACCGTCTTCAAGCTGAACTAGGACGCTTTGCTCGGCTTGTATTACCCTCGCGGAGTAGGAATGTCTCCACCTACCATCGCCACTGTTGTAGAAGCGTGCAAATGTCAAAGGTTGAATTCCAGCAGTTGTGAAATCAACTTCGCTGTGAAACTTATTACCAGTTGCAACATTTATAGGATTGCCTGGGAATGGGCTCAGGCCAGGTTCAACCTCGCATGTTGAACCAGGGTCACCTTTCTGAACCGCCAGATCGCCGATGCGACACATTGGCTCATCGCCTGTTTCAACAACCTCGTATCCGGCAGGGCACCCCTTTACTTCAGAAATCCACTTCTCAAACTGCGTGAAAGGTTCTGAATCTTCAAGGTTGTAGCCGCTATATAAAAAACCGGATGCCATACATCCGGCCCCAAGTTCTGGATCAACATATGCCGTCGCTTCTGTGTACTTCTTGAAGCGAACAAAATCATTGTCGTTTGCATACGGCAGCGCTAACTGACATGCCTGCCCAGCATCAGAAGCCTCTCCGGAGAAAATGCCTGTGTATTTCAGCGTGATCTGTGGGAGAAGGTCAGTATCTGCATGCGCAAGGCTGGCGCATGAAATCAAGCTTGCTCCAATCAAGCTCAGGGCAGGGCGCTGCAAGCACATGGACCTAGTGCTTGGCTTACCGTGTGCGGCATACGCTGTACCGGATGCCTGAGATTCAACCTGAGGGGAGGGTAGAGCCGGCTTGCTCAAAGGCATGAGTGCTTCCTGCATCAATAAAGTCGGCGAGAGATTACCGGGATGCAGAACACCATCAAGCCAAAACGCCCACGCGAAAGCTAAGCCCCGGATTGGCATGAGCTATTCGCACACCAGGGGAAGAGCTAGGATGAGGAAAACCAACAAGACCAAAGCGATCGGGAGTTCGTCGATGAGAATGGCAATGATGGCAGGCGTGATGGTCGCAATGACCTCGGGGTGTTCAGATAACAGCGCTGCCGATAGTGCAAGGAACCAAGTTCAGTCTTTGCTGGAGTGCTCTATGGCATCCAAGCTCGTAGGACAGGTGCCGAGCATTGACCCGATTGCCGATGAGGTAAATCGAGTAGTGGCGAAAGCCGGGATTGAGGTCCGTCATGCTGAAGTGAAGGAAATGCACGACCGCATTAAGGCCAGATGGGACCTGAAGTCGAAATCCCGACACGATCAGGACGTATTGCTTGTTGGCGTCTATAATTCTGATCTGTGTGTTGCTGCCCATGGGCACAGGAAGATTACCGTCGAAGAAGTTTCAATCGACTAGCTTGGAACAAAGTCGAGGCTTCTGTTTAAAAAGGACACTACCGAACCCTCGCCCTAATACTTCCGATTAGTAGGGTAATCGGAAGTGATAGGCATATATTGCCCACCCCCTACTTGTGACTTTTATTTTTGGGAAGTAGAAATTCTTTCACTAGGGATTGACGCTTGGACTTAAGCTTGATCCTTAAAGTATCAATTCGTGGTCGTCGCATGAAGCAATCCTGATAAACGGCACATTCACAACCATGACTATAAAGGGGCGCAATTGCGCCCCTTTCTATTAGCCCAACATAAGCATGCCGTTTGGTTACGACGATTCACCGACCCCAGGCTTCTCTGCACTTGCAGTCTTCGATTCTGGTTCAGAGTTATTAACCCGCTCGCTGAACTCCGTCCAAAGATGAATCAGGTTTTCCTCAAGCGCCGGCTTAATGGTCGGCGGTAGGAATACCGGGACCTCGGTCATGCTCAGCGGCTCAATCACGCCATCAGTCTCCAGCTGCTGCGCCGCGGTGATGCTCGGACTGTTGTAGGACGTATATTCAGCGTTCCGCTTCGCGATGTCAGGCGTAGCCATGAAGTCGATGAACTTCTCGGCCAGCTCCTTGTTCTTGCTGCTGGCAGTGATCACCATGGAATCGATGTACAGCGCAGTGCCTTCAGCGGGCAGGAAGAACTCAATGTTCGCACTTTCCTTCGCCATGGTTCGCCCGTCACCCTCCCATACCAGCGAAACGCAGTTCCGGCCAGCCGGCAGGTCCTCCAGGTAGTCCGATGCATCCACCTTGCTGACATAGGGTGCGAGGTCGTTCAGCCAGGTCCCAAACTCACGAACCTTCCGCTCCGAGACATGATCCAGGGTGCGACCCTTGTAGTGCATCAGCATCGCAAAAACGTCGAGGTGACTGTCGATCACCGTGATTCCGCACTGAGCCAGGCGGGGCATGTTCTCCGGTGAGAAGACGACATCGAGGCTGTTGGGAATATCCTCAACGCCAAGGGCTTCTCGCACCTTGGGCGCGTAAACGGCAACGCCAATACGGCCCCACATGTAAGGGACTGCGTGCTGCCCGCTTGCATCCTTCGCACGCATCCGGGCCGACAGGATCGCCTGTACATCCTTGAATCCCTGCATGCTGGATGTATCGAACGGCTGCACTTTGCCCGCCGAGATCAGGCTTCCAAGCGTCACCGAGTCAGGGACAACAACGTCGAACTGGTTCGAGTCGATGGCATCCATGAGCTCACCATGCTCTACGTACGTCTCGTAATGAACGGCAACGCCATGCTTTGCCTCAAACGCAGCAATGGTGTCCTTGTCTATGTAGTCGTTCCAGTTGGCGACATTGAGAACAGGAACCCCAGTCGAAGGCGGTGTACCCGCCTGCGCGGCCTGGGCCACCGCTAAACAACACCCCGCCACAATTCCGAAAATTCGTGTGAGTTGCATCAGTCACTCCGCTAAATGCGTGATCACCGGCTTATAGGACTCGGAACTTCCTAATCCGAGCGACGACCTGTGATAGCACCCTCGCCCAGCGCCAGCACGCCAAAGTGCCCTCATGAAACATCGATTTCCCAGGACGCCCCGTTCTGACTTGTGCAACCATCAGCTGGTGATCGGCTTCAGCCCGCAGCGAATCGAATCGGGGCCGTTACAGTGGGGATGTAGCCGCAGTGGATTAGCGCCGGCTATCAGTAAGAGCTTGAAATGCCGGCTCTCGCTGACTACATTGGCCTTAGCCACCGCTAACTAGGTTTCGTGATGATGATTGCTTGCACCCCGCATCAAACAGTCCGACAAGCGAACGTCGACCATGTTCTCGCAACGAGCAACCTGGAAAACGCCCGCCCTAGCCCATTTTTGGCTGGGAAACTGTCCGACTACCGGGATGGCAAGATCACGCCGGCTCAACTGGTAGCGATGGCCCGTTCCTTCTACGGATGTAAATGACCACCCTTCCCGCCCCTAGCGACCTCCACTACTACCTCGCCGGCTACTCCGCAGAAGACGATCCATACGTTCAAGACAATGGCGTCCTGACCAATCTTGGTGGTTTCACCGACACCCAATCGCTGTCAGCTTTCGAGGCTGACCTTGCCATGGCTCGCATGTTAGAGCTGCAAGAAGCGCCGATCCCCGGAAGTTTCGACCTCGATCACCTCTGCGCTATCCACCAATGGATTTTCCAGGACGTGTACCCGTGGGCCGGAAAAATCCGAGTAGTGGATATCGGCAAGAATCAGACCCGCTTCCTTCCACACTCCAGAATCCCTGATGCCTTTCGTTCAGTGCAGGAACAGATCCTGAAGACTTCGTGCTTTGCTGATCTCGCCGGCGACCTGCATGCATTTGCTTCAGAGGCCGGGCGTGTCCTGGGGCAGATCAACATCATCCACGCCTTCCGCGAGGGTAATGGTCGTACCCAGCGAGAGTTCTTGAAGATGCTCGCTGAGCGAGCTGGTTTCAAGCTGTGCTGGGGTGGCGTTTCTGACATGGCCATGCGGCATGCGTGCATCTCGGCCGAAGACGACCCTGAATGCAAAGACCTCGCACGCCTAATCAGGATCAGCGCCGCCCCCATTAAGGCATAGACCCTATTGGATGATGCTCCGGGCCGTCATCCAATGCACGGCTCCTACCTGGCCGGAGCCGTGCAGTTAGTCACGAAGGCCTCAACCTTTGAGATTACTGGGGACAGGTCAGCAGTTGTCCCGTAAGCAAGCATCCCATCTGCGCCAAAGACAAACCCAACTGAACGCTCTTTCAGCAGAGTGATGATGTCGCTACGACTCAGCGTCCTGCCCGCGGACACCATAGATCCCGCTTGATTGATGCTTTGGGGATCATCGGCTTTGCGAACGGGGTAGATAGTCTTGGTGCCGACCTTCAGCGCCGACCAGGTTGCCCATTCATGCTTATTGGCTGTGTCTTCAGGCGTACTGACGAAGCCCCCGACAAGCATTACCTGCTGCTGCGATCCGCAGAAGAACAGGAAACGGCCGAGTGGACCGCCATTGTCTTGTTCGACCGAGAGATACGTCGCTCCTTGAGCCTGCTTGAGTTCTGCGACAGCGCTACTCAGCCCATTCGTGGCGATCTGGAGCTCGATGGCTTGTTCGGTGGTTAGCCAGAACATCCCATCAGGACCAGCACTAGCCGAAACGGTGAAGGCCAGAGGATCTACCCCCATGCCTTTCAAGTAGGCGACCAGGAGGCCACTTATCTTCTGCGTCTCACTGCTGGAGATGGCATCTGGGCCGGATGCATAGAACTGGTGCACACCAAGTTGCTGATCCCCGGCCTCGTAATACCGGTGAATCCCTCCGACAAAGGCATAGGCACAAGCGCTTGCACATTGCCCGGCCTTTCTCATTGCCCCGTTGTCGAACTGAGCTATGCCCGTTGAAAGGCCATGCTTTCTGATGGTCTCCCCGAGCAAAACGCCCTCTTGGAGGGAGCCGCCTGGTGAGCTAAAGAGGACAATGCCTGAGTCGGTACCGGTATCCTTGAGGAAGGCCGCGAGGCGCTCGGCATCGCCCGCCTCGATCAGCCCAGACGCATAGATCCTGGGCAGCCCAAGGTCATGCGTCACCCAATGGAATTGCTCGGTGGTGTCGTGCTGCGGGATGGAGAAATCCAGCGCAGATGCGCCGTGCGAAGCGCCTATGAGGCTGGCGGCCAGCGCCAGCCGAGAAGCTATGCGTCGAATCATTAGACCCTCGGAAGTCCATTTCACATTGGGCAATCATGCCCTATGTTGGCTGCGCGATTGCAACATTCCTTGCAGCGCAGCCATGGACAGCGGGGTCAGTCCAGGATGATGTGAGGGACGAACCTGGATGAATCCTTGGTGATCAGGCTGTCATCCTCACGGATGCCTATGCCGGCCGGCTGATCGCCGACGACCCACGACCCGATGAGGGTGTACGAATCACCGAACTGCGGAAGCGGACTGAACTCCTGCATGATGTAGGGCGAATCAGTGTATGGACCGTCCTCTTTGACATGATCGCCACTCTGGGTACGCAGCTCGATGTTAGAGCCTTCCCGAGAGAAGAAGGGTTTGCGCACCCATCCCGCCGGCACACTCCGTCCCGGCTCCCGGTCGAAGAAGGTGGGGAGAAGGTTCGGATGCCCCTTGTTGAACTCCCACAGCAACGGCAGCACAGCCTTGTTCGACAGAATCGCTTTCCAGGCAGGCTCAATGAACTGAGTTTCTGATGTCGGGATTGCCGGCCCAAACTCTTCCTGGAACATGAACTCCCACGGGTAGAGCTTGAACAGGTGTGGAATCCAACGGTTTTCCAGGTCTGTGAAGCGGCCCGCCGCTGATAGCCCGATGTCCTCGATGTCGATGTGTCGAGTTTCAATGCCGACCTGGCTGGCGATGTCGCGCAGGTAGTCTGTGGTGCCTTTGTCCTCTTCGCTTCCCTTGACCGAAGCAAAGTAGAACGGAGAGGTCACCCCAAGCTCCTGCATGGCTTGGACAAGCTTTTCGTGGATCGAGTTGAACTGGTCTGCGCTCTGAGGCAGGAGCCCTTGAGCGATGCAGTCCTCCAGCCAGAGCCACTGAAACGCCCCGCCCTCGTACAGGCTGGTCGGGGTGTCGTAATTGAGTTCGAGCAGTTTGGCAGGCCCTGCCCCCGTATAGGCCAGATCCATCCGGCCATACAGGTGCGGGTGCCCTTCTTTCCACGAAGTTCGGACCAGATCCCAGTACGCCTGTGGGATGGCCAGCAAACTCAGCATGCTCTCGCTTTCGACAACGCGACCGACCAGATCCATGCACATCTCATGGATCTCTTTGGTGGGCTCTTCGAGGTCTTTCTCGACCTGGTTGAGAGTGAACTGGTAGTAGTTCCGCTCATCCCAGTAGCGCTCACCGCCGATCGTGTGGAAGCGGAAGCCCATTGCTTCTGCTTTTGCCTGCCACCCTTGACGCTCTTGAAACTGAATCCGCTTCATCTAGCTCCCCTTAGCCGCCGAACGACGACCGGCCACTGCTCATGCCCCATCCACTGCGCGCGGCACTTTGGCTACCAAATCCGCCGCGGCTACTTGTGCTTGCCACAGTAACGGGCTTGCTGCTGATTGCGGTCGGACGCTTCAGGGCGCTCGTGATGCTTGGCTTCGAAGCGGTCGTGTAGCGTTGGCCAGAGGTCACCTGAACAGAACGCTCGAACGATTTGCCGGCGCTGATCTGGCGGGAAAGCGTTGAGCGGCTGAATGCCCCGCGCGAGTCACGGTGCACGTAGATCGGCTCGCTGTAATAGCGTGCTGAGCCATTGCCGAGCATCTGACCGAGCAGGAGGCCGGTCAGGAGGCCGTCGTTACTCGACGCGACGCCGGCCGCCGCTGCTGACACTGGAGCAGCAACGCCTGCCAGTGAGCCGCCATTCATTGCCGCTACCTGGCTTTCGGGGAGGCTGTATTGAGCAGCGATCTCGAAGCCGCCGAGCTTTGGCATGAAGAGCCCCTCGGAGGTAACAGCGCAGTAGTCCGGCACAAAGTCAGCTTCGCAGGACTCTTCGTCCTTGTAGGCCGGCGCGATCTTCTTGTGCTGTGCCAGTGCGGCCATGTACGCATCGGAGCAGACATCGACGGGCAACTTGTCGTCGACGCACTGCTGAACGCTGTCGTAGGAGTTTTTCACACTGCCGCTGATCATCTTCTCGGCCGGCTCATTGGGCTGAGAGCATGCAGACAGCACCAGCGGGATGGCCGTGACCATGCCCAGCTTCAACTGTGAACTTCGTTTCATAAGGCTCACCTTCCCTGTCAGTTACGCGGCCGATGGGGTCATGCAGGCAGCGTTGAGCATCCCGATGGAGATCGACACCGCAGCCACGTAAATCGCCGCCGCCAAATCGTTGTTCTTGATACGTTCCGGCAGGTCTTTGATTACACGGCTCACCACGTAGAAGGCGGCAAGCTGCACCGCACCAGCGATGAACGACCATACAACGAAATCGAGCAGGCTGACCGAGTTGGCGATGATGTTGCTGGTGGGCAGGGCGAAACCGATGATTGCGCCGCTCAACGCGATTGCCGCAGCCACATTCCCAGATCGGATCAGCTCATACTCACGGTGCGGAGTAATGCGGGTGTAGACCACCTTGAACGCGGCCAGGAGGGCGATCGCTCCGATCATGTAGACCAGGAAGCCAACCAAAGCCGAAGGGGCCAGGGACAGTTGAAGAGCTTCAAGCATAGGAGTTCCTTTCAGTAAGAGACCGTGAGGTCGGATTGGAAGAGGCTGACGCCAACCGATGTGGTCAGCGTAACGGTGCCCTCTTCGTCTTCTTCAGCAGAGAACAGCAAGAACTCTCTGCGTGAATGAAGTTCGGTGTCCCGCGCATAGAGCATCGCGTGATGCTTGATCCCGTAGCGCTGGTCAGGACTGGTGACTTTCTCTTGGTAGGCGACCAGCTCGGTCTGGCCTTCCTCGGTGCCCCATACCCGTTCGAACTGGCGATCGCAGTAGGAATACTGCGGCAGCCCAATGGGGCTATCCGGTCCAGCCAGGCGCGCGAGCTCGGACTGTGAATTGACCACATCAGCGCTCACGTAGCTGAAAAGGGTCACTTCCTCGACCGATCCATCAAGGCCACCGGAGGTGTGGACCTGAATCCAGGTCTCGTCGTCATCGAGGTAGAAGCGATGCAGGAAGTGCCCATGGCCCAGCTCGATCTCGCCAGACGACCAGACGCACTGGACGCCGGAGAACGCGGGCTGGCAGAGATGCGGCGAGACGGTTTTATCCAGATCAGGATCGATGGATACGCGCTTGCCATTGGCGAGGCCCAGCGCTCGGGTCTCCAGATCGGGGGTTGCTGCCTTAGGCGGGGCTTCGAACCCCATCACACGACGAAGCCAGCTCATGCGAAATGCCCTTCTTCGATACGCTGGTCAGCGATGTAGAAGATGACGCCACCCTTCACCGGGGTAGAGTTCGCCGGGTTGATCGCCGGAGCCTCAGCATCAGCGGCCTGGTACCCGATCAGCACGGCATTGAAGTCATTCTTCAGGCTGAGGTAGAGATCACCGACCGTCGAAGCGAACAGTTGCGGGAGCTTGTAGGAGAACTGAGTAGCTCCCTCCCCCACGCAAAGCAGTTCGGAGAAGACCTTGGATGAGCCTGGGTCTTGGGCGGCACGTACGAGCATTTCCGTCGCCATGCTGGACGTGCATTCCAGCTTGGGTGCGTACTTCCGCGCCAGTTGAGCCGAAGCGCTCGACTCGAAGTGAGCAACGACATGCCCGACCGGGTTCAGCGCATTGATGGTCAAAACCGTGGCAAGGGTTTGCTCGTCCGAAGAGGTGTGCACGAGGATGCGTTCTGCCCCGCGCACTCCAGCGCGGATCAGCAAGGATTCGGAGCTAAGGGACTCGCCTCGCACGAAGTCGACAACGCCATCCATTGGGTTCTCTTCAGCAGCAGCATCTACGAGAACAACCCGGTCATCACTCGACGCATCATCCTGCTGAAGCAGCTCAATAATCTTGTCGCTTTCGCCGCCAACCCAACCAACAACAACGGTGTGGCCAGTACGAGCAGAGAAATCACCGCGCCCCTTCATATTTCGTCTCCATAGTTCGATCACCAAATTCGTCACTTTCGCGATCACAGCAGTGATCAGGGCGATCCCGCCAAGCATTAGCCAGACCGCATCAAACACGCGCCCGCCTGCACTCTGCGGGGCGAGGTCACCGTATCCGACCGTAGCGGTGGTGGTGATGTAGAAATAAATGAATGTCGCCGGCTCCAGCAGATGCTTCTCGCCAGCCAAATAAAGGCCCAGGTAAGCAATCGATGCATGGGCGGCAATAACCAGCCCGAGCGCAAACCAAGTTAGTTTTCGCCAGACGTTTGCGAAGATTTCTCGGAGAAGTAAAAACACCGCCATATCGGCTCCTGTTCTAAGCCTTGGATTTCCTGATGGACATTAACGGCTGAGTTGCTGTCTTCAAGCCGATTGGGTATTGCGGCGGGGCGCGTGGAGATAGGCCGCCAAGATGCCAGCCAATGCGCCGGCAATATGCGACTCAAAGGAGACCCGAGACGCCGGCAGGAGGCCAAAGACCATGCCGCCGTAGATGATGAAAACCACTGCGGCAACACCAATGCTTTTCCAGTTACGCTCGAAATAAGCCCTGCTCAGCAGGTAGCCCCAGAGGCCAAATACCCAGCCGCTTGCACCGATGTGAATGCCGGTACTGCCAAACAACCAGACCAGGGAACCACCCAACAGGATTATCAGCAGGCTGGCATTGACGAACCGGCTCATTGACGATGCAGCAACGAGCGCCCCCAAGACGGCAAATGCCGCAATGTTGGACCCAAGATGCCCGAATGATTGGTGGAGAAAGGGAGAGAGCACTATCCCGAACAGCCCGTCCTTGCTTCGCGGAATCAGGCCGAACTGCGAGAGCTGATGCCCTGTAATAGCGTTCACGATGTGGATGAACACCATTGCCGCAGCAATGGCTATGACAAGCCGTATGGCGTTCCTCACCAGATTGCCTCCCTTTCCAATCGAGCGGGGCAGAGCCCCGCTCGATTCCATCACTTCGAGCGGTTACGCAGACCTTCCAGCACCGACTTACCACTAGCGCCGGCCTGAATGATGTTCGCTTCGCGCAGCTTCTTCTCCAGATCATCACCGGTGGCAATTGCCGCCATTTGCTCTTCTGCTTCCAGTTGAGCGGCAGTTTCCTCTTGGCGGGCATTGATGCGGGCCAAAGTAGAGGCGGCAGTAGCCACCTTGCCGTTTGCAGCTCCGCCGGCGCGGCCCACTGCCACCTGAGCCTTCAGAACGCTTTCACGAGCACGAACCCGGTCAACCTGACGACGCAGCGCCTGGACGTTTGCGCGGGCTTTCGCGATCTGTTCGTTCATCGTGGCAACCTGCTTACCGAAGTCGGTGGCCTGGCTCTGCTCTTCGTCGCGCTGGTTAGTCAGCTGTGCAATGCGTTCAGCGGCCTCAAGGGCCAGGCCTTCATTGCCAGCGTCGAGGCAGGCAACCGCATAGCCTTCCATTTCCTGGATCTTGGCGCTGAGCTCAGTGACTCGATTCGCAGCCAGCTTTTCCTTGGCCATGATCTTGGTCAGCTCTTGCTCGGCAGTGCTCAGGGCATTGCCCGCATCACGGATCTCTTGATCGAGAATGCGAAGCTGCTGAGTCTGCTCCAGGGCTTCACCGATCTCGTTTGCACCGCCGCGCAGGGCGGTGAAGAGGCGCTTAATCAGGGAGGGTTGAGTGGCGCTCATTTAATTGCTCTCCTGCACAAACATGTCTTGGAAGATTTCAGTGGCACGCTGGATGTTCTCAACCAGCGTCTCGATCTCGGTGATCACGTTTGCCAAGCTCGAACCAGAGCTCAGGGCACCGAAGATCGAATAAACGTCCTCGCCGCTCGGGAGCGTTTCCAGGCCGATCGAAGAGAGCGGCAGCAGGTCACGAGAGCGCAGCACTGCGGCATTGAAAGCAGCCAGGTCAGTAACCTCACCGGCTTCAACCAGGATGGTGTCGACGATGATCTGCTCGCCGGTGACTGCGATGAAGATCGGCAGGCCGCCCAGCTCGTTCATCGAGAGCTGGATGGTTTGATCGGCACCCTCGACGACGGTCAGGCCGGCCTTGCCGCCGCTGACCAGCTCGTGTGTGGACAGGGCTTCAGCCAGTTTTGCGATGTTCCAGTTTTCCGCGTGCATCACTTTCTCCATTTTGATCCCGTCAGCCTCAACAGGGTGACGAAGCTTTAGTTCGAGCATTCCAAGAAGCCCCGTGTTCTCCGGTAAAACCCAGACTTCCTTGGGGACAAAGCCCAGGACTCTCAGCTTTGCTCGCTTCTCCCGCATGTAATCGGTCGATGTTTTCCTCATTTGGCTCTCTCGCCGACTTCCGCTATTGGTCTGAGGAATAAGCTATCACTGTGAGCGGCTTTTGCAACTCACAGTGAGTGTCTAACAGTGAGAAATGTCACGCTTCGGAACGATTGGGGCTGAGCACCCACAGCCCGACATCAAGCCGGGCCTGATGCGGGGCTAGAACGCCATGCTCGCCATTTTGCGAAGAAGCTCCATCGGGGCGACGGCATCTTGCCCGCTGAACGCCTCAAGAATGCCTGGCGTGAAGGTGAGCTCACTTCCATCAGGCGTCTCAGCATACTTTTGGAGGATATGCAGAGTTACCCGATCGCCATCGGCATTGAGCAGGCGGACGGACTTCCGCTTCAGCTGCTCAATAAGCGCGGTCATTTGTTGATGCTCTTCCGCGGAAGCACAGCGCAGAACCAAGACGTTGCCCTGCTCCTGAATCTTCGGAGACCGACGACTTCTCTTGTTTGGAACGGTCATTTGCGTATCACCAGACTTCATGCGTCACGGGATGCCCTTTTGAATTAGCCGTGACAGGTTCAAGAAGTCGCTTTATTAGCACGCACCGACGACCAGGGCACGCCAAGTGGCATAGCCAGACTTGATGCTTGAGGTGAGCCCCATCAGCGATGGGGCGCAAGAACTCTTTGCAGGCGGGGAGTAGCTCAGGCCTTGTCGAGGCTCAGCGGCTGACCGGCTGACACCGGCTCAGTCTTCGGGAGGTCAGTAGCTGGGGCATTGGCCGAAAGAACCAGGCATCCAGCCACAAGGTCATGCAGACCTTGCTTGCGCCTTGTGAGGCCTGCCATCAGGTACCCGATACCCAGAGTCAGGATGCACAGGACACGAGCAAAGTACCGGCCAACCGCTCTCAGATGAGTCACGCGCTGACCATGCTCGTCGGACACCTTGATCTTGAGGGCAATTTTCCCCGGCGTGCCTTGGAAGCGAGAGGTCTCGAAGCCGACGTAGTAGGCCAGCGCCACCACCAAATTGATCAACTGTACGACAGCCGAAATTTGGTTCTCATCGACTGTACCAGTGAGCGCCAGGATGAAAATCAGACAGAACACTATGGCGAAGATGAGTACGGATAAGATCACTGCATCGATAATGAATGCAGCAAGACGTAGCCAGAAACCTGCGTAGACCATTTGAAACTCCGTTTTATCTATGTTGGCAGTGAAGAGAGTAACGCCAGAGTACCGACGGCGATGACGCCACATGCAGTCCCTGACCATTGATTCTTTGGGGAGATCGGCAGTTGACTCAGACCTGCCCCCTGTCAGCGCCTGACCGCCTGCTGATGTAAATCCACACGATCGTCCAGGTAAGCACCCTGCGTCTCACCATGCCTCGTATCGCGATCCATGTCCCGGTCCCGCTGGGTGATATTTGAGATGAGCGCCTGACTGCCCTGATTGAGAACCTCTTTCGTCCGGTGGCAGCTCACCTTCGTCCGGAGATTCGTCATCCGCTTCTCGATGGTCTCAGCGGTATAGAGGCCGTTTTTAGCATGCAGCATCTCGTGTGCGCGCAAGGCCCCGAGGAACCGCTCCCACTCAGCCCGTGCTTGTCGGGACAGCCGCGGCCCTGGCCTGAGCTTCGGCAGCACGATCTTGACCTTCAGGAACACCTTCGGATCGCGAACCTCGCACCCACCGTCCGGGGTTTCCACCGTCGTATAGGTGGTATCGAGCGACCACACCGTGACACCGCCAAACCCCTTGTTGCCGGTGCGAATGGGTGACTTCTTGGCCATCGACCGCTTGATCTCGGCAATCGTGCTGCCGGTCACCTCGTAGTGTTGAAGCTTGAAGTCGGTAACCGGCTTGGCCTTTGCCTGATGACTGGCAAGAAGCATGAGCACGAGAGGAAGCCAAGGCCTCTTGCTACGCACTTTCCGCCCTCGCCCTTCCCTTCATCTTCTTCATCCGGGTGCGAACCCAAGACTGCTGATTCTTGTACGCCTTCCGGTCGCCTGCCCCTGACTTAATCTGGGCCTCGACGATCTTCAGGTAAAACTCAGCACACTCCCCGTCGCCACACTCCACCGGGCCCTTGAGGTAGGACTTAGCTTCCTCGTACTGCCCTACCTGAACCGCCAGCACAGCCAAGTGATATGAGGCCGTCACGTCGCCGGCGGCGGATGCCTGCTTGAGCAGATCAAGCCCCTTCTGTCTTGTGTCCGCGCTCTGGTAAAGGCTGATTCCAAGATCGCAAAGCGCAAATGGGTAAGCATGCTCTGCCGCGAAATGGAGCAGTTCATGGCCCTTGGCCGGGTCTGATGTCATGCACTGGTGTGCCACGTAGTAGGCCGCCATGGGTGATCGGGCTGCGCAAGAGCGATACAGGCGATCAGCTTCGTTCAGATATGGCTGGCGATTGGTTGCCTCATAGCACCGGGCAAGGCCGACGCACGCTTCATCGATCCCGGCATCAATAGCGTTTTGCAGGATGCCGACGACAACCTTCCTCTGCTTCTCGTCCGGGGGCAGCTCGGTGAGGAAGTTGAGGTACGCCCGCGAAGCCCATACGGTCAGCTCTTTGAGGTCTTGGGGCATCTCTCGCAGGAAGCGCCCCGGCATCTGACCGATCATATCGAGCGACTTTGCATCCGGGCTAACGTGATAAACGCGACCGTTGGCGGTATCCACCGCCATTCCGCCGAGCAGACCAACCAACTTGCCACCTTCACCGGCCGGACCTCTGATTTGGTCGCCGAGATTCCAGGTTGAACTGCCGCCGCCCTCTTCCCTCAAGACCGCAAAGGCGTGTCGAACGGCACTGATACTAGCCGTTGGCATGTTGCCTGATGCGCGAGCGAGGCGTGATAGAACCGCGCCCCATCCTCCCCTGATGCCAGTGCCATTGAGTGAGATACCGAAGCGATTCACCGGGGTTTCGTCCAGAAGTTGGAAGCTCCAACCGCAGGGGTTGACGATGATGTCCTGTGAGAGGTGATCCAACTCACTGAAGTGGCATGAATAGACGGGAACGCCGGACTCAGCCAGGCGGATAGCCAGCGCAGCCTGCTGCTCACTCTCCGGGGATTCCACTTCATTGACCGGGTGAACCCATATCACCAGATCGGCACGGGAACCTTCCCCGGACACAGCTTGATCCGGGGTAACCGGCTTTGCCCTCGACAGCGCCAGCTCGGAAGCCACACTCCCGAAAGATGTCGGCGCTTCTTCATCAATGAGGGTTAGGAACTCGATTTGCCCAGAAACACCGAGGAAGTCGTTTGCGTAGCTGAGCCAGCGGCCTCCGTCCAAACGGAACAGCGGGTCGCGCCCCAGCACCAGCACCCGCAGCTCTTTCTGAGCTGGATATGCTTGTCGAACCACATGAGCTGCCAGCGCAGCAGGCGCGATGAGAGAGGCCGCTTCCTGGGAAGAGGTCTTCACCGTGCTCGAAACGCCGGCTTTACTCATGCGCTCTTGGAGTGCAGTCCACCAGGCCTTCGCAAGGACACCAAGGTGGTCAGATTTCTCGAACGACGACGCGAGACTCAATGGACTGCTCCTGTGCAAAAGAACGTAGTTTTCCAAATGCCCCTGATCGGTCAAGCGAAGAGCCTGTTCTCAAACCGAATCACCGGCAATCGTCATGGTAACGGCCACCATTGAAGCCATGCCTTCGAGTCCGGGCCGTTATCATGTATTGAACCCGTACAGTGGATGCACGCCAGGAGATATCGATGTCCATTTACCTAAGCCCCGCCCAGGGACACAAGGAGCTGGTCGAACAGCTTCGAGAGGGATTGGACAAGCTGAGGCTCTTGCTTGAGCAGCCAGGCTGTATCCGTGTGGATGCCCTCTTCCCCCTTCCCCTCAGAAAAGCGCCCTCCGTCCCGAAGCGTGAGCGCATCTCGGTAATGACCATGAGCGACAACGAACTCCGAAAAGAGGCGATCGATGCGCTCACTGCGATGTGGCTGCGGCCGGGACAGCATCCGAAGGAATCCCTCCGCATTCCCGGTGCCTGCGCGATCAGCCGGGCGGCGATGGATCAGGTCAACGCCTGTAATCAGATCCGTATGGAGATGATCAACCTGCTGGCACCGGTGAGCACCGAAGATCGGCGGGTAATGTGGCGAGCGCACCACAACATCTCCAGCTACCAGACACTCAGGATGATTCCGACCCTGAGCGACCCGCTGCGCATCCGCTTTTACTGGGATATTGGCGACTCCATCACCCGCTACACGGCAGGCGAGCTGGTGGAGCTATGGAGCCAGAAGCTGATCGATCTGCAAGGTGATGTCTGCTCAAGCCGGCAGTGCGAACCAGACACCCTGAACTTCAGACTGGCACTTTCGATTGAACGTCTCTCGATGTTGCCTTCAAATGAGCACGTAGCAGTACGTCGGATCTTGCCGCCACATGTGAGAGCGAGAGTTCAGGATGGGGGGAAACCCTACATCACCAATGCTTCCGTCCCATTTGTGTACGAGTTGTCATGCCTGCCGCCTTCAGTGAAGCCATTAACGGACTATGACCCTGAAGCGCCGGTTACGCCCAAGAAACGATCGACAAGGGCCAAACTGATGACAGAGCCGTATATCGACGCCATGAATGTGTTCCGCTACCTGGACCAGTCAGCGTCGAAAGGCCCCGTTGTCAGGGAGAGCACCCGAAACACCAGGAAGCGCCCAGTTTAGAGAGAGAAACTTGCACACTCCGCACCAGCGCCGCGAGGGCACCGCTGCCCTTGCAACCTTGACTGCCGATCTGGCCACCGGCGACCAAAAGGTACAGAGCAAGGCCTACCAACAAATCCTCGACTTGGCAGAGCAGGGAAATGCTGAAGCCATGTACCAAGTAGCCCGCTGCCTCCGGCAAGGCCTTGGCGTCGCGACGAATGAAGATCGCGGCGACTACTGGCTCCGTAGAGCCTGCGCAACGAATCCAGCATCTCTCCATGCACTACTGGTGCTCGGGATGCAGCACTACCTGATGCAGCGTCCTGAGTCGAATCCCGAGCAAGGCCTCGAAATGATTGAGCGGGCAGCTGCGGCCGGACTTCCGATTGCGGTCGTTAAACTGTCAAAGCTGTTTGAGAGCGGCGGTGCAATGTTTGCCCCTTCCGTGCTCAAAGCGTACCGGGTACTCGCCAATGCATGCGGTGAGCGCGCGGACCAGAGCGTGATCGATGCCTATATGGACTTCGTACAACGTCACGCGCCTATTACCAACTTGCTGGATTCCTGACATGTACAACACGCAACGCGCAAGACTCACGGCCAACAAGGCTTTCAAGCTGACCCCTGAAGAGGGCAATGCCATTCTTGCGCGGGCGTACGGCTATTCCTCATTCGACAGCATCAGCGGGGTGATGGGTGAGCCGGTGCCTGGGCTGCACATCATCCACACCCCGGCTGAGATTCTGGCCAAAGATCCAGCCCACCAGATGATCGAGTTCGTGCGAATGGCCACGAACTTGAGCCTGCCAGGCCTGCCAGTCGTGACAAAAGGACTGGCCCCGCGCGATCTGGTGGCCTGCATGTTCAACTTCACCAATTTCGACGCCCTGGTTGGCTACGCCCGCTCCGAGCAGATTGACCCTCACTCCGGTGACATGGCCATGCTCTCGAAGTTTGAGCAGCGCCACGGCATCAAGGCCAGCGGCCAGATTCTGTGCGGCCGGAAGTACCACGGGCACACCTACGTGGTCCGCCAGGATGCCGAGGCCTTCTCGCACTACCTCGATCAGGAACTCTGTCTCACCAACCGTGAGGGCTTGCAGGTCGTTCTGGTGCGGACGCGGCCTGACGCGGATCGCCGAATCAACAACTACTCCCGCGAGCACACCGTGTTGACCGGGGCATTGCGTGAGAATCAGGGCTCCCTGCTACTGGGCTCCCGCGCCAAGGGCAGCACCCTGGCTATCAGCATCCTCCCTGACCGGGAATACACGCTGGAGCAGTTGGTTGCCGCTCACTTCTCCGCCCTGATTGATAAGTCGCCCAGTGGGCGCTCGCTGATCATCGACGGCATGCGCCTGCGCAAAGACAGTGAAAGCCTGCGCGCCGGGTTCACGCTCGCCCAGCAGCGCGACATCAATATCGTGATCATCGAAGCGGAACCCAGCGCTGAGCTGTGGGGAATGGCCGAAACGCGACTGGTGTTCGGCTTCGACATTGACCTGACAATCACTGAATCGGCCGAGCTGAATCTGGTGCTGACTCAGGCTGCCACCTACGTTGGCCAGCAGGGGCAGAAGCTGCTGTTCGTCTACCACACCACGGCGGGCGGCACTCGCTACACGGCGATGGATCTCACCCCGGACACAATCGCGACCAATGTTGTGCGCCGAGTTTTCGGGGCACGCCTGGGATGAATCTGTTCCGTCGATCAGCGCTTGCAGCTGCTCTTGCCGTACTGGCTGGCCAGGCCGTGGCCGGCTCCTTCATTGAGGTTGATCGGCCTGGGCCTATAGCCGTGCGCGTCGAGGTCGACTACGGCCTGCTCGATAGCTGCGGCTCACGAGAGCTGCCTCACCTGATTGAGCATGTGGTGCTTTCCGAAACCAAGTTCGGGGAAACGCCGGCAGACTTCATTGCCACCCTTGCCGCTCAAGGCGTGCGGGCGACTGCGATCACTCGCCAGGACTTCACCGAGTTCACGTTCGAGGGGCGGCCAGGCACGGGCGATCTGATCGAAGAGGCCATCCTGGAAACCCTGGGCCGGAAGACTCTGCCGGCAGCATCGGCTGCCCGAGAGGTTGAGGCCATCCGGCTTGAGCTGGGAGCAGCTAAAGGCTTTACCAGCATTCCGCACCCCTTCGAGTCGTGGTCAGCGGACCATATCGCCGGCACGCAAGTGGCCTGCGGTACCGAAACGCGGCCTGTTGCGGATATTGGTGCTACGGAGATTCAGGCTGCCTTCGATAGCTTCTACGGGGTCGAAAACTACACGCTGTCGGCAATCGGGCCAGCGGGCGAGATCGATGGCGCTGCACTACTCAACCGCATCAGCCAATCCAGACCAGAGGTCAGCCCACCGGAGCGCAAACTTTCGGCTGGAGTTGTTCCGCTTGAGCCAGAAGAGAACGGCATGCAGGCATCGGGTGAGACTGGGCTTTTCGAAGTCCTGATTGCGATACCGGGCCGCATGGATCTGCCCGCTCCGAAGGCGCGAGAGGCTGCTGAGATGGCACGCCTTGCGCTCCAGGCAGAACTGAGAAAGGAACCTCTGGCATACAGCGTCAAGGCCGTCGTCCACCAGTCAAATCGAGCTGGCTGGGTGAGTTTGACCAGTGAATTGCCAGTGACAATACAGGCCAAAGTGTCAAAAAATGCGACCAGTTTCGCGGTTCAGGCTTTTACAGATGCAGTGACCAAGCCCATCGACACGAGCTTCCTGAGCAATCGAGAAATGGCAGAGAATGCCGTACACATCGCGAGTTCCGCTGAACGGAACGATTCAGGGATGGTTGGATTTCAGTCGAGGCCAGCTGTTTCGCGGGGTTGGAGCCCCTATTTGGTAGTAGTGACTTATCCAAAAATTGTCATTACTATGTTCGGAATGTTGATCGCGCTGTTGGCCTTTGGCCTGTTGTACCGCAGTCACAAACCGATTCGGGCAGATGGGTAGGACTTTCCTATAAGACACCCCCCCCTCTTATCTCCTGCTGTGGTGCCGCTCCATTTGCCCGACTTTACAAAAAGAACCCGCCTCTTGGCGGGTTCTTTGTTTTCAGGGTAGCGCTTTGAACTTATCGCCAAGGCCGCTGAGGAATGCTCCCTCAGGAGTATCGCCGCCTGGCTCAACAATACTGACACCGACCTTCAGATCACCGCTACCGTGATCGGTAGAGGCGTTGACGACGTTGCAGGTGAACAACAGCTCAACGCCGGTCTTGAAGTTCAGCTTCACAGTAATCTTGTCGCCGATCGTCATCCGCTTAGTCGTGGTCAGGAGCATGCCTGCGTAGGAGATGTCCTTGATGTGGCAAGGCCCCCACCCCAACACAGAACCGATGATTCCTAGACGCTTGATCTCCTGACTGACAAACAGGATGTCGGGGAGTGCGTACCGAGTGTGTCTGCGGTCAGAGTGACCCATGCGGTTTTACCTTGGCAGTTGTTTTTCCTAATAACTGCATCGGAGTGAACATTTTGCGGTGCCCACTTGGCTCGCTCGCAAAAAAAACCACGAATAGACTCGCGCGTTCTAGTCACGGCCCATCAGAGAACTATGACTCACTCCATCCAACGCGCCATCCAATATGCAGGGCATGCACTTCCCTGGCAGATCCAGATTCCACTGTTCCTCTGCATCTTCGTGGCAGTTGGCACGTTCTGCTCAATACCCAGCGAGACCTTCCCCAGCGGCTTTACGGTCAACCAGGCACTTGAAGACTTCGGCGTATTCCTTCTGTTCACAGCCCTTTGGGCCGGGATATACGCCCACTTCCGCCGCGACATAAACATCTTCTGGCTTCTTGCGCTCTTTGCCGCAGCGCTTGTCCAGGAAGAGATCAATGTCTGGAACAAGCTCCTGTTCGCCTTAGGCGATACCTTCGGTTATGAGATGACATCCAGAGAGCGGCAGCGTGGCGATGTGTTCATGCTTGCGCTGATCGCAGTCACCCTGCTGGTCAGGCTCGTCCTCGATCGACGCTTCAAGTCATTCATGCGCCTCCACATCACCTTCTTCCTGTTTGCCTTCGTCTCCTTCCAGCTGATGATTCACTTTGTCTTTGCCTACAACCTGCAAGGCGCAGTGATTGAACAGCGACAGAAGTACCTCCAGGAGGTCGTCGCTACTTATACGGACAGGTTCGATTACCTGTGCCAGCAGGATCATCTGATGGGATTCGAGTTCAGCGACAAGCCTGACGCAGAAGTGCTCAAGGTGGCTCCCTCCGTAGTGGATGTCCTGAACAAGAGCAAGGACAGCCCACTCTATGTGACCTCTTGGCTAGAGGTGGCAAAGCCTAGCGGCGAGATATTCCGCGGCGTTGATGCCAACGCAAAGGTTCTGGTGGCCCTTTACCATGAAGGGTCAGAAAACCGGATGGTAGTTGACACTGAATTCCCGATCACCCTGCACAAAATAATCAGCACATCTCTTCTGACTTTCGCTACGCCTTTCGGCCTGGTGTGGTTCTTTGGAGGGATGCACCTGGTGCTCTTTCATCAGGCGCGGGTCTACCGCATGAAATACGGTTCGCTCTTCCGCAAGTCCCTTCCTACCAGCCCAGCCATCCCCGCCTGACGCTGTTTCCTGCGAATCACCCGGCTGGGGCCAACATGACCCCAGCCCCCGCCTCACACACCAATAACGCTTTTGCTGTGACATCGACCAAAAATGGACACCGGCGCTCCGTTATTACGGGAAATACCACAGCGCGCCAGCATGTTTACCGAAGCCAAAGTCACAGTCCCATGGGACCTATCCGATACGAAGACCTTGCGAAGCAATTTCGTGAGCAAGAGCTTCTACGTCGTGATCGATGGTGTCCGCATCGAGGCTGTTCGGTCGGCCGCAGCGCTGATCAAGGAATCGTTTGAGAAGTCTGATGGCTCAATGGTCCGCGGGCCTCTGTGCATGCCGACTGAGAGGCGCAGATACATGATCCTTCGGGAGGTGCCTTCCGAGGGGAAACGAGGAATGTTTATTCCGGGGCCGAAGCGTATCCGCAACGTACTGCTGATCATTCGGCCAAGCGCAATTGGTGTAGCGGCAATGATCTCTCTCACTCTACCGAACAGCGTCAACGTCAAGATCGAGCCATACGAGTCGCAGTACGAACTTAAGGAGCCGAAATGAAAGGTGCACTTCAATTCGACCCAGCTGCGGCCCATGTGTCGGTGCTCGATACGCCAGAACCTGAATACTTCAACAAGACCCCCCTTCTGGAGGGCAGCTGGGCCAGCTGGCTGGTCACCGCATCAAGTTATGGCCAGACATGCTCCATCAAGTCTGGGACGGTGCTGCGGCCAGGCGCAGACGATCTGTTCATCGTCCTGGGTGGCTGTGTCGTTGTCACCGGCATCGATGCGTCACACTCGTCGAAACCGTTGTTTGTGACGGCCATGAAGCGTGGGGACATCATCACCAAGCCCCAGTATTCGTCTGTGGATTTTTCCTTCACCGCGAGAAACGAAGTTCACCTCCTGCATGTGGGAGGGAAGCACTACAAAGAGTTCAGGGATGCCGTGAAGAACAGCGAGGCTGGGATCATGGCAACTGAGCTGACCCTGCTCGCGCTGCACGGGGTGGCCGCACACTCACTGCTGCTCAATGAGACAAGCCGGCTGCTGCGAGTGGCAACCACCCTGGCCCTTCACCCAGATGTCCCGAGAGGTCGCAACGGCACCATTGTTTCCTGCACGAAGGAGCAGCTGCTGAATTACGCGGGGGTGTTCAACCGCCGCATTGGTGCCAGGGCTTTCAGAGAGCTTGAGCAAGCCGGCACCATCGTCTTCGACGGGTACAAGAAGTTCCTCTATTGCGGGGAAGTCCCTGTATGAAGCACGACCGTATCAGCGTCACAAACCTGTCTTTCTACGCCGAAAATCCGGATGCCTTCTGTAAGGCCGGTGGCAAGCCTTACAACGCCAAGGCTGCACGGATCGGGGCGCGCGATCACAGCCGTGTTGGCAGGCTGCCGAGCAAAGCTCTCTATGTGATCCTCACCGTGGCCGCCATTGCTCTCTACCTGTACCTCTCATGAGTCTCTTTCTTCCAATCGCTATCGTCCTCATCGCGGTAGCGCTCTACCTCACAACCAGGACCACTGCTCAAAAGGGCGTACACCGAACCTTCAAGCTGGAGCCGGGCAGATACAAGCTCATTGGCTCTGACCTCGGCGGCGAGTCCAAATCCATTATGTTGACCCACTCTGGGATCGGCGGTGTTCCGGATGCCATTTTTGAGGACAGGAAGAAGCCCAGGATCATTGTTGGTGAGTACAAGGCTCGCCTGATGAAGCGAGGGCCACGGCCGCGGGAGTATTACCAGGTCATTCTGTACATCGGCATCGCAAAGCTGCGCTGGCCACAGCACGAGGTTGTCGGACTCATCTCCTACCGGGACAAGACGGTCTGGATCTATCACGACCAGCGGGCATTTCAGGGCCTCGTAGATTTGAAGCCCGAAGCTGTGCGCTCAATTCGGGCCAAGAAGGCTGCAAACCCCACCCCGCTCCATAAGCGCATCCCGATCAAGATCCCCGTCCGATAGCCTGCCGGCACGCTCCCCTCACGTTTACCTTGCCAACTCGCCTGGCGCTTCGCTCAGGCGGGCTCAAAACAGCCGAGAGGAAACAGAGATGGGAAATTCACGGGAACTGTCGCCCGAACACCGGGCCGCCCTTATGCGATTGCGCCAGGCCTTCACCGAAGCCACTGAGTGCGGTGCCCTGGACTTATTGAACGATTTCCATCGTGATCCAGACAGCATCAACGATGTTGTTGAGTCGCTCGAAGAAGCGCTCGATCACGAAGCGTGAACACGGGGGGCTCGCTGCGATAAAGTCCGCACACTCCATCGCAGCTGCTCCCCTGCACATTGAATCTACCGACCATGGAGACCTGTGAGATGTCATCAGCGGAAAGCAAAATCGATCAGCCGGAGAAGGTAATCGATCGGGCCGAATTCGATGCGGTCATTACTGCCGTCGTCGCCGGCGTTTCTGCCCGGCAAGTTGGCACGGGCGGCTGGCGGCTTATTGGCCCTCTTGCACCCGTCACCCCAACGTCCATAGGACGCTTCCGCTCAGAGCGCAAAGCGCTTGAGCAGCAGGTGATACACGCCTTGGCGCGACTGATCGGATGGGAGTTTAAGGGCGAAGAGCACTACCGGGCTATAAAGCGAATCCAGCGCCGCCTCAACCTGATCAAGGCAAATCTCCCCACAACTGAAGCATTCTTGATTGAGGAACTTGCGGCAGAGGGCTTCACTGTTGCGGGTGCCGAAGAGCTGTAGCCGCGGAATTGATCGCCAGAACTCGGAGGCGAAATGCACATCAGAACCCTCCAGCGGAAGGGTTATGCCGTGAAGTCGTCCAGCGTCGGCCATTGGGTTGATGGCAGGTGCGGCTATTTGGTCACCGGCTACCACGAATCCCGCGAAGAGGCCGTAGAAGAAGCAGCTCGCCTCATTCAGGCCGCGGTTACATCGGGCTAGAAGCCAGCTTGGCTACTTGATCAGGGGTAGGCTCTACCCCTGATCCCAGGCCGCCAAGGCATGGCTGTGCGGGAGTCACTGGATTCGTTCTTCTCGCTCGCCTCTATACACGCAGAAGGCGGAATTCATTGCGTTGTACGTCACCGCATAGGTGAAGTCGCAGAAGTAGGCGGGATGCTTGGTGGCTACCACATCACCGGCCGAGCACTTGTCGCGATGGGATTCTACCACGGTGTCGTTGTTGGCCCCCAAACATGCCTTACCAGTCAGGTCAGTCTCGTGCTTATCGCAGCCGGCGAGAACAGCAGCTACTGCCAGGAGGGTGAACATTTTCAGCTTCATGCATCTTCCTTCGGTTGGTTATGGTGAACAGCTCTTACCTGAGAGCACCTGTTGCATCCTAACGGCCATTTTCAGCCTGCCTCACGGGCCTGCTGGCACGCCAGCCGGGCCATGATACTTGGTTCACCCTATGAGCAACTCCCTGCAACAGGGCGCACAGCAGCAAGAGGAACCATCGTGAACGCTGACCTGATCAAAGCCGCCAATCTCCTGCGCGAGGCAGGTTTCAACCTGAAGTCCCTCACGCGCGACTTCATCCACCCGTGCCTGACTGTTGACGGGACGCCCATCAGCCCATCGGCCAATGGATTCCATCAGGCCATGAAGGCAGGCAAGCCGGTCTATGAGCGTGTGCTTGGGGAGTTCGTCATTTCGGTGGAGTCTGCCAATGCAGCGGACCCGGCTGAGGACTGGTTCGACTGCCAGGTGACCGTGGCGAAGAGCACTGCCCCCATCGTCTCCCTTACCGGGTATGGTTGGCTGCAAGTAGTCTCTGGTGCCGAGTTCGTCGGTCAGGATCAGGGCTATCTGAGCAACTGGTATCTGAACAACGTCGGCTATGACCCGGTAGCAGAAGAGCCGAACATTGATTTCGCCGAGCTGGTTTCGTCATGCGAAGAGCTGGCCCTGATCAACAACTGCGGCGGGGTGGACTCCGCTGCGTACCTGTCCATCGAGGGCATCCGCGCTCGGGAGGACTAACCTCCCCCCCTGAACCAACGAAAAAGGCAGCCATCTGGCTGCCTTTTTCGTCGCCCTTCCCTCAACCATCAGCACCCAATATTGATCGTGTCCTAGGCAAGTCCTGCCCATTCACGGAACGTCGGCATGATCTCGGTGATCAATAAATAGATAGTGAGCCCAATCGCCACTAGGGCCCAGAATTCAAGCGAGTTAAAAAACCTGCTCGATCTCTTAGGGGAATTCTCACTGCAAGTTAGAAAATCGCGCACCTCGCGAATTTCTTCAGGTGTTGCTTCACCAGCAGCCCAGCGCGCTCGTAATAGTTCAATGCGCTCGTTACCTTCGGAAAATCTGATACCCATAATCCGATTACCTATCACTTGATTCGCCCAGATTGGATGGCGGAAAACAGGTCGTTCCGGTACTGGTCTCGCTCAATCACTTCAGCCTCGCCAGCCCGGCGCAACTCCCACTGACCGAAGGCCTGAGCCCAAACAAGGGTGTACTGCAATACGCCTTCGCGCCGCACCTCGATGCTGCCGTCCGGTTGATCGTGATTACTCCAGGGTTCAAGCATGGGCATGGTGTTTTTCCCTTAATCAGAGTCCCAGCCAAACACGCTTACTGTCAGCCCAGTCGTAGAGCTGGGCCAGCATGCTATTGAGGTCGTCCAGCGGAGTGAAATCGTCTTCGCCTTCGTAACTATCCGGCTTCAGTGCTTCCATACCCTCAACGATTTGAGTCAATTCTTCGTCCTGGTCGGTGGAGTTCCAATCCAGCCATTCGGCCGGCACCTGGCTACGCAATAAGGCACCAATGCGATTAGCCACCTGAGCCGAGTGCTCGTTCGAGGTGTTCGCCTGATCCTCATACAAGACCGCTTTAATGTCGATTTTACGATCCCATACAGGCTTACCAGCTGCGCGACGTGCTGCTGCTACCCGGTGGTTTTCAACGATGCTCTCGATGGTGCGGGGCATGAGTGATTCAACCTAACTCTTGAGTGCAGCGCGGAACTCGTCCCAGAGGGCGGAATCGCAACCGCGCACGTGAGGGTGGAGTCGTTCGAGCAAAGCGCGGAGCTTGTCAGCTTCTTCCAGCCCAAGGCGGTAGCCTTCTTCAACCGCCGCTCTTCGGATCGCAATGTTACGTTCTTGGGTAGAGTCGATGTGGATGCACCGGTCTACGGCTGCCGTCAGTGCACTTTCCAGTAGGGCTTCATCAAGATGCTGCGACATGGGTATTTCCTTGATCATTTAGCAGCTCGTGCGGCACGCAGCTGAGCCTCCAGCCATTCGACATAGCTGGCCTGGCCGCTGGCCTTGAACTCGGCAAGCAGAGAGTCAGAGCTTTTACCATCCAACTCCCGGCGCGCATCACTTCTGAAGTAATGCACCCACTGGCTACCGCCGAGCTTACCATTCCGCTTTACGCCATCGGCATACTCCCAGGTGACCTGGAAACCACTTCCAAGTGGCTCTGAGAGTTTCACCACCCGGCGGGGGCCGTTCTTGAACTCGAATACGCGCCCAACTTGAATTGACTCAATAGGGACTGCCATAGGTTTCCTATACCTGGTCGCGGCCAACGCTGAGGCGGCGCGCAAACGAAAAAAGGGCCTGGCGTTCGGCTGAATAGCCAGGCGTATGCTGGGATTCGATTAGCCGATCTCCCGGAGGCAATCTACTGCCGGGAAATAAAGGGCCAGGCGAACCGGGAGGTCAACGCCAGCGTCAATCACACCCTGACGGTATTCCTCCATCTTCGCTCTGTACCGGCTCACTTCTGCCTCAACGAAGGCCTCGATGCTAACGCCTTCCTTCGGAGCCGGCGACTTCCAGTCGACGATCCAGAAATAACCATCTTCAACGAAGGACTTGTCGATAATCCGGTGAACCCAGCGGCCACCGCGATACGCACTGACTTGCACTTCCTGACCGCCATTGTCCCGCTTCTTGAGAATCCACTGACCGTGAGCACTCTGAAGGGTATTCACCACCAGCGCAATTACACGCTGTACGCCGGCGTTGAGCGACTCGGACGGGTAGCCCTCACGGCGCATCATGGCGGCAATGGCGGCCTGCTTGCCACTGACCTTTTCAACACTCCACAGATCCACACCATCGCGGCCAATGATCTCGACGACTTTGTGATAGACGATACCTTCAAGTCGCGCGCACAGATCATTGCCCTGCTCATCGCGGCCCTCGTCATTCAGGTCGTTCTCGCTCGGCGCATGCTCATTGCCCGATGCCGGGATGAACACGCCAGCCGGCAATTGGAAGCTGAATCCTGGGCTCAAACGGGCCTTAGATGGGACGCCAACATCAACGTCTTCCTGTAGCGGGATGCCCGGTTGAACATTGCGAATATCGGCCTCGATTGCAGGCCAGAGGCTTTCCAGAACTGAACCCTTGGCATAGGAGGCCTCGGTCTTCTCGTCGAGCTTCTCGTAGGTCGCATAGAGCGTGCAGGTCACCTTGGCCCGCGTGGTCATCACATACGCGAGGCGCGCAATCTCGTCATTGATCTCGGCTTTGACCTTGCGCCCCAGGTAGTTGAAGAGTCGTTTCTCGGGCGCGTTATCCGCGCATTGAGAGCCGGGATTCGGAGCCAGAACGAAGATGTCATTGATCCGCTTCCAGTAAAACAGGGGCGCATCATCGGAAGCGCCACGGCTGTTGAGCGCAGGGATGATGACGTGATCGAACTCCAGGCCCTTCGAGTTGTGGATGGTCATGATCACCACGCGGCCCGGCTTAGGGGTCGCATACAGGCTGTCGATAGCACGGAAGAAAGCTTGTGGCTTCTCCAGGCAGCCGTTCACTGTGTGCTTCAGCAGCAGAGCGAAAACGGTCAGCACGTCATCCAGCTCGGTGCTATCCACGGATGCAGCCCCGCCCAGGCCAACCCAGAGGGCTTTCGCTGCCCAAGACAGGTCGTCACCACGACTGGAGCCGGTAACGGCGTCATAGGCCTTGAGGAAGGCGGCAACTCGAATGGCACCTTCCGGCGAGAGCTTCGCCTGAACAGCCGGGTTCTTCAGCGAGTGAAGAACAATGCGGTCGCCCCGTGCGACGGTTACGCAATCCTCCCAGGAAAGCCCAACGAATGCCGCGCGCAGGAGGCAGAACCACGAAGAGCGGTCAGCAAGGTGCCAGAGGGAGCGCACAAGGGCGACCACTTCAGATACCGGCGACGACTCACTCAGAGGGTCGATATTCTGGCCACTGGCGGTGATTCCGCGCGCCTTCAGGGCCGGCAGGATGTGTTTGATATGCGAACGGGCGCGGACCAGGATCGCAATGCTGGCTTCTGCGTCAGCCTTGATCAGGCCGTCGATCTGGTCTGCTACCGCCTCCGCCTCACCCAGCGCGCCTGTGCTGATCGGCTTAACCGTTACAGCGCCAGCACCAGAACGTGCAGGCACGGACGGGATGAATGGGATGTCGCTATCGGCAAACACCTTCGAGTAGCACTGGTTGTTCCACTCAACGACCGCTGGCATCGAGCGGAAGTTGACCACCAAGTTGATCAGCTCAAGCTCCAGATTGCCGAAGCGCTTGCTGCGGATGATCTCGTTGAAGGTCTCCGGGGTCGCGTTGCGAAACAGGTAGATCGACTGGCTCTTGTCCCCGCAGAAGAAGATCGAACGGCCATCGCCATGCGACCAGTCAGCGGTCAGTTTGGACAGCAGGTAATACTGGTTTGGCGAACTGTCCTGAACCTCATCGACCAGGATGTGGTTGATTCGATCTTCCTCAAGAAGAGCATCGCCAATTTCTGCGCCCACACCCAGGGCCTGAATAGCTCGGGCAGCTACCTCCGGGAAGTCGAGAGCGGCATTGTCCTCGAAGGCCAGAGTCAGGTTGGCCAGGAGGTAGCGCAGGATCACGGTGAAGTGCCCACACATCTCTGCCGAGAACTCGGCGAACTCAACCTCAGGCAGGCATTGAATGGCGTTCAGCGCCTCTGCATAGCGGGTCGATTCTTCAGTGCCCTTCAGCTCCTTCAGCACCTCGTTCATGCGCTTGGTCAGGGAGTGCCCTGCCGGGAAGCCATTCTTGGCATTCACAGTGGCACGCAGTTTCCCATCGCTGGTGAGGATGAAGCTGGAGAAGTCACGGATGAAGTTGCAGTAGGCTTCCGAGGTTCGATCGGCAGGCACATTCGCCGCCCACTCAAAACCCGGCAGCTCGCTGGCAGCATCTGCTACGACGTTGATCAGAGCATCGATGTGCCCGTTAGAGAGGTCACCGAGCGACTTTTGCAGCTCGAATGCCACGGAATGGGCTAGCGCCATCTGCATTTCGGCTACGTCCAGGCCAATGATCTCGTGTGCCCACTGATCACGCTTGGCCAGCAGGGTGCTGAACATCGGGACAAGCTTCTCGAACTGGTTCTTTGCGAAGCCCAGTACGGCCTCAAGGGCTGCGCGCAGCTCTTCTGGAGCCGAGTCATCGTTGACCGAGCCCAGAGTTTCGAGAATGGCCTGGCGATAGAGCAGGTGCGGGTCGTCCGTGGTCTGTCCGCCGCCGAGCCCTGACATGATCGGGGTCTTACCGGCGAGGTATGCCGAGAAGCTATCGAAGGTCATGATCCGCAGGCGGCCTGGGTTCACCAGCAGGTTCCAGCCAAGCTCAGCGTCACGCTTGAGCACAATCTGGCCGAGCGCATAGAGAGGCTTCTCATGAACGCTCTGCGGTTCAACGCCGCCAGCAGCCAGCGACAGGGCGTCAATGATGCGCTCTTTGATTTCGCCGGCAGCCAACGTGGTGAAGGTGATTGCCAGCACCTCTTCCGGGCGCATAGCTACGGAAAGGCATGCCAGCATGCGGTAGATCAGCTCAGTCGTCTTGCCAGAGCCAGCAGGAGCCAGACACACCACCGAGCGGCGCGGGTCCATTGCGTCGGCGCGAGCCTGGCCATCGTGCGGATTGCTGGCAGCTACGGCGGCCAGGATTGGTTCAAGACTGAGGTGGCCTGCAAATGCGTTCATGGGTGTTCTCCAGTTGATGTACCCAGTCTAACGACGGGCCGGCGTGCCAGTAGGTGCGCCGGCAAGGGTCATCGAGTGAGAGGGGCAATGAACTCGTAGCCCATCGGATGCTTACCTGATTCGATGACGGCATTCCCCGCCATGAAGCCAGCAGCCATCTCCTGAAGAGCCGTATCCCAAGCCTCGGTTTGCTGCGCCCATGCAACCGGATTGTCGACCCCTGACTTTTGCCCCTTGGATGGGCACAGTTGAGAGGCGAAGTCCGAGCGGACATGGAAGCCCAGTGCAGCGGAATTCACCTGAGCCAGAGCTACCCCGCTGATTTCAATGCCAGCGACTACTTTGAAGTCGATCTGGGTTGCATAGATCGGAAGCTGAGGCTCAGTGAGGCTTTGAGCATTCAGGCCTTTGAAGCGGATGACCGACCCGGTTTTGTAGTCGAGCACCACATCAGCGAACTTGGTTTTGTCCTTATCGAAGAACACACGGTCGCGGCGGTCGATCTTCACGGTGACCGGTACTTCCCCCACTACGATTTCGTGCTTTTCCTCGAAGCCGAGGACTTCGAACTCGTACTCACGGGTCTTCTCCAGCTCCAGCCAATCGATGGTCAGCGTGGTGAGGCGGTTCTGCTCCAGGCGGATGATTCGCTTGCCATAGCGCCAGATCAGCTTGTTGAGCAGTCGCTCAGAGGCCAGTTCAATGACCTGAACCACCTTCTCGAACAGCTCATCTTCTGTCATTGCCTTCAGGGCTTCAGAGGTTCGAACGTCAGTCCAGAACAGCTCCAGAATGAGGTGAACCATCGTGCCCTGAATGCGCGGGTCAAGGCCGACCACAGGCAGCGGAAATTCGGTGACGCCCAGGCGATGCTTGGCGAAGCTGTAGAAAGGCGCTTCGGCATAGTCCTTGAAGATCCCCACGCCGCCTTTGAGCATCGTTTTCTCTTCGTCGCTAACTGGCGGGACGACTTCAGGCACGACCACGCTTCGATCCAAGGTGCCAGCCAGGCTCTCGATGAGAGCGCCGCGTCCTTCCACTTTGTCGCCCGCCTCCGGCCAGCAGCCAAAGAGGTCGCAATGGCCGACAGTCACGCCTTTGTCTCCCACCATCGGGCACGAAACCACAATCTCGTCCCCGACTCGGAGCACTGCGTCGACCACAAGGCGGCCCCGCTCAAGGGCCAGTTCCCCGCTTGCCTCCGGAATGCCGGCAGCAATCTGGAGCGGCGTCGGAATGAAGGGGGTCGGGCTTGCCGGCACAGGGAGCACAGCATTGGATGCGCCAAGCACCCACACTTTCTCCCAGTGAAGGCCAATCGCCTCTTCGTAAGACATGATCGACACAGGAGCTACGTGCGAGATGCGCGGCTGGAATTGGCGGGTATCAACGACCTCGCGAAGCCACATGTACGCACGCTGATAGGTGATCTTGCCCAGCTGGGCGTCGAGGGTGCGATACAGCACCAGCACCTCATCCCAAGCCTTCATGGTCTGGAAGTTGGCGCTGTCCAGGTCGCCCATGCCCGGCCAGCCCATGAGCGTGAGGGATTCTGCGAATTCCTCCGCCCAGGCAGACGGCAGCTTGGAGTCGTCGCTGACGCGGCGAGCCATCAGTTCACCGAAGCGCTCGCGGAACGACGGGACGGAAGCTTTCTGGCACGCACCGAGTGCCCGCAGGAAGTCAGTGCCACCCATCGACAAGCCCAGATTTTCGCGCAGCCATACGTCCATCACTGCACGGTCGGCAGCCTCAGCATCGGGCGCATAAATCCAGCGGCTGCGCAGGACTCGGGAGAACACCTCGATGTCAGCCTCATTCGGGGTGATCGAGAGAAGGTCCAGAGCACAACGAACAACCGGCCGAGAGCCGAGCGAAGCACCGCTCGAAATGTCCCACAGAGTTTTGACCTCTTGATGGTCGGCGGTAGGCAGGAACGCAGTAGGACATGCAATCAGGCCCAGCGCATCCATCAGAGGCGGGCCGTACTTGCGTACGTCAGGCACGAGGATGGCCATGGTCGGGGCCGCCAGCGGTTCATCTGCATAGGTTGCAAGGGTCTCGGCGACCCAATTGGCCACCGCCGCATATTCATCATCCTGACTGTGCGCCCGGACAAGCGCCGGCACAGCAGGCTCGAATGCATGGTCGGCGTGCTCAACCACACAGCCCATCGACTCCATAGCATCGAGGATGGCTTGCTCAGCAGGGTTCACCTGAAGAAGGCCGACGATCAGAACCCGCTTCGGCAGGGTTACCTCGCCGCGCTGAATCGCCTCCAGAAGGAGTTCAGGAAGGTGGGCGCGGTAGACCCAGCCACGCTCTTTGCAGCGCGCCTCGATCATCTCCTGCCACTGGAAGAACGCCTCGTACTCACTCTTGAAGAGGAATAGCTCGCGATCCATGGTGATGCCGTACTTCTTGGCCAGAGCAAACGCCTGATTGGCCTTCCGCGCCGTGCTCGTGGAGGAAATCATGGTTTCGGGCAGCAAGCCCGAGCTATCAGTGACGGCCTTGGTCACCGCCAGCTCCTGCACCGGGAACAGCAGTTGCTCATCAGGCATCAGATCAAGCCAGGTCTGCTCAATCCACGAAGTGACAGTCTTGATGACAGCCTTGCTGAACCAAGCCTTCTTGCCGCTGCCAGCTTCAGCTGCGGCCAGCTGCATGCGCAGAAAGCGAGCGACGCGCTCGGTCGAAGTGAGAACGACAGTCCCCTCTTCCAGGCTGGTGATTTGACGGTTGAAATCCATGATGAGTCCTCTCGATGTATGGGCTCATCGTAACGACCGACATGCGTGCCACCAGGCCGCCCTGACTTGATTTCACACCCGCAACTTCACGACCTCTCTTTGGCCTTGGCACAGGCATCACTCCGTTATCATGTGGTCATGTCAAAGGAGGTTTTATGCGCCACGGAATCACTGCTTTTGTAACTGCACTCACTCTGCTTCTATCTGGATCGGCTCTCGCCGCCGATATCACTCTCGGCTCCTGGAATGTGAAACGGCTTGGTAAGCAGCACTCCTATGAGGCGCTGTCCGCCGTTGCCGGGAAGTTCGACATCATCGCCCTCCAGGAGGTGATGAACGAAGACGGCCTGGATCGGTTCGAAACAGCCCTCGAAACGCGCACCGGCGAAGCGTGGGGCCGGCTGGAGAGTCATCTGATCGGCTCCCGCTCGTACAAAGAGATGTATGCCTTCCTCTACCGCGAATCGAAGGTTGCCTACGAGGATGGCGCAGTGGTCTACATGGACCGGGGAGACAAGTTCATCCGTGAGCCCTACTCGGCACGCTTCCGGGCGCTGAGTGACAACTCGATCTTTGCCTTGGCCACCGTCCACATTCTTTATGGCAAAGGCGTTGAAGACCGAACTCCGGAGATCAAAGCCCTGGCCGACTACTGGACGTGGCTTGGGGAAATCTACCCCGGTACCGAGTTGATCATGGTCGGTGACTTCAACCTGGCCCCAAACCATCCTGCATGGGGGCCGCTCAAGCAGTATGCGCGACCGCTGATTACCAGCGGAGCCAGCACGCTATCGGGTAAGGACGGGCGTTTCGCCAACCTTTACGACAACATCTGGGTTTCCAACAGCAGTGCCTATGCTCGCAACAAGGCCGGCATCGTGAACTACCCGAAGATGATCGGCTGGAACCATGAAAAAAGTCGCAAGCATGTCTCTGACCATGCCCCCGTGTACCTGGCTATGGGCAAGTCTGCGGCGAACATCAGCACCCCTCAGCCAACCGCCATGCTCCCGGCAATGTCTTCGGCCCCATCGCTGGCCAAGGCCGCCCCGCAGCAACAAGAAGCCGTCGCTGGCACAGGTGGGGTTCGAGGGAACAGCAACTCCAAGATCTACCATCGCCCAGACTGCCCTTCTTACGGACGTATCAGCGCCAAGAACATTGTCGAATTCAGCTCGGCCTCAGAAGCAACTGCCGCTGGATATCGCCTTGCGGGCAATTGCCGCTGAATCTGTTGTGAAACCCAGTTACCGAGAGACTCCATGCACAAGAACACTACCCAGAGTCACGGCCGCAGCCGCAAGGGGCAGGACGTTGCATTCCGAGAATGGGCCGCGAAACTAGGCCCTGATGACAAACTACCGAGAGGCCGATGCAGATCTGTGAGAGCCGCCAGCACGCAGCCGGCCATGTCTCAGGAAACTGCAACTCCCTTGGAGGAAATGCCCGCAATACCAGTGGAGCCGGTTGTGTTTGACTCCATGCCGGAGCATCGCTCTTTCGGTTCGTTCGCCAGCACCTGGGAACCGTGCTGACCACGAGTGCGACCTGATGCAAACCAGCCGACAAAAGAAAGCCCCGGATTGCGGGGCTTTCGTGTTTAGAACACGCCGATAGGCTCCAGGCCTTCACGCTCTCGGGGATCACCCTTCGCAGACAGCAGGTAGACCAGAGAGTCGGGCTTGGTCTTGCCCAGCAGCAGGGCCAGGTCATCAACCTTGTACGAGCTTTTCGGGTCAGGCCAGATGATCATTTCAATCCTGAACGTGTGGGCCTTGAATCCCCCCATCTCGACTGGCGCATAACCAGGTGCGTACTGGGCGCGATACCGATCAGTGATCAGCGCCGTCCTTCCATCTACGGGCACCTTGATCCGGTATGAGTGCCTCCAGAAGCTGTCGCTACGGGGCTCGATCAGCTCAAAAGCCGTCGTTACGTTCTTGTCGTAGTCATCCCAGCACGCCTTCAGAGCATCTTCCTTCGAGAGTTGCTCAGCAGGCTTGAAGCAAAGGATGTGAGATATCGATACGCGTGCGTCGTGAAAGCCAGAGGTATCGGTGTTCAGCACAGCAACCGCGCCTACAGCAGCGCCGGGGGCTGCATCAGCCAGGCCCGCTGTGATCGCGCCATCGGCTACGCCCTCACTCTGACCATTACTTGGGTGCCCGTATTTGCTATTCCGGATGCGTTCTGCCTCGGCCTTTCCTGCGTTTCTGGGCATGGCAGCGGTAAACGTCATCGGGGGCCAGTCTTCCATGCTGGGAAAGCCCAGTACGGCTCTCGCTTTCTCAGTGTCAGTTTTGAGCCCGCTCAGATCCAGCGGTTGGGTATTGGCAAACTTGACGGTACCGCCGAGTGGCTCGTAATAGGAGTAGTAGAGGCCTTTGTGATCGACCCCTACTTCGCTCGGAATCGGGATAGGCGGAATCATGGCGCACCCCTGAACTGTCAGGGCAATACTTCCGGCAAGTGCAAGCTTGAGATATGGATTCATTGGTTCCTCCTTGTGCCCCCGCATTTTAACAGCGACGCCGCTGTCTTCACTCCGAACTCAGCCTCTTGAAACACCCCGGCCTGATGGCCGCCCCGAGGCTCTAGCGCGGGCCTATACAAGAACCTACCGGTCATCGGCATATTTCAAATGTCACCCCAAAATGGACGCCAGCCGGGCGTTATTAGGGAAATGCCATGCTGTATTGATCAATGAGGTGGTTATGAATTCGCCGGCAATGCCGTCCACGCGCACCTATGCGCTTGGTGTCGGTCGTATTCCAGAGTTCCGGTTGGTGTATCAGCCGATCTTCAAGGTTGGGCCAGAGGGTGAATCTGAGCCCTTTGCCTACGAGGCGCTGCTGCGCGTTGAGGAAGAAGGAATACTGGCTTCTGCGAACAATCACATCCTTCACCATGAAGGCCTGG